>JAAUYD010176196.1_pt1 | contig 10807 bp, 8 predicted proteins | sample 7278101 | NCBI WGS metagenome assembly JAAUYD01 (sample SAMN14350128, study PRJNA611818) | marine sediment metagenome | isolation source: surface marine sediment (0.6m) | place: French Polynesia: Moorea | collected 2018-08
CCCCGAGGAGCCCTACGACCTCGAGGACGTTGCCGAGATCATCAGACGACGCAATCGACATGGCCAGCGGTACTCCATCGTCGTCGTTGGCGAGGGTGTCGAACCACCCTCCGGAACCGCTGTGCAAGAGAAACGCAAGGACGCCTTCGGCTTCGATCGACTTGGCGGGGTCGGCTTCAGCGTCGCACGTGCCCTCGAAGAGATGACCGGGTTCGAAACTCGGGTCACTGTGCTTGGCCACGTCCAACGAGGTGGGACTCCTTCAGCCTTTGACCGTGTTCTTGCGACCAGGTTGGGCGTGGCAGCCGCCGACTACGCCGTCGCAGGCATGACCGGGGTGATGGCCGCCGTACGTGGTCTGGACATCGTGCCGGTGTCAATGGAAGAGGCCTGCTCAGAGATCCGTGGTGTTCCTCCGGAGATCTTCGACACAGCACGAACCTTCTTCGAGTAGCCCCCGGAAGCTACTTCCCCGTCGCCTTCTTGGCCGCGGGTTTCTTCGCCGCCGGTTTCTTCGCCGCCGGTTTCTTCGCCGCCGGTTTCTTTGCGGCAGGCTTCTTGGTCGACGGGGTCGCACCGAGCGGTGGTCGGGCCTTCGGCTTCTTTTTGGGTGGCGGCGGTTCGGCTCGCATCGCCGCTTCGTGAAGCTCAGTGAACGCCTCGCTCATAGCCGCGGCGAAGTCATCGACATCGGGAACGATGTCGTAGTCGGCGTTGAACCCCCAATAGACCGTCCCTGCGTATGAAAAGAGCGCAACACCGACTCCATGCGACTGCCACAGCGGGACCTGGGCGTACGAAGAGAGCAGCCGAGAACCCAATAGGTACAGCGGGAACTGCGGACCCGGCACGTTCGTGACCGTCATGTTGAACGGCCGAACGCCTGTGGCCAATCGACTAGCCATAGAGACCAAGGTGGCAGGGGCACCGGCGGACAGCCTCACCAATGTTGCGGCACCGAGGGCCTGGTTGGTGTCCTTGAGACGCTCGGTCGCTCGCTTCACAGCACTGAGTCTGGCCATGGGATCGGGTTCGCTCACTGGGAGCGAGACGAGCCACATGGCCACCTGGTTTCCGAGCGTTCCCCTCTGATCTTGGCTGCGCACCGAGACCGGGGCCATCGCCCTGAAGTCGAGACCCCCTACGTCGTGCTCACGATTGTGTGTGAGAAATCGTCTGACACCGCCCGCAACCGTGGCGAGGACAACGTCGTTGACGGTCACGTCGGCCACATTCTTGATCTGCTTCACCTGCTCGAGGGGTGTCTCCAACGTGGCGAAGAGACGATTGGGGCCGACCTTCCCGTTGATCGGTGTGTCCGATGCTGAGGTCAGCCAGCCGGAAGACAGCGAGTATCCGGCAGCGCGGGCCCGGTGGACCCCGCTTTGCAGCAGTTCGCTTGCGTCATCGGTCAGCTGCCGAACGGACCGTAGAGCACCGAGGGCTCTGCCGGTCCGCCTTGCGGTCTCCCGCACGAGCAGCTCGCTTCCTGATGGCTCGGCCCGGGCCACAAAGGGGACCGGATCCTCGATCTCGTCGGAAGGAGCAAGGTTGAGCAGAACCGCCATCAGGTCGACCCCGGATATCCCGTCGATCATGCAGTGGTGGATCTTTGAGACGATCGCAAAGGTGTCGTCCTGGAGTCCCTCGACGATGTTGAACTCCCACAGCGGCTTCGACCTGTCCAGCTGCTGCGACATGATGATCCCCACCAGATCGCGTAGTTGCTCGAGTGTGCCGGGCCGGGGCAGGCTGTAATGGCGGACGTGATACTCAATGTTGAAGTGTTCGTCGTCGACCCAAACGGGGTGTTTCTCGATGGGGACATGCGCCAGCCGCTGCCGATAGCGCGGGATCATGTGCAGCTTCGACTCGACCAGACGTCTTATCCGATCCGTATCGATACCGCCGCTGTCTGAGCGAAGCGGCTCGGCCTCAAACAGCGCAATCGCCGCGACATGCATGTGCGTCGTTCGCGACTCGAGCGCCAAGAATGAGTTGTCGAGATATGACAGTCGTTCGTAGTGACCGGGCACACTCACCTCCCCCGCGAGCACTCGATCACATTAATGGCGACGGTGTCAGGTTGTCTCGACGCTTCCCCGCATCGGTTGGCCAAGGGCATCCAGCGTTGCAGCCAGATCGGGAGGGAGATCAGAGGTCACCACGAAGTCCTGGCCCGACTGGAGGCTGAACCTGATCTCCTTGGCATGTAGCCAGACCCGGCCCGGGTCGCCGGAAACACCTGTCTCGCCGTACGAGCCGTCACCAACGACACCGTGTTCGATGGATTCGAAGTGAACACGGATCTGATGGGTGCGCCCGGTTTCGAGAGTCACCTCGACGAGGCTCACTTCCTCCCACTCCGCCAGACGTCGATAGTGAGTCGTCGCCGGTCGCCCGTCGCGGGTGATGGCCATGCGTGTTGACCGAAGCGGATCACGACCAATGGGAGCATCGATCGTTCCGGTAGCTGCGGGCAGATGGCCTGTGACCAGCGCAAGGTAGGTGCGTCCGATCGTTCTTTCCTTCAACGCTTGTTGTAGGTGCTCATGAGTGCCCGCATCGCGGGCAACCAGAAGGACTCCAGACGTGTCCCGGTCAAGACGGTGGACGAGACCCCACCGATAGTCGGCACCAAGGGCCAGCAGCTCGGGGTACCGGTAGGCCAGACCGTGGACGAGCGTGCCGGTCTTGTTGCCGGCGCCAGGGTGCACAACTAGCCCCGCTGGCTTGTCGATGACCAGCACCTGCTCATGATCGAGGGCCACCGCAAAGGCGATCGGCTCAGGGACGAGCTCAGCCTCCTCCTCGGGAACCGGGTACTCGATCTGGTCGCCTGTGTGCGGCACCGTGCCCTTACCGGCCGGTGCACCGTTCAGTAGAACGTCACCCTCATCGATCATCCGACGTGACTGAGCTCGGCTGACCTCCGCAAGCACGGCAAGCGTCCGGTCCAGCCGGACGCCATCGAGGTCGTCCGTCACGACGACGGTGGCCCGCTCACTCATCGGGTGAACCGAAGAAGATCGCCGCAATCAGGAGGACACCAACCCCCACGTTGAGGGCAGCGTCAGCGATGTTGAAAGTCGGGATGAACCACCAATCGATCCAATCGACGACGGATCCGTCGAGGAAGCCCTCCTCGCGGAAGATCCGATCGGTCAGGTTTCCCAGCGCACCACCCAGAACTAGGCCGAAGGCAAACGTTTCGACCCATCGATTCGACTTGGCGATCAGGTAGACGAGGAAGATGACGACACCGATGCCGATGAGGCCGATCAGCCGACCGGATCCTGTGAAGCTCGAGAACGCCGCACCGGGGTTCTTGTGATAGGTGAAGCGGAGCCAGTCCCCGATGATCTGCTGCGGTGAGCCGGCGAAGTTGTCCCGTGCGAGGTTCTTGGTGATCTGGTCAATTGCAAGCAGCGCAAACGCAATGCCATAGGCAAGACGGAACGCCGCTGCGCGTTCGAGACGGCGGTTGAACAGAGACCTCACCGACCGGCTACGCCTGGTCGGCGTGCTCCACGAGGGTCGTGGCGTAAGGGAGGGCCTCGAGACGCTCTACCGGGATGTTCTTCCCGCTGATGATGCAGACTCCGTACGTTCCCTTGTCCATGCGCTTCTGGGCCGCACGGACCTTGGAGAGAAGCTCCTTGGCGTTCTCCAGGACAGAAAGATCCATCTCGAGCTCGAGCGCAAGCGAACCACCATCAGCGCTCAAAGGATCGGCGCTGTGCTCGGCGCTGGTCGATCCCATGTTCACCTCGGCGAAGACCTTGTCGTACTCCTCCACAACTGCGACGAGACGCTGTTCTTCATCGTCGAGCTTGCGGCGCAAGCGATCCAAGGTCGATTTAGCTAGATCTCGAGTCACGCAGACCTCCTTTGCGACCCGGGACACTACCAGGAACCTGGCAATCTGTATCAATCAACGAGCCGTTGGACAACACCTATGAGATCATCGGCATCGACACCGACGGCAATGAAGCGCTTTCGTCGGGATGTTGCGCCGCTGCCCATCCGAAACCGCAGACCCGTGGCCGTTTCGAGAAGCTTGATCACGGCTTTGTTGGCTCGACCGCCTTCGGGTGGTGCAGCGACCCTCACCCGTATGGCGTCGCCGTGATAGCCAACAATCTCGTCACGTCTGGCTCCAGGTACGACCCACACGGTCAGCATTGAACCGTTGGGGTGGCTGCGAACGACCGATTCAGCTGACATCTGGCCAGACTAGGCCCGACCTAGACGGGGACTCTCACCTTGATCGGTTGTCTGATCCCGACGTGGTCGGCGTACTGCAGAATCCGGGTGTGCGCCGCATGGGTTAGCTCCGTGCCCTCCTTGAGCAGCAGGCGTTCGTCGGATGCGTAGAGATCTGCAGCCAGCATGATGCCGGAGACGAGGTCCGCAACACCGAGGTTCTTGATGACGTAGCCGCCGGCTGCAACCGCAACCTGCTCCAGCCCCTTGAGGATCTCTGCATCGATCTGCGTCTGCGTCGACTTCATCTGGAGGACGGCTGCGCCCTCTTTCAGACCGTTCTGGAGGAAGCGGTCGTAGACGGACACTGCCTTGATCAGATCGACGGCAAGACTGACTCTCGGGTTTGCCGACGGAAGGGCCTCTGGGGCGAGTTGACCGAGGATGTCGGCAACGATCTCCAACCGGGGGATGTTGGCCACGAGATCACGGGCAACCCGTGACTGCTGGTCGAGCATATGTTGTTCGTTGTCGCTCAGGTCCTCGCCCTCGCGCCAACGTTCAACGATGTCGTTGGGAACGAGCGCGTAGCCGATCTCGGACAGAGTTGCGGCGACCTCGATATCCCACGGCCGCTCGACAGCCATCTCCCTCGCCAGCGCACCGACGTGCTTCTTCAAGCGCATGCCCCTCGCCGCGGCAACAGGGTCGCGGATGGCAAGAATCTCAGCGAGCAGGGCAACGCTCCCCTGCACTGTCCCTTCGAGGAGCTCGCGCTCCGACCGGATGAGGCGGTTGTGCTCAACCGCAGCCTCCAGCGCGGGAACAAGCACCTCGGGAGGACAGGGCTTGCTGAGGAACCTGAAGATGTTGCCGTCGTTGACGGCCGCAATGGCATCATCCAGATCCGACTGCCCCGTAAGAAGAACGCGAACCGTATCGGGGAACTCTTTTCGGCATGCCGAAAGAAGCTGGGCTCCGGTCATCACCGGCATCCGCATGTCGGACACGATCACATGGAAAGGATCGGACGATCTCAGGATGTTGAGAGCTTCGGCGCCGCTCTCCGCGACAGCCAAGTCATACTCTCGTCCGAGACGACGCCGGAGACCCTTGAGAACTCTCGGCTCATCATCAACGCAGATGATCCGAGCTTTCATCTATCCGTCTCCCTCAACCAACTGTTCTGCGAGATAGCGCCAGTCGTCGAGTGACCCTGCCGATCCATCTGCCTCGAGATAGGCGTGATCGATCGGCGTGCCGGGTACACCGGCCAGATACGGGTTCTTCATCTCCTCCGCAAGGCGAGAAGCCACATGTGTCACGGCAACCAGCTTGCCGCCAAACCCGCTGACGGGCGCCGGGTGCAGGTGTTGCGCCACCGCCTCGATGACATCGTGCGGCAGACCCCACAGGCTGAGCAGAGCGGCTGCTACCTGGCCGTGGTCAACTCCGAGCACCAACTGCTCGACCTCGAGAAGACTGCGGTTCTGCTCCCGAGCCTCGGTGACGATGCGCTCCCACTCCTCGGGCAACTGAGATGCGAGAACCAAAACGCCGATGCTGTGTAGGAGACCCGCCGAGTAGGCAGCCTCTCGATCGGCCGCAGGCACCATCTCAGCCGCGAACCTCGCAGTGGTCACCGCATGCTCCTGGAGGGCCTCTGAGCTGAGACCGGCCGCCCCACCACCCATCTCGAGATCACGGAAGGCCTCGACGCTGAGCACGAGGGTGCGCAGGGTCTTCGTGCCGATGAACACGACGGCTTCCTTGATGCTGGCGGTCGGACGGGGAAGACCGAAGAACGCCGAGTTGACCAGCTGGAGAACGCGAGCTGCAACACTCGGATTCTCCTCGACAATCCCGGCAATCTCCTCCATGCCCACGTCCTCGGACCGAACGGCGCGCATCAAACGCGTGTAGACGTCCGGCTGGCTGGGAAGTGCACGCATACGGGCAACAACGCTGCGCAGGGTCGGGTCGTCGAGAAGAGCACGGAGGTGAAGCGCACGATCGATCGCCGACTGCAGCTCCTCCGGCGGGCACGGCTTGGCCAAGAATTGGTGAACCAGGCCGACGGCCTCGTAGGTCTGATCCTTCTTGACCTGACCGGTCAGCATGATGCGAGCCGTCTCGGGATGTCGCATCCGAACAAGCTGAAGTAGGGCCAACCCGTCGACACCCGGCATCTGGGCATCGCTGACAATTACGTCGGCGCCCTCCTTCTCCAGGTGTTCAAGTGCCGCTTCGCTGTTCTCCGCAAAGGACATCTTCCAATCAGGGTGTGTCGATCGCATGGTCCGGCGGATACCGCGCAGGACCCGCTCGTCATCATCGACAAATAGAACGTGCGTCATAGCAAACCTGTCCGCCGCTGGTGCTTACTCTCTTGTTGTCGGCGCCCAGCGGCGGGACTTTAAGAAAGCCTGGCGGCGCTTACCCGGCTTCCACGAATGCCGACGTGAACGTTATGGACAACGCATCCCACCCTGCGACCACCGTCCCCCGCCCCGTCCCCGCGGGCTTGCTGAAAACAGCTCGGCGTCTCGGAGACTTCTCATCCGATGCGTTCGTCGCGACCGACGACACCGGTGCGATCGTCTACAGCAATGAGAAGGCGACCGAACTGTTCGGCTGGACTGATGACCAGCTGATGGGAGAACCCATCTCGAAGCTCATCCCGGCGCGATACCGCTCGAACCACGCAGAGTACGTTCGCAGCTTTGCCGGCGGTGCGGACAGCTCGCGACACCTCGATCCGGTCGAGCTGAAGGCCGTGAGTCGGAGCGGTCGAGAGTTCCCCGTGTCGGTCGCGATCTCGCGTACCAGCCACAAGGGTGCCGTCATGCTCATCGCATCCATCAGGGACATATCCGCACAAGTGGCAACAGCCGAGGCCTTGCGCGCAAATGAAGAACGCCTCAACCGTATCTTCGAGGCTGCAGCAGTTGCGCTATGGGATGAGGACTTCACAAAGGTCGGCGCGTGGTTGGACAGCCTACGAGCCGCCGGGGTCGAAGACATCGCGGCATATCTCGCCGACAGGCCATCCGAAATCGAGTACGGAGCAAGCTTGATAGAGATCAACTCGTTCAACCAAGCAGGTTTGGTACTCGACAACGCTGCCCATGGCGAGGATGGAAAGGACACAATCGCCTCAGACTGGTTCAACGACAGCGTGAGAGCGGCTCTGATCAAGCAGTTCGAAGCGATATGGAAGCAAGAACCGCAAGTCGAAGTCGACATGATCGGCAGTTCCAACGGTGAACCGCGGAACTTGATCTTGTATCAAAACGCGACGCAAACCAACGGCGAGATGGATCTGAGCTCCGTCATCATCTCGATGGTCGATATCACGGACAGGGTCGAAGCTGAGAGACACCTGGAAATGGTCGAGTCCCATCTGAGACAGGCGCAGAAGCTGGAAGCCATCGGCCAGCTCGCTGCGGGGGTCGCACACGAGATCAATACGCCGGTCCAGTACGTTGGCGACAACGCCCGCTTCCTCCGGGAGTCGTTCGGCGGCATGCTCGACGCAGTGAAGAAGGCGTCGGTAGCACTGGAGGCCGCTCCCGCAATAGAGGACGTGGCAGCTGCGCAGTCGGCGATCGCAGCGGCTGATCTCGACTTCCTTGCTGACGAAGTCCCTGCGGCGTTCGAGGAGCTTCTCGACGGAGTAGCACGGGTTGCGACCATTGTCTCGGCGCTGAAGAAGTTCTCGCATCCCGGTACAGAGGACAAGACGCCCGAGGATCTGAACGACATCATCACAGACAGCCTTGCTGTCTGCCGCAATGAGTGGAAGTACCACGCAACCGTGGAGACCGATCTGAGTGACGGGCTCCCGAGGGTTCCTTGTATGCCAACAGAGATTGGTCAGGTCATCATCAATCTGGTCGTCAACGCTGCACACGCAGTTGCCCGATCAGCACGCGACGGCGTCATTCGGATCGGCACCGAAGTACACGGTGATACGGTTCGCATAGCCGTTGAGGACAACGGGCCTGGAGTTCCTGAAGGGATCCGCGACCGCATCTTCGAACCGTTCTTCACGACGAAGGACGTTGGTGAGGGAACAGGCCAAGGTCTGGCACTCGCCTATAAGGCGATCGTCGAGCAGCACAACGGATCTCTGGTCCTCGAAGACGCTCCCGGTCATGGTGCCCGCTTTGTCATCACGCTCCCGCTGCTACCTGATTGAGGGTTCTCAGCGGTCGCATAACTCTGTAAGATCTCCCGGCACAGCGTCGAAGAGGACGTGCAGATCGATAACGGCCGTCACAGCGACCGGGGACGGTGAGAGCCCGGACCGGCTGCGATCTGTTCATCACCTCTGAGCTGCGAGAAGAGCCTGGCCACGCCGGGGGTAGAACTCGCCGGATGCCCTCCGACAAGGGCCAAGTGAGTGGTCGGGCTCAGGCCCGGCAAACCGGGTGGTACCGCGGGTCTCCCGTCCCGGTGAAGAACAAGCCGATCTTCACCAAGGACCGGGACAGTGACCGAAAAGCCAAACACAGAATCGGGCGGAGATTTCGTCCGTGCGGAACCACAACTCGACTTACCCAAGCTCGACAAGAGCATCCTCGAGTATTGGGACGAGACCGACGCCTTCGTCAAGTCGGTTGAGTTGCGCCCGGCCGACGCTGAGTACACGTTCTATGACGGCCCGCCGTTCGCAACCGGCAGCCCCCACTACGGCCACATCCTCCAGGGCGTCGTCAAGGACATCGTGCCTCGCTACTGGACGATGCGCGGACATCGTGTGGAGCGACAGTTTGGATGGGACGTCCACGGTCTCCCGGTCGAGATGGAGGTCGAGAAGCAACTCGGCGTTTCCGGCCCGAGGCAGATCCTCGAATACGGCGTTGGCGAGTTCAACGAAGCTTGCCGCGCAATGGTCCAAGCAACCACCGACGAGTGGGAAGTCATAACAAAGCGGATCGGTCGCTGGATCGACTTCGAGAATGACTACAAGACCATGGACGTTGACTTCATGGAGAGCGTCTGGTGGGTCTTCAAGGCGCTGTGGGACAAGGGTCTCGTCTATAAGGACTTCAAGGTTCTCCCCTATTCGTTTGGAGCAACGACTCCGCTCTCGAACTTCGAGGCGAACCTCGACTACCGAGACGTTGACGACCCCGCGATAACAGTTCGTCTCGAGCTGCTCGAGACAAAGGGTGGGGCTCAGGCGGGCGACTACATACTCATCTGGACGACAACACCTTGGACGCTTCCCGGCAACTTGGCAGTCGCCGTCGGAGCCGACATCGAGTACTCGCGTGTCGAGGGTGCCATCGGCAAGCTCGAAGGGTCGTACTGGCTGGCTTCCGATCTGGTCGAGAAGTACTTCGGCGAGGACGCGGCCGTCACTGCGACTGCGTCCGGCAACGATCTCGCCGACATCGGCTATCAGCCACCGTTTGACTACTTCGGTGAAGAGCGTGACCGCGGCGCATTCCGGGTCATCACCAGCGACGATGTGACGGTCGAAGAAGGCACCGGGCTGGTCCACATGGCTCCTGCATACGGTGAGGCCGACTTCTTTGCGCTGAACGATGCGGGCCTCGACGTTCTCGTCGATCCGGTCGACGCCGAAGCACGCTTCACCGACGACGTTCCCGACGTTGCCGGTATGAACGTCAAGGACGCAGACGCCACCTTGATCAGAATCCTGAAGGACCACGAGCTGATCGTGCGTCACGAGCAGATCAATCACTCCTATCCATTCTGTTGGAGGACGGGAACCCCGCTGATCTACAAGGCGATCCCGACGTGGTTCGTGAACGTCGAGTCTTTCAGAGACCGAATGGTTGCGATCAACCGCGACATCCACTGGGTGCCCGAGGCAGTCGGTGACAAGCGGTTTGGCAACTGGCTGGAGGGTGCACGCGACTGGGCAATAAGCCGCAACCGGTACTGGGGCAGCTGTATCCCCGTCTGGGAGTGCGAAAACTGCGACGAGCAGGTGTGCGTTGGATCGCGCGAGGAGCTCAGGGAGCTCTCCGGGGTCCTGGTCGAGGATCTGCACAAGCACTACGTGGACGACGTCGTCTTCCCGTGTCGGTCATGCGACGGTGTCATGCGTCGTGTTCCTGAGGTGCTCGACTGCTGGTTTGAGTCCGGGTCGATGCCGTACGCCCAGATCCACTACCCGTTCGAGAACAAGGACCGTTTTGAGCGGCGCTATCCAGCGAACTTCATCGCGGAAGGCCTTGATCAGACCCGGGGCTGGTTCTACACCCTGGTTGTCCTGGGCGCCGCACTCTTCGATGAGGCTCCCTTCCAGAACTGCATAGTCACCGGCATGATCCTTGCCGAGGACGGCCGCAAGATGTCCAAGAGCCTGAAGAACTACCCCGATCCCAGCCATGTGCTGGATGACTTTGGGGCTGATGCGCTCCGGGCCTACCTGATCAACTCCCCGGTCGTCCGCGCCGACCCGCTCCGGTTCTCCGAGGCGGGGGTCCGCGAGGTGGTGAGGACTGTGCTGCTTCCGTTCTGGAACGCGTACTCGTTCTTCACGACCTACGCCGAGGCGGACGGCATCACATTGAGCGATCTAACTTCGGCTCCGGCGTCGTCCGAGCGCGCCGAGATAGAC
>JAAUYD010126667.1_pt1 | contig 10803 bp, 9 predicted proteins | sample 7278101 | NCBI WGS metagenome assembly JAAUYD01 (sample SAMN14350128, study PRJNA611818) | marine sediment metagenome | isolation source: surface marine sediment (0.6m) | place: French Polynesia: Moorea | collected 2018-08
CAGAAGAAGGTCATCCGGGCAGTCGCGGCCTTCGACGAGCGTGCGCTCGGGGGCGTGCTGGGCGGCCTCGCGAAGCGCTTCGAGGACTGGCGCTACGGCGGCTTCCGCCACATCCACGAGATGGGCCTGACGGTGCCCGAAGAAGACGACATCTCGCTCTTCTACTCGATGGCCTCGGGCTTCTGGATCACGAAGATGCCCTACATGGGCGACCTCGACTTCTATCACATGGCGAAGTGGCCCGAGCGCAAGCGGCGCCGCACGAACGAGTTCTACCGCGAGGTCGTGAAGCGCCAGCTCTACCTGAACGGCCCCGAGAAGACGCATCTCGCGAAGAACCCGCTCTGGTCGGGACGCGTGGCGTCGCTCATCGAGGCCTTCCCCGACGCGAAGTTCATCGTGAACGTGCGCGACCCGCGTGAGACCATTCCCAGTCTGCTCAAGCTCATGATCGCGGGTTGGAAGCAGCTGGGCTGGGAGCCCGAGCGGCAGAAGCGCTGCCTCGACGTGCTCGTCGGCCAGTCGTGGGACACCTACCTGCACCCGCTCGACACGCTCGACGCGAACCCGCAGGTGAAGGGCGCCGTCGTCGACTACCGCGAGCTCACGAGCGACCCGGCCGCGACGATCGAGAAGGTCTACAAGGATCTCGACCTGCCGCTCGAAGAGGACTTCCGGAGCTTCCTCGCGCAGCAGGGGAAGCGCGAGAAGAAGCACTCGACGCGCCATACCTACAGCCTCGAGGAGTTCGGCCTCGAGGGCGACGCGATCCGCGAGAACCTGCAGGTGCTGTTCGACCACTTCGAGTGGGACGCGGGAGACCCGCCGCACCAGGAGACCCAGGATGGGTGACCCCGAGAAGGACCTGCGCGCCGCGTGGGACGATCTGATCCAGAGCCTGCAGGAGGCCCGCGACGCGGTCGACCAGCCCGAGCTCATGCCGCCGCCGTCTTCCGCGCGGAACCTCGCCGAGGGCTACCGCTACCTCATGGGCTTCGTGCACAGTGCGGTCGAGCGCGCCTTCCACGAGGATCCGCGCCGGCCGCACTTCCGCAATGCGCTCTCGATCATCAACCGCGCGACGATCGACAACGCGGACGCGATCTACTTCTTCGCGGCCATCGACGGGCGCCATTCCTACGTGATCTCGGGGCACGCCTGTGACCACCGCGTCTGGCGCGGCGAGCCGCCGGCCGCCTCGGGCCCGAAGGCCCCGCACTACGTGATCTTCGAGGCGAGCAGCGGCGTGCTCGCGGGCGACTCGGGCACCTTGCTCGAGCTGCGCCCGGGCGTGAAGACCCAGACGGGCCGGCTCGATTCGAGCGGCCTCGAGGTCGATGCCGACGGCCGCTTCGAGATCCTGCTCGCGCCCGAGCGGCCCGACGGGTACGAGGGCAACTTCATCTCGACGCTCAAGCTCGTCCGACACGCGCATCCCGACGATCCCGACATGGGTCCGGAGCGCTACGCGACCTACATCAGCGGCCGCCAGCTCTTCTACGACTGGGAGCGCGAGGAGCCGATCCACCTCGAGATCCGCCAGCTGGATGCCGACGAGCCCGGGCCCGCCTACACGCCCGAGCGCGCCGCGGCCGAGCTCCGGCGCTGCGGCGAGCTCGTGCGCGGGCAGATGCACTTCTGGAACGCGTTCTGGACGATCCCGATGGGCACCTACGGCCCGCGCGAGGGCGGCATCCCGGGCGTCGAGTTCCCGCGCAACGCCTTCAACACGATGAATGCGGCCACCGGCGCGACGGGCGGCGGGATGAGCACGAACCTCTACTGCGGCGGCGTCTTCGAGCTCGAGCCCGACGAGGCCCTCATCGTCGAGAACACGATCACGCTCCCGACCCAGTACACGGGCTTCCAGATCGGGAACCTCTGGGGCGAATCGATGGAGTACGGCGAGCGGCTCGGCAGCCTGAACGGCTTCCAGGTGGAGCCGGACGCCGACGGCGTGATCCGGCTCGTGATCGCGCACGAAGATCCCGGGGTGCCGAACTGGATCGATACCTCGGGCCACCGCGAGGGCTTCCTGACGCCGCGCTGGGCCTACAGCGAGCAGCCGCCCCCGGAGCAGTGGCCGACGATCACGGCGACCCGGGTGAAGCTCGCAGACGTTCGTGCGCACCTGCCCGCCGAGACGCGGACGGTCACCCCCGCCGAGCGCCGCGCCCAGCTGGCCGTGCGCCGCATGCACGTCCAGAAGCGCTTCCGCGCGTTCTGACCCCATCGGATGGGGCATCGAGCCCCGCCCTGTCGCGCGTCGGCCCCGTGTCCGCGTAGGATGGCCCGGCGCGCGGCATCGATCTTGCTCCCCTGCTCGGGCCAGAGAGCTCGCGCTCGACCGGGAGTCCCATGGAGATCCAGCACTACTTCGACGCGCCGACGGGCACCCTGGCCTACCTCGTCCACGACGGACGGGCGGGGGCCGTGATCGATCCCGTGCGCGGCTACGACGCAGCGTCCGGTCGCACGAGCTGGGCGCCGAGCGAGGCGATCGCCTCCGAGATCGACCGGGTCGGTCTCGAGATCCCCTTCGTGATCGACACGCACGCCCACGCGGATCACATGACGGGCCTGCCCTTCTTCAAGGAGCGATACGGCGCGCGCACCGTCACGGGTGCAGGCATCGGCGAGATCCAGCGCGTCTTCCGCGATCTGTACCACCTCGGTGACGACGTCGCCGTCGACGGACGCCAGTTCGATCGGCTCGTCGAGGACGGCGAGACACTCGAGGTCGGCACGTTGGAGCTCACGCCGCTGCACACGCCGGGTCACACGCCTGCGCACGTGGCCTGGCAGGTGGAGGACGTGGTCTTCGTGGGCGACACGCTCTTCATGCCCGACTACGGCGCGGCGCGCTGCGACTTCCCAGGCGGCTCGGCCGGGGTCCTCTACGACTCGATCCAGCGGCTCTATGCACTGCCGGATGCGACGCGCCTGCTCACGGGCCACGACTACCAGCCCGGAGGACGGCCCCTCGCGTTCGCGTCGACCGTGGCCGAGCAGAAGCGCGGGAACGTCCAGATCGATGCAGCCACGTCGCGCGAGGACTTCATCGCATTCCGCGAGGAGCGCGACGCGGGCCTCGCGGCCCCGAAGCTCATCCTGCCCTCGTTGCAGGTGAACATCCGGGCGGGTGATCTCCCCGAGCCGGAGAGCAACGGCACCGCCTACCTCAAGATCCCGCTGGACCGCCTGGGGTCGGGGTCGTGAGCCACGTGATCCAGGCGGTCGGAGGGACACGACGATGACCGAGTTCACGCCCGGGGCGGGCGGCGTCGGCGGCGCGTTGATCGGCCTCGCGAGCGCGGGGCTGCTGCTGAGCCATGGCCGCATCGCGGGCATCAGCGGACTCGTGGGGCGCTCGCTCCTGCCGGACGCGGACGACGCGTCCGGATCGAGCTGGCGCCTGCTCTTCCTGCTCGGGCTGCCGCTGGGTGCATGGCTCGCCGGGGGTCTGCCCTTCGCCCACGGCGGCTTCGAGATCACGACCAACCTGCCGCTCCTCGCGGCGGGCGGCCTGCTGGTGGGTGTGGGAACCCAGCTCGGGAACGGCTGCACGAGCGGCCACGGCGTGTGCGGCATCGCGCGGGGTTCGCGCCGTTCGATCGCCGCGACCTGCCTCTTCATGGCGAGCGCCGCGCTCACGGTCTTCGTGGTGCGCCACGTGCTCGGCGGCGCCTCGTGAGCGGCGGTCTCGCGCTCCTGTGGGGGCTGGTCTTCGGGGCCGGCCTCGCGATCTCGGGCATGACGGACCCGGCCAAGGTGCTCGGCTTCCTGGACGCGGCGGGGGCCTGGGATCCGACCCTGGCCGTCGTGATGGGGAGCGCGCTGGCGGTGAGCTCCGCCGGGGTCGCGATCGCGAAGCGCCGCGGTCGCGCCTGGCTCGGCGGCGCGATCGCCTTCCCGACGCGCCGCGATCTCGATGCCCCGCTCGTGGGTGGCGCCGTGCTCTTCGGCATCGGCTGGGGCCTGGTCGGCTTGTGCCCCGGGCCCGCGCTCGCGAACCTGTGGCGCGGCTCGCTTCCGGTCGGCGTCTTCGTGGTCGCGATGCTGGCGGGGTCCCTCGCGACGAGGTGGCCACGTCGCTCCCAGGCCCCGCGCTCCGCGGCCGGCGCGTCGTGACCTCCCCGTCTCGCTTCCTCCCCTGACAAGGAGCTCTCCATGAACCGTTTCGCCACTCCCTTCGCCGCGGCCTCGATCCTGCTCATGCTGCTCGCCTGCACGGGCGCGAGCCCGGGAACGCCCGACGTGACCCAGGAGCAGGTCGTCGGCTGGATCGAGCAGGGCAACGGCCCTCTGCTGCTCGACGTGCGCACGCCCGACGAGTACGCGGCGGGCCACGTGCCGGGCGCGATCAACATCCCCCACGACCAGCTCGCGACGCGCCTCGGCGAGCTCGGCGCTGCCAAGGACCGCGAGATCGTCGTCTACTGCGAGAGCGGTCGGCGCGCCGGGTGGGCGCTCGAGACGCTCACGGGCGCCGGGTTCGGCACGCTCCGCCATCTCGACGGTGACATGAAGGGTTGGCGGAGCGCGGGTCTGCCCACGGAGTGAAGGGGCGCGGCCCCGCGTCGCGTCGCTAGGCCGTGCGCTCGTGCGCCTCGCGGAACTCGTCCACGAGGCTCTGGATCATGCGCTCCTCGGCGCGCGAGGTCGTCTTGAGGCCCGCCACGCCGCCGGCCGCGTCGGCCACGGCGCGCGCGCGCTTCACGACCACGTCCTCGAGGCGCAGCGCGCCCTCGATGCTGAGGCGCGGCAGCACCGCGTGGACGTAGCTGCGCCACGCATCGAACAGCGTCCCGTCCGGCGGCGAGGACAGCCACGCGCCGAGCAGCTCGAGATCCTTGCCGTCGGCCGAGAGCGCCATGCCCTCGGCCGCGTGCAGGATCGCCTCGCGCTCCTTGTCGTCGAGCTTGCCGTCGGCCCACGCGACCATGACGAGCGGTACGAGGCCCAGCGCGCGCCGCTCGCTGCCCGTCACGCCGAGCGCTTCGAGGCTCGCCTCGAGCTGCGGGTTGCCGAGGTGCGACTCCGCGCCGAGCAGCTCCTCGGGCGCGCGGCCCTCGCGCTGCTCGAAGGCCTCGGCGAGCTCGTGGCCCTGGTGGTGCAGCGCGACGCTGCCGGCCAGCAGCCGGCTCGTGTTGCGCATGACGATCGCGGCGATCTTCGGGTAGCGCCTCGACAGATGCAGCATGTGCTCGTCGGTCAGCCGCAGCAGGCGCGTGTCCTCGTCGGCGACGGCGTGGACGGCGTGGCTTCCGTGGAAGAGCCCCGCCTCGCCGACGCACTCGCCGCGGCCGTGCACGCGCGCGGTGTCCTGCGCGTGGCCGGCCCACGAGCGCACCGCGCCCGAGATCACGACGAAGAGTCCGGCGGCCGGCTCGTGCGCGTGGAACAGGGTCTGGCCCTGCTTGACCTCGAGCACACCTGCCATCGCTCCCGCGACGCGCGCCTGCGTCGGGCCCAGTCCGTCGAACAGGCCGATCGTCTTGTGCGGCTCGTCGCCGAGATCGAGCGTCACGAGATCCCAGAGCGTGACGATGCGCAGCCCCGAGGCGAGCGACGGCGTGAACGTGATGTCGACGACCCACGCGATGGCCAGGGTGAAGGCCGCGAGCGCGCCGAACTGGACCTGCTGCTGCAGGCTCGACGCGGTCAGCACGAGGAACGCGAGCACGAGCGCCGTGCTCGTGTAGGTGACCGCGCGGCCGACCTCCATGAGCGCACCGCGTGCGCCCGCCTTCGCGTCGGCCTGCTCCTTGCCGAGCGCGTTGAAGCGGGTCAGGAAGTGGATCGTGTCGTCGACCGCGATACCGAGGACCAGACACGCGACCAGCCCGGTCACGACGTTCAGGGTGATGCCGCCGACCGCGAGCGCGCCGAAGTAGATCGTCACGGGCAGGATGTTCGGCAGCATCGCGTAGAAGCCGATCCGGAAGGACCAGAACAGCGCGACCATGATCACGTAGATGATGATGAAGGCCGTCGACAGGCTCAGCGCCTGGCCGTACGCGATGTCGTCGTTGCTGCGCGCGACGAGCACCGAGAGGCCCGACACACGGCCCGAGACCTCGTCCGGCAGCCCGCCGAGCTTCTTCTCGACGCGGTCCGCGAACGCGACGACGTCGCCGGAGTTGAAGACGTTCACGCGCACGGGGATGCTCGCGAGGTTGTACTGCGAGTTCACGAGGCGCTTCAGCTCGTCGTTGGCGCCGAAGAAGATCAGCTGCGTGACGAGCCGGGCCGACTCGGGCACCGCGAAGTAGGCCGGGTCGTCGTCGTGGAAGCTCCGGTTCAGGAGCTTCACGTAGTCGACGAGGGAGGTGCTGCCGCCGACCTCGGGCTGCTCGTTGAGCCACTCCTGCAGCCGCTCGATCGCGAGCAGGACCTCGGGCTCCTTGAAGGTGTTCTTCTCCTCGGCCTCGAGCATCACGTACATCTGGTCCGCGGCGCCCAGGTGCTCGTTGATCGCCTCGATCGAGACGCGGACGGGCTGGTCCTCCGGGAAGTTGTCGAGCACGCTCGTGCTGAGCTCGATCAGCGGCATCGCGAGGATCGAGCCCACGGCGAGCAGCGCGCCCGCGCCGAGCACGAGCCAGCGCCGGTTCACGTCGAACTCGCCGAGGCGCTCGAGCAGCCGCTCGATCCAGTCGCCGCCCTCCTGGCCGTGCCCGCTCGCGGTCTCCTTCTCGGGCAGGAGCTGCAGCATCGCGGGCGCGAAGGTCAGCGTCGAGATCATCAGGCAGACGACGCCGATCGATGCGAGCAGGCCGAACTCCTGGATGGCCGTGATCGGGCTCGTCGCGAGCGACGCGAATCCGACCCCGGTCGTGAGCCCCGTCAGAAGCGTCGCGAGGCCGACCCGGCGGATCGCCTCGCGCGCCGCGCTGCCCGTGTCGGCGTCGAGATGCCCGGCCTTCTTCTCGGCGACGACCTCGTAGTAGCAGGACAGCACGTGGATCGCGTACGCGAAGCCGACACCGAGCAGGATCGCGGGCACCGAGGTCGTGACGATGTTGAGCCGCGGGAAGAAGATCGACGCGAGCCCGAGTGTCCAGACGATCGCGAGGCCCAGCGTCAAGAGCGGCACGAAGATGCCGCGCACGGTGCGGAACGAGATGTAGGCGATCAGCATCAGCATCAGCACGCAGAGCGGCATCACGGTCATGAGGTCGCTGAGCAGGACGCGTTGCGTCTCGGCCTTGACGTGGGCGCCGCCGCTCATCCAGACGGTCGCTTCCTCGCCGAACTCCTCGGCGGCGATCCGTTGGATCTCGCTGTCGATGCCCGAGCTCATGAACTCGAGCTCGGTCATGTCGAGCAGGTAGCCGACGATCGCGGTGGTCTTGCCGTCGTCGGAGATCAGGCTGTTCGCGAGCACGGGGTTGCGGCGCAGCTGCGTCTCGATCGCCGCGAGCCCATCGGCGTCGTCCGGCACGTCCTCATAGAGCGGCGCGACGATGAGCTCGCCGTCCGCGGAGCGGATGTCGGGGGCGGTCGCGAGACTCACGACGGCGCGGATGCCGTCGAGCTCCTCGATGCGCTCGGTCGTCTGCGTGACCGCCTCGAGCACCTCCTTCTGGAAGATCCCGTCGGGGTGGCGGATCGCGACGAGCAGCGTCTCGTCGTTGCCGAAGACGGCCCGCATGCGCTCGTGGTAGACGCGTCCCTCGCTCTCGCGCGGGAGCACGCTGCTCATGCTCGGGTCGATCTCGAGCCGCAGCGCCTGGGCCCAGCGCTCCTCGGCGATCGCCGTCGGATCGACGAGCCGAGCGATCGCGAGCAGGGTGAGGCCGATCGCGAACAGGAGGGTCGCGACCGGGTGGCCGGTCACGAGTCGGGCGAGGCGGTCGACCACGTCGGAGCTCTGGACCTCGGCCTAGCGGCCGACGCGATCCAGCTGACTCTGGCTGAAGTACTTGCGCGGGATCTTCGCGCCGACGTCGATCTCCTCGACGACGAGGTCGGTGTGCGTCCCCTCGATGGGGTTCGTCATGACGATCTCGCGCGGCACGTGGAGATTGCCTTCCTTCGTGACCTTCTCGTGCGGCGCCGTCATCTCCTTCATGAGCTTCTCGCGCTTGCCGTAGAACTGCACGCGCAGCGGTGCGCAGGTCTCCTGGTCGATGAAGGAACGCACGAGCTCGTACTCGGAGTCGGCGTCCTCGGCCGGGACCTGGTCGAGCACGTAGGCCTTGCGGCCCTGCACCTCCTCGTCGGGCTTGCGCTCGCTCGAGCCGTCCTCGGCCATGCCCTGCAGGCGCTCGAACTCCTCGTAGGTGAAGTCGGTGCCGAACATCGAGCCCGACATCGCGTGCGAGGAGACGCGCCGGACCTTCTGCAGCTCGGGGACGTACATGAAGGTGTCGTTGCGCCCGGACTTCTCGAGCATGAGCACCGCGGCGCCGCGCATGTCAGGGGGGTTGTCGAACTGCATGAGCACCTTGGAGTCGTCGCCGTCCTTCTGGAAGTAGATCTTCGACTCCATGGTCGTGGTGTCGCCGACCCGGTCGTAGGTGGTCATCTTGACCGTCTGGATGCTGGAATCGAGCGGGAAGTTGTCCTCCTGGCAGTTCTCGATGTCCGCGGCGGTCTTGGCGTCCTCGGCCAGGGCGGGGGTGCCCGCCACGGCCAGGGCGAGGCAGGCGAGCAGAAGGAAGAGGGGGCGGGCGCACGGCAGCAAGGTGGCTCTCCTTGGGGAAGGGTCGGACGGAGCGGGGGGCGCTCGGATTCGATCACGCTACCACCGCGTTCCGGGCCCCACCGTACCCCAAATCAGGGTATTGACGGGGAATCGGGGCGGACGCACCCTGGCGGATCAGGCCGGGGGGCCTGGAGTTAGGTGCTTCGCCGTGGGAAGCCGAATCCTCGCGCTGCTGCTGCCGATCCTGCTTCTGGACCTGTCGGGTTCGACGGCAGGGCTCGCTCAGGAGTCCGCGCGGGCCGAGGGCAGGTCCGAGGCGACGATCGCGGCCCTGCCTCCGGGCAGCGCCCCCGTCACCTCCATCGCGTCGCCTCGCGCCGAGGACGTGCTGGTCGACTACTCCCTGGCGATCCGCAAGAGCCTCGAATCCGACGGTGTCGTGATGCTCGAGTCCGCGGGGCCCGACCATCCCAAGGGCTCGATCGCCGCGCTCGTGCTCTTCGACAAGCCGCGCGAGCGCACCTACCGGATGCTCGCGCAGGCGGAGCGGCAGAAGGAATACCAGTCCGACGTCAGCGAGATCGTCCACATCGAGCGCTTCGACGGCGGGCAGGTCGACGAGCACCGCATCAAGATGATGTTCGTGAAGATCGCCTACCGCCTGAAGTTCGCGCTCGATCCGAGGTCCCGCACGATCGTCTGGGGTCTCGATGACCGCTTCGACAACGGGGTGGAGCACATCTCGGGGAGCTGGGAGCTCTGGGAGCACGGCGACGACCGGACCCTGGGGCGCTTCGCGACGCTCGTGCGGGTGGGCAAGGGGCTGCCCAAGTGGCTCGAGGAGTCCGTCAGCCGAACCCGCGTCCCGGGCAGCGTGAAGTCGGCGCGCGAGTGGGTGAATTCCGACGGGCGCTGGCGGCCGTGAGATCCTCACGGCACGTTGTCGAGACCGTTCCGACCGAGGAGTCCGCCGATGGCCGCCTTCCACCAGCGCATGTGGCGCGCCTCGCTGCTGCACGCCGACACCTACGAAGAGGTCGAGGCCGATACGACGGCCAACATGCAGGCCTTCGGGGTCGTCGTGCTCTCCGCGGTGGGGGCCGGGATCGGCGCGATCGAGAACAGCGGGCCCGAGGGCATCCTCTGGCACACGGTCGTGGCCGTGGTCGGCTGGTACGCGTGGGCCTACGTGACCTACTTCATCGGCACCCGCTTCCTGCCCACCCACCACACCGTGGCCGACCACGGCGAGCTGCTGCGCACGATCGGCTTCTCGAGCGCGCCGGGCATCCTGCGGATCTTCATGATCATCGAAGAGATCGCCCTGCCCGTGCTGATCCTGTGCACGCTCTGGATGCTGGTCGCGATGGTGATCGCGGTGCGGCAGGCACTCGACTACGACGCGACCTGGCGGGCCATCGCCGTCTGCTCGATCGGCTTCCCGATCTACGCGATCGCCGTGCTCGCGTCCATTCTGATCCTGGGGCCCTGGCCCGTCTGATCCCCCGGATTGGTCCCCCCGGCGTCGGGGCGCGCGGTCCTTCCGCTCTGCGAACGGGTTCGCTTTGCTTCCGCGCATGGACGACAGCACTCGCGCACTGCAGAAGACGACCCAGGGCCTCTTTCCGGAGAGGCTCGACCTCGAGTTCGAGTCGGCGACCCCGGACGAGGTGGTGGGCAGCATCCTCGTGACCGAGGCCCTGTGCACCACACCGGGCGTCATGCACGGGGGCGCGATCATGGCCATGGCGGACACGCTCGGGGCCTACGCGACCGTGATGAACCTCCCGGCCGGGGCCGGCACGACCACGCTCGAGTCGAAGACGAACTTCTTCAACCGGGCGAGCAGCGGCGAGCGCGTGCGCGGCACGAGCGTGCCGCTCCACCGCGGGCGCCGGACGATGGTCTGGCGCACCGAGATCACGCGCGAGGACGGGAAGCTCGTTGCGGTCGTCACGCAGACGCAGATCGTGCTCGAGGCCAAGCCCACGGCCGAGCAGCAGATGGCGAACCTGTTCGCCCAAGGCGAGACCGCGGACCATCAGCAGCTGCTCGCGCGCCTCGAACGCTCGGGCGGTGCGCTCTACCGGTCCTGGGCCGAGCAGGCGACCAACGACCAGGACCGCGCGGCCCTCCTCGAAGCCGCCGCC
>JAAUYD010145785.1_pt1 | contig 10803 bp, 9 predicted proteins | sample 7278101 | NCBI WGS metagenome assembly JAAUYD01 (sample SAMN14350128, study PRJNA611818) | marine sediment metagenome | isolation source: surface marine sediment (0.6m) | place: French Polynesia: Moorea | collected 2018-08
CCGATCGGACGCCACCGCGAGCTGCGAACCGTGCGGCTCGAACTCGACGACGTGCACCGGATCCGTCACCCTGCCGACGCGACCGTCAACGATCTCGTGCTCGCCTGCATGGCCGGCGCCATGCGTCGCTGGTTCGACGCGGAGGGCGAGCCGCCCGCCGACGTCCATGTGCTGGTGCCGGTCTCGATGCGGCGGGCCACGATGAGCGACGAGCCGGGCAACCACGTCGGCAGTGTCGTGATCGAGCTGCCGGTCGGCGAGCCCGATCCCCAGCGCCGGCTGCACCTGGTCCAGAGCCGGATGCGGCGGCTCAAGCGCACCCATGAGGGTGAGGGCACCGCGCTGCTCCTCGACGCGCTGGACCACGTGCCGGCGCCCGGCTTCGGTGCGCTGACGCGCCTGGTCGCCGTGCAGCCGCTGGTCAACTTCGTCGTCACCAACGTGTTCGGCCTCGCCGACCCGCTGTACTTCCTCGGATCGCGGATCGAGGACATGGTTCCCGTGGTGCCGCTCGGCCCGCGCCTCGGGCTCGGGGTGGCGGTGCTGTCGTACGTCGACGGACTGACGATCTCGCTGTTCGCCGACCCGGACGCCTGTCACGACCTCGACGTGCTCGCCGAGGCGATCACCGACGAATTCGAGCTGCTCGACGGCACCTCGATGGCCGCCGCCGGTTGATGCGTCGGCGACCCGCGCTGCGACGGTCCGTCAGCGCAGCCCGCCGCGCCCGATCGCCTGTCTGACGATCACGTTTCGCAGCACCTCGTTGGTGCCTTCGCCGACGATCATCAGCGGCGCGTCGCGGTAGTAGCGCTCGACGTCGAAGTCGGTCGAGTAGCCGTTGCCGCCGTGGACCCGGATCGCGTCGAGCGTCACCGTCGCCGCCATCTCAGAGCAGAACAGCTTGGCCATCCCGGCCTCCATGTCGGCGCGCCGGCCGGTGTCGATGCACGCGGCCGCGTGGTCGTTGAGCTGCTGCGCAGCCGTGATCTGCGTCGCCATGTCCGCCAACAGGTTCCCGACCGATTGGTGTTGCCAGATCGGCTTGCCGAAGGCCTCGCGGTCCTGCGCGTACCGGAAGGCGTCGTCGAACGCCGCCCGTGCGACCCCGATCGCCCGAGCGGCCACCTGGATCCGCCCGACCTCGAGGCCGGCCATCATCTGGGCGAAGCCCGAACCGGCGGTCCCGCCGAGGAGCGCGTCCGCGGGAACGTGGCAGTCGTCGAAGTGCAGCTCGCAGCTCTCGACGCCCTTGTAGCCGAGCTTGGGGAGGTCGCGCGACACGGTGAAGCCCGGCCCCTTCTCGACGAGGAGGATCGAGATGCCGTGGTGGCGTGGGTCCGCCGCCGGATCGGTCTTGCAGAGCAGGGCGACGAGTCCGGCGGTGCGTGCGTTGGTGATCCACATCTTCGAACCGGTGATCACGTAGCCGTCGTCGACCGGCCGTGCGACCGTTCGCATCGCCTGGAGGTCCGAGCCGCCGTCGGGCTCGGTGAGTGCCATCGTGGCCCGCAGCTCACCGGTCGCGAGCCGGGCGAGGTATCGCTCGCGCTGGTCGTCGGTGCCGAACCGGGCGATCAGCGTCGACACGACCGAGTGCCCGCCGAACGCCCCGGCCAAGCTCATCCAGCCGCGAGCGATCTCCTCGGTGATGCGGGCGTAGCAGCGCAGCGACACGCTCGACGACCCCCACGGCGCCGGCACCGTCAACCCGTACACGCCCATCTGCTTCATCTGGTCGATGAGGCGCTCGGGGTACTCGTCGGCGTGCTCGAGGTCGCGGGCCGTGGGCCGGACCTCGTCGTCGACCCACCGGGCGACCACCTCGACGATCGCCTCCTCGTCCTCGGTCATCGTGCTCACGTCGCCAGCCTGGCACGACGCGGCGGGAGAGCCGGACCCGAGTCGCCGCCGGGTCGCCTCGGAGCCACGGCCGGGCCGGCCGGGTGGTGTCACTGGAAGTGGGGGAGCCGACCGGCTACAACCGGTGCATGGACCTCGAAGCGTCGATGCACCGCGTGGCGGACCTCGTGCCGGGGCCCGCACTCGCGATCGACCGGCTCGAGCTGTCGGGCGCCTCGACGTTTCCGTCGGCCTTCGACGTCGATCTCGCGGCGCGGACGTGCGCCGGCCTCGCCGTCCTGGCGGACGGCGGGACCACCCTCGATCTCGACCGCCTGATGGCGCTGCTCGTCACCCACGTCGAGCTCGATGGCGGCGCCGTGCCGGCCTGGGCCGACCTGTCGGGGTACTACGACACCGCCGACGGCGGTCACATCCAGCTGCACTGCAACTTCCCTCATCATGCGGCCGGCGTCGTCCACCGTCTCGGGTGCGACGCGAACCGGCCGGCGGTGCAGCACGCCATCCTCGACTGGAACGCGGACGAACTGGAGGCACAGCTGATCGACGACGGCATGATCGCCGCCCGTCTTCGCACGATGAACGAGTGGACCCGGCATCCACACGCCCGCGCCACCGGCGGGCTGCCGCTGATCGACATCGAGCAGCTCGGCGACGCACCACCCCGACCCACCGGGCGCCGTGACCGGGTGCTCGATTGTTCCCGTGTGCTGGCCGGGCCGATCGCGGGAATGACCCTCGCAGCGCAGGGCTGTGACGTGCTGCGCGTCGGCGCTGCACACCTCCCGAGCGTCGACGTCGGCGTCCTGGCCACCGGGTTCGGCAAGCGCAACGCGTTCGCCGACGTGACGACCGACGACGGCTCGCAGCGCTTCGGCGCGCTGCTCGACGACGCGGACGTCTGGATCGACGCCTACCGTCCGGGTGCCTTCGAGCGGGCCGGATTCGGGCTCGATCGGGTGCCGCCCGGGGCGGTGGTGGTGCAGATCTCGGCGTTCGACTGGGTGGGCCCGTGGGCGGGCCGTCGCGGGTTCGACTCGATCGTCCAGTCGACCACCGGCATCGTCGACGCCGGCCGTGTCGCCAGCGGGCGCGACGGCCCGACGCCGCTCCCGGTGCAGGCGCTCGACTACTGCACCGGCCTGCTCGCCGCCTTCACGGCGATGCGGCTCCGGCGCCACCAGGCAGCGCACGGCGGCACGTGGCTGGCGCGGCTCTCGCTGCTGCGCGCTCGCAACTGGCTCGTCTCGCTCGGTGGGCCCGAACCATTCCAGCCGGAGGTCGCGAGGGCTCTGCCGTCGGCACTCCACACGGTCGACACGCCGTTCGGTCGTGTGACTGCGGCCCGCCCGATCCTCGGTGCGTGGAGCAGCGGCCCGCAGCCGCTCGGGAGCGCCGAGCCGGCGTGGCTCGACTGAGCCTCGGCTCGTCAGCGCCGGGACGCCGGGCGCGAGACTCCCGCAGGAGGGCAACATGGTCGACGTCGACTTCACCACCGTGTCCAACGGTGACATCGAGATCCGGGTGGCGAGCAAGGGCTCCGGCCCGCTGATGCTGTTCGTCCACGGCTGGCCCGAGCTCTGGTACTCGTGGCGCCACCAGATGGAGTTCTTCGCCGGTCGCGGCTTCACTTCTGCGGCGCTCGACGTCCGTGGCTACGGCGGCAGCTCGAAACCGGCTGACATCCCCTCGTACCGTCTGACGCAGCTGTGCGGCGACGTCGCCGCTGTGATCGACGACTTCGCTGATGGACCGGCGATCGTGGTCGGCCACGATTGGGGCGCACCGATCGCGTGGAACACGGCCCGACTGCACCCCGACCGGGTGCGGGCGGTGGCCGGGTTGAGCGTGCCGTACGTCCCGGTCGGTCCGGTGTCGTCGCTCGAGCTGTGGAAGGAGCTCTACGCGGACCGCTTCTTCTACCAGACGTACTTCCAGGAGCCCGGCGTCGCCGAGGCCGAGCTCGGCGCCGACAACGCGCGCAGCCTGCGCCTGATCTACTACGCCATCAGCGGCGACGGTCAGGGGCTGTTCTCGGCGGACAAGCCCGCCGACGCCACGATGCTCGACGGTCTCGTCGACCCCGATCCGTTCCCGGCGTGGATGTCGCCCGAGGACCTCCAGGTCTACGTCGAGGCGTTCGATGCCGGCGGCTGGACCGGGCCGCTCAACCGCTACCGGGCGCAAGGACTCGACGCGGACGAGCTCGGATCACGGCCCGACCCCGAGCTCACGCAGCCGGCGGTGTTCGTCGCCGGCGCCCTCGACGGCGTTCGCAACTTCGTGCCGGGCGTCGACGTGTTCGAGATGGCCGGCAACTCGTGCGCCGACTTCCGCGGTGCGACCATCATCGACGGCATCGGTCACTGGGTGCAGCAGGAGGCCCCGGCCGAGACCAACGCGGCGCTCGCGGCGTTCGTCGACGGACTGTGAGCCCCTCGCCGGGCAACGCGTGAGCATGTTGCGGAGAATGTGCGCAACATCCTCACGCGAACGGAGCTGCGATCAGGCGGGCACGCGGGCGTCGGTGCGCGCCTTCGTGAACTGCATCACCCCGTCGTCGATCGGTTGCCTGACGATCAGCTTCCGGTCGACCGAGTACCGCTGCGGGTTCAGCCACGGCTCGCAGTCGCCCTGCTTGGGCAGCATCGGCATCATGCGCTGCATGTAGCCCGACGAGAAGTCGTCGATCCACGGCTTGGGCGTCATCTCGCGGTCGGTCGGCCGCAATCGGGGCGTGCACTGGTCGGTGCCGGTGTCCCGCATGTGGTTGAGCAACCGGCAGACGAAGTCGCACGTGATGTCGGCGCGCAGCGTCCACGACGCGTTGATGTAGCCGAACGACGACACGAGGTTCGGCACGTCGGAGTAGGCGAGGCCCTTGTACGTCCATGTCCTCGAGAAGTCGACCTGCTCGCCGTCGACGACGAAGTCCATCTCGCCAAGCGTCACCAGCTGCAGACCGGTGGCGGTGATGATGATGTCGGCGTCGAGATGCTGCCCGGACTCGAGCTGGATGCCGGACTCGGTGAACGTCTCGACGTGGTCCGTGACGACCGATGCCTTGCCCGAGTTGATGGCGTCGTACAGATCGCCGTCGGGGATCAGGCACAGCCGCTGGTCCCACGGGTTGTACCGGGGCGTGAAGTGCCGCTCGACGACGTCGTCGCCGAGCTCGGCCCTGGTGAGCGACAACAGCTCGTCGCGGACCTGTTCGGGCTGCTTGCGGGTCTTCGCGTAGAAGAGCTGCCCGAGCGCGATGTTCTTGCGACGAACCAGCCGGTAGGCGAGCCGCTCGGGGAGCCACTTGCGGAGCTTGGCGGCGATCGGATCGATCGACGGGCGGGCCACGACGTAGGTGGGGGAGCGCTGCAGCATCGTGATGTGGCCGACGTCGGGCGCCATCGCCGGCACGAGCGTCATCGCCGTTGCACCCGACCCGATCACGACGACGCGCTTGCCGGCGTAGTCGAGGTCCTCGGGCCAGGCCTGCGGGTGCACGATCTCGCCGCCGAAGCGCTCGCGGCCGGGGAACTCGGGCGTGTAGCCGCCCCGGTACGAGTAGTACCCCGAGCACATGAAGAGGAACGAGCAGGTCAGCTGCACGGTCTCGCCGGTGTCGGTGCGTTCCGCCGTGATCGTCCAGCGGGCGTCGTCGCTCGACCACTCGGCCGTGCTCACGTGATGGTCGAAGCGGATGTGGCGCTCGATGTCGTGCTCGGCCACGGTCTCGCGGAGGTAGGCGAGGATCGACGGCCCGTCGGCGATCGACTTCTCGTGCTTCCAGGGCTTGAAGCTGTACCCGAGCGTGTGCATGTCGCTGTCGGAGCGCACGCCCGGGTAGCGGAACAGGTCCCACGTGCCGCCGATGTCGTCGCGCCCCTCGAGGATCACGAACGACCGATCGGGGCAGCGCTGCTGCAGGTGATAGGCGGCGCCGATCCCAGAGATCCCGGCCCCGACGACGAGGACGTCTACGTGCTCCGTCATGGGCGACGACGCTACCGATCGCCGTCGGCGGCCCGAGAACCGGTCGCACGGAATGTGCGGGCGAGGCGTGCGGGTTCGCGACGTGTGGCTCGTGCGGTGTTCGACGGCGTGGTGATCGCCGAGAGCGACGACGTCGAGGTCGTCGAAGGGATGACCTACTTCCCGATCGACAGCGTCGATCGCAACCGCCTCATCGAGAGTCCGACCACATCGCGGTGCTTCTGGAAGGGCACGGCGAGCTACTTCCACGTCCAGGGCAACGACGACGTTGCGCCGGACGCAGCGTTCACCTACGAGCGGCCGTGGCCACTGGCGCGGCGGCTCGTCGCCGACCGCATCGCCTTCTGGCGTGGCGTGGCGGTCGAACGGTAGGCGGCGTGCCGCTCAGGCGTCGGGCCGGCGCTCCAGCCGGGCGACGAGGTGGAGGAAGAGCGGGACGCGCGCCCACTTGCCGTCTGGTTCGGTGACCTCGTCGACGACTTCCAGGACGAAACCCGCGTCGCGCAGCGCACCCGTGTAGGTCGCCAGTGGACGGTGCCAACTCTGGAACGTCATCGTCAGGCCGTCGCGCTCGACGTCGTCGCGGTAGCGGAACGACTCGGTGTACGACGCCGGGATCGTGAACGCCGGAGGCTCGTCGCCGTCGGTCACGACGAACATGCCGGCGGAGTTGATCGGATGGACGATCGCGGCGTGGAGCCGACCACCGTCGATCAACACCCGTGCGATCTCCGTCAGTGCCGCATCGAGGTCGTCGATGTCCTGCAGCGACATGAACGCGACGGCGAGATCGGCGCACCGAGCTCGCAGGGGGAGCCGCATCGCGTCGCCGGCCACGGTCGGATGACCCTCGGGGTGCGCGGCCGCTGCCCGGACGGCCGGTTCGGAAGCGTCGACGCCCAGCACGCGGTGGCCGTGCCGTGTGAGATCACGCCCGACACGCCCCTCGCCGCACCCGACGTCGACCGTGAGTGCGCCCGGCGGTGGCACGAGCGCCAGGAACCGGTCGCGGTGGAACTTCCAGTACGAGTCGTGATTCGGTGTGCGCGCCCACGCGATCCACTCCTCGGCCACGTCGCGCCAGGCACCGGAGAGTGGAGCTGCCATCGCCCCATCCTCGCGCCTCGTCCTCGTTGCGACGCGCCGGTCACACTGCGGGCATGTCGACGATGCCGAAGGCTGCCAGCGAGCACACGCGTGCGCACAACTCGCCCCGCGATCTCGGGATGGACCCGGCCGACTTCGACCGGGCCTCGCGCGGCCTGGTCGCCCAGCACGCGACAGGGGTGATCGAAGGCGCGTGGGGGCCGGCCTGGGACGTCTCGAAGTACGACTTCATCGAGCAGGGCGCACCCAACCCCGACACGGTGCACCCGAGCCTGTGGCGGCAGGCACAGCTCAACGCGATCCACGGCCTGTTCGAGGTGGCGCCCGGCATGTGGCAGGCGCGCGGCTACGACATCTCGAACATCACGTTCATCGAGGGTGCCACGGGTTGGATCGTCATCGACCCGCTCACGGTCGAGGGCTGCGCGCGGGACTGCCTGGCGCTCGCGAACGAGCATCTGGGGGAGCGACCGGTCACGGCGGTCATCTACACCCACTCGCACACCGATCACTTCGGCGGCGTGCTCGGCGTCACCTCGCCCGAGGCCGTCGCCGCGGGGGACTGCCGGATCATCGCCCCCGAGCACTTCCTCCGCGAGGCGATCTCGGAGAACGTGATCGCCGGCTTCGCGATGGCGCGCAGGGCGATCTACCAGTTCGGGCCGCTGCTCCCGCCCGGCGCCCAGGGTCACGTCGACTGTGGGCTCGGCAAGGCCATCCCACTGTCGCCGCCCGGCCTGCTGGCGCCGACCGAGGAGATCACCCACACGGGCGAGGAGCTCGTCGTCGACGGCGTGCGGATCGTGTTCCAGCTCACGCCCGAGGCGGAGGCGCCGGCGGAGATGAACTTCTTCTTCCCGGACCGGGTCGACGGTGGCGCCGGCTGGCTGTGCATGGCCGAGAACTGCACGCACAACATGCACAACCTCGTGCCGATCCGCGGCGCCCAGGTCCGCGACGCCTTGAAGTGGTCGAAGTACATCGGGGAGGCGATCGACCTGTTCGCCGATCGCGCCGACCTGATGTTCGCATCGCACCACTGGCCGCGCTGGGGCAGCGACGACGTCCGGGGCTTCCTCACGCGCCAGCGCGACATGTACCGCTACATCCACGATCAGACCATGCGTCTCGCCAATCACGGCGAGACGCCGCTCGAGATCGCCGAGCAGATCGAGCTGCCGCCCGAGTTGAGCCACGAGTGCCACACCACCGGCTACTACGGGCACCTCGCCCACAACGTCAAGGCCGTGTACCAGCGATACCTCTCCTGGTACGACGGCAACCCGGCGAACCTCTGGAAGCTGCCGCCGTCCGAGGTCGGCCAGCGCTACGTCGAGCTCGCCGGCGGCAGTGACGCGCTGCTCTCGGCGGCGCGTACTTCGTTCGAACGCGGCGACTACCGCTGGGTCGCCGAGCTCGTCAACCACCTCGTGTTCGCCGATCCGTCGAACGGCGAGGCGCGCGACTTGCAGGCCGATGCCCTCGAGCAGCTCGGCTTCCAGTGCGAGTCGGCGACGTTCCGCAACGCGTACCTGACCGGCGCGCAGGAGTTGCGACAGGGCCACCCGCCCCGCAATCCCGCGATGCGGCGTGGCTACCTCGACGCGATGACGATCGAGCAGCTCCTCGACGCGATGTCGGTGCGCCTCCGAGCGGAGGACGTCGGTGGTGTCGACGTCGCGGTGAACCTCGTCGTCGAGGACGCCGACGATCGCGACTGGAAGCTCATCTTGTCGAACCGGGCCCTCCAGGGGTCGCCGGGCGCCGCCGCGAACGGCGCGGCCACCCTGACGCTGCCGCGCGAGGCCCTGGTCGAGCTCGCAGCCGGCGAGATCGACGCCGACCAGCTCTCGGCCGACGAACGAGTCGGCCTCGACGGCGACGCGGCAGCGGTGCACGCCGTGTTCGGCCACCTCGACACGTTCCTGTCGATGTTCCCGATCGTCGAACCCTGACCGGGTCCCGCTCGATTCGAGGTCGTCGTCACCACGCTCGCCACGACGCTGGTGACGCTCGTCGGAGTCCCGGCCGCCGGGTCATCGGACACGGGGTTCGCGAGTTCGCCGGGCTTGCGTCGGTTCGCGTCGCCGAGGCGCCCGTCCGAGTACGTCGCAGTTCAGGCCCGGGCCCGGAGCGCCGACTCGGTGTGCTCGTCGGCGGGATAGAACAGCTCGATCGCCAGTTCGCCGACGGTCACGTCGTGCGGCGTGCCGAACGTCGTGATCGTGGTGAACAACGACAACTCGGTGCCGTCGCCGGTGTCGACGACGAACGGGATCAGCACGTTCGGCGAAGTCGGAGCGACCGGAAGCTCGTTCACACCGGGGTAGCCCAGCACCTCGTCGAGCAGTTCGAGGAGGGCCGGGCGCGCCGTGAGACCGGCGCTGCGGCGCAGCTGCTCCACGAGGATCGGGGCCCACTCGTGCCGGTTCCTGCTGCGCCCGGCCAGACCGTCGGGGTGCAGGCTCACGCGGTAGATGTTGATCGAGGGCGCCACGAGGTGGTCGGGCAACCCGGCGACGAGTGCGAGGGCCGCCCCGTTCGCCCGGACGACGTTCCAGTCGCCGTCCACCGCGACGCCGGGGAACGGCTCGTGGGCCGCCAGCATGCGGTCGATCGCTGCCAGCGCGGCTTCGGCGGCCTCGGCGTCGAGAGGCGTCTCGGTGAACTCCGGCGCGAAGCCGCCGGCGAGCAGCATCCTGTTCTGCTCGCGCATCGGCACCTCGAGATGGCGGCCGAGAGCGAGGATCAGCTCGCGGCTCGGTCGTGACTTGCCGGTCTCGACGAAGCTCAGGTGACGCGTCGAGACGCCGACGTCGAGTGAGAGATCGAGTTGGCTGCGGCGTCGGAGCTGCCGCCATTGGCGGCAGAGAGTGCCCACGGTGTCGACGTCGCCCACGGTCAGATCATCGCAGCCCGGTCAGCCGGTGGTCGCCGCGTCGGCCTCGGGCAGCGAGGCGCCGAAGAACCCGGCGAGCCCCGAGATCCGCCCGTCGTCGGTGAGCACGGCGACGTCGATGCCGTCCAGGACGACGGCGCCGCTCGGGTCGACCATCTCCCAACCCCACCGGACGAGCTGGTGGTGGGTGTCGGGTGCGCCGACCTGGCGGAACGAGTGCCCGGGGTACGTGTCGTGGAATCCGGCGAACATCGCCGTGAGCTCGTCGTGCCCGCGGACCGCCGCGACCGGGTCGGTCGAGGTCGCCTCGGGCGACCAGGTGGCGGCGACCGCGGCGGCGCGCGTGCGGTCGTCGGTCGTGTTCCAGCAGCGGAAGTAGCCGTCGATCATCGCCTGCGGGCTGATCGTGTCGGGCGTCGGGGTCTCGGTGTCGGTCATGGGACCATCGTGCGGGGGCGCCGGTCATGTTCGCCATGACCCGTCGGGTCATGGCCGTCCGCGACGTCAGCGGCGCAGGGTGGTGCGATGGAGCAGCAACTTCGCGCCGTCTTGCGCATCAACGCCGCGACCTGGCGCTCGGCGGTCTGGCCGCCGCCGTGGCCCCCGACACCCTCGATCGTCTGCTCGACACCGGGCAGCCGACTGCCGTTCGCGTCGTCGGGGCCGGTCTCGTCGCCTTCGCGGCCTGGGTGTTCGTCGTCGCGCGATGGCCCGCTCACCGTCTGCGACACGAAGCCGTGTCGATCAGCGCCGGCGACGCAGCGTGGGTCGTGGCGAGCGTCGTCACGATCGCGCTCGGCTGGTACTCACCCGGCGGTGCGATCGTCGTGGCCGCGGTGGCCGCGATGGTCGGGTCCTTCGCCTACCGGCAGGCTCGGCTCGTTCGCCGCATGGTCGACGCCCGCGATCACTCGACGGTGACGAGCGCGGAACCCGAGCGGCCG
>JAAUYD010169522.1_pt1 | contig 10800 bp, 10 predicted proteins | sample 7278101 | NCBI WGS metagenome assembly JAAUYD01 (sample SAMN14350128, study PRJNA611818) | marine sediment metagenome | isolation source: surface marine sediment (0.6m) | place: French Polynesia: Moorea | collected 2018-08
AGCGCCTGTTCGCACCGAAGAACTTCGTCGAGCTGATGAAGGCCATGGCCAAGTTCCTGCTGGTCGGCTCCGTGGCGCTGCTGCTCCTCGATCAGCTGGCACCGCGGCTGGTTAGCCTGAGCCTGCAGCCAGTGCAGTCGGCCCTGGGCAACGCCATCTGGCTGTGTCTCCTGTCGCTCATGCTGCTGAGCGCGAGTCTCGCCCTCATCGCTGCCGTGGACGTGCCGTTCCAGCTGTGGGACTTCACCCGCAAGCTGCGCATGACCCTGAAGGAGGTGCGCGACGAGGCCAAGGAGACGGACGGCCGCCCCGAAGTGAAGTCACGCATTCGCCAGTTGCAGCAGCAGCTGGCACGCGGCCGCATGATGGAAGAGGTCCCGCATGCGGACGTGGTGGTGACCAACCCGATCCACGTGTCCGTGGCCCTGCGCTACGACGATGACATGAGCGCACCGCGTGTCGTGGCCAAGGGCACAGACCTGGTGGCCGCGCGGATTCGCGAGATCGCCGAGGAACACCGCGTCCCCCTGTTCGAAGCTCCGCCGCTGGCCCGAGCCCTGAACCGCCATACGGAGATCGGCGAGGAGATCCCGCGCGCGCTCTATCAGGCGGTGGCCCAGGTCCTCTCCTACATCTACGCCCTGCGTCGCGCGCGCAACTACGAGATTCCCATGCCCGAGCTGCCTGCAATCGAGCTGCCGCAGGACCTCGAGGTTCCCCCACCGACACCAGAGGATGAGCGCTGATGGAACTGCTCGAACGTATCGTCGGTAGCCTGCGCCGTGGCGCCGGTGTCCCCATTCTGCTGATCCTGATGCTCAGCATGATGGTGCTGCCCCTGCCGCCCCTGGCGCTTGACCTGCTGTTCACCTTCAACATCACCCTGTCGCTGGTGATCGTCCTGGCCGTGATCTACGCCAACCGTCCCCTGGACCTCGGCGTGTTCCCCACGGTGCTGCTCATCGCCACCCTGCTGCGCCTGGCCCTGAACGTGGCGTCCACGCGCGTGGTTCTGCTGAACGGTCACAACGGTACCGGCGCGGCAGGTCGGGTGATCGAGGCCTTCGGCGACTTCGTGGTGGGCGGCAACTTCGCCGTCGGCCTGGTGGTGTTCGCGATCCTGGTGATCATCAACTTCATCGTGGTGACCAAGGGCGCCGGACGCATCTCCGAGGTCAGCGCTCGCTTCACCCTCGATGCCATGCCCGGTCGCCAGATGGCCATCGACGCCGATCTCAACGCCGGCCTGGTGACCCAGGACGAGGCGCGCGTGCGACGCGAAGAGATCCGTCAGGAAGCGGACTTCTACGGCTCCATGGACGGTGCCAGCAAGTTCGTTCGCGGTGATGCCACCGCCGGCATCCTGATCCTCTTCATCAACATCATCGGCGGCATGGCCATCGGCCCCCTCCAGCACGGCATGCCCTTCGGCCAGGCACTGGAGAACTACACGCTGCTGACGATCGGCGACGGCCTCGTCGCGCAGATCCCCTCCCTGCTCCTGTCGACGGCCGTCGCCATCATCGTCACCCGTATGTCCGGCTCCCAGGACATGGGCGAGCAGGTGGTCAAACAGTTGCTCGGCAACCCACGCACGCTGAGCGTGACCGCCGGCGTGCTGGGCCTGCTGGGCATGATTCCCGGCATGCCCAACCTGGTGTTCCTGGGCCTCGGCGCGGCGTGTGGCACCGCTGCCTGGCTGCTGAGCCGCGCGCCGTCGGCGCAGCAGCAGGAAGGCGCCACCAAGGCCGAGCAGGAAGCGCCCACCGAGGCACCGAAACCACGCGAACTCTCGTGGGATGACGTGAGCGACGTGGACGCCCTGGGGATGGAAGTCGGCTTCCGCCTGATCGGCATGGTGGACAAGCGCCAGGGCGGCGAGCTGATGAACAAGATCAAGGGCGTGCGCAAGACCTTCACGCAGAAGCTGGGATTCCTGGTGCAGCCCGTGCACATCCGCGACAACCTCGATCTGAACCCCAACGCCTATCGCATCAAGCTCATGGACGTGCCGATCGGCGAGGGCGAGATCTTCCCCAACAAGGAACTCGCCATTGCGCCTAACGACACGGTCAAGCCCATTCCCGGTCAGAAGACCAAGGAGCCCGCCTTCGGCCTGGACGCGGTCTGGATCGATCCGGCGGACCACGAACGGGCCCAGACCCTGGGTTACTCTGTGGTCGATGCCGCCACCGTGGTCGCCACGCACTTCACGCAGATTCTGGAGACGCACGCCCACGAGTTGTTCGGCTACGACGAAGCCCAGCACCTGCTGGACCGCCTCGCCGAAACCTCACCGAAGCTGGTGGAGGAGCTGGTGCCCAAGGTGCTGCCCATGAGCACCTTCGTGCGCACGTTGCAGGAACTGCTGGCCGAGCGGATCCCCATCACCAACCTCAAGCGAATCGCCGAAGCGATGGCGGAACATGCGCCACGCAGTCAAGAACCCGCCGCTCTGGCGGCCATGGTACGGGTGGCCATGGGGCGTTCGATCATCCAGCGCATCAATGGAATGCGGGAAGAACTGCCTGTTATCACCCTGGAGCCAAAATTGGAACGCATGTTGCAAGAGAACCTGCAGAGCGGCCAAGGCGGTGGCATCGAACCCAGCCTCGCCGAGCGACTGCATCGCAGCCTCGCCGAGTCCGCTCAACGCCAGGAGATGGCAGGCGAACCGGCAGTGGTGCTGGTGAGCCCGACGATCAGGGGTTGGTTATCGCGCCTGCTGCGCCACCAGCTGCCGAATCTGAACGTACTGGCGGTCAACGAAGTGCCTGACGACAAGCGTCTGCGCATGGTTGCCGCGGTCGGAGCCTGAGAAGACTAAATGCACATCAAGCGATTTGTCGCCCGCGACATGAAACACGCCATCCGCCTGGTCAGAGACGAGCAGGGCCCCGACGCGGTGATCCTCTCCAATCAGCGGGTGCCCGGCGGTATCGAGATCATCGCCGCCGTCGATTACGACCCGCGCCTGATCGACCACGCCCTCGGCGCCGCCACCGAAGGCGGCGACGCGGAGGTCGCCAGCAGCGCCGCCGCCGAGGCCGCACCGCAGGCCAGCGAGGAACCCGACGGCACGCCGTCCAAGGCTGCTCGTCGCTCCGAGGGCAAGACCCTGCGTCTGCCGTCACCGCGGGACCAGGCATCGGCGCAATCGGCCACTGCGCAGGAGCAGGCGCCGACCGCGTCGTCGCGCCCCAGCGCCACCGACGAGAAGACGCCCGCCAGCACTCGACGTACGCGCCGTTCCGCCGGCGCCACGCGCAAGCCGGCCACAGCCGGCAAGAGCACCGCCAAGCGTCGCAGCAGCGCCAAGAGCGCCGAACGCCGCCCCGCCAAGCGGGCCAAAGCCTCGGCGACGCGAAGCACGGACACGCGCACTGCCACACCCTTCGACGAAGCCGCGGCTGACACGGAAATCCTGTTGCCCACCAGCAGTGCGCCGACCAAGCCGATTCCGCCCGTTCGCCATGGCGGTCGCGACAGCGTGGAACTCGCACCGGCGAGCCCGCGCCGCGACGCGGCGGACGGTCCCCGCCCGGTCAGCATGACCCTGTGGCGTGAGGGCCCGGAGGCCACCGTAGAGCTTTCGTTGGTAGGTGAGGAGGATACGAGACGTCAGGATCTGGTGGATTGGGAGCCGCCCGCCCAGCACCTGGACGACGCCGCTGACCACGCCTACGACGATCACGACGCGGAGCACGCGATCATGCTGGAGACGTCGGACGAGACACCCGAGTCCTTCGAGGAAGCGATGAGCGCCCAGCAGCTGAACGCCGGTCACCTGTCCGGGAACGGCAGTTCGGCACCTGCCTTCACGCGCCCCAAACTGACGGGCATCACTCGCCAGCGCTACGCCGAGATCGAGGACTATCCAGACCCCGCGCAGGACACCAAGGCCACCGATGAGGCGGACTCGCTGGGTGACGAGCGCGTGAAACTCTCGTTCTCCCTGTCCGAGAACACTCCCGAACCGGCGCCGGCGAAGGGTAACGGCTTGCTCGGCGTACTGGCAGGCGTCACCCGCCGCCAGGAACGCCCGCGCACCCGCGAGCGCGATTCCCTCGCCGCCGGCGCCGAAGGCGCTCGTCAGCGCACCCTTCGCCTCTACCTGCGCTCGCTGCATCGCGTCGGCCTGAGCGATCCACTGGTCCAGGAGCTAGCCAGCGCGGCAGGCGCCGGCGCCGAGCCCGTCGACTGGCCGGCGCTCGCCGGACAGGCCAGCGCCCGCCTGCGCACGCTGGATCAGGAGGTGATCGATCGCGGTGGCGTGGTGGCGCTGGTCGGCCCCACCGGCGTCGGCAAGACCACCAGCATCGCCAAGCTCGCGGCGCGCTTCGCCCTCAAGCACGGCCGTGAGCGCCTGGCGCTGATCACCACGGACACCTTCCGCGTGGGTGCCCACGAGCAACTCAACACCTTCGCTCGCATCCTCGGCGTGCCCTTGTTCCAGGCCGATGACCCGAAGACCTTCAGCGCCCTGATGCGCCGCCTGTCACGCCATCGACTGGTGCTGATCGACACGGCCGGCATGGGTCAACGCGATTTGCGCCTCGCTGAAGAGCTCAGTTTGCTGTCCAGGTCACGGGCCAACGTTCAAGTCTTGCTTACGCTGTGTGCCAATACGGACCGGCGCACGATGCTCGATACGATCGAGCGCTTCGCCGAGGTCAAACCCGCCGGCTGCGTCCTGACCAAGATGGACGAGGCTCGGGCACCGGGGACAGCGCTCGGCGCGCTGATCGAAACCGGCCTTCCGCTGGCCTACACCAGCAACGGTCAGAACGTTCCCGAAGATCTGCATTGGGCGCGCAGCAAGCGTCTGAGTCTGGTGCAGCAAGTGTTCCACCAAGCGGACATGGAATGTCGCGATCAGATCGACGATGCCGACGAGGTGCGAGAAAGTGCCTGACTCCAGCGATAGCAACCACGACGCCTACATGAACAACGGCCGCCTGCCCGACGGCAGCTGGCTACAGCAGGACCAGGCCAGCGGCCTGCGACGGGTGGCCAGCTCGCAACCGGTACAGGTCATCGCGGTGACCAGCGGCAAGGGCGGGGTCGGCAAGACCACCGTGTCCGCCAACCTTGGCGTGGCCTGTGCCATGAGCGGACGGCGGGTCATGCTGCTCGATGCCGACCTGGGGCTGGCCAACCTGGACGTACACCTGGGATTGCACCCGCGCTACACGTTGAGCAACGTGCTCGAAGGTCAATGCTCCCTGGAAGACGTACTGGTGGAAGGGCCCTGGGGTCTCACGCTGGTACCGGCCGCCTCGGGCAACAAGCGCATGGCCCTGCTCGACGCGCGCGAGAGTGCAGGCCTGATCCATGCCTTCAGCGAGCTCACCCGCCCTGTGGATGTGTTGATCATCGACACAGCGGCAGGCTTGTCCGAGAACGTCGCCAGCTTCGCTCAGGCGGCTCGCGACGTGGTGGTGACGGTCTGTGATGATCCCGGATCGATCACCGACGCCTACGCGCTGATCAAGGTGCTCAGCCGCGACTACCGCGTGGATCACGCGCGCGTACTGACCAACATGACCACCGGCACCGAGCACGGCACCCAGCTCTACACCAAGATCGCCCGCGTGTGCGAGCGCTTCCTGGACGTCTCCGTTACCCACTTCGGCAACGTCCCCCACGACCCTTATCTGCGCAAATCCGTACAGCAGCAGGTGAACGTGATGGATGCCTATCCCTCTTCGCGTTCCGCCCTCGCCTTCCGCCAACTTGCACAGCAGGTCAGCCATTGGCGACCAGCCGGTGGCTCGCGCGGCCATACGGAATTCTTCGCCGAGCGCCTCTTGCGGGTGCCCACCACCGCCGTTGCCGAAGCCGTCTGACAGGTAGCAGATGGACCTGGCACAAGGAGATAGCGCGTTGCAGAGCGAACAGACTGCGCTCGACAACGAGTCGACGCCGTCGACGGACAGTCCTGGCGGCGGGGAGCCGCCCGTCAGCAACGACGAACTGGTATTGCAGCACGCCAGCCTGGTCAAGCGTATCGCTTACCATCTGCTGGGCCGCCTGCCCCCCACGGTGGACGTGGAGGACCTGATCCAGGCCGGCATGATCGGCTTGCTGGAGGCAGCTCGTAACTACTCCGCAGAGGGTGGCGCCAACTTCACCACCTTCGCCGGTATCCGCATTCGCGGCGCCATGCTGGACGAGGTGCGCAAGGTGGACTGGGCGCCGCGCCCCCTGTGGCGTCAGCTGCGACAGATGAGCCGGGTGATCTCGGAGATGGAGCACGAACAGGGGCGCGACGTAAGCGACCGTGAGGTGGCCGAGCGCATGGACATCCCCCTCGACGATTACCACCGCCTGCTGCGCGACGCGGCGTGTGCGCGCGTGGCGAGCCTCGACAGCATGATCAACGATGATCCGCCGCTGGCCCAGGCGATCCTCGAAGATAACGACGGCCCCCTGCAGCATCTGCAGGAGTCCACCTTCGTCAAGGTGCTGAGCGAGGAGATCGAGCGCTTACCGGAGCGCGAGCGTCTGGTCATGGCGCTCTACTACGACGACGAATTGAACCTGCGTGAGATCGGTGAGGTGCTCGGCGTCACCGAGTCGCGGGTCTCCCAGATCCACAAACAGGCCAAGGTGAGGCTGCGCACACGCTTGACCGAGTGGGTCAGTGAATCCCCCTGACCCCTTCTCCGTGCCCGTGGCGCAGGCCAGCAACTCGATCCGTCCCGTCGGCGGGTCCAGTCCCATCCTGCCCCGCCGTGAGCCTGGCCAGGAAGATCGCGACGACGGCCGGCCGGCGGCGCAGCCGGAGCAACCGGCCGAAGACAGATCGCCGCCGGCGCCGGCGAACGAACAAGAGCCGGGGGACGATCTGTCGGAGCCCCCGCACCATATCGACGATTACGCCTGAAAGGACTGATCGACCATGCAAATCGACGCGCTTACGACGTTGCTCATCAACCAGCTGACACCGGAACTGCTGGTGGCCAGCCTGCTGGTGCTGGCAAGCCTCTGCTTCTTCAGCGGCGCCCTGGTGCTGCTGCTGGTGCTCCGTCCACGGCTGCCCCAGGTTGCGCCGTCCACCGAGCGAGCCGCGCAGGTGGCCGCCCCGGCGACGGACATCGCATCGGCGCCAGCGCCTGCCACCGGCCGTCGCCGCAGCCGTCTCGGGCGACGCCGCAGCACCAGCCCTCCAGCCTTGCAGGAGAACGGCGAAGGGCGCGACTTCTCGCGCGAGATACTCCTGGCGCAGCAGGGCAGCGATGCCCAACAGCTGATGAAGAGCTGCGGCCTGACACAACTGGAAGCCAATCTGGTGGTGAAGCTGTACGGCCACGCCGGCACCGAGACGCGCCCGGCCGCCCTGGGCTGAGGGGTGCGGTCGTTGTAACCGCGAGCGTGCTCGCGGAAACTTGGGGTTTTCAAGGCGCGGTCGGCAGGCGATGGCGCCACCCAAGGACGAGGATTCGCCATGTCGCCGCCCGCCATTGCCCGGCCCACCACTGCGCCCGCACTCGCCGGCGCCCTGCTGCTTGGGTTGTTTGCCAGCCTTGGCGCGCTTGCCAACGACGCCCCGAACTGGACGCTCACCGATGCCACCGGTCAGGAGTACTCCTTCCACGAGGAGCACCGCAAGGGCCCGAGCATCGTCCTGTTCTGGGCCACCTGGTGTCCCTACTGCAAAGCTCTGATGCCCCACCTGCAAAGCATGCTGGAGGAGTATCGAGGCGAGGCCCCCCTGCGCATCTATGCCATCTCCTATCGCGAAGACGGTGATCCCGTGAAGTACCTGGAGCGACAGGGCTACTCCTTCATCGCCTTCCCTGAGGGCGGAGACGTGCCCGCGTCCTACAGCGTCTCCGGCACACCGGGCCTGTTCGTGGTGGATGAGACCGGGCGCATCGTGCTCAATCTCTATCAGATCACGGCGCGCATGGCTGAGGATCCCGACTGGGATGCCTTGAACAATCGACAGAAGGCCGCACGCCGCGCGCCCTACTGGGGAGCGCGCATCCGCGAAGCGCTCGATACGCTTTACGGCGCCCGCTGAAGGCAGCGCCAAAGGACCGGCCCCGGGCACGCTTACTCATGCCCGGGACCGACACTGGCCGCTGACAGCTGAGCGTCTCTTCTCTCACCCCGCGTTGGCATAGACGAATGGACACGTAGCCGCGCTGCACTCGCAAGGCGCAGGCCACCATGTCCGCTACGAGCAACTACCTGCCGCAGGTTCGCGAGCAATACGAAGACCTGCCCTACCCGCCCCGTGACCCGGCCCAGGAACGCCATCGACTCAAGCTGGTGCCCACGGACAACCTGGCAAGCATCAATTCGCGCTGCTACCGCGGCCGCCGCGACCTTGGCGCCGGCATGCGCGTGCTGGTGGCCGGTGGCGGCACGGGCGACTCCACCGTGTACCTTGCGGAGCAGCTGCGCGACACACCCGCCGAAGTGGTGCACCTGGACCTCAGCACGGCCAGCATCGCCGTGGCCCGGCAGCGGCTGGAAGTGCGCGGTCTCGACAACGTGCGCTTCGTACACGGCTCCCTGCTGGACGCCCGCGAAGAAGCACTTGGCCGCTTCGACTACATCAACTGCAGCGGCGTGCTGCACCACCTGACGGATCCTGATGCTGGCCTCAAGGCGCTGTTAGGCGTACTCGCCGAAGATGGTTGCATGGGGTTGATGGTGTACGCTCAGTACGGACGTACAGCCTACTATCAGGTTCAGGAACTCATGCGCCTGGTCAACGGCCGGGAGCCCACGCGCGCCGGCAAGCTCGCCAACCTGCGTAGCACCCTCGCCTCCCTCCACTCCCATCATTGGTTACGTTTCAGCGAACGGGTTGCCCCTACCAATGACGGTGCCGGCGACCTCGGCGACAGCGGCCTCTACGATCTCTACCTGCACGAGCAGGATCGTGCCTATACGATTGGAGAGGTCTACGAGTGGATGGGGGAGAATGGCCTGCACATCCCGGGACCACCGGGCAATCCCACCACACGACACCAGTACGATCCGCGCTCCTACGTGCAGGACCCGACCCTGCTGGCGGTCATCGAAGCGCAGCCGGAAGCACAGCGCTATGCCATCGGCGAGCTGCTCTTCGGCCAGATCAATCGCCACATCTTCTACGCCACGCGCCAGGCGGACACAGCGGCCAGCTTCACTGACCTGGAGCTGTGCCCGACCTGGCTGGACGACGACGGTCAGGGCCTGGCGGCGAAGCTGGTGGGGTGCGATGGCGAGAAGCTGGTGCTGCAACACGCGGGCCTCACGCTGACCACGGCCCACTCGAACGCCAAGCTGGGGGTGCTGAAAGCCATCGACGGCAGGCAGACGTTGGCCGACATCTACCGGGGTACGGATCCCCTGGCACCGACCCTGCGCCCCGTGATCGCCATGCTGGAGCAGCTCTACAGCATCGAGGCGATCACCCTGCGGGCACCCCAGGTGCCTTCGCCGCCGAGCAGTCGCTCGCTGCAGCAACGGGTGGTCGACGCGTCAGGACCCCGCGAGTAAGGCGTCCAACAAGCGGCCAAAGGCAGCGCGGACGCGCGCCAGATCTGCCGCATCGTCAGCGGGCCCGAGGGCCATGACGGCGGGCAACACGAACAGGGCAAACTCCTCGCCGTTGCGGCGGGGCACTTCGGCCTCGTAGAGCGTTGCCATCACTCCCGCCAGCCACCGCGCCGGTGGCGTCTCCAACCACCAGTTGGCCAGCTTGTTCTCCTTCATGGTGATGGCCGCCACCAGATCCGCTTGCCGGCTCACCAACTCCACCAGGTCACCGACGAACCAGTGCAGCAGTTGACGCGGCGCCTCACCCGCCGCCTGTCGCGCATGCAACTGCTCGTCGAGCGCCACCAGACGCTCCAGCAACAAGGCCTTGGCCAACATCGCCTTGTTCTCGAAGCGCCGGTAGAGCGTGCCCTGGCCGACACCAGCGGCCGCCGCCAGGTCGGTCATGGTGATGGCCTGTAGGGGACGATCGCGTAGCAGCCCCTTGGCCGCCGCCAGGATCGCGTGGCGGTTTTCCGCGGCATCGGCGCGCTCCGGCGGCAGCGCTTCCATCGCCGACAAGGATGGGAGGTCAGGAGAAGAAGTGGGCATGGCGCGTATTCTAAGTGGCGCGGCGCAGGGCGTGACACCAGGGATCTCTTGATCCCCGCCCATAAACGGACTATCGTCCACTTATCTGTCCCACGGTTGGAGATTTGCGCCCATGGCGATTGCCTTCGAGTTGAACGGCACCCCCGTCACATTCGACGGTGACCCGCAGATGCCCCTGCTATGGGCCGTACGCGAGCACTTCGGCCTCACGGGCAGCAAGTTCGGCTGCGGCATCGCCGCCTGCGGTGCCTGCACCATGCACGTGGACGGCCGTGCCGTGCGCACCTGCGTGCTGCCGATGCAGGCCGTAGCTGACGCCCGGGTCACCACCATCGAAGGCATCGCCCCGGACCGGGACACGCGCACGGCGGTGCAGGAGGCCTGGCTCGCCCGTCAGGTACCCCAGTGCGGCTACTGCCAGAGCGGCATGATCATGGCCGTGGAGGCGCTGCTCGATGAGCACCCGGCGCCCACGGACGCGCAGATCGACGCTGCCATCACCAACATCTGCCGTTGCGGCACCTACGATCGACTGCGGCCCGCCATTCATGAGGCTGCCAGGCGCCGGCGCGAGGCGAGCGCATGAGCAAGGCAGGGCAGACGGGCAGGCTCGGCCGGCTCACGCGACGCGGATTCCTGGCCTCCGCCGGCCTGGTCGGCGGTGGCCTGACGCTCGGCATCACCCTGGCCCCGAACCGCCTGAAGATG
>JAAUYD010293786.1_pt1 | contig 10800 bp, 11 predicted proteins | sample 7278101 | NCBI WGS metagenome assembly JAAUYD01 (sample SAMN14350128, study PRJNA611818) | marine sediment metagenome | isolation source: surface marine sediment (0.6m) | place: French Polynesia: Moorea | collected 2018-08
TCTCTTGGTGGTGCCGAAGGCAACCGCTAGTCTTCGACGCTCTTCGAGTACGCGGGTCGCTAATTTTTCTTGTCTTGATATTATACAATCTAGCTGCGTAGCAGCTTATCAGGCTTTAGAATCATCCATCCCCAAACAAGGTTATTTTCGGGCAGTTGCCGTAGCTCAAAGAGAGCCAATTAGTAACACCGTTATTCGGGCTTTACTTGGGGGTGCAGAAACATTTTGGACTCCTGCAAAAAGGAAGAAGATTGAGGCAGTATCTAAATTACAAGAATTAGCAACTAAAATAGAGCTAGGCAATGAAATTGATGGAAAAGAAATTCCTGCCTTAGTAAAAGAACTAGCCAAAGCTTCTAAAACAGGAATTTTCCTAATTATTGATGAATTAGGCAAAAACTTAGAATATGCTCCTAGCGATCGCGGAGCAGAAGATTTATATCTCCTACAGCAATTAGCGGAACTTCCTAGAGACGACAAGCATCCTATTTATATTCTGGGAATTCTGCACCAAGCTTTTGCTGATTATAGTCAGAGGTTAGCTTCGATCCAGCGCAATGAATGGTCAAAAATCCAGGGACGATTTGAAGATATTCCCTTTACTGAATCCGCAGGGCAAATGATGCGGTTAATCGGTCAAGCGATCAATCATACTACTACAGATTCTCATGCCTGTGCCTTGTACAATCAGGCTCAAGAATGGTTTACTCGTTTGAATAATATCTTTGAGCGAGAAGAATTAGATGCCAAAGTTTTAGAGCAAGTATATCCGCTGCATCCCCTTACGGCTCTAGTTCTGCCCACTTTATGCCAAAGGTATGCTCAAAACGATCGCTCTCTATTCACTTTCCTGACAAGTTCCGAACCCTACTCCTTCAAGAATTATTTGGAAGAAGTATCTGTTGAAGGTGATAGGTTGCCATCTCTAAAACTCGATAGAGTATATGACTACTTTATTGAAGCAGCAGGAATGGGATTAGCATCTCGTTCTAATATGCAAAGATGGGTGGAAATTCAAGATTTGATTGCCGATGCTAGACATTTAGACTCAGATATTCTGAGAGTCCTAAAAACTATTGGTATTTTAAATTTAGTAACTATTACTGGTTTAACTAGGGCTACCCGCGAGCTAGTCAAGTTTGCAATGTGCGATCGCCCTGGCGATACCAAAGAAATTGAATCTTGGGATCGAGTAATTGGCGAGTTACTAGAAAAAGGTTTAATTACCAACCGCCGTCAATTAAACGAACTTCGCATTTGGCAAGGTTCTGACTTTAATGTAGATAGCGAGTTAATTCGATATCGACAGGAGAATCGCGATCCATTATTCAAATTATTGTCATCGATTCGACCTTTGAAACCTTTAGTAGCTCAACGTCACAGCTATCAAACGGGAACTTTGCGTTACTTCGAGCGTTGTTATCTCGATAGTTCTTGTAGTTTGAAGGATTTATCTTGTTCTGCTGTCGAAAGTGATGGACTTATTGGTTATTGGGTTGACGATGAAAAACCAAAATCAGTCCCAAATTTAACCTCCAATGATAAGCCTTTAATAATCTTATGTGCTGCCGAACTAGAATCTTTGCGGATGCAGGCTGGAGAATATGCAGCCTTGAAAAAAATTCAACAAAACGCTTCTGAACTTCAAACTGATGGTGTAGCCAGAAGAGAAGTTCGCTACCGAGTTGCCGAAGCAGAGCAATTACTATACGAATCCCTCCAAGATTCTTTTGAACTAGCAAATGACAAAAACGATTGCTGGATTGAAGGGAAAGAAATAAAAATTAAAAATATTACTGAATTTAACTCTCAGCTTTCGGCTGTTTGCGATCGCATTTATCACAAGAGTCCTAAGATTTGGAACGAACTAATTAATCGCCGTCAGCTTACTTCCGAAGGAGCTAAAGCCAGACTAGAATTGATTGGAACATAAACCAAAATCAATCCCAAAAAATGAAACTGCACTGTAACTTTGAGTCCCAAAATCGCAAGGTTCGTTCAGATGTATATCTTAGTCAAGAAGATGATTGTTCTATAATCGCAAAGGTAATTCCTTGTCAGTCTATCGCCTATAGTAACCTTTTTAATGAAGAATATTCTTTAGAGAGTGTTCCAGACTCTTCTTCTCTTTTCCTTAAAAAAGTGCCTGTAACGATAGTCAAGACAGAAGGGACTATCAGTAATCCAGAGTTAACTCTTAGGTTAAGTTCTGCGGAACTAGAAATAAAAAATTATCCTTCAAGTAAGGTTTTAATCAAAATATACTTGACCAATATTAGATATTTTAATTGTCCAAATACACAAATAAGTGTTCCAGGACAACACACAATAACTTTATCCCCTTACAAAAGAGGACAAATAACTCACTGTGCTGAAGTTTCCCAAGTTAATTACTCAGACTTAAAAAATATTAAACAATTTATTGAGTCAGTATGCTGGCTAATATCTTTTGCATCTGGAAATATGTGTTCTATTGCAGCAATAGAAGCTATTCATAATGGAACAATAATTTATAAAGAATTTATATCTTCTGGCAGTAATCTAAATTCAAATGAGGTAACTAAGGTTATTAATGATGTTGATGCTGTCAAATTTGTCGAAAATACATACAATGATTATTCTAAAAAAGAAAAAACGTATCTTTTGAATAACTTAATTAATATAGGATTACTAGCAAAAAATAATCACTACACGGAAGCTAAAACTTTATTTATGGTAAATTTCCTAGAAGTTCTACGTTATAATTATGCTCTCAACATTGGTTGCCAAAAAAATATTTTTAAAAGAAAAAGAGATGACTTTTTGTGGGTTAATGGCAGCAAGAAGAATCAAAAAGCTTCTTTTCAGGAAATTTTGACTGAATTTCTAAACGATCACGGAATAATAAATAGTTGGAGTAATGACTTTAAAAAAAATCGCAATAAAGTGGTGCATCAAGGGCAGTGCTTAGGTAATAATCACGAGCAAAGAATTGATAATTATAATAAGCTTCATCATTTTTGTGATCGAGCAATACTTGCTATTTTAAGTTGGGATTGCGTTTCAGGTCATTATATTCCCAAAGACCAACCCAGCATCCAATCTCCTAATCAGCTAGGAACAAATAGAATCTTATTTAATCGGGCTGATCAAATCTAGAAATCTAGCTTGTATTCCATCCCAGGAATTGAAAATTTAGCTGTAATTTTACTAAACTTCCTTTTTGAATCAGCATTTAGTCGAATAAAAAAATGGTTCTTCTTATTTTTTAAAATACTTCCGTAAAGATCGAATCGAGATTCAAGCAGTTGAGCTAAAAATTCTACTTCGCCATAGGAATAGGCATGAGTGTAAAAACTAACTGCACCACTAGAGCAACCATCATCGCAAAACCAGACAACTAGAGCAAATTCTGTTAAGTGTTCGGTTGTCATGCTTCTAGCAATAATTTTTCTATCCGAATACCATTGTGAATGTAGTTCTGTTAGGAATGGATGTACTTTAGTTCTTAACCACCAAGCTTGATATCGTTTACCTGTTTTTGTATGAGGTGAAGATACACGCTCTTTGAAAGAACAAGAAAAATATTGACTGATAAATTTATATTTCCATTCCAAATATTTCTGATTACTACCACCCTCGGCATATCTAGCATTACGCCTACTCGAACGTTTTTCAAGACTGCCATCACCGATTAAGCAACCAGTTATAAATTCGTATAGTTTTTTGTCTGGCTTTTTACCTTCATAGCTAAGATAATGCGATCTCTTTGTTGCTTCCTTTCCTCGCTGTAGCTTCATCCGTGAATTAAGTAGAGGGCGGTCGGGATAAAGCTTTTTGTATTCCTCAGTCGTCAGCCCATGCGTTTTTAAGTGGTTGTAGCCAATCATCTCAAATTGCTGTTTGCATACGGCACAAGTTACCAAATCGATACCTTGTTGTTTTAATTGTTCTATTCGTTTACGTTGGCGACGACGATCGGCTTTGGCAATAGAACGTCTTTTGTAGATAGTCTGACATTCCAAACTGCCACAAGTACGATAGCAAGCATAATGAACCAGATCGGGATTGACTTTTATTCCACAAACCAGACAATTAAAAGGTTTTCTCATGTCTTACAAGTTCCAGTAATTAGACTTCAAGCCAAAAACTGGATCGAGTTCGTGAATTTCACAAGCCCATTGACTCAAGAAAAATAGAATATTGTCTCTGACTTCTGAATCATATACTTCACCATGTTGTGTACCCACCTCTTTTATAGATTCGTGCAATTGACGACGTACTTGGGGTAAGGGTTTAGATTTCATTGCTCTCTTTAACTCATACATCATCGTGGATACAGCAAGGTTTCCCGTTTCGTTATACATCGCCCAGTCATTTATATGGTTTTCCATGATGCTTTCTTAATTTTGCCTGTTTTGTAATCATATATGCTAACTTTATTCAAATATTTTTTGTTTTAAAAGTTAACAACAATTGCGTTTTGCTTTGCCATAATTGAAACTATGGGAAAAGCAGGCAAGGCACTTAAACAGGTATTGGAAGCGCACAACATCAGTCAAAGCTCATTAGCTTTCAATTTAGGTGTTGAACGCTCAATTGTTTTTCGCTGGTTTCACGAGCAAATAGATCCGACTGCTGAAACTGTCAGCCAAATTGTTCAAGCCCTACAAATAATCAATACATCTGCTGCACAAGACTTTATACAAGCTTACTTAGGCGATATAACACATTCGGGCAATACAACTAGCAGCCACAATTTACCACCATCCGATAAAGTTGATGTCTCAGTTCTGTCTCTAATATTTGATAAAACTACCAATTCTTACAAATATCTTTTCTTTCTTTCGCTGTTAGATATCTTGAGAAGACGACACTTTGATGTTTTATCGCCTATTAGCTTTGAAGAAATTATTATTGAGATGCTAGCTAATGCTTGGTATCCGCATAATTATTTTAAATTGTCTTTTGGGACACAAGACCAAATTACTAGTAAATTAGATTCTTTAAATTTAATAATTACTGAGCCAATATTACAATTTAGAGACACAGATAAAAAGCTTTTAAGAGACGTAATTAGAGAACAGAATCTTGATGACATAATTACTTTTATAAGTCGATATGTTCCATTTCGTTTGATACGCCCTTTTTTTGTAGATGAAACTAGAGGAATAAAAGATTATGATGTAAATTCCAACATTGTTTATTTGTCTAAAAATAAATTCAATCTTAAAAAGCCTTTGTATTGTTTTAACACCGAAAATTTTAGAAATTGCAATGCGATAATTTTACATCAGGATTGGATAGAGTACATCAAAAAAAATTATTATATTATCAGAGGTTGGTTATCTTGGGAATGGTTAAATTATATGCAATCAAAGAATATCAATATTCCCAACATAGTAAACAAACTATTTATTCCGCAACAGAGAAATTCTTTAAATAGGCAGACAAAATACTGGAAGCTAATTTTGAAATATCAAAAACTCAAATGTATTTATTCTCAGGTTGAATTAAATAAGGATAATATTTCACTAGATCATTATTTGCCTTGGTCATTCGTAGCTCATGATCAATTATGGAATTTAATTCCTACAACTCCGTCTATTAATTCATCTAAATCTAATCATATTCCTTCAGAAGATTATTTTAATGATTTTGTAAACTTACAACATAGAGGTTTGGTAGTTTACTATAAAAATAATTCGCAAAAAAAATGGGAAAATCTAGCAGAAGATTATATTGCAGAATTAAAAGTAACCCAACCAGACGACCTACTGAATTTTGACATCCTTTACAATGCGTATCAATCTACGGTAAAGCCATTATTGTCTTTGGCAACTATTCAAGGTTTTAAGGCAGATTGGAGTTATCAGAATAACCAAAACTAAATTTATTCAGTCCATGACAATCGTAGTTTTTTAGCAAATCCGCCTTTTTCTTGTCTTTTCTGTTCTTGTTTAGCTAAAACTATGTCTTTATCTATTTTTAAATTAGCCAGTATTGCGTCTATAACTTCGTAAACATCGGCTAATTCTTCCACCAAATTATCTGGTTTAGCTTCTGCTGCTTCTTTAGCTTCTTCAACTAATTTATTGAGTAAAGCTTGATGATACTCAGATTGCGACATTGTTTCAATTTCACATTCTCGTCCAGCTTGGCGGATAATTTCGGGAATGCGATCGCGAATCAGTTTGTTATGTTCTTGGCGCACAATTCATTTTCAAACTAAGATTTGTCTTGTTATAAATATCAGGATTAGGCAGCAATTGATAAAACTTCTACCTTGACTTCCATTCCCGCACGGGACAACATATTAATCAGCTTGTCTACGCTGAATCTGCTAATTTCACCGTTAATTAAATTACTAATTCTGGGTTGTGTTTCTTGAAAAAACTCTGCTGCTTGTTCTTGTGTCCAACCTTGAGATTGAATATATTCTTTTAAAGCCAGCATTAAATCTGCTCTAATTTTTAAGTTAGCTGCTTCCGATCTGTCAAATCCCAAATCATCAAAGATATTGTCGCTACCTTGGGTAATTATAAAATTTTGCTCTCGATCCATTTTTTCACCTGAAGTTTTTGTTTTGTCGATATTCAATGAGTTGCTTGTAACGTTGTTGTCCAATCTTAATGTCTTTTTTGGAAGTTTTTTGTGTTTTCTTTTGAAAAGCATGGAGAACGTAAATAGCTTCGGAAAATCTGGCTACATAAAATACACGGTAAGCATTTTCTGTGCGAATACGAATCTCTTCAACTCCCTGTCCGACGGTAGACATGGGCTTAAAATCTGATGGCGATTGCCCTTTTTGCACAGCTCGCAGTTGAAATCCAGCTTTACGACGTGCTTCAGTGGGAAAATCAGCAATGTCTTGTTTGGATGAGCCGATCCAATAAATCGGTTTGTCTGACATAAATTCGATCTTAAGTCCTATAATTATACCTTATTTGGTATATCCTGCTTCTTATCGTTTTGGGGAATTATATAAATGTAATACCCATAAATTTTTTGATAAATTAATTTTTAACACTCACGACAACTAATCCCCACGATATCGTCCCCGCCCACTTAGCAGTCCAAGCGATGCGAGACAACGATTATAAAAATGCAGCCTATGCGATCGCCGAATTGATGGATAATTCAATTCAAGCAGGTGCTACTCAAGTCGAACTCTTGTGCGGTGAGAAAAAACAGCAAGTAGGATCGAGAATGCGATCGCGTATCCATCAAATAGCTGTTTTAGACAATGGTAGTGGGATGGATGCGACAGTGCTGCGTCTAGCACTCCAGTTTGGTAACGGAACGCATTTAGAAGAAGAAAAACACACTGGAATTGGGCGCTACCTTGGGTTTACCCTCTTCATCTGTCTCTCAATGCCAAAAAGTTGAAGTTTGGACTTGGCAAAACGGAGTAGACAATGCGCTCTATAGCTATCTCGATCTAAATGAAATCAAAACTCAAAAAATCAACGTAGTTCCCGCACCCCAGGCAAAACCAATTCCCAGTATTTGGCAACAAGTAGGCAAAAACTTCGATCGCAGAGGAACATTAGTAGTTTGGTCAGATATCGATCGCTGTATGTGGAAAACAGGCAAAACTATTATCGATAACTCCGAACTGCTCATTGGCAGAATGTACCGTAAGTTTCTTGATGCGGAAGAAGTCGCGATCCGAATGCTGGCTTTCGATCTAGATAATTCCAGCACAGTCATTACTGAAAAATTTGCTAAACCCAAGGATCCTGGTTATTTAATGGCACAAACATCTTGCCCAATACCCTTCAATAACAAGCCCATGTTTCAACCTTGGGAAGAAGCAGGACAATATGAAGCCGTATTTACCATCGATTTTCGCGATCGCCAGCACGAAGTCAAAGTACGCTTTTCTTATGCTCGGGAAGAAGCCCGTCAAGCTTCTGATAACAAAAATCCAGGAAACTTACCTCACGGCAAACACGCAGCGAAAAATATCGGGGTATCGGTGGTACGTGCGGGTAGAGAACTAGATTTAGACCAGTCGTTAGTCATTAAATACGATCCTACCGAACGCTGGTGGGGTATTGAGGTTGAATTTCCCCCATCTCTCGACGATCTCTTTGGCGTAACCAACAAAAAACAATCTGCTCGTAACTTTGCCGAGTTGATTAACATCGATATAGAATCTATGCTGCAAGGTGGCAAAAGCATCGTTCAGCTTAAAGAGGAATTGAAAGACGACGAAGATCCCAGAGAACCTTTGTTAGAAATTGCTCTCAAGATAAATACTCAACTCAGTACCCTTCGCAGACTGATAAAAGCTCAAAGAAAAGGAACTCGAACTAAAAACAATCGCTATCCAGATTCTACCCCAGAAAAGCAAGCTACCAGAGTTACGGAAAATCGCAAGCAAGATGGGTACAAAGGTGTAAGCGATAAAGATGAGTCCCTTCCCGCTTTGGAAAGACAGACAACTATCGAAAAAACTTTAACCGAGGTCGGAGTTCCTGAAACAAAAGCCAGAGAACTCGCTGCTACTACTATTTCTGATAATCTTAAGTACAGCTTTGTCGATGCTGATTTAGAAACTGCTGCCTTTTTTTCTGTTAAACCTAAAGGGGGTGCAATTCTTGTCACCCTCAATACTAATCACCCAGCCTATACAAACCTAATAGAAGTTTTAGAGGATGATGTAGAAAATGTAGATACAGAAAGATTAAAATTGCGTTTAGCTAAATCTTAAAAGGGACTGAAACTTCTACTTGCAGCTTGGGCGAGATATGAGGACGAACAGCCAGATGGTAAAAGAAGACAAGATACACAAGATGCTCGTGTTGACTGGGGCAGAATTGCGAGACAATTCTTAGAGCGTGAAGAATAACTAAAATTATCTGTAATGTTATTGGGAACAGAATTAGAAAAGCTTTGTGCAGAAGCCCGCAATGAAGTATTGCTAGTTGCTCCTTTCATCAAAGCTCCTGTGCTGGAGAAACTGTTGAATGAAATACCTCTTGATGTTCCTCTAAGGTGTGTTACTCGTTGGTTTCCCGAAGAAATAGTAGCAGGTGTCAGCGATCTAGAAGTATGGTCTTTGATTAAAGAGCGTCCTAATTCATCTCTGTGGTTAAGACCTGACTTACACGCTAAATATTATCGTGCTGATGAGCAATGTTTAGTGGGTTCAGCTAACTTAACTGCTAAAGCACTAGGTTGGTCAAACCAATCGAATTTAGAGCTTTTAGTGACCATTACAGCCCAAGAACCATCTACTAAGACTTTTGAGACGAAGTTATTAACAGGTTGTGTTCCAGTTGATGAAGATTTATTCGAGCAAATCTCTGCTACTGTCAAGCTGCTAGCAGAACAACATCCCGACTCTCTAGCTAGAAGTTTATCTATAGTAGAGCTAAAGAAAGAAAACTTAACTACTAATAACTTAGTTGCGGTAGATGCTTGGTTGCCAACCCTTCGTAATCCCGAGGATTTATCTCTCTTCTGGCAGAAGACCCTCGCGTCCCGCGAAGGGATGAATGCCAGTCAGAGTTTAGGAAGGTGGAGAATCTTGGCTCTGAACATATTTTTTTAGTGTATCAATAGTGACACCGCCACAACTAGCAATAAAATAAGAACCAGTCCAAAATACTTTTTTGTGATAAACTTTTGATAATTTGGAATCAAAATTTTGACCCATAGTTTTAGAAGCTGTAGCTTTGAGATTGGCTACTAAATCACTTAGTCTTTTTTGAGGTGGAAAAGATACTAATAAGTGTACATGATCTGATTCTCCATTAAACTCAATTAACTCACAATCCCAAGAAAGACAGACAGATTGAAACACTCTTCTTAATTCTTCTAGCATAAGAGCATCGATAATTTTACGACGATATTTAGTTACAAAAACTATATGTACAGTTAAATTAAATACGCTTCTGCGACTGCTTCTATATTGAGTTTTAGCCATTATCTTGATTTATGACGGCGAATCTGATATATTTTGAAAATAGCATATATAGATTGCGATGCTAGTTTTAGAATTTAAGTTAAAAGTAAGCCAAATTCAAAAGCAGTCAATAGGAGAGGCTATTCGTACTGCACAGTTCATTCGTAACTCTTGTTTGAGATATTGGATGGACGGCAAAAAGGAAGACCATCTTAATCGCTACTCACTCAATAAATACACGAAGGTTTTAGCGGATAATCCTGATTTCCCTTGGGCTAAAAAGTTAAATTCAATGGCTAGACAAGCAGCAGCCGAACGAACTTGGTATGCTATATCTCGATTTTTTGATAACTGTAAGAAAAGAGCTAAAGGTAAGAAAGGATATCCTCGCTTTAAGAAAAATTCTCGTTCTGTCGAATATAAAACTTCAGGTTGGTCATTGTCTGATGATAGAAAATATCTCACAATGACTGACAAATTTAATATGGGTAGAATGAAATTAATTGGTAGTCGTGACTTACATTTTTACGACCCAAAATTAATTAAACGAGTGAGACTGATTAAACGTGCTGATGGTTTCTACGCTCAATTCTGTATTGATGTAGAACGAAACGAGAATACAGAATCAACAGGAAATAAAATTGGTATTGATTTAGGTTTAAATCATTTCTATACTGATTCTAATGGTAAGAAAATAGATAATCCTAGATTCTTACGAAAATCTTTAAAGCTTCTCAAAAAAAGACAAAGACAGGTATCAAAAAAGAAAAAAGGGAGTGCTAATAGACGCAAAGCCATTAATAAATTGGGCAGGAAACATCTCAAGGTTTCTAGACAGAGGAAAGACTTTGTAGTAAAAGCTGCAAGAACTCTATGCACATCTAATGATGTGATTGTGTTAGAAA
>JAAUYD010112881.1_pt1 | contig 10796 bp, 6 predicted proteins | sample 7278101 | NCBI WGS metagenome assembly JAAUYD01 (sample SAMN14350128, study PRJNA611818) | marine sediment metagenome | isolation source: surface marine sediment (0.6m) | place: French Polynesia: Moorea | collected 2018-08
CAGGCGATGGGCCAATTCCTGCGCACCCACGTCGGCATCAATCTGTCGGTGAGTTCTTCATCGGATCGCTCTAACACCATGCCCCTGGAAGGCGCGACCTTGTCGGGGGATGCTTACATCTTTTTGACCCCCTTGCATCCGGATGGGGATATCGAACAGGTTGACTTCTTCCTGGATGGGTCATTTGTCAAAACCGAGTTCTGGGCGCCCTATGACCTGAAGGGGACGTATTCCGGGGGAAAACCCGCGCCTTTTAACACCCGAAGGCTTAAGGACGGGTCTCATACCGTCAGAGCGGAGATCGTCTTCCCTACAGGCGTGCAGTCGATCGAGAGTGAGTTTACGACGCGCAATTACGAATCTGAGCCCATCGATTTTCGCCTCTCGGTGAGTTCTTCGCCGGATCGCAGCGGGACAATCCCATTGCAAGGCGCGACCTTGTCGGGGGTTACGTATATTTTCTTAACCCCGTTGTTTCCGGATGAGGATATCGAAGAGGTTGACTTCTTCCTGGATGGGTTGTTTGTCAAAACCGAGTCCTGGGCCCCCTATGATCTGAAGGGGACGCGCGAAGGGGGGGAGCCCGCGCCATTCGACACGCGCACACTTGACGACGGTTCCCATTCCGTCAGAGCGGAGATCGAGTTTGACTCCGGTGAGGTCAAGGCGGTTGAGAGCAGGTTTTCGGTGTTCAATGATGACGGCGATGATGATGATGATGACGATGATGATGATTAGCAGCAGGTACGAATGACCGGCATCAAACCGGGGGCGGCATCATCTTTCTATGACCGATGCTTGCTCCCGGACCTCTATCCAATGAGCCGGTGACCCAGAATCCTGAAAGCTAAGTAGGTTGCCGGATGTGCCCTCAGCTGTTAATTCACCATTGCCTCATATTAGATGGCGATCCGTGCTATCTATTTCTCTATAAATATAGTTGACAAGGAAGAATAAGCTACTTATCCATAAATATTGACTCAATGGGGGGTTCTAAAATTTGAGTCTTTTTAAAAACCTTGCAGATTATCATATCCTATGAATATGGCGCACTCTTCAATTAGGAGGGTATTAAAGTGTCTATGTATACCTATTATTTTGAACTTACCGAGCTGCCTTTCTCTATCTCGCCGGATCCCCGTTATTTCTTCATGAGTCCCCGACATCGGGAGGCTCTCGAACATTTGATTAGCGGTATCCGTGAATCCGGGGGATTCGTGATGTTGACAGGGGAAGTGGGAACTGGCAAAACGACCCTCCTTCGCTGCCTTCTGGTGCAACAGCCCGAGGATGTAAACATTGCGCTGATACTCAATCCTCGCTTAAATGCCGTGGAATTAATGGCCACGATTTGTGACGAACTCCGTATTGACTATCCTGCCGGCACTGAAAGTCTTAAGGTCCTACACGATGCCTTAACAGAATATCTACTTACCGCGCATGCGCAGGATCGTCGTACGGTTCTGATCATTGACGAAGCCCAGAACTTGAGCTTTGAGGTTCTTGAACAAGTTCGCTTGCTGACGAATCTGGAAACGACCCAGTCCAAATTACTTCAAATTATCCTCGTCGGTCAGCCGGAACTCAACCGAATCTTACAATCCCAGGATTTACGTCAGGTCACCCAACGTATCACCTGTCGCTACCACCTAAAATCATTTTCTAAAATGGACTTAACCGCCGATTATATCCATCATCGGATCTCGGTCAGCGGCGGCGATGCATCGAAACTCTTCACGCGAGCTGCAATCCGTAAGATTCATCGGCTGTCGGGCGGCGTTCCGCGACTCATCAATCTCATCTGTCATCGGGCCCTGAACGATGCTTGCAGCAAACAAGAAAAGATCGTAGACGTAAACCGCGTGCGCCAAACAGCGAAGGAAGTACGGCCCGTTTTAGTGCGCCCGTGGTTTCGCAAGGCCGTCTATTGGGCGCCGGCACTCATCGCCGTATTTGTTGGCGGTATCGTGGCGGGCCATTATATTAATCCTTTCGGACTATCGACGCCGAATGCGGCCCCTACTGCTAATCAGATAGGGACGTCTGCTGGAAAAAATACGTTAGATCAAACTCCGGCAGAAAAAATCGATTCGGGTGCACTTACCGATGGGACTGACCAGTCAAGCGCCCCCCTGACGGTTGCTTCCAATGAACCTCCAGCCACAGCCGATACTGATGCGCTCAAGCAATCATCAGCCGCCGTGGCGGACGCATCCGACGAACCTTCAGATTCAGCCGATGCTGGTGCGGTTAAACCATCAACAATCTCTGCGGGGGAATTATCCGACAAACTAGTATCTGATGCCGAAGTCGAAACCATAGAAAGGACGATAGCATCCCTATCGGAGGCATCCGATGAACCTTCAGATTCGGCTATTGCAGATGGGGTCCAACAATCAAGATCCGTTGCTGCGGACACACCCGACAAACTATCAGCTGCTGCCGATGTCGATGATATAAAAAGGCCGGCTACCCCCGCAGCGGAATCATCCAACGACTCTGCAGATCTTGCTAATATTGATGCAGTCAGCAGGCCCGCCGATTCGGCGATGCGCAACGATGTATCGACTGCTTTGAAAACGACGGCGACACCAACAGCAAGTAAAACCGACGGAGATCAGCCTCTGTTTTCTGAATTGATTCACGACTCAAAGCTAACCGAAAATGCCGCCTTTACACAGTTACTTTCGCAATGGAACATTCAATATATTCCCGAAGGATCGGTTAACGCATGTGATGCAGCGCTTCAAAAGGGGTTGCGCTGTTTGTTTGAGAAAAGCAACTGGCATTTTATGCGTCGACTGAACCGACCAGTGATTCTGGAATTTTTGGTGAAAGGCTACCAGAAGCGCTACGCGACGCTTGTTGAACTGGATGATCATCGCTTGACATTGGATCTTGGCCCCAAACGCTTGACATTCCCCCTCGATCAAGTATTACCATACTGGCGGGGGCGCTACATTTTGCTCTGGAAACCATTCTACCAAAATATGCCCTTGCTCTACCCGGGCAATATCTCATGGATGGTTCGGCGGTTGCGGCAACAGCTTGCCGAAATTGGTATGCCGGTACCAGCATCACCAGACGGTGCGAGCATCTATGATGAAGAGCTAAAGCGACATGTCCTCGCATTTCAGACCAGTCGGGGCATCAAACCGGACGGTATCGTAGGACCTCACACGATGATCCATCTCAATACGGTGACCCATACACCTGACATTCCAATGTTAGAACGCAGAGGCGACAAAATCGCCCTGACGGTCAAACCGACAAACCCTTGAGGCATGCCGAAGAAATGAAACTGAATTCCTTATAAAATCCTTCTTCAGACGAATTCTGTAGAGACTCATTTTGCCAACCGTTTGTAAACTAGCGGCATCGGCAATAGCTCAATGGGCCCTGTAACAGATAATTAACATGTATAAATTGTTTTACAACCTTCGGAAATCACCGTTTTCCCTAAAACCGGATCCTGATTTCCTATACATGAGCCCCAAACACAAAAATGCGTTAGCGGTGCTGGAGCGTAGTTTAGCCAATTGGGTAGGTCTCAGCGCAATCACCGGTGAGAAGGGGACCGGGAAAAGCACTCTCATCCGATATTTGCTCAAACAGTCGTGGCCGGATGTCACCTTTGGACATGTTTCTGAATCCGGCAGCCCCTCTGGCGGTCTTTTGAGGCGAACCATTTCAGCTTTTGGGTTGAATTCTTTCGGAAAGACGACATCCGAGTCATTTGATCTGCTAAGTGATTTCATGGTTATCGACTGCTTTTGGAAAAAACGGCAGCCGGTTCTCATTATCGATGAATCCCTGGGCATGGAAAGCAGGGCCTTGGAAGAATTATACATGCTTTCTACCATGGAGCCGGAGGAGAATCGGAACCTTCGAATCATTTTGGCAATGCCACCGAGTCTGTGGGAGACCCTTAAACGACCGAAGTGGACGCACCTTGCCCGGCGGGTGGGCAACAACTATCAGCTGGAGGCCCTGAACTATCAAGAGACGGTCGCTTACGTCCAGCATCGCCTAAAGGTTGCCGGGGCGCAAAATGAGAACCTGTTCGATGATTCGGCTTGCAAGGCGATATTCCGCTACAGCGGCGGCAACCCACGTCTGATCAATGTATTATGCAATGCGGCACTGGTTGAAGGCGCTATTCAAGAAACACCTCAGATCGATGCGGCGTTGATTAAAGAACTGATTATGCAGAAACTATGGTTGCGAGCTGCGATTAACGATCCGCAGGGCGAAGCACATGGGCGCTCGGAAACCAGGGCAACTAATGTTGATCAGACTGTTGGAAACCAGCCGGATACCGATAACATTCGCCCGGCCGTTGGTCGGGTAGCCAGACGTGACAAGACCGGACAGACCGTATCTGAATTTATAATTGCAGATATTGATCATGCATCCCGTAAATATACCCGTCTGGATGCCGAAGTTCGCAAACAATCGCCCAGGCACGATCCTACCGGTGAGGCGCCCCAGCGGGCGGAAAGGCGGCTCCTCCGGTTGGCTTCCATTGCCGCAATCATTTTAATCACCACAGCTGTTGCAATGTTTTTTTTTAATCGGAATCGATCTTCGCGGGAACCTCTTTCCCTTCAACCTGATCAAGACGCTCAAGGGCCGGGGATGATTACCGCATTCCGTCCCTCGAAAGAAGCACGACAAAACCTCGATTTGCCTGACCCAGTCCAGGCCGTAAATGAATCGGCCTCGGTGGTGCGTAAACTGTTGGCGCAGCAAGAAAGCCAGGATGATGCCGATTTTCAGACAGGAGATGAGAGAGAGCCCGAAGATCCAACGAACGAGACGGCGTCGTCGATCCTAATTGTGCCAGCGACCGAACAGAGCGACCCTGTCGGGGGTCAAGATGAGGGGTCCGTTCCTCCAGAGAGCAAAGATAATATCAGTCAAATCGTCGCAATAGACGAGACCCGCTCAACGGCATCGGGCTCCGAGGCGCCGCCCATTATAATTGAGCCGGCACCCGAACAGAGCGAACCTGGTGGAGATCAAGAGGAAGCTGCCGTAGCGCAAGAAATCCTGGAAGATTCTAATGAGCGAGTCTCAGAAGACGATACCGGAACAACGGCACCGGACCCCGAAGTGCCGGCAATTTTATTAGAGCCGGTGTCTGAAGAAAGCGATACGGATAGCGTACAAGAGGAAGGGCCTTTGCCGATTGAGAGAAAGGACGCTACCGCCGGGTCAATTGCAAAAATTGAAATGGAAGGGAATGCAACAGATACCAGGGCGTCCTCTGGACCGGTTGGTTCCGACTCCGATCGTAGCCGGCCCGACGACACGGAATCGGTCGAGCCACACATAGCGGAACTCTTGGCGCGGGCGGAGCAGCAAATTGCCGCCAAACATCTGGTCACGCCGGCCGGAGATGCGGCCCTGGAGACGTATCAATCGATATTGGAGCTTAAGCCGGGGCACAGCGGTGCCTCCCAAGGTATTGCTCGGATTAAAGATCTTTATCTGGCGTGGGCCCGGGCTACCCGGCAAAGGGGGCTGTGGGAAAAGGCACAGTCCTTTGCGGAGAGGGCTGTGTCGGTAGATCCCCAGGACGCAGATGCAGCGCAACTGCTGGATCAAATCAAGGCAGAAAGAAAATTGGCGGCAGAAGTGGCGGCGCTGAAACAGCTAGAAGAGGAGAAGGCCAAAGCAGCGACAGCGCAAGAAGTCAAGGCGTTGCGTAAGCCGAAAGTAGCGGCGTCAGAAAAAACGACGCCGCAGTTGGTCGTACCGGCGCAAAAGCCGGACATTGTATCCTCTGATTTGCAGGCTCAGCGGGTAAGCGAAGTTGATAATTTATTGATGAAGGCCCAACAGCAATTTGATGTGCAGCACTTTACCCAACCCGCAGGTGATAACGCCTGGGAGACATATCAACAGGTGCTGCAGCTCGATTCAATCAACCAACGCGCCCAGGAAGGCCAGCAACGCATTGTCGAACGGATCGAGTCTATGGCTCGGGACAAGCAGCAAAATGGCGATTTGCTAACGAGTATGGCCATCATCGAAGAGGGGCTGCGAGTCATGTCCGATCATTTGGGTTTGTTGGGGCTTAAAGATGAAATCAACCGGCAATTGGAAGCCCAACGTGCGGCGCAACAGGTCGAGGAGCAGCCCGTGCCGACTGATGTCGAGGAGGAAAAACCACCGGAGCCCAAGAAAAAAAAGCGCCGTCGGGTTAAATCTTTCGGAACATTCTTTTAGGCTCGAACGCCGACATTTAGCTTTGTTCACCGATCAGAGGTGTCGGCGTAGGACGAGGGGGGCTATTGGGTCGAACATTTTGCGAAATGTGTCAAAGACCAGTATTGAATTATGTTTTGGTTGCTGGAAATCACTCAGAAGGAAGTGTAAAAAAGGGAGGAGTCAAATGAAAAGGAAGAGCCTGTTTGTGTTGGCGGTCATTGTCTTGATTGTTCCTCAGCTGGTCAGCGCTTTTGAAGTTACCGTCCAGCCGCGGATGAAAACCGGCCTAATGTACTATGAATATGAACAAGATGCGTTTCAATCTCCGCCTCGGGATCCTGAGGGATTATTTCCCAACACGGCCAGCGATCTCGAATACAAGGATTGGCTTCCCTTTGTGGGCGGCGGGCTCAGCGTTTTTTTCAATCGCTTTTTTATCGATTTCAGCATCCAGCACGCCTTCAACGGAAGTGATAGCGACAAATTTCGAAACTCGAGCTTTTTGACCGCCGGTGATTTCATTGGCGCCGATTCCGTGCTCACCACCGAAACCAACCAAGACGCGGACATAAAACGTACCGAAGGCGCCATTTCCCTCGGTTATCGGATAACCGACAGCATTGCACTGTTTGCCGGGTGGCTTAAGGCCAAGACGGAATTTGATACGGATCTGAAGGGAGATATCAAGACATCCCAAATTAATCCTCCGCTTCAGATTCCCTTTCTGACCGGTACGTATAAGGGTGACCTCGATCAGGATTTCAAATACGACGGCCCATTTGTGGGAGCCAACCTTTCGATGCCGATCCAGATAGGATTTCTCGAAGGTGCCTTGTCGGGAAATGTGTCTCTGGCCTTCCTTGACGGCGAAGTGGATCTGGATTTCAGAAATGTGAAGATTACCGATGAGTTTGGCAATACGTCGGAGTTTGACCTTCAAAATGCCGCCGAGTCCCAAGGACGGGGCAGCTTTAGTGATCTTGATGGAGACGCCGTGGCGATCGCGTTGGGGCTATCATGGACCGGTCTTACACCGGTGGACGGCCTGACCTATTCCGTAGGTGCCTACGGCTATCGTTATGATTTCGAAAGTGATGATAGCAACGATACCCCGGACTTCTCGGAGACCCAGATTCGCTTTGACCTCAGCATCGCCTATGCCTTTGATTTTGGAGGAATATAACGATAACTAACGATGTACGGCCGTTTGCTCAAATACATAAAACCTAATTCTCGCGTCGGCCGCTAATCCCTGTGGCTGGTAGGGTTACCGGCAGCCGACACGCTCCAAGGGTGCTTAACAGAGCTCGTCTTGTGGTACCCCTTTCCAGAAAGCAAACCAAGGTCAGGTCCTTGCCTGCAAGCTAGCGCGGATTTCCAATGGACCTGGATTCTTTTCTCTGCCACGCGACCTTTATTCCCTGCCAGTGGTGGATAAACGAATCCCCGTTCTCGGTCTGCCATTAACATGCCTCGTGTATTTTATACGCGCTGGTTGGGTTTGAAATTCACACAGGTCTTATAGGTATAAATATCTGAAAATATTAATAAATAAATACTTTCTATGTTCTCTTGACAAATATAAAATGATTGAATATGGTCGACTAATTATTGACCATTTAGAATCTCATAACCAAAGTAAGGAGGCCGTGCCATGAAAAAATTCGTATGGGTTGTCATGATAGTATTTTTTTCTTTTTCATTTGTATTGAATGCCAGTGCCGCAGAACCATTTAAAATCGCGGCTATTTTTCAGACGGCCATCGAAGAGCCGTGGGACGGGGTGATTCATCAGGCCTGTCTCAAGATCAAAAAAGAAATGGGCAATGTCGAATATGAATTCACCGAGAAAATTGCTGCCGCCGATTTTGAAAAGGTCCTGAGAGAGTATGCGGAAAGAGGATTTGACCTAATCGTGGGAGACGCTTTCCTGGCAGGCGAAGAGCCGGCCCGCAGAGTTGCCAAAGATTATCCCGAGATCGCCTTTGCCTTCGGGTCGGAGTTTGGTCCGGTCGCACCCAATTTCTCTGTTTTTGACAACTGGATTCACGAACCTTCCTATCTGTGCGGTGTAATTGCGGGTCGTCTTACCAAAAGCAATACCCTGGGCGTGGTTGCGGCCATCCCCATCGGAGAAGTAAACCGGTTGGTGAATGCCTTCAAAGCCGGTGCCCTCAAGGTCAACCCCAATGTCAAAGTTAAGATATCCTATATCGGTGGATGGTTTGATCCCCCCAAAGCCAAAGAGGCGGCGATTGCTCAGATTGAGGCCGGTGCCGATCTGATTTTTGCCGAGCGATTTGGTGTTTTTGAAGCCGCTAAGGAAAAAGGTGTCCTCGCCTTCGGCAACATGTCGGACCAGAATGCGATGGCACCGGATGTGGTGATTACCGGACCGGTGTGGGATATGTATCCGACCATCAAATTCTGTATCGAAATGGTCCAGAAAAAAGCTTGGGTATCCATGGATCTTGGCGAATGGTCCATGATGGCCAAGGGGGGGTCGCGCCTGGCACCGTTTCACTCTTTCGAAAAGACGCTGCCGGCCGAAGTCATCAAAGAGGTTCGTGATTTGGAAAAGAAGATCCTTGCAGGGACGTATCGGGTTCCGGTTGATGAGCAAAAGCCGATTTCCGATTAAACTTGGATTGTATGTGGTCAGTGGTCTGTTGCCAGTTGTGAAAAATGGATTGAGATTTGAATTTTGTCTTTGTTGACATTTGGCCATTAAACCATCTATCGAAAGTTCATTTCTCGAATTGTGCATTGGATTAGGAGCGTTTTTGAAACCGACAGACCACTTACAACTAACTACGAACAAATTCTTTTATCGATAGCCAAATCCAACCTGTCACTTTTTTAGGCCTGCCTTAATGACAGTGTGAAGCGACAAATCAATTATATGCTTTTCTGCCATGTCCAATAACAACCAGCCGGTGGTGAGGATGTCCGGGATCATCAAGCGATTTCTGGATATTACCGCTGGTGATAATATAAATTTCAACCTCTTTGCCGGCGAAATCTGCGCCTTGCTGGGTGAAAACGGGGCGGGCAAGACGACCCTGATGAATATTCTTTTCGGGTATTACGCCTGTGATGAGGGGCAGATCTTTATTAGAGGAAAACGAGTAAATCTCTCCGCTCCCAAAGATGCGATTGGCTGCGGTGTGGGGATGATCCGCCAGCATTTTGCGCTGGTCCCCTCTCAAACCGTACTTGAAAACATCATCGTCGGTACGGGGTCCGGCAGCGGTATTTTTCTCGATCTCAAATCCGCCCGCCGAGACGTTGTGTCCCTACAGGAACGCTTTGGTTTGCAGGTTGATCCGGACGCCAAGATCTGGACCCTGTCGGTGGGTGAACAGCAAAAAGTTGAGATTCTAAAAGCCTTATACCGCAAGGTGGACATTCTGATCATGGATGAACCGACGGCGGTACTGGCCCCGGCTGAAACCGACGAGCTCTTTAAAACCCTGAAAATCCTTGTCAAAGAAGGACGTTCGGTGGTTTTCATATCCCACAAGCTAAACGAGGTAATGGATATTTCAGATCGCATCGTGGTGCTGAGAGCCGGCCGGGTGGTGGCGGAAAAAAAGACCGCCGAAACCGATCCCGTAGAGTTGGCCAATCTGATGGTCGGCAGGGAGCTTCTGGATAATATTGAGAAGAAGCCCATCGCTGCCGGGCAACCTGTGCTGACCATCGAGAACCTCAGCGCGCTGAATGATAAACACCTGACGGCTTTGCATGGTCTCAATCTGGTGGTACGACGCAACGAAATATTAGGAATGGCCGGTATTTCCGGCAACGGCCAGCGGGAGCTTGCAGAAATACTATTCGGATTGCGGGAACCGACCGGAGGTAGCGTTAAAATAAAGGGCAACTTCCTTAAATTCGGCAGCCCGACATCGGCCATCCGTTTAAAAATGGGAAGGATACCGGAGGACAGAATCGATACCGGTTTATTGATGGACCTGACGGTGGAAGAGAATCTCATTCTGGAAAACCACTCATCTGCTGGGTTCCATCGCTATGGATTGATGAATTCGGAAAGGATACGTCGGGGCAGCGATGAGCTGATTGGCGCCTACGCCATCAAGACCGCTGATCGGGATGCTGTCACCAAGAGTTTATCGGGCGGCAACCTGCAAAAGGTAATGCTGGCCAGGGAGCTTGCCGGTCAGCCGGCACTGGTCGTTGCCGCGCAGCCCACGCGCGGTCTCGATGTGGGCGCCATGGAATATATCCATCAGAGAATTTTGCAGGAGCGTGAACGGGGTGCGGGTATTCTTTTGATCTCGGAAGATCTGGATGAGATTTTTAACCTGAGTGATCGTATTGTTGTATTATACGAAGGTCGGATCATGGGAGACGTCCGTTGTGAGGATGCCGGTCGTGAACAGGTCGGTCTCTGGATGAGCGGGGTGCAGAATTGATCGGCTTGAGACTGACCAAACGCAAGCCTTTACCGGGATGGGCCCGGATTGTTATCCCGATTGCGGCGATTGTCGTTACCTTGGTTCTTTCCGCCATCCCGATTCTGGTTGCCGGCGGGAACCTCTGGAAGTCCTACTATTACC
>JAAUYD010018035.1_pt1 | contig 10793 bp, 11 predicted proteins | sample 7278101 | NCBI WGS metagenome assembly JAAUYD01 (sample SAMN14350128, study PRJNA611818) | marine sediment metagenome | isolation source: surface marine sediment (0.6m) | place: French Polynesia: Moorea | collected 2018-08
GCGCTCGAGGTGTGATGGAACACTTCTGCCCGAACTGCCAAAAGCGAAAATGTCGACCGTCGCAAAGCCATGATCTTCGCCTCACGAGCCTCTTTCTTGTACCCAAAGCCATTTTCGACGAAAAAGGGGCTTGCACCCGAAAATGCAAGCCCCTTTTATTGTTTGTTATTTCTGGTCGGGGCGAGAGGATTTGAACCTCCGACCCCTTGAACCCCATTCAAGTGCGCTACCAGACTGCGCTACGCCCCGACGAGAAAGCTGTCCTTTAGCAACAATGGTCCGGGATGTCAAATGAGAACTGCCGCCTGAGCAGTGGCATTGCAGTGCCTGGCACGGCGGCGAAGCGACCCGGTCGTTCTCGACTCCTGGAGGTCCTGGGTGACCCCGGGACGGTGTTGTGCTATTGTGAAGCCGATAGTTTAAAACCTCTCCACCGAGCGGCCGAACTCCTGGGTTGCTGCCCGCCACCCCCCACAGCAAAGGGCTTCTGATGGCCAAAAACGCTCCGACCATCGCCAAGCTTCCGCCCACCCTGGTCCCGGGGGACCGCATTGCCGTTGTGGCGCCGGCGGGGCCTTTTGATCGGGAGAAGTTCGATGCAGGATTGGCCGTATTGCGGGAGTGGGGGCTGGAACCGGTTCTGGGGCCCCACACGGCGGCGCGCAAGGGCTACCTGGCCGGTGAAGACGATGAACGGGCAGGGGACCTGCGCGCGTTTCTGACGGATCCGTCCTTGAAGGCCATCATCGCTGCGCGGGGCGGCTACGGGTGCCTGCGCCTGCTGCCGCTGATTGATGCGGCCGTGTTGGATGGACCGGCCAAGTGGCTGGTCGGGTTCAGCGACATCACCACGCTGCACCATTATCTTTCGCAGCGGGCCGGCTGGGTCACCCTGCATGGACCGATGGTCACGACCCTGGCGACCGCCGACGGGGGCTCGCGGCGCCACTTGTGGTCGATATTGAGCGGAGCGGCAAACCGCACGCTGCACTTCTCCCTGGGGGAAGCACTGCTGCCGGGTGTGGCCGAAGGGGTGGTCACCGGCGGCAATCTCACCACGCTCTGTCACCTCCTGGCAACACCGTATCAACCGAAGTTGGCCGATCGGCTGCTGTTCCTGGAGGATGTGGGCGAGGCACCCTATCGCATCGACCGGATGCTGACCCAGATGGCGCTGGCAGGCTGCTTCGAGAAGCTGGCCGGCGTGGTCCTGGGGCAGTTCACCGGCTGTGGCGCCTGGGAAGAGATTCGCGACCTGTTTCGCGAACGCCTGGCGCCATTGGGGATACCGCTTGCTGCGGGGATATCCGCCGGGCACGGATCGCCCAACCTGGCCCTACCGTTCGGCCTGGCGGCGACGCTCGATTCCGACCGACACGCCCTGACCTATCACTATCCGAAAGATAATGGCCCATGAGCGGCAGGGGATTCACACCCGAGAGCGAGGCCCTGATCGACCGCTTCATGCGGCGGGCGGTGAGTCAACGCGTGTTCCCGGGCGCTGTATTGTGGGTGGCACGGGAGGGGCAGATCTGCTTTGAGCGGGCCTATGGTCTCGGTGATCTTTTCTCCCACCAGCCGGTGACGACGGATACCCGCTTCGATCTCGCGTCACTGACCAAGCCCTTGGCCACGGCCCTGGTGGTGCTGGACCTCGTCGACGACGGCACCCTCTCGTTGGAGCAGCCGCTTGGAACGCTGCTGCCGGCGGCCGGTCAAGGGGCACTTGCGCGCATCACCTTGCGCCAGCTGCTGAACCACACCAGCGGACTGGCCGCCTGGCGACCCTATTTCCACACATTAAAAAGGTGGCCGCCGGGGCAACGCGCCACCCGACTGATGGAACTGCTCCTCGGCGAGAAACTGGAAGCGGATCCCGGCAGCCGGTTCTGCTACAGCGATCTGGGATATTTACTTCTAGGAGAGCTCGTGGCGGTGGTGAGCGGGCAGCGTCTGGCCGCCTATTTCTCGAAACGCCTGCTCAACCGCTTGCAGATCGCGGATCTCTGTTTTGCGCCGTGCTCACGGCCCTCACCCTTCATATCCCGACAGGTGGCGGCAACGGAGTTTTGTCCCTGGCGCGGCCGGCTGCTCAAGGGGCAGGTGCATGACGACAACGCCTGGATTCTGGATGGGGTAGCCGGGCACGCTGGGCTTTTCGGAACGGCCGCCAGTGTGGGGCGGCTGCTCTCCGCCCTGCTGGGCGCCTACCATGGAGAGGAAGCGGGGCCGCTGTCCCCGGCCATGGTCCGGCATGCCTGGCGTCGCGACAGGCAGACACCCCATGGGCTAGGCTTCGATTTCCCGGCGATTAAAAACTCGAGCGCCGGCGGTTACTTCTCATTTGCTTCGGTGGGCCACCTGGGCTTCACCGGAACCTCTTTCTGGGTCGATCTCCCGCGCCGAATCACGGTTGTGCTGCTCTCCAACCGGGTGCATCCCACCCGCCACAACAATGCCATCAAGACCTTCCGTCCCCTGCTGCACGACGCTATCATGACGGCCCTGCTGCAGGGCTGAACCGTCCTGGGCATGATGCCGGGCAGCGCTTTCGCCACACCGTATCTGGTGTCGACCGGAAAATCTGCCTGAAATACAATACCTTGGCGTTGCCAACCCGCAGCGCTGGGGCTACAATCTTAATTCTATATAAATTAAGTATAATTATGTATAAAACGGCTAATGTTGCTCCGACGGGCTGCCGACATTAAAAAGTGGATGCTGTCCGGGGTCAGGGCCTGAAATGCATCTTGATATCACACACAATATTTGGTAGCGAGTCGGATCGTCGCATCGACCTCCAACCGCATCTGCCGCCGATTCATCTCCGGCGGAATCTTCGGCGTAACGATACCATCTGACAGCGCATCTTGGCGCTCCACGAATGAGGCACTATGAATTTTTTTCTGGATTCACTCCTTGGCGTCTTTTCAAGCGACCTGGCCATCGATCTCGGTACGGCCAACACACTGGTGTATGTAAAAGGTAAGGGCATCGTGCTGAGCGAGCCCTCGGTGGTAGCCGTGCGTACCGACGACCGTACCAAAAACCGGGTCCTCGCCGTGGGGTTGGAAGCCAAGAACATGCTGGGCCGGACGCCGAGCAATATTGTCGCCATCCGTCCCATGCGCGACGGGGTCATCGCCGACTTCGACGTCACCGAGGCGATGTTGCGCCATTTCATCCACAAGGTTCACAACCGGCGCACCTTCGTGCGGCCGCGCATCATCATTGCCGTGCCCTCGGGCATCACCCAGGTGGAGAAACGGGCGGTCAAGGAGTCGGCCGAATCTGCTGGAGCACGGGAAGTGTTTCTCATCGAAGAGCCCATGGCGGCGGCCATCGGCGCCGATTTGCCCATCACCGAACCCACCTGCAACATGGTGGTGGATATCGGCGGCGGCACCACCGAGGTGGCCGTCATCTCCCTGGCCGGCATCGTTTACAGCCGTTCCCTGCGGGTCGCCGGCGACAAGATGGACGAAGCCATCATCCAGTACATCAAGCGCAAATACAATCTGCTCATTGGTGAGCGCACCTCTGAGGCGATCAAAACCACCATCGGCAACGCCTATCCGGAGCCCGATCACGTGGACACCATCGAGGTCAAGGGGCGCGATCTGGTTTCCGGCATCCCCAAAATTCTGGCCATCGATTCCGATGAGATTCGTACCGCCATCTCCGAGCAGATCGATGCCATCGTCGAGACGGTCAAGATCGCTTTGGAGCAGACCCCGCCCGAACTGGCCGCCGACATCGTCGACCGCGGCATCGTCCTCACCGGTGGCGGGGCCCTTCTTAAAAACTTGGACAAGCTGCTGCGCGAAGAGAGTGGGCTGCCCATCACGGTGACGGAGGACCCCCTCTCCACAGTGGCGCTGGGATCGGGCAAGGCGCTCGACAGCCTGGAAATACTCAAGCAGGTGGTCATCCTATAGGATCTCTATAGATGTTCTCCCGGAAGATGGTGGTGATCGTTGGGGCCCTCGTGCTGATCGCCGCGTCCGTCATCATCATCAGCATCAACAGCCGCCGCAGCCCGCTGGCAGATCCGACCGGTGGTGTGGCCGTCGGTCTTTTCGCCCCCTTTCAGGAAGCCTTCACGACGGCTGCCGGATTCGTCTCCGGCATCTGGCGCAACTACTTCGCCCTGGTGGGTTTGGCCGAAGAGGCCCAGGAGATGCGCCGCCAGCTGAGTCAGGCCAAAGCCGATCTCAATCAATACGAAGAGACGCGGCAGGCCAATCGGCGTCTGCGCAGCCTGCTCAATTTTCGCACGCGAACCGCCAGCGACGCCATCGCCGCCGAAGTGATCGGCCGTGATCCGTCTCCCTGGTTCAAAACCATCATCATCAATAAAGGATACACCGACGGGGTCTTCAAGGCCTCACCCGTGGTGGTGCCCGAGGGAATCGTCGGACTGGTGGTGGCCACCTCGGCACACTTCGCCAAGGTGCTTCTCATCATCGACCAGAACAGTGCCGTGGATGCGAAAGTGCAGGCCACCCGCGCCCGTGGCATCGTCAAGGGGGATCCCACCGGCCGGGGCAGCTTCAACTATGTCCTGCGCAAGCATGAGATCAGCCTGGGCGACAGCGTGATCACGTCAGGCTTGGACGGCGTCTTTCCCAAGGGCCTGCCCATCGGTCGGGTGTCGGAGATCGTCCGTCTCAGCGCCGGTATTTTTCAGGAGATCGCCATCACGCCGTACGTGGACTTCGAAACCCTTGAGGAGGTTCTGGTCCTGGCGCCGCCGGAGCGGCATGACTTGCAGGAGGCGCCGTGAGTTTTCTCTTCTACCTCATGGCGGGCGTCCTCCTGATCCTCCTGCAGACCACGCTGCTGCCGGAAATGCCGCTAGCCGGCGCCAGCTACGATCTGTTGACCCCCGTCGTGATCCATATCAGCGTCTACCGTCCCTTGCGGGAGGGGATTCCGCTGATCCTGCTGCTGGGTGCCAGTATGGACGGTCTCAGTGGCGGTCCTCCGGGACTTTACGTGTCACTCTATGTCTGGCTCTATTTGGCCATGCGCCACCTGCGCCAGTTTCTGCATGTGGGCAACCTCATCCTCCTATCCCTCGTCGCCGTGGCCGGTGTGGGTCTCGAGAGCCTGGCCTTTTTTGGCCTTATCGGGCTACAATCGCCCATCGGGAACATCTGGCTGGTGGCCGCGCACACCTTTTTTCGGCAACTGGCCTTCGCCCTCTTCACGGTGCCCATCATCCTGTTCACGCTTCAGGTTGGACAGCGCAAAGTGGGCCGTCTACAGAAAACCATGGGGAGCGAGAACGGAGCGGGCTGATGGACCAATATCTCGATACCACCGATGCCGATTGGTTCAAGCCGCGCCTCATGGGCGTGATGGTCGTCATCAGTGCCGCCTTCGTTGTGCTCATCGTACGTCTGCTCTACCTTCAGGTGATCGAGGGGGCCGAATACCAGCGTCTCTCCGCCATCAACAGCATTCGGCTGCAGAGTGTGGACGCCCCGCGGGGGCTGATTTACGACCGCAATGGCCGGCTGCTGGTGGACAACCGGCCCGCTTTCGATCTGAGCATCATTCCCAAGGATGCCAAGCCAGTTGGTCAGACCTTGACGATGCTCTCCCGGCATACCCGGATTCCCCTGGTGGAACTGGAAGGCCAGCTGGCCAAATACAGGGGCCGCGCATCCTACAAGCCGGTTCCGCTGAAGAGTGACATCGGCCGGGATCTGCTGGCGGCGGTGGAAGTGCACCGGTTTGAACTGCCCGGCATCCGGGTGGATGTGCGTCCAAGACGCAACTACCTGGTCGAGCGCTCCGCCACCCATGCCCTGGGCTATCTGGGGGAGATCAGCGAGGATGAGCTGGCGTCCGACGTTTGCGAGGATTGTCGGGGGGGCGATTATGTGGGCAAAACCGGTCTGGAGCGTGCCCTGGAGGGTCATATGCGTGGCAAGCGCGGCGGCCGCCAGGTGGAGGTCAACGCCGCCGGTCAAGTGGTGCGGGTGCTCAAGACCGTGGACGCCTTACCGGGAAAGAATATCTTTCTCACCATCGATGCCGAGCTGCAGGCCGTCGCCGAAGCCCAGTTGGTCGGAAAGGCCGGCGCCGTCGTGGCGGTGGATCCCACCAATGGTGAGATCCTCTGCATGGCCTCCAGCCCCACCTTCGACCAGAATATCTTCATCACCGGCGTCAGCCGCGAGGCATGGCAGCAACTGTCCAGCGATCCCTACCGCCCCTTCGAGAACAAGGCCGTGCAGGCCGAATACCCGCCGGCCTCCACCTACAAAATCATCACCGCCATCGCCGGTCTGGAAGAGGGCGTGATTGACGAGAACACCACCTACGACTGCCCCGGCCACCTGCGGTTCGGCAACCGCACCTTCCGTTGCTGGCGCCGTGCCGGCCATGGCACGGTCGATGTCAACAAAGCCCTGGCGGAGTCCTGCGATGTGTTTTTCTACCATGTGGGGACCGAACTGGGCATCGATCGACTGGCCTGGTATGCCAAGGCCTGCGGCCTGGGCAGTCCCACCGGTGTCGGCCTGTACCCCGAGGGCCGTGGCCTGGTGCCCACGGCCGCCTGGAAGAAAAAACGGGTCGGGGTCTCCTGGCAGCGTGGCGAAACCCTCTCGGTGGCCATCGGACAGGGTTACAACCTCACCACCCCGATTCAACTGGCCATGCTGACGGCCGCCGTGGCCAATGGCGGTGATCGTCTCCAGCCGTCACTGGTGAAGAGCATCAAGACCGCCGAAGGGCACCTCGTTACCCAGGCGCAGCGCAAGTTGGTGGGGCATTTGCCGGTCAACCCGACCAACCTGGACCTGGTGAAACACGGTCTTTGGACCGTGGTGAACCACACCAAGGGAACGGCCTACAAAGCACGCATCGAGGGGCTGGAGATGTGCGGCAAGACCGGGACCGCGCAGGTCATTGGACGCAAGCCCGGTGTCAATATTTCCGAAGAGGACCTGGCCCAGCATCTCAAGCCGCACGCCTGGTTCGTGGGCTACGCCCCGGCCATCGATCCCAAGATTGCGGTGGCCGTCATCGTGGAAAATGGCGAACACGGCTCCTCGGCCGCCGCACCGGTGGTCAGCGCCGTGATACGGCACTATCTGTTGGGACCGGTGCCCGAGGTGGAAGAGGGGGCGGGTGTTGTCGCCGCTGTTGATGCTGCCGGGGCGACCGAGCGAAGCAACTGATGAGACACCCCATATGGATGGGGCCAATCATCCATCTTAATAAATCGGTTCATCAGGGGCCCATCACCGGCCCGCATCCGCGGAGGGTTCGACCGAAGCTTCGCTGCGCTTGGCCGCCGACGGATGAACCGCAAGATCTATCTATCGGGTACCTGTCATGTTCGATCGCCGTCTGGTGCAATATTTTGACTGGGGCTTGTTGGGGCTGACCAGCCTCATCGCCGCCATGGGGCTGGTGGCGCTCTACAGCGCCGTAACGGCGGGAGGGCCTGCGGCCGAACGCGTTCTCTTCGTCAAACAGCTGATCTGGTACGGCGTGGGGCTGGCGGCCATGATCGTGACCTTCGTGTTCAGTTACAAGAGCTTTGAACGCTGGGGGCACATGATCTATTTGGGCTCGGTCGGACTCCTGGTGGCGGTGATCTTCTTTGGCAAATACGTGGGGGGGGCCAAGCGCTGGATCGCATTGGGGCCGGCCTCCATCCAGCCCTCGGAATTGGCCAAAGTGGCCGTGATCATCATCTTGGCGAGGGTCTACGCCAAGATGGCCACCACCAGCGGCTTCAATCTGCGCGACCTGGTGACCCCCGCTATTTTGGTGCTGATCCCCTTTGGTCTCATCGTCCAGCAACCCGACCTGGGCACCGCCATGGTGGTGGCCCTCATCGCCGCCTCCATGACCCTCTTTGTCAAGATTCAGAACCGCACCCTGCTCACCATGGCCATCGGCTGCGGCTGCGCCCTGCCGCTGGCCTGGCTATTCGCGCTCAAAGAGTACCAGAAACAGCGCGTCCTGACCTTCCTCGACCCCGAGCGGGATCCGCTCGGCCACGGCTATCACATCATTCAATCCAAGATCGCCATCGGCTCGGGCATGTTTACCGGCAAAGGATTTCTGAAGGGCACCCAGAATACCCTCAACTTCCTGCCCGAGCAGCATACCGATTTCATCTTCTCTGTACTGGCCGAAGAGTGGGGGATGCTGGGGGCACTCGGGCTCATTCTGGTGTTCCTGCTGATCCTGGCCTGGGGCCTCAACATCGCCTATGGCTGCCGCGACCCCTTCGGCACCATTCTCTGCGTGGGGGTGGTCGCCATGATTTTCTGGCAGGTTTTCATCAATATTGGTATGGTCATGGGGCTCCTGCCGGTGGTGGGCGTGACCCTACCCTTCATCAGCTACGGCGGGTCCTCCATCATCACCATGATGATCGGCGTGGGGATCCTGATGAACGTGAGCATGCGTCGGTTTCTATTCGAGCAGTAATGGCGTCGACGAGCGCCGGAATTGGCCGACTGTTCTTATCGGGGCCGCCCTTTAGAGGACGAGGATTATCCGTTTGTCTAATGACTCACAAGGGACCCCTAGTGATTTAGGCAATTCGCCACCAACCGCCGTGAAGGCCACATACGCAAGGAGAACCCATGCGCAAAGAGAAGAACGCCGAAACCATCTCTACCCTGTTGGGGGCGGGCACTTCCGTCGAGGGAACCCTCGAGTTCAGAGACACCATTCGTCTGGACGGTCAAGTGCGCGGTAAGATCATCAGCCCATCGGGAACCCTGATCATCGGCGAAAAGGCCCTCATAGAGGCGGAAGTCAGCGTTGGCACAGTGATCATCAAAGGAACCGTGAACGGCCGCATCGAAGCCCAGGACCGGGTAGAGATTTACGCCCCGGCGAGGGTCAACGGCGACGTCGTAACCCCCTCCATCGCCGTAGATGCGGGGGTGGTCTTCAATGGTCAGTGCACGATGCTGACCGCCGATTCGCCAACCGCCAAAAAGGCCCCACCTGCAAAGGAAAAAGCGGGCGAATAGCCCCCTCCCACCCACCAAAAAGTTTAAAAAACCTTTGACATCCATTCGATCCGAATGGTATACGACGCCGGTGTTTATACCCTTCTTAACTATAACAATTTATAGCTTTTTCCTTAATTTAAATTCGAGTCACCACTCTGCTCAGGAGGCGCTTTCTTATGGTTAGCATCGATGGCTCCGTAATCATTCAGATTGTCAATTTTCTCATTCTGATCTTCGCCATGAATCTGGTCTGTTATAAGCCAATTCGCAAGGTATTGCTGGATCGCAAAAGCAAAGTGGATGGGCTGGAGGACAGTATCGAGACGCTGTCCGGCGATGCAGTGGAGAAAGACAAGGCGTACGCAGATGGTTTGCGGGCCGCCCGCGTCAAGGGCCAGAAGGAGAAGGAGGCCATGATGGACGCGGCCTCGGCGGAGGAGAAAGCCCTCGTCACTAAGATCACCGACGATGCCCAGGCGGAGCTCAACGAGATCAAGGCTAAGATAGCCTCAGAAACAGATACGGTTAGGGCAGCGCTGCAGAAGGAGGTCGACACCTTCGCCGGCGCGATAACGGAAAAAATTTTGGGGAGGGCTGTTTAATGAAAATTCCTTTTCTTAACAGAAAGGGTGGCGCCAGGGGTTACCGCATGGTGGCGGTGATGGCCCTGGCGTTGCTGTTGTTGGGGGGAGGGCTGGCCTTCGGCGCAAGCGGCGGCGACCATGGCGAAGGGCACGGCGAAGCCAAAGGGTGGGTGGCGACCGACACCTACCGGGTGATGAATTTCACCGTCTTGGCCGTAGCGCTGTTCTTCATCATACGCAAGCCGGCGAGTCAGGCGCTCAATGGGCGCATCCAGGGGATCAAGGAGCAGCTTGAGGACCTGGAGGCGAAAAAGACCGCCGCCGAGAAGACGCTGGCCGAGTACGACACCAAGCTCGCTGCGCTGGAAAAGGAGGCCGAGGGACTGGTGGCCGACTATATCAAGCAGGGAGAGGCTGCCAAGGCGAAGATCCTGGCGGAAGCCGCCGAGAGTGCAGACAAGCTCAGGGAGCAGGCCAAGCGCAACATCGAGCACGAGTTCAAGCGCGCCAAAGAGCAGTTGCGCGACGAGGTGGTCGAGGCGGCCCTGGTCAAGGCGGAGGATGTCATTCGGCAGCAAATTTCGGACGATGACCAGAATCGGCTGGTGGACGAATACTTAGAGAAGGTGGTGGCATAGTGAAGAATCTGGCAATTGCACGACGATACGCCAAGGCGCTGCTGCTCATCGGCAAGGAGGACGGGAATACCGAGACCTACCGTGCCGAGCTCGGCGGGGTGGCCCAGCTGATCGCCAGCGAGAAGGATCTGGAGGAGGCGGTCGCCAACCCCCTTTACGACGTCGAGGGGCGCAGGAAGGTGCTGACGGCCGTAATCGAAAAGCTGGCGCTATCCAAGGTGACCGCCTCTTTTCTGGTCTTCCTTTTCGACAAGGGGCGCATTGGTTTTCTGCAGAGCATCAACGACTTCTATCAGAAATTGGCGGATGAGCTCAAAGGCGTTGCCCATGCGAGCCTTATCTCAGCTACGGAGCTCTCATCCGAAGCCGTCGAGAAGATCCGCTCGGCCCTGTCAAATAAGACGGGCAAAGAGATCATCCTGGATGTACAGCAGGATCCGGAACTGATCGGGGGAATCGTCACCCAGATCGGTGACCTTGTATTGGATGGCAGTGTAAAAACACAATTACTCAATATGAGAGAATCTTTGAAGAGGGGTGAGAGCGTCTAATGGAATTAAGAGCTGAAGAGA
>JAAUYD010117315.1_pt1 | contig 10793 bp, 11 predicted proteins | sample 7278101 | NCBI WGS metagenome assembly JAAUYD01 (sample SAMN14350128, study PRJNA611818) | marine sediment metagenome | isolation source: surface marine sediment (0.6m) | place: French Polynesia: Moorea | collected 2018-08
CGATCACCAAACAGTCTGTCTCAGGAACTACCATCACGTCTTGATCTTTCTCCCGGTCATGAACGAAAAACGCTTTCATGGGCTACCTCCGTTGGGTTGGCAATCGATTCAATGGTGCCCACAATATAACGCTGAAACCCCGGACGTCCAGACGCAGGACGATTGAATGTCGAACAAGGAACCATTGGAATGACGAATGTCGAAATTCGGCATTCCCCGTTCGATATTCATCGGTTATCACCGCAGCCGGTTTCGCTGTAGCAGGATTTTCCTTGATTGACAGGTGATTCCCTGATGAGGCATAACCCATGCGAACCGTCAACCTAAACCAGAGCAAAGAAATCGCACTATGGAACTCAGATTATACAATACATTGACCCGGTCCAAGGAGGTGTTTACCCCGCTGCAGCCACCCCGGGTTGGACTCTATACCTGCGGCCCGACAGTGTACAACTACGCCCATATCGGCAATCTGCGAACCTATATCTTCGAGGACATCCTCAAGCGGGTGCTCACCTACAACGGTTTTAAGGTCAAGCATGTGATGAACATCACCGACGTGGGCCATCTCACCGGCGACCGTGACATGGGTGAGGACAAACTGGAAAAAGGCGCCCGGCGCGAGGGCAAAACCGCCTGGGAGATCGCCGAATACTATACAGAGGCGTTTCAAAAGGATCTCAAACACCTCAACATCCAGGATCCCACCCTCTGGTGCAAGGCCACCGATACCATCGGCGAACAGATCGGCCTGATTCGCAAACTGGAAGACAAAGGCTACACCTATAGGACCAGCGACGGCATCTACTTTGATACCGCCAAATTCGATCACTACAACAAGCTCTCCCACCAGAACCTGGAAGCCTTGGAAGAGGGGGCCCGGGTGGAGAAGAATCCTGAAAAACGCAATGCCACCGATTTTGCCCTCTGGAAGTTCTCGCCGCCGGACGAACAACGACAAATGGAGTGGGAATCCCCCTGGGGAACCGGGTTTCCGGGCTGGCACATCGAGTGCTCCGCCATGAGCATGAAGTTCCTCAAGGAGATGCTCGACATCCACTGCGGCGGCACCGATCACATCGACGTCCACCACACCAACGAGATCGCCCAATCTGAGGCCGCCACCGGCAAGCCGTTTTTCAATTTCTGGATGCACGGTGCCTTCTTGATCATCAGCGGCGGCAAGAAGATGGCCAAAAGCGAAGGCAATTTTCTGACCCTTGAATCCAGCTTCATCCGCAAGGGATTGGATCCGCTGGTTTACCGATATGCCGCTTTTCAATCTCACTACCGCAAACCCATGGAGTACAGCGAAGAGGGCATCGAAGCGGCGCGCAATGGATTGCAGCACCTTCGCAATCAGGTGCGCGTTCTGGCGGATGCCGGTCCGGCAACCGAGGTCGACCCTGCATCCAAAGACAAATTCACCGACACCATCAACAACGACCTCAACATGCCCCAGGCCATGGCGGTGGTGCAGGAAGTGCTCAAATCTGATCTCGATCCCGGGGCGAAACTGGCGACGGTGATCGATTTCGACCGGGTGCTGGGGTTCGATCTGGACAAGATCGGCGAAGATCAGGCCCTTCCCGATGAGATTCAGTCGTTGGTGGATGCCCGCATACAGGCCCGAAAAGACAAAGAGTGGGCCCTGTCGGATCAATTAAGGGATCAGATACAAGACAAAGGCTATGTCGTGCAGGACAGCGCACAAGGAATGAAGGTGTTCAAGGCTTGATCGCACGGGACAACCGGTTCGATCAAGTGGCCGGCCCGATCTTCTTGTCTTCGTGGACGATGTGCTCGATCACCCAGACCACCATCAATCGCTTGAGTTGGTGGACCAGGTCGTCGAGCTTCGAATTTCCGGTGATCACAGCGTTCATGCGATCGATCAGCTCTGAATGACGCGCCTTGTGCTCTTCAAGCTCCGGATATCGAATACGCTCCATGTAGGCTTCTTCATTACGAAAATGGATTTTGGAATAATCGCCAAGTGCTTTGATGGCGGCTTTGATTTTGTCCAAGTGCTCTCCGTTGTTGGAGAAGGCGATGACCTTGTTGGCCAGTGAAATCAATTCCTTGTGTTCATGATCAGTTTGATAATGGCCAATGCTGTACTCCTCCTTCCAAACCAGCTCACTCATGACGAGTCCCCCTTGGTTAATGAATTAAAAGATGGATGCTGATGTCGATATCGGCCCTCAGGGGCAGGACTCAAGCTGAAATGGCGTGTAAATTGATGGTTTATTTCGCTCCGTACGATGCGGTTCGCCGATCCATCAACAGCATCATCTGAATGGCCAATCCCATGAACGTCATTCCGGCGGCCACTCCAAAAGAGAACCGATAGGCATCCGGTTCGATTAATCCGGCACCCATGAGAAAATCAACCAGAGGGCCGAAGATTAACGTTCCCGGTAATCCAAAACTCAGAAAAAAAGTCGCATTGAACCAGGCGAATCTCCGGGCACGCATGGCGGCCGGAATGTAGACCGAGGCTGTTTCGTAGGCCGCCGCCATAACCACGGCGTCACCGATGCCCCTCAAAAAGCTGGCCGCATAAATGGAAGGCAGGGCGGTGTCCAGGCTGAGCATCACCAAAGCGATGATAGCCGAGAGTGTGCCGGTCATCAGGGTGCGCTCGCGCCCCATTTTGCGGCAGAGCAAACCCACCAGCCAGCCCAGGCAGATCACGGCAATGGACTGGGTGTTGAGGATGTAGGCGATGGTTCGGCTATCCAGGCCAAGCCCCTGGGCTGATGCGAGGTATTGGGGAAAGACGATGGCGATGCCGTTGCGGCCGAAATTGATCAGGGTCATGCCAGACAAAAACAGGAGATACCTTCTGACCCCTGGAACCGGTGTGTCATTCGACACCACAGCGTCTGGTGACGTGAGAGCTCTTTTGGCGTCGATGGCGCCGCCTTCGGGCAGCAGAAAGAGCGGCAGAACCGATATGAGCATGACACCGGCGGCGATGAAAAAGAGGTATCCCCCATAGAATCCCCAGCCGGAAAACTGCAGGCCAAGGCCGTCGTAGAGCAACCCGCCCATCCAGATACCAGCGATACGGCCGAAGCCCCCCATGCTGGTCAGGCGACCCTGGACCGCCCCGCGATCTTCTTCCTTGTATAGGTCTGAAATCAAGGCGCTCCAGCTGATATTGGACATGGACCAGAAGAGCTCCACCAGGGTTAGCCCACTGATGATCACGATGCCGGCCGTCACTGGATCATCAGGCAGCCGGTGGAGATACCAGACGCCCACCGTTCCCAAAGCCGCGAGAATCTCGCCGGACATGATCAGGGTTCGGCGCAGCTGGAAATGATCGGAAATTCGGCCCCAAATGAAATTTTGGGACAACACATTGATCACCATGGGCAGGGTGGCGAACAGGGTGGTGGCCGTGACCGAAAGTCCCAGATAATGGCGCAGGTAAATGGTCAGATAGGCGTAAAATAGGCCGCGTCGGAACATGGCCAGCATTTCGAAGGAGGAGAGACCGAGAAAGGTTTTGCCGGATTTGGATATCAAACTGGACACCTAATTATGGTTGCGCTTCTGGTAATGTATCAAAACCCGACCTGGAACGGCCGGGTTTTGAGATAATGGTATGGGTCGGAGGATGGTTACGATATGATGCAGGACTTAGAGCGGCGTCCGCTCTCCTTGGCCGCTGCGCTTAAGCAGCGATGATGCTCTTCCCAACTGCTTGAGCAAAAGTCGCATTTTTCAATATCTTTCATGAGGCGCTTCTTTTCCATGGAACAACATTGGACGGCCTTGGATTTGTTGGTGACGGGCATATGGGCCTCCTTTGCGTATCTGTTGGTTTAAAGGAGCTTTTGGTGGCGATGATACGGATCGATGGGTTTGCTCCATCGGGGGTAATCCGGTCCTTCGCCTAAAATTCAAGCCACCCCTCAATGCATGTGGCCATTACTTGAGTCGGCAGTCCAACTCTGTTCTTGAAACCTAATCCCTTAAGGCTTAAAGTCAACAGATCATTCACTCCAAAGGCGACAGGTAATCATGGTATCAGCGGCAGGTACCCGCGACAACGACATCGCTCCGGAAGAGACCTTGGAGCGGGTTCGAAATAGTTTGGACGGCAACGGCCTTCAAACCGATTGGGGTCTGAATCTCGGTAAGGGAGAAACCAGGGAATCGGCTGTCCTCTTCCTTTTGACCCATTGCAATGTAGAGGACGGAAAGCCGGCCGAACCCTGCCTGCTGCTCAACAAACGTTCCCAAAAAGTGCTCCAACCAGGTGATCTGTGCTGCCCGGGCGGCGGAATCGAGCCCAAAGATCGGTTGTTGTCACGTGTTCTGCGTTGGCCCTTTTCCCCATTGCGCCAATGGCCGGCATGGAACCGATGGAAACGCCATTCATCGCATAGCGTCAACGGCCTATCGATGTTGTTTGCGACTGCACTGCGCGAGAGCTGGGAGGAGATGCGCCTCAATCCCTTCAAAGTTGCATTCATGGGACCGTTGCCGATCCAGAAACTGGTGATGTTCAAGCGTGAGATCTATCCGCTGGTGGGGTGGGTGCCCCAGGGACAAACCCTGGTGCCCAACTGGGAGGTGGAGCGCATCGTTCATCTTCCATTGCGGAAATTACTGGAAGGGCAGCGCTACGCACGCTATCGGCTGACCTTTGATACCAGCAAAGGGGTTCGTCAGCGCAAAGAGGATTTTCCCTGTTTCATTCATACCGGGCAAAGCGGAGATGAGATTCTGTGGGGTGCCACTTTTCGAATCACCATGGATTTCCTGAAATTGGTGTTCGGATTTCAACTGCCGGATCTCAGTGATGCACCGGTGATCCGTCGGCGGCTGGATGATGCTTACCTCAATGGCTCCAAGGCGCATCCGCTGAGGGCACTGCAGAAGGAGCGAGCGGACGACTTCTGAGCTCAGGCAAACGGACGGATGGCGATCGGGCCATGGGGGTCCGATATTCCGATAGAAGCGACCGCACTATGCTTGTTTCTTGATGGCAATATCGAAGTGCAGGATATCCTCTCGAACGCCAAGCTTTGAATAAAGCGCGATGGCCGGATCATCCCCCTTGTCGGCCTGGACGATAATGACGTACCCATCCCGACGGGTGCCGATCTGCCTGAGCTGCTCAATGAGCGCTGTTGCGATACCTTGCCGGCGGTGATCTGCCAGTACAGCCAGGTCATAGATATAGATTTCACTGCGTTCCTGCTCGTATTTCTGAAACACATATGCGGTAAGGCCGCCCACCACTTGACCCTTTTTGACGGCAACCAAGGCGATGAATCCCTCCCTGCCGAGCAGACGTTGTAGATATGCCGAACCTGGTTGAGCGCTGCAATAAGTCGCTTCTTCTTCGAATACATCACCGAAGACCCTCAACAGGGAACGCATATCGTCTATATCTGATTCCGATAGGTTTCGGATGCGGAAGTCTGGCTGATTGCGCATGTCAATCCTGTAGTGCCTTGTCGGCATCTATGAGTTCATGTTGGCTAAAAACGCGGATGCCGTTTTTTCGGAGCAGGGCGGTGGTAACGCCCGTTCCGGCAACTTTTCGGCCTAAAAAGGAGCCGTCGTGGATGGTTGCACTCCCGCACGAAGGACTCGATTCGGCCAGTACGGCAACCTTGATCTTGTGCTTCTCACACAGGTCCAGGGCCAACTGGGCGCCCAACACGAAGAGCTCAGTGACATCCTGCCCGGATTTGTCAACGACGGTTGCTTTCCCGTCCAACACATCTTCGCCGTTACCACCGGATATCTCGGCCGGCGGTCGAGGCACGCCGCTACCGGCCATTACTTCAGGACAGACAAGGATGGGGCGATCATCACGCATCCACTCCTCCAGTATGCTATCGCATACGGGCAAGGCATTCCCGTCGTAGCGAACGCGCTTGCCAAGCAGGCATGCGCTGACAAGTACTTTTTTCAAGATCTTCTCCCATTTCTATGAATCATCTTCTTTATTCTTGAATACTTCTTCACCATTTAAAGGCAGGAGTGTTCGATCCAAGAAGAGGTTGAAGGCGAAATGGGCCAATGGGAAGCATATTGAGAACAAAGATACGAGAGAAGTCTTGCTTCAAGAACCTTGTGCGCATCGTATCGACTATTTGCTGCCAAAGACCAGTTTTACACCGAACATAATGAAGATCATTCCGGCAAAGCCCTCTATCCATCTTCGGATCCTGTGATAAGCGCCTCTGAATGCACTCGATGAGAATAGTAACACGACAAAGGAGTACCAAACAAAGGATATTAGAACCATTACTGCGGCAATCTTAATACCAGAATAAATTGCAGGATCTTTTGGCAAAACAGATGCAAACAGACTGGTGATGAACATAGCGGTTTTAGGATTGGAAAGATTGGTTATCAGGCCTTTCCAATAGGCTTCATATAAATGTTGAGCGCTTTTCTCCGGGATTTGGGGTTTCACATTGGGTTTGCACGAACTGATGATCGATACTGCGCCGAGATAGATAATGTAGCTTCCTCCTATTACCTTTAGTATCGTATAGATCCAGGGCAAAGTTGCAAATAGATATGCAATGCCGAAATACCCTGCAATCGACCATATGATGGTTCCCGTGCAAGTTCCCAAAACCACAAACAGCCCAGCCAAGCGTGAGTCCTTCACAGATGTCTGCAGCGTAATGAAAAGATTGGGCCCCGGTGTCATCACTGCAACACCCCAAACAGATACAACGCTCAGGATCACTATATCTATGTTCATCACTGTCCATCCTACAGATACATATCTTTAAAAATGTATTGCTCGGTGTTGGCGGCACTGTTTTCCGGAGGGCGCTTAGCGGCAGCGCAGCACCTGTCCGGGTAAAGCATAACGTTATGTGGTAATTGTGCCATGCCGGAATTTGTAGGGCCCTTCTTGTGAGAACCCCATTTTCTGATAAAATTTGGCAGCTTCTGCGTTTTCGTGTGCAACCAACCAAGCCCCCATCTTTTTTCCATGGCTTAATTGCGCCAGAAGTTGCCGAGCAACCCCCTGCATCCGTTGTTCAGAGGAAACGAATAATTCTTGAATACAAACCAATTTATCCTTGTGCCAAGGATAGGAAAATGAAAAGACGGCTCCAATAATCTCGCCGTCTTCTATCGCGACTAAGCAGCCGTTTGGATCAATTTCTCTGAACCTTTCAAGATAGGCAATTGCATCAGAAGGATGCCACTCTTCATGATAGGGTGCCGCTTTATAGACTTCTGAGAAAAGGCACGCGCACGCTTCGATATCCTTCTTTTGGCAATTTTGTATTAACATTGGTTGAATCTTTCATACCCAATACCAGCATGAGGGGCAAATAATGCGGCAAAACCGCGAACTTTTCCCTCTTAACGCCATTGATAAGGGATTCATGTTCTAATCTGCCCTGAACACCATCCGGATGGCGTTTGACGCACAGGTTGAGACACATAAACCACATCCATAGCATTTATCCTGATAGAGCACCACCGCTTCCGATTCACAGATCTGAGCACCAAACACACACCGCTCCGTACACACACCGCAGTGGTCGCATGCATCCGTGTCCACAACGGCGACATAATTTGCATGGGCCACCAGATCTGGCCGCCCGAGTTTCTTCATGAACTCAATATCATGGCAACAGCACTCGCAACAGCTGCAGAGCGCAAACACATGCTGCTCGGGGTTATAGATGGTCAGATGGACCAGTCCGTGCGCATTCGCCAGTTTCAGCGCCTGTTGTGCCTCTTGCAGGCTGACCCGTCGGGCCTCACCCTTGTCAACTTTTCTGTCTGCCACATCGTTCGTATAAAAACAGACCTCCAGCGGATTGTCGCATCGCTTGTGTGTTGTCCTGCACAAACACTTGGCCAGTGCAAACGATCGCGAATTGCGCAGGATCTCAAACACCTGTTGCGTCGGCAATACCCATTGCAACCCGCCAAGCGATTGCTGAACTGGTATGACCTTGGAGGAACTGGGGATCTTACCATCCTTAACCCATCTGTCATACTGATGCATCCGTTTTTCAAGCGCTTTATCCCGTTTTTCGTTTTTCATGCCGAATCTCCCGAGGTTTCATGAACTTAAGGTGTATAGATGGACTTGACCTTGAGTTTAACTTGATCGAAAATAAAGTAAACTCACTTGTCAGTATACTTTACAAGGTCCTCCCGAAAACCACGGGTTGGTATTCCATTTTGGTGTGAACGGAAACGGGATGAAAAGCCACATCCGGGCGGGATCGATCCTTAGGAGGAACAACATGCGCAGAACATCTGCAGAAACCCGGCAGCAGATCATTGATGCAGCCTATACCCTTTTTTACCAGAACGGCTTCATGCGCACCGGCGTTGATGCAATCGCTAATGCGGCGGGAATCACCAAACGAACCCTATATCAACACTTTGGCAGCAAAGATGAATTGATCGGAGTGGTGCTGGAGCATCAGCATCAGATGGCTCTCGAACGGACACGGCGGTGGGCCGATTGCATCATTGGAAATCCGGAACAGATGGTGAAGACGCTTTTTGAAAAACTCGCCCAATGGGCCGGTGAAACTGCGTGGCAGGGATCAGGTTTTACCCGGGCGGCGGTTGAATTTTCTGATCTGCCGGGCCATCCGGCCAGAAAAGCGGCACGTCGGCAAAAAGAGGCGGTCGAAAGCTATCTAATTGAAAAGTTCGCCGCACAGGATCTGGACGATGTCGAGCAGTTGGTGAGAGAAGTCATGTTGTTGATCGAAGGGTGTCAGACCCTGGCCCTGATTCATGATAATTTGGATTATATCGAGGCCGCCCGCCATGCCGCCCTGATCTTGGTCCGTAACTATCAATCAACGGCCAGGGACAATGTACATCCGCCGGATCAGACTTAGGATGCTAGTCGTACAGCTTGGCCGGTCAAACGCTTTGGATGTGAAAAAGGGGTGAACCATAACGTTACAAAATTTCGTCGATATACCATATGTAGTCCATAAAAATTAAGTCGTACAACATATGGTGATTAGCGGTGTGCTACGATGTGAATTGGGTGCCGGCCAGACCAGCGACAGCCTTTTCGATTTCGGTCAGATGGGCGATGGCAACCTGCCGGACCCCGCTGTTGATCAGCTGCATGCAGGCTTCCATTTTTGGCTTCATGGAGCCGTCGGGAAAGTGGTTGGCCTTGAGGTGATGCTCGGCTTCGGCCACGGTGAGCCGGGTCAAGAAGCGCTCCCGATCGGTGCCGTAGTGGATGGCCGCTCCGGGGACGTCGGTGGCGATGATGAAGATATCAACACCCACCTCCCGTGCCAGACGGGCGCTGGCCAGGTCTTTGTCGATAACGGCGTCCACTCCCGCGAATTTGCGGCCTTCCCGGATCACCGGAATGCCGCCTCCGCCGCAGCAGATGACCACGAAATCCATGTCGATGAGTTTACGGATCTCGCGCTTTTCCACGATGGTTCGTGGTTTTGGCGAGATGACCACCCGGCGAAAGCCTTTGGCTGTTTTTTGGGTGGGGTAGGGAAGCTTTTTGGCCTGCTCCTCGGTGAAGATCGGACCGATGGGTTTGGTTGGTTTTGCAAAGGCCGGATCGCTTTCGTCAACCACGACATAGCTGATCACGGTGATGAATTTCTGGGTGGATTCAATGCCCATGGCCATGAGCTGGCTATCAAGGGTGGATTCGATCATATAGCCGATCTGGCCTTGGGTCTGGGCAACCAGGATTTCCAGGGGAAGCCGCGGCACCTGGGGAGAGCACTCCTGTTGCAGAAGAAGGTTGCCAACCTGGGGGCCGTTGCCGTGGGTGATCAGCAGCCGGTATTTGCGCGACAGGCGGGCCAGTTGGGCGACGGGTACGGAGAGGTTTTCGAACTGCTGTTCGATGGTGCCTTCCTGCCCTTTCTGGATCAGTGCGTTGCCGCCCAAAGCGACCAGCAGGGTCTTTTTTTTCTTGGACATGCCATCCCTCTCTTATTAATAGCTTTAACCGGGTGCATTGGACCCGGCTCCAACCGCAAGATAAGGTCCTTCGATCAGGTGCATCCGGCCGGTTATGACGTAACGGATTTCAGTCGCTTACCGAGCATCTCCTCCAATGTTGGGCCTTCGTGGTCCTGGTACTCGTAGCGCACCCGCATGGCCGGTCTGTCGATCTTTATCAGGCTGGGAAGGTCGATGGGGGTGGCATAGAGCACCAGTTCTGCGTCGCAGGCGTTGATGGTGGCTTCAAGGTCGCGGATTTGTTCCGGACTGTATCCCATGGCCGGGATGACTTGATCGGTGTGGGGGTATTGGGCATAGGTTTCGGCCATCAATCCAACCGCAAATGGTTTTGGGGCGATAATTTCCGCAGCCTCCCACCGCTGTGCGGCGATTAACCCGGCCCCGAAGGCCATCTCACCGTGGGTCAGGGTCGGTCCGTCCTCTACCACCACAACCCGTTTGCCCCTAACGTGGTCGGGATGGTCTGCGGTGAGGGCGGAGCGGGCCAGAACGATGTCTGCATCGGAATTGTGACGTTGGATGTTGCCCACCACCTTCTGGATCTGGTCTTCCGAGGCACTGTCCACTTTGTTGACCACGGCAATGTCGGCCATCAACAGGTTGGTCTCTCCGGGGTAGTAGGCCAGTTCGTGTCCGGCGCGCAGCGGATCGAAGACCACCACATGGATATCGGGGTGGTAGAATGGGGTGTCGTTGTTGCCGCCGTCCCAGATCACCACATCGGCTTCTTTTTTCGGCCTCTCGAAGGATTTTCTCGTAATCCACGCCGGCGTAGACCACCATGCCCAAGTCCACCAGAG
>JAAUYD010129581.1_pt1 | contig 10793 bp, 7 predicted proteins | sample 7278101 | NCBI WGS metagenome assembly JAAUYD01 (sample SAMN14350128, study PRJNA611818) | marine sediment metagenome | isolation source: surface marine sediment (0.6m) | place: French Polynesia: Moorea | collected 2018-08
CGGAAGGACAGCGCCGCCGGGATACCCGAACACCACTTCCACGCCCTGATCCTTCAGAGCTTTCACGACCATCGCCGCACCCGTCATCTGCTTTGCCATCGCGCCCGTTCCTTGTTCTCTCCGCGCATAAAAAAGCCCCCGATTTTCGGGGGCGCATGGGGTTACCGTCAGGTGTCCGTTACCGGCCCATGCGCCATTTTCCTACAAGTACGACAATGTCATGTACCACAAGGGGCTCCTTCCAAGTGGCAGGGACAGTAGCAGCGTCTAAAAAAGCGTCAACAGAGAAATTTGCGTTTCTTGCGCTGAATGCGCCTTTTGCGAAATTTCCTACGTTGGTCCACCCTTTCACGCCGGGAGAGTGGAGCGTCAAACGCGAAGTTGCGTTTCCTCGTCCGCGGGGAGAGGGATCCCGGCCGAGAGCACTGAAGCAGCCCCCAAGCACAATCAAACGCTCGGGTCCCTCTTTCCGGTTAACGCCGTCGTAACCTTCGTGAACGTGCGCACCACATATGGAGGCTTGGGGGACGGGCGGCGCAAATGGCACCGACGTGATACCGACGTCGGACCGACGCGATACCGACGTACCGTTTCCCCTGATTTTCAGACTCGAAATGGGTTAGGAACCGGCGGCCACGGACGCAACGCGCGGGTGTTGCGTCCGTACGCAGGTCCGAAGGCGCGGTGTCAAAGTTCTCTCGGACAGGTCATCGGGCGTCGCGTCCCTCGAGGAACTGGTGGGACGATATTCTTCTCGATTGGTCGGACAGGCCGAGGACAGGTTCGATGACTGCGAAGCGCTGTCTTAGTCGCCCTTTCGTTGCGTCCGTGCCAAAACCGTTTATGCCCAATGGCATGAAGAGGCTTTTTGCCATTCTCTGGTCCGTCGCACGCCGCACCGGACCAAGCCAGATCAGCGTGATCGCCGCAGGCGTGGCGTTCTACTCGCTGTTGGCGGTCTTTCCGGCGATCACCGCCGTCATCGCCTTGGCCGGCCTCTTCATCGAGCCGGAGGCCGTCGTCGCGCAATTCGAGACGCTGACTCGGTTCATTCCCGAAGACGCCGCGCGTATCCTGATCGGAGAGGCGTCGAAGGTGGCCGGTGCAGGTGAAGATGGCCTGTCGCTCGCTTTTGCGTTCGGTGTCGGTTTCGCGATCTACCTCTCGACGCGCGCAACAACGGCGCTCATTCACGGGTTGAATGCAGCCCACCAAAGAACTGAGAACCGTGGATTTTTTCGGTTTTGGCTCACCGTGGTATTGCTGACGGCATCGCTCGTCTTCGGAACCGCACTGATGTTCATCTTGCTTGTCGGGACCCCTGCGGCGTTGGCACTTATCCCGACCGACCTGATCGATGTGTCGACGGCGGAATTGGTGCGCGCGGTTCGATGGATCGTGCTTGGCGTACTTCTCGTCTTCGGATTGTCCGTGCTCTATCGCTACGGACCGGCCGACCGGGTGGGGCGTACTGGCCGGAAACGCCCATGGCGCTGGCTGACACCCGGGTCGACCCTTGCTGCCGTGCTCTGGTTCGCCGGAAGCTTCGGTTTCTCGCTCTATGTCACGCATTTCGCCGACTATAACGCCAGTTTCGGCAGCCTTGGCGGCGTGATTGTCCTGCTGACCTGGCTATGGCTTTCGGCATATGTCGTTCTTCTCGGGGCGTTGCTCGACGCCGAAATTCGCCATAGCCGCTCAAACGATGTGACTGATACAGGTCCGTCGGCACAGATTTCGTGAAAATCGAGGCTCTACGGCACCACGTTTCGGCTTAATTCTGCTAAAGGTAGCCCATTCGAACCCCACCGATCTTGTCCGGGTGGTGAGAACGCCGCCCTGTCGAATTCCATTTCAGAAGGAGGCGACCCTTGGAAAACCTCTTGCTTATCGCCAGCCTCGTGGGAACGGCGGCGTTTGGCTGCACCTTCATCTTTCTCGCCGTCCGGAAACCCCCTGCGCCGACGCCGACACCGGATGAACAGGAAGCCTTGCGACGAGGCGCCGCGCCTCCAACGGCGCAGGAACTTGGGGAAATGGCAGAGAAATTCAGCAAATCGGGCCCACAAGCCACTGCGGCAAGCCTCACCGTCTTCTTCTTCACGGCGGCTCTTCTCGCGGGCGGTATCCTGGATGTCAGCCTAGATGCTGGTGGAGACGACGCAACGGCGGCCGCAACGCAATAGTCAGAGACGCCCGGTTCCCTGCAAGACGCCATGCTCCATGGCATAACGGGTCAATCCCGCCGTCGAGTTGATTCCGAGCTTGCGTTTGATGTTCTTGCGATGCGTCTCGACAGTGTGAACGGATATCTCGAGGATTTCGGCCACATCCCGGTTCGATTTCCCCTGCGCGAGTTCCAGCAAGACGGTCTGCTCCCGTGAAGTGAGCGGCTCGCGACCATCGGAAATCTTGGGCTTCAGCGACGCTTTCGTTCCGGTGCAAAGATATTGCTCGCCCCTCAGAACACAGTCGATCGCCGTCTTGATTTCCTCGGTCGGGACGTCTTTCAGAATGTAGCCTTTCGCACCGTGACTGAGAGCGGTCGAGATGTATTCCGGGCTGTCGTGCATGGAGAGAATGATAATCTTCATGTCCGGGCGCAGTTCCAGGATCATTTCGGTTGCGGAAAGGCCGGTGACACCGGGCATGTTCAGGTCAAGCAGAACCACGTCAGGCACCAGCGCGTCGGCTTGCGCAATCGCATCACGACCGTTCGAGACCGTGGCAATGACGTCGATGTCGTCGTAGGTCTCCAGAATGGCTTCGATGCCTTCGGCGACCATGGCGTGGTCGTCCACGATCATCACGCGGGTCGGGGTCATGCGCTTTCCTTGGTTGAACTGTCGGGGCTGAGAAGATGTGTCAGAGGGACTTCGGCTTCAATCGTGGTGCCATCGCCGGAACTCAGGATCCGAAGTGTGCCGCCCAGCTGTTCGACGCGCTCCTGCATATTCCGGAGCCCCAGCCCCCCGGCGGACTTATCCGGGCGAAACCCGGTGCCATTATCCTGAATGCGGAGGGTCGCGCCGCGCCGATGGCCGAATAGCCGGATGTGAACAGCGCTCGCATCTGCGTGACGTTCAATATTCGTCAACGCTTCCTGCGCAATTCGGTAAAGCGCGATCTTGGCGTCGTCGTCGAGACGGTTCCGGAAGACCACCGTTTCGAGTTCTGCGGTGATCCCGGTGCGCTGCCCGAAGTCCTCGGTGAGCGTCTTCAACGCAGGCCCGAGACCAAGATCATCAAGCGCGCCGGGACGGAGGTCGCGGCTGATGCGGCGGACCTCCTGAATGGCGGTCGTCAGGCTCCCGATCCCTTTCCGAAGGCTTTCTCCGGCGCGGGCATCTCCGGCATGCAAGCGACGTTCGGCGAGGTCCAGTGCATAGCGCACACTTACGAGGATTTGGCTTATCCCGTCATGCAATTCGCGCGCTACGCGCCCGCGTTCCTCTTCTTGCGTGTCGACAATCCTCTGGGTCAGGCGGGTGAGCGCGGCATCCGCGAGCGAGCGTTCGCGGATGTTGATGAGCAATCCGGACAGGAACACCAAAAGGAGCGCGGCCAAGGCGATCAATCCGATATAGAGAAACGTCCGCTCGATTCGCGTCTCCACCTCCGCGCGCGCCGCGGCGACGGTATCCTGGACGTCGTCGATGAAAATACCGGTCCCAAGCGCCCATCGCCAATCCTGAAGGCCGATGACGTAGGTGACCATCTCTGCCTGTTCGCCCGTGGACGGTTTGCGCCAGAGATGTGTGTGGTACCCGCCGCCGGAACGGGCGATATCAATGAAGGCTTTGGTGATCGGCGTCCCGTTTATGTCGTCGAGACCGAGCCAGTTCCGGTTGATCAGATGCGTCTGGCGCGGAGCGACAAGGTTCTTTCCGTCGTAATCGAAGACGAAGAAGTATCCGTCCTGGCCATAGATCATGGCGGCAAGCGATTGTTTTACCGCCGTCTTTGCGGCTTCGTCATCGGGGAGCGCGTTGCCATAGACGGCGCCAATGGCTGTGCGCGCGATGGAGAGATAGTTTTTCAGTTCATCCTTCTTGGCCGCAAGCAGCTTCTCTTCGAGAGAGACGATTTCACGTTCGGCCAAGGTGCGCGACTGGTAGGCGACCAGACCTGCGATTGCCGCAATCGCAAGGATAAGCGGCACGGCGGCGACAAGCAGAAACTTTCGCCGATACCGGCCCTGCGGGTCCAGGTTGAAGCTGTCTGTTCCGTGTTTCATGTCCTATCCCCACTTCGCAATAACGTCAAAGTTCGTCGCCGCAAAAGGGGCTGAAGCCAAGTTTGCGCTAACATTATGCAGTTGTGACGATTTCTGGCCGCAGGCTACTCACTACCGGGTATTGCAAAGGATTTTTCACCAACTAATGTCCCGCCCACCTGAAACGATCCGCCTGCGCGTTTGCGGGCACTAACGACATGGGAGGTACCATATGGATCGTCGTTCATTTCTGAAGAATTCTGCTCTTGGTGGTTCGGCCGCAGCCGCGACCACTCTGGCCGCACCGGCCTATGCGCAGGGCAACCGCACGCTGACACTCGTGACCACTTGGGGCCGCGGCCTTGCCGGCGTGCACGACAGTGCCCAGCGTTGCGCCGACAGCATCACCGCCATGTCGGACGGGTCGCTGACCGTTGACCTGAAGGCAGCCGGCGAACTCGTCGGCGCGTTCGAGGTTTTTGATGCGGTGACTGCCGGTCAGGCCGATATGTATCACGGCGCCGACTACTATTTCGTGGGTCAGCATCCGGGTTACGCGTTCTTCACAGCCGTGCCCTTCGGCATGACCGCGCAGGAACTCGTGAACTGGTACTATCACGATGGTGGGCACGAACTGCATGACGAACTTGGCCAGATCTTCGGCCTGAAGTCGTTTATCGCCGGTAACACTGGCGCGCAGGCAGGCGGCTGGTTCTCAAAGGAGATCACCGGTCCCGAGGATTTCCAGGGTCTCAAGTTCCGCATGCCGGGTCTAGGCGGCCAGGCCCTTGGCCGCATGGGCGCTTCGGTCCAGAACCTGCCGGGCGCGGAAGTTTACCAGGCACTGGCGTCTGGCGCGATCGACGGCACCGAGTGGATCGGTCCTTGGGCCGACGAGAAGGCCGGTTTCCAGGAAATCACAAAGATCTATTACACCGCCGGTTTCCACGAGCCGGGCGCCGCTCTGTCGCTGGCGACCAACCGCGAAGTTTACGAGTCGCTTTCGCCTGCACACCAGAAGATCATCGAGATCGCGGCGGCCGAATGCCACCAGTGGAACCTCGCGCAGTTCCTGTCGAACAACGGTTCCGCGCTTCAGCGCCTGCAGTCCGGCGGCGTGACGGTCCGTGAATTCCCCGACAGCGTCTGGGATGCAATGGGCGTGGCGGCGAACGAAGTCCTGCAAGAAAACATGGGCGACGAGCTCTTCAAGAGGATCTACGACAGCGCCATGGCATCCATGCGGTCTTCTTCGGGCTGGCTCACCCGCTCGGAAGGTGTGTACCGTACGCAGCGCGACCGCGTCCTGGGCTAAGCCATTTACAAAAGACAACTGGGAGAACCGTCTGTACGGTTCTCCCAAACGGCATGCTTGCCGCACGCTGAAAGAGGGAGGGGCGCGTGATCGAAGGCATTCTCTGGGTTCTCCAGAACATCGCTCTGGCATTCGTCAACTTCTTCTACGCCATAACCAATCCTGCGCTCTGGCTGGACTGGTCGAATCCGGAAGCCGTGATGCGGGTCATCTATTACGGCGGCTCGGTCGAATTTTTCTTCGTCGTCTTCACCACGTTTCTGCTGCTGACTGCAATCGGACTCTGGAAGAGCGAGGTCATGTGGGCGTCGGTTCGCGTCCTGGAAGGCATCGGTAACACGGTTGGCCGTTTCGCTGCTTGGGCCGGCCTGCTCATGGTGCTGCAACAGATCGTTATCGTCTTCGTTCAGCGCATCTTCGCGACCTCGGAGTTGTCGCTGGGAGGTGGCGTTGCGTTCACCAAGGACATTTCGTGGTGGGCCGAGGAACTCAAGCTTTACAATGCCATCGTTGTCAGCCTCTGCGTCGGCTATACTTTCATCCAGGGCGGGCACGTCCGCGTCGATCTTGTCTACTCGGCGGTTTCCTATTCGAAGAAGAAGATCATCGACATGTTCGGCGCGATCTTCTTGATGATGCCGGCGGCGGTTCTGACATGGATGTACGGCTGGTACTTCCTCTGGCGGCATCTGGTGGTTCCGAAGCCGTCCGCCTCGGAGGACCTCGACCGGCTTCTGATGAAGGCACGCGCCTTCCGCTGGAATGTCGAGACAATCGGTTTCAGTCCAAACGGCTTCAACGCGTATTTTCTCTTCAAGATCCTGCTGGTCCTTTTCACCGCGCTGGTCTTCATACAGGCTGTGGCCTTCTTCTATCGCTCCTATCTCGAGTGGAAAGAAGGGCCGGAGAGTGAAGGCAAATACCTCGACCGCGACGTGCTTGGCGACGAAGATGCCGAGCTGGTCCATCACATCGAAGAACACCACTAAGGGGCCGGGGACATGTTGTTTGGACTAGACGGCGTCGAAATTGGCCTGATCATCGTTTTCCTGTTCCTGTTCGGGGGTATTCTGTCCGGCTTCCCAGTGGCCTTCGCCATCGGCGGATCTGCGGTGATTTCTTTCGGGGTGATCGCAGGGCTCGACAGCGCGGGGCTTCTTATTCATCAGGCGCTGGATACGAACGCTGCGGAGTGCGCGGCAGTGGTGGCGGAAGGATTCCGAGCGGATTCGATATCCGTCTTCACCCATCCGGACCTGCCCAGAGTAGAGACACCAGTATTCCCGCAAGGCTGGGAAACCGCGCTTGATCGCAACGTCTCCTTCATCGTGAACCGAATGAACGAACGCGTCTTGGCGGGCCAGTCCATCGAAACGCTGCTGGCGGTTCTGATGTTCGTACTCATGGGTATCACGCTCGAACGGTCGAAAATCGCGAACGATCTGCTCCTGACCATGGCGCGCGTGTTCGGTCCGTTGCCTGGTGGTCTTGCCGTCTCCATCGTCGTCGTGGGCGCGTTCCTTGCCGCATCCACGGGGATCGTTGGCGCAACTGTTGTGACCATGGGTTTGCTGGCACTGCCGACCATGCTGCGGAACAACTACTCGCCGGAGCTTGCCACCGGCGTCATCGCGGCCTCCGGCACACTCGGGCAGATCATTCCACCGTCTATCGTGATCGTTCTTCTTGGGACGCTCGCAGGCGACCTCTATTCCGCCGCCCAGGAAGAACGCGCCCAATCCGTGGGCTGCTCCGACGCGCTGACCTATCTGGGCGAGCCGGCGGTGGTGTCCGTTGGCACGCTTTTCCAGGCGGCTCTGATCCCGGGCATTATGCTTGCCGGACTCTACGCGGCCTACGCTTTCGGTTTCGCGCTCTTCAACCCGTCAAAGGCCCCTGCGGTCGAAATGGGTACCACGAGTTCCGAAGTGATCACGAAGAACGAGGCGCTGACGTGGTTCCTCTTCGTCCCGGTCGGTCTGATCCTCGGATTGATCTTGCTGTCCGGAGCAAATGTGATCGGCAATCAGACCGTCACAGTCGGAAGCTTTTCGGAGGCGGGGGAAACCGCATCGCTTCGCACCAATGTCTCGCCTGACTGCCAGACGGCGATGATCGAGTTGCACGGGCAGGAGGCCTGGGACGCCGCACTCGCCGAGCAGCGCGAGATCGACGCGGCAGGCGGTGTTGCGCAGGCTGTGGAACTGTCCGAGGAAGAACGCGCCGCACTTCTGGCCGAGCGTCTGGAAAGCGCCGCCCCCATCGGAACCGGCGTCGCGATCGGCTTCCTTATCCTCGCGCTGGTTCTGACGACGGCCATCGGGATTTCGCCATCCTCCGATCCCAAGCCCCTGTGGATCGGGCTCGGCGCGGCGGCGTTCGCGCTTTTCGTCGATGCAGCCTTTATCACACCGCTTACGTCGCCCGGCTCGACCTTTGTACGCCTCGCGATACCGCTGGCGATCGTTCTGTGGGCCTGCTGGCACGCGGTTGAACGTCTCGGACGAAACGAACTCCTCCGCGTGGTCTTCCCGCCGCTTGTTCTCATTGTCGCGGTCCTCGGGTCCATCCTCGGAGGGATCACCAACCCGACCCCGGCTGCGGCGCTCGGTGCCGGCGGGGCGATCATGCTCGCCGCGTATCGCAAGCTGAAGGACGAACACAAAAGCGGCAAACTCATCATCATGGCCAGCTTCGCGCTCGTCATCATGCTGCTGGTCGGGGTCAACTTCGACCTTCGCGTCAATCAGCCGGGCGGTGTGAGTGCCGAAACCTGGATTGCCTTCATTGTTGCGCAAGCGAGCTATCTCTTCGCCATGTTTGGCCTTCTCTACGCCTGTTACGTGCTCTGGGCAGGTGGCGTACTGAAGCCGGTGGTCCGCGAGACGGCCAAGGTCACGAGTATGGTTTTCACCATCCTTATCGGCTCGCAGATTCTGAACCTCGTCGTCATCTCCTTCGGCGGAGAACATTACATCCAGCAGTTCCTGAAGAGCTTCTCGAACGAGTTCACGGTGTTCCTCGTCGTGATGCTGGTCTTGTTCCTTTTGGGCTTCGTGCTCGACTTCCTCGAGATCATCTACATCGTCATCCCGATCGTCGGCCCCGTGATCTACGGCGGCTCCTTCGATCCGAAATGGGTGACGATCATGATCGCGGTGAACTTGCAGACTTCGTTCCTGACACCTCCGTTCGGATTTGCACTCTTCTACCTGAGGGGCGTCGCGCCGCCGGAAGTCACCACCCAGCACATCTATCGCGGCATCATCCCGTTTGTGCTGATCCAGGTCGTTGGCCTCGCCATCCTCTGGTTCTTCCCGGAGATCGTGACCATTCTGCCGGACCTCATTCCCAACAATTGACTGGGGCCGGCGCCCATCTGTGGCGCCGGCATCTGAAGCACCGGTAAGCCAATGTAAAGTCTTTGGCGGTTATTCGTATCCTCAGGATTTTGAGGGAACGGGAGCCAGGCGTCGATGGCCTCGGAGACATCAGCGTTGAACGGAGGCCGCATAACGGCCTTTCATATTGTGATCATCTGTCTGTCGCTCGCCCTGACTTTGGGGGCCTGGCAATTCTCGATCCTGCAGGTCGAAAAGCGGAATGGTCTCCGGTTCGAAGCTGCGCGTGATCAAGTCCTGGCACTCATCTCTGATCGAATGGCCAAGTACGAGGATGCGCTTTGGGCAGGCGTGGCGGCGGTCGAGTCGCATGGCGGCGATATTGGCTACACACAGTGGCGCACCTTCGCTGAAAACCTTCGCATCGATGAACGTTATCCGGGTATCAACGGCATCGGCGTTATCCACTTCCTGCCAACAGAAGCGTTGGACTTGTACGAGGCGCGTCAACGCATTGAGCGACCTGAGTTCACGGTCTATCCGGATCATGATCAACCGTTTCGGATGCCGATCACGTTCATCGAACCCGAAGACATAAATGCAGCCGCAGTTGGGCTTGACGTCGCCCATGAATTCAATCGTCGAACCGCCGCGCTCAACAGCCGGGATACCGGCACGGCTCAGATCACCGGACCAATCGTCTTGGTTCAGGATGCCGGAAAGACGTCCGGGTTCTTGTTTTATGCCCCGTTCTACCGAGGCGGTGTTCAGCCTGATGTCGAAAGCCGACGCGAAAACGTTCTTGGCGCGGTTTATGCTCCGTTTGTGGTGCACAAGTTAATGGAAGGTCTGTTGGCGAAGGAACTGCGTGGCGTTCGGTTCAGTATTCGAGACGCTGGCACGCTCATCTATGATGAACACTCCGCCGACGATCCCTTGATCGATACATCTCCAATATTCACGGAAACGGTCTCACTCGACCTTTATGGCCGGACATGGATACTCGACATGCGCACCGATCTGGCATTCCGCGCCGCAAATGCGACCGAGAAGCCGACCATGATCCTCTTGGCAGGTCTGATGATCGAAGGGCTGATCGTCTCGCTGCTTTTTCTGATGTCCCGCGCGAATAAAAGAGCAATGGACTATGCGGACCGGGTCACCATCGCGTTGAGAAAGGAAAAAACCAAGCTGATAGCCACGAACGCGGAACTCTCGCTCAAGAACGAGGAGTTGGAACGTTTCGCTTACGTCGCCTCACACGATCTCAAGACGCCCATTCGCGGGATCAGCGGTCTCACGGAAATGATCCAGGACGACCTGGAGGAGTATTTGGCCAGCCCGGGCGCAAATCCGGATGTGGGGGTGAACCTCGGCCGGATCCGGGATCGGGTTATGCGCATGGAGAAGCTGACTAACGGAATTCTTGAGGTATCCCGTGTCGGTGCGCAGCGTATGGATGACCGCCCCGTCCGGTTGGATGACATCATATCCGATCTTGCGACGGATTTTGGTCTTCGACCCGGACAATATGCAGTCCACGGGGGTGGTGAAGTCGTTTCCCGCGATCCGACAAGTTTCCACAGCGTGATCGAAAACCTGATCGGGAACGCCATCAAATACCATGATTGCCGGGACGATCTTTGTATCAAGATCAGGGCACGCACCTGCGGCGATCGTCTGGTCGTATCCGTGTCGGACAACGGGCCCGGCATCGATCCCCAGTTTCATGGCCGTATTTTCGAGGTGTTTCAGACACTCCGCACAGATGGCCGAGCCGAGAGCACCGGCATTGGCCTGTCGATCGTAAGAAAGGCGGTTGAAAGCCAGGGCGGCAAGGTAGAACTTGTCTCGGCGCCGGGGAAAGGCGCGACGTTCACTTTCGATTGGCCGTGTGCTGCGCCGGGGAAGATGACATACC
>JAAUYD010261672.1_pt1 | contig 10793 bp, 19 predicted proteins | sample 7278101 | NCBI WGS metagenome assembly JAAUYD01 (sample SAMN14350128, study PRJNA611818) | marine sediment metagenome | isolation source: surface marine sediment (0.6m) | place: French Polynesia: Moorea | collected 2018-08
ATCGTCCTCGGTCTTGGTGAGCAGCTCACCGACCGTGTTCACCTGGGCCCGCTTGAGGCAGTTGCGGGGCCGCTCGGAGAGGTCGAGGTCCTCGATGGGGAGGTCGAGGTCCGGCGAGCTGGTGGTGGTGTCGATCATCTCGCCGAGCTCGAGGCCCTTCGGCTCCTCGCTCATCGACGCAACGAGCTCGACGAGCGACCGCAGCGTCGCTCCGGCGGACGCCAGCGCGTCAGCGGGCGCGATCGAACCGTCGGTCTCGATCTCCATGACGAGGTTGTCGTAGTTCGTCGACTGCTCGACGCGGGTCGGCTCGACGTCGAAGCTCACCCGGCGCACCGGGCTGAAGATCGCGTCGACCGGGATCACGCCGATCGTGCGGGACTCGACCTCGCGCTGGCTCGAGGCGTAGCCGCGGCCCTGCTCGACGGTGAGGTCGATGGCCAGCCGGGCCTTGCCGTTGAGGGTGGCGATCGGGAGGTCCTTGTTGAGGATCTCGACGTCGGCCGGGCACTCGATGTCGCCGGCGGTCACCGCGGCTGCGCCACGGACGTCGAGACGCAGGTTGACGGGCTCCTCGGCGGAGCAGGTCAACACGACGTCCTTCAGGTTCAAGATGATGTCGGTGACGTCCTCGGCGACACCGGCGATGGTGTCGAACTCGTGCAGGGCTTCGTCGAACCGCACCGTCGTGATGGCGGCGCCGGGGATCGACGAGAGCAGGGTGCGGCGGAGCGAGTTGCCGAGCGTGTGACCGAAGCCGGGCTCGAGCGGACCGATCGCGAAACGCTGCTGGTTGTTGGCCTCCTCGCCGAGGGTTTCGACGGTGGGGCGCTGCATGACGAGCATCTGCTGCCAGGTCCTTTCTGGGGTGTTCGACAGGTGACGGGGTCGGTGGCGGGCGCAACCCGCGGCCGGGGGTTACTTCGAGTACAGCTCGACGATGAGCGACTCGCGGACGGGCACGTCGATGTGCTCGCGCTGGGGCAGGTCCCGGACGGTGACCTGCTTGCCGCCCTCGCCGACCTCGAGCCAGCCGACCACGGTGCGGTCGAGGACGTCGAGATTGTGCTGGATGACGATCATGTTGGCGGCCTTGTCGCTCAGCGACACGACGTCGCCCTTGCGGACGCGGTACGACGGGATGTCGACGCGCCGGCCGTTGACCTTGATGAGGCCGTGGTTGACGAACTGGCGGGCCTGCGGCCGGGTCGACGCCCAACCGGCGCGGTACGCCACGTTGTCGAGACGGGTCTCGAGCAGGCGGAGCAGGTTCTCGCCCGTGGGGCCCTGCAGCCGGATGGCCTCGTTGTAGGTCTTCTTGAACTGCTTCTCGAGCACGCCGTAGATGTACTTCGCCTTCTGCTTCTCTTGCAGTTGGGCGAGGTACTCGCTGCCGGCGTTGCGGCGGCGTGTGCGGCCGTGCGCACCCGGCGGGAAGGGACGGCGGTCGAGGGCGCGGCGGCCCTTCTCGTTCTCGAAGATGTTGGTGGACAGGCGGCGCGAGAGGCGCACCTTGGGACCGGTGTAGCGAGCCATGACTTCCTCAGTTCCCCCGGCGGCGCTTGGGCGGACGGCAGCCGTTGTGCGGCACGGGCGTGACGTCCTTGATGGAGACGACCTCGATGCCGGTGTTCTGGATGGAGCGGACGGCGGTGTCGCGACCCGAGCCCGGGCCCTTGACCTGTACCTCGACGCGGCGGAGCCCGTGCTCCATCGCGGCGTTGGCAGCGCGCTCGGCCGCCTGCTGCGCCGCGTAGGGGGTGCTCTTGCGGCTCCCCTTGAAGCCGACCGCGCCGGACGACGCCCACGAGATGACGTTGCCCTGGGGGTCGGTGATGGTGACGATCGTGTTGTTGAACGAGCTCTTGATGTGCACGACGCCCGTCGAGACGTTCTTGCGGTCGCGCTTGCGTGGGCGGCGGCCGCCCGGCTTGGCCTTGGCCATTACTTCCTCACAGCCTTCTTCTTGTTGGCAACGGTGCGCTTCGGGCCCTTGCGGGTACGAGCGTTGGTGTGGGTGCGCTGGCCGCGGACCGGCAGCCCCTTGCGGTGACGGACGCCCTGCAGGCAACCGATCTCGATCTTGCGCTTGATGTCGTTCTGCACGTCGCGACGGAGGTCACCTTCGATGGTGAGGTTGTCGTCGACGTAGTGACGGATCTTGTTGACCTCGTCCTCGGTCAGCGCCGAGACCTTGGTGTCACGGTCGAGCTCGAGATCGTCGGCGATGCGCTGCGCGGTGTGCAGGCCGATGCCGAAGATGTAGGTGAGCGAGACCTCGAGCCGCTTCTCGCGGGGGATGTCGACGCCGGCGATACGTGCCATTGGTTGCTCTCTTCCTCAGCCCTGCCGCTGCTTGTGGCGGGGGTTCTCACAGATGACTTGGACGCGCCCGTGCCGACGGATCACACGGCACTTCTCGCACATCGGCTTGACGCTCGGTCGGACCTTCACTGCTCTCTCACTTGTATCGATACGTGATGCGACCTCGTGTGAGGTCGTACGGGGTGAGCTCCACCTGCACCTTGTCGCCGGGGAGAATGCGGATGTAGTGCATGCGCATCTTGCCCGAGATGTGGGCCAGCACGTTGTGGCCGTTCTCCAGCTCGACACGGAACATGGCATTCGGGAGCGACTCGACGATCGTTCCTTCGAGGACGATCGCGTCTTCTTTGGGCTTCGGCAGAGGTTTCTCCTCGGTTCGAGCGGGCATTTGCCCAGCTCAGCGGACTTCTCGGGTCGGTCTGCGCTCAGACCGGCACTCAATGCTACCGGCGTGTCCCGGGTTCCCCACAGCCCGGATCCGCCAGATTCCGGCTCGGATGTGGTACCCGCCGGAACGTCGTCGGGGCCGTCCGGCGAGGCCGACCCGCAGGTGTGGTCCGTCGGCGGATGCGATGGAGCGAGGTGTGTCAGCGGCGCGCTTCGACCGAGTCGGTCAGCCGCTTGAAGACGTGGTCGGGGTGCCCGACGCCGTTGACGACGGTCAGGGCGCCGCGGCTGCTGAAGTAGTCGATCAGCGGCGAGGTCTGGGTCTCGTAGAGGTCGAGGCGGCGGTTCACCGAGTCGGGCGTGTCGTCGGCCCGCTGCTGGACGTCGCCGCCACAGACGTCGCAGATCCACGGCGACGGCTCCTGGCCGGCCGCGGTGTAGTTGGTGCCGCAGTCGCGGCAGACCCGGCGCGACGAGAGCCGTTCGAGCACGATCTCGCGGGGCACGTCGAGGTCGATGACGACGTGGATCGGCTGCTGGGCGGTGATGCGGTCGAGCGCAGTCGCCTGCTTGACCGTGCGTGGGAACCCGTCGAGGATGAACCCCCTGGTGGTGGCATCGGCCTTCTCGAGCCGCTCGGCGACGAGGCCGATCATGATCTCGTCGCCGACCAGGCCGCCGGCGTCCATGACCTCCTTGGCGGCGAGGCCGAGCTCGCTCCCCTCGCGGGCGGCCGCACGCAGCATGTCCCCCGTGGAGATGTGCGGGACGACGTAATGGCGCGACAGACGGACGCACTGCGTCCCCTTACCGGCGCCCTGGCGGCCGAGGATGATGATCCGCGCGCCGGGGATCACCGGGCGACCCTTACTTCAGGAACCCTTCGTAGTTGCGCAACATCAGCTGGCTGTCGATCTGACGCATCAGCTCGAGCGCCACACCCACCGAGATCAGGACGCTCGTGCCGGCGAAGGCGAACGAGTTCACGTCGGCAGCCCACAGGATCAGGTACGGCGTGATGGCGATCAGCGCGATGAACACGGCGCCCGGCAGCGTGATGCGGTTGACGGCCTTCGCGAGGTAGTTCTCGGTCTGGATGCCGGGGCGGACGCCGGGGATGAAGCCGCCCTGGCGCCGGATCTGGTCGGCCTGGCGCACCGGATCGAAGGCGATCGAGTTGTAGAAGTAGGCGAAGGCGACGATCAGCAGGGCGAAGATCGTGACGTACACGAAGTTCTGGCTGTTGAGGATGTACTGGTCGACGTATCGCTGGATGTCGGCCCGCCAGCCGGTGCTCGAGCCGCCGAGGAAGCTGGCGAGAATGGCCGGGAGCAGCAGGATCGAGCTGGCGAAGATGATCGGGATGACACCCGACTGGTTGACCTTGAGCGGGATGTAGGTGTTCTGGCCGCCCATCATGCGGCGGCCGACGACGCGCTTCGCGAACTGCACGGGGATTCTTCGCTGGCCGAGCTCGACGAACACGACGGCGACGATGATGCCGATCGTGACCACCACCATCACCACGAACCAGAACCACTTGTTGACCTGGAGGATCGAGTAGAAGCCGCCGGGGAGCGACGCCACGACCGACGCGAAGATGATCATCGACATGCCGTTGCCGATGCCGCGCTGGCTGATGAGCTCGCCCATCCACATCAGCACCGCCGTGCCGGCCACCAGCGTCGGGATGATGAGGTAGCCGCGCGGCCAGATGCCGTCGGGCAGGAGCGGCACCGAGGGCGCCTGGACGGCGCTGAAGAACGCGCCGCCACCGCCGGTGCCGAACAAGAACACGAGCACGGTCGCCTGCAGGGTGGCCAGCGCGATCGTCACGTAGCGCGTGTACTGGGTGATCTTGCGCTGACCGACCGCGCCTTGCTGCTGCAGCTCTTCGAGCTTCGGGATCACGACGCCGAGGACCTGCATGATGATGCTGGCCGTGATGTACGGCATGATGCCGAGCGCGAACACCGAGAACGACTCGAACGCGCCGCCCGAGAAGAGGTTGAACAGACCGAGCGCACCGTCCTGGGCGCCTTCGCGGAGCTGGTCGATGGCGAGCGGATCGACGCCGGGCACGCGGATCGCCGCGCCGATGCGGTACATCGCAACGATCATGAAGGTGAACAGGATCTTGTTGCGGAGATCCGTGACCTTGAAGATGTTCTTGATGTTGCTGATCGCCGACATGGTTCCTCGAAGCGCTGGGGGACCCGAGCAGGCTACCGGAGCCAACCCAGGTCCAACCAGGCAGCTCCAGCCGGATCAGGATGTGCACGTGCCAACCCGGCGGCCAGTGGGGGTGGTGTGAAGGGGGCGGCTGATCGACTCTCCACCATCGACCGATCCGGCCGGGCGCGGTGGGGGTGGTGTGGAGGGGGCGAGTAGTCGGCCCCCTCCACCATCGACCGATCCGACTCCGTCGGTCGGTCGATCACAGTTGGGCGCGCCGAAGGCGCTCAGGCCACTTCCGGCGAACGGAGCGAGCGAACCGAGCGGGTGAGCCCGACTCAGCGATTCGTGAACTGGTTGCCCTTGGCGGGCGGGCGGCCGGCCTTGCCCTCGGCCTTGAACGGCAGCTCGATGAGCGTGACCGTGCCGCCGGCGGCGGTGATCGCCGCCTCGGCAGCCTTCGACACGGCGTGCGCGTGCACGTCGATCTTCCGGCTCAGCTCACCGCGGGCGAGGATCTTCACGAACGCGTCCTTGCGGACGATGCCGTGCGCGTGCAGCACCTCGGGCGTGACCGTCGCCTCGCTCATCACGTCGAGCGTGTCGAGGTTGACCGCCGAGTACTCGACGCGGAACGGGTTGGTGAACCCCTTCAGCTTCGGCACCCGCATCTTGAGCGGCGTCTGGCCGCCCTCGAAGCCGGCGGCGACCGTGTTGCGGGCGCGGGTGCCCTTCGTGCCACGGCCGGCGGTCTTCCCCCGACGGCCGCCGGTGCCGCGGCCGACACGCCGTGACGCCTTCTTCGAACCGGGTGCGGGTGCGAGATCGTCGACACGCATGATCAGTCAGCTCCTTCGGTGACTTCGACGAGGTGCGGCACGCGCTGGATCATGCCGCGGATCTCGGGGCGGTCGGGCAACGTGTTCGTCTGGCCGATCCGGCCGAGCCCGAGCGCGCGCAGGGTGCCACGGGCCTTCGGCTTGGCGCCGATCCCCGACTTCACCTGCGTGACGGTGATGGTCTTGTCACTCATTCGTCGCTCCCGATGCACCGGCCGCGAGTTGCTTCTCGCGCTCGTTGTACGCGTTGAGCAGGCCCTTCGGTACGAAGCTGTCGGCGGGGATGCCGCGCCGCTTGGCGACCTCGTCGGGGCGCTGCAACGACTTCAGCCCGGCGATCGTCGCGCGGGCGACGTTGATGTGGTTGGCGGAGCCGAGCGACTTGCACAGGATGTCGTGCACGCCGGCCTCCTCGAGGATGATGCGGGCCGCACCGCCGGCGATGACGCCGGTACCGGTGGCCGCCGGCTTCATCAGCACGCGGCCACCACCGGTCTCGCCGATCACGGGGTGGATGATCGTCGAGCCAGCGAGCGGCACCGAGAACAGGTTGCGCTTGGCCTCCTCGGTGCCCTTCTGGATCGCCAGCGGCACCTCCTTGGCCTTGCCGTAGCCGAGCCCGACCCTGCCGTTGCCGTCGCCCACGACGACGAGCGCGGTGAAGCTGAAGCGACGACCGCCCTTCACCACCTTGGCGACGCGGTTGATCGTGATGACCCGCGACTCGCGCAGCCCACCCTCGTTCTCGTTCGAGCTGTTGGTATTCGGCTGATATGCCATCAGAACTCCAGACCTGCGTTGCGGGCGGCGTCGGCGAGCGCGGCGACGCGCCCGTGGTAGGCGAATCCGCCCCGGTCGAACACGACCTTGGTGATGCCGGCGGCCTTCGCCCGCTCGCCGACGAGCTCGCCGACCCGGGTCGCGGCGGCGACGGTGCCGCCGCTGCCGACGGCACGCTGATCGGCCTCGACGCTGGACGCGGCGGCGAGGGTGACGCCGGCGTCGTCGTCGATCACCTGGACCGAGATGTGCTTGTTGGACCGGTGCACGGCCAGGCGCGGCCGCGCCGCGGTGCCGTGGACCTTCTTGCGGACCCGCCGGTGCCGGCGGATGCGACCGTGGCGACGGGCCTTGGCGATGTCACTCATGAGTTGCTCCGTACCTACTTCTTGCCGGCCTTGCCGACGTGTTGATCTGCCGGCATGGCCGCGCCCGAATGCTCGACCATCGCCATCACTTCTTGCCGGCCTTGCCGGCCTTGCGCACGATGCGCTCACCGGCGTAGCGGACGCCCTTGCCCTTGTAGGGCTCGGGCTTGCGGATGCTGCGGATGTTGGCGGCCACCTGGCCGACGACCTCTTTGTCGATGCCCGAGACGATCACCTGGGTCGGCTGCGGCACCTCGAACGTGATGCCCTCGGGGGCCGCGACCTGGACAGGGTGGCTGAACCCGAGGTTGAGGCGAAGGCCGTTCGGGCCCTGCGCCTCGGCGCGGTAGCCGACGCCGACGATCTCGAGCTCCTTCTTGAAGCCGTCGGTGACGCCGACGACCATGTTGTTGACGAGGCTCCGGGTCAGCCCGTGCAGCGCGCGGTTCTGACGCTCGTCGTTGGGGCGGGCGAAGCGCAGCGAGCCGTCGTCCTGGGTGATCTCGATGTCGCCCGGGATCGGGCGGCTGAGGGTTCCCTTCGGGCCCTTGACGGTCACGGTGCCGTCGGCGACGGTGACCTCGACGCCGGCGGGGACGGTGACCGGTGCGTTACCGATACGAGACATGTCGATTCGATCTCCTCGGGTTCACCAGACGTAGCAGAGGACTTCGCCGCCCATGTTGCGCTGTCGCGCCTCGCGGTCGGTCATCAGCCCCTGGCTGGTGGACAGGACGGCCACACCGAGACCGCCGAGCACTCGCGGCACGGCGCTGGCCTTGCGGTAGACCCGCAGACCCGGTGTGGAGATGCGACGAAGACCCGAGATCGTGCGATCACGATCGTCGGAGTACTTCATCGTGATGGTGAGCACGTCGCCGGGGCCCTTGGCCGACGGTGCGACCTCGAAGCCGCCGATGTAGCCCTCGGACTCGAGGACCTTGGCGAGCGCGACCTTCTGCTTGGACGACGGCATGCGAACCGTGTCGTGCATCGCCGTGTTCGCGTTGCGAAGACGGGTCAGCATGTCGGCGATGGGATCAGTCATCATGATGGGGCCTCCTCACCAGCTCGACTTCGTCAGACCGGGGATCTCACCGGCATGGGCCAGCTCGCGCAGGCACACCCGGCAGAGTCCGAACTTCCGGAGAACCGAACGAGGACGTCCGCAGCGGCGGCAGCGGGTGTAGGCGCGAACCTTGTACTTCGGCGTGCCGTTCGCCTTGTTGATCAGTGCTTTCTTGGCCATCTGAGTCTCTCTGCGTCTCTACTCGGTCACTTCTTCCCGCGGTACGGGCCGCGGTTGCGCTTCTTCCGGGGGGCGTTCTCGGCGTCGGCACCCTTCTTGAAGGGGAACCCGAAGGCGTCGAGCAGCGCTTGGCCGCCCTCGTTGGTCTGCGCCGTGGTCACGATGCTGATGTCCATGCCCCGCTGGAAGTCGACCTTGTCGACGTTGATCTCGGGGAACACGGTCTGGTCGTTGAGGCCGAACGTGTAGTTGCCTCGGCCGTCCCACGAGTGGGCGGGCAGGCCGCGGAAGTCACGGATACGAGGGATCGCCACCGACAGCAGCCGGTCGAAGAACTCCCACATCCGGTCGCCGCGCAGCGTCACCTTGGTACCGATCGCCTGCCCCTCACGGAGCTTGAACCCGGCGATCGAGTGCTGGGCGCGGGTGATGATCGGCTTCTGGCCCGAGATCAGCGTGAGCTCGTCGACCGCCTTCTCGAGGAGCGACGGCTGCTGCGTCGCACGACCGACGCCCATGTTGATGACGATCTTGTCGAGCTTCGGGATCTGCATCTCGTTCTCGATGCCGAGCTCTTGCGCGAGCTGCGCCTTGATCGTGTTGTTGTACCGCGCCTTGAGCCGCGGCTGGGTCACTGTCGTCGTCATGATCAGACCTCGTCCCCACTCGGACGTGCGATCCGCACCTTCTCGCCCTTGGAGTTCACGGCGTAGCCGAGGCGGACGGTCTCGCCCTTGTGCACGTACATGACGTTCGACGCGTCGATCGGCATGTCCTTGTCGATGATGCCGGCCTGCTCGTTGGCACGAACCGCCCGCTGGTGCTTCGCCGCGGTGTTGACACCGGTGACGAGCACCTTGTTCTCCTTGGGCATGACGCGTTCGACGACGCCTTCCTTGCCCTTCTCCTTGCCCGTGATGACACGGACCGGATCACCCTTGCGGAGCTTCACTCAGATCACCTCCGGGGCGAGTGAGACGATGCGCATGAACTTGCGGTCGCGCAGCTCACGGCCCACGGGGCCGAAGATGCGAGTGCCGCGGGGCGTGAGGTCGTCCTTGATCAACACGGCCGCGTTCTCGTCGAAGCGGATGTAGCTGCCGTCGGGGCGACGCTTCTCCTTCTTGACGCGAACGACGACGCACTTGACGACATCGCCCTTCTTGACGCCGGCGCCGGGAATGGCGTCCTTGACGGTGGCGACGAAGATGTCGCCGATCGAGGCGTAGCGGCGGCGCGTGCCGCCGAGCACCTTGATGCAGAGCACCTCGCGGGCGCCGCTGTTGTCGGCGACGCGAAGGCGTGACTCCTGCTGAATCATGCTCGTACCTCGCATGACTCATGAATCACCGTGATCATGATTCGCTCACTACGTTCGATCATGGACCTACCGTGCCCTCTCGATGATCTCGACGAGCCGCCAGCGCTTGTTCTTGCTCAGCGGGCGGGTCTCCATGACGCGCACCTTGTCGCCCAGGCCGGCCTCGTTCGACTCGTCGTGGGTGTAGAGCTTGGTCGTGCGCAAGACGAACTTGTTGTACTTGGCGTGACGGACGCGGTCGGTCACGGTGACGACGATCGTCTTGTCCATGCTCGCCGAGGTGACGGTGCCCTCGCGGACCTTGCGTCGGTTGCGGGCAGCACTCTCGACCTCGGCCGCAGCGTCGGTGGCAGGGGTCTCGGTCGTCTCGGCGACGGTGGTTTCGGTTTCGCTCATCATTGACTCAGTTCTCTGCCTCGGCCGCGGCGATCTCGCGCTCGCGGATGAGGGTGTTGATCCGTGCGATCTGACGCCGCACCTTCTTGATCTCGGCGGTGTTCTCGAGCTGACCGGTGGCGTTGCGGAAGCGCAGGTTGAGCGCCTCGTGCTTCGTCGCGCGGAGCTCCTCGACGAGCTCGGTCAGGTCCTTGTCGGCGAGGGTGTTCTTGCGCGCCATGTCAGATCTCCTCCTCGGGGCTGCGCCCCGAACCCATCGACCCTCGGCTCGCTGGCGCTCGCACGATCGTCACTGCGATGCTGCGCATCTCAGATCCCTTCCTCGCGCGTGATGACGCGCGCCTTGATCGGGAGCTTCTGGATGGCCTTGTTCATGGCCTCCCTCGCGAGCGCCTCGTCGGGGTACGACAGCTCGAACAGCACTCGCCCGGGGCGCACGACGGCGACCCAGAACTCGGGGTTGCCCTTGCCGGAACCCATGCGGGTCTCGGCCGGCTTCTTGGTGACGGGCTTGTCCGGGAAGATGTTGATCCAGACCTTGCCGCCACGGCGGATCGACCGGGTCATGGCGATACGGGCGGCCTCGATCTGGCGGGCGGTGATCCAGCCCGGCTCGAGGGCCTGGATGCCGTACTCGCCGAAGCTGATCTCGGCGCCGCCCTTGGCGGTGCCGCGGGTGCGACCGCGGTGGTGCTTGCGGTGGGCGACCTTGCGAGGCATCAACATGGTGTTCTGCTCCTTCTGCCTCAGTCGGCGTCGCGGAAGTGTGGCGTCTCGTGACCCTCGCGGGTCTGGCGGACGATGGTCTCTTCTTCGTCGAGCAGCTTCTCGAGCTCGGGATCGGCGTCCTTGATGAGGGGCTGCGTCTCGGGCTCGGGGGCCTGGTCGCGGCGGCGGGCGGCCGACGACACGACCTTGCGCGGGCCCTCGTCGGCGGTCTGTCCCGAGGTCTC
>JAAUYD010024202.1_pt1 | contig 10788 bp, 7 predicted proteins | sample 7278101 | NCBI WGS metagenome assembly JAAUYD01 (sample SAMN14350128, study PRJNA611818) | marine sediment metagenome | isolation source: surface marine sediment (0.6m) | place: French Polynesia: Moorea | collected 2018-08
CGCCGCGCCCGGCGCAGCGGTCGCGTCGAGCAGCTCGGTCGCGGCGCTCAACCCCGAGTACGCCACCGAGATCGTCGCGTACGTCCCAGCCGACACGCCGCCGAGCCGCATCGCCGAGGGCATGCCGGTGCGCGTGGTGCGCGACGGCGGCGAGTGCGGCGGCCTCGTCGAGGTGCGCCGCCGGGGCGCCGGCGTCGTGGAGGCGCCGGGCCAGCTGCGCAGCTTCTTCCGCTTCCCCGTGCACGGCACGCCGGTCTTCATCGCGGTGCCCGAGGGCTGCGCCCTCGGCGTCGGCCAGGTGCTGACCGTCGAGTTCCCGGCCGCGGTGCTCTAGGAGCCTGACCCATGCCCAGAGCAGGCGGGCAGCGCGTTCGCCGAGGCGCGGGCGCCTGGCTGGCGCTCGGCCTCCTCGGTCTCGCCGGCGCGACGAGCAGCCCGGCCGACGAGCCGGCCGAGCCGATCGACGATCGAGCGGCCGCCGAGACGGCCGAGACCGCGACGAGCGAGCAGACCGCGAGCCAGGCCGACGCCGCGCCGGACGAGAGCGAGGAGGCCGCGATCCGCGCCCGCCGCGCCAGCGTCGAGGCGGCCCGCGAGCGCGAGCGGAGCGTGCGGCATCTCGAGGAGCTCGAGCTGCGCGTCGGCGACGACTACCTCGAGGAGCACCGCGTCAAGGTGACGGCGCGGCTGCCGCTGCGGCACCCGGGCGAGGTCTCGGCGCAGCGCCGCATGTACGCCGCCGACGCCCGGCTCGCCGAGAGCAGGCTCGCGCGCGAGCAGCTCGTGCGCGAGAGCGACGCGTGCTTCCCCGCCGTCGAGGCCCAGGCACGACGCGAAGAGCGCGCCATCTTCGACGCCTACGCCGCGCGCCAGGCCGAGCTCGTCGCGCACAACGCGGCGGGCCGCCAGAGCGGCGTCGTGAGCGAGATCGACGCGACGCGCTTCGAGCTCGAGCGCCGCGTGCGCCTGCTCGAGCGGGAGCCCGTCCCGGCGGGCGTCGATGCGCCCGACGCTCGCGCGCTGCCGCTGCTCATCCCCCCGCCCTCGCCGCTGGCGCTCGATGACGGCACCCTGCGCGAGGCCGTCGCGACGCACCACCCGGCGATCGAGCTGCACCGTGCGAGCGCCGAGCGCTACGACGCGATGGCCGCCCGAGCGCGGTCGCGCGGCAAGCCCTGGATCAAGTTCATCGACGTGAACTACCTGCACCGAAGCGGCGAGACCGATGCCGACGGCAGCCAGGATCCGTCGCAGAACGGCGGCGGCGCGAAGGTCGCCTTCACCATCCCCTTCGGTGGCGGTCGGGCGAACACGCGGCACTACGACGCGCTCGGCCGCGCCCAGCGCATCGAGGCCGACGCCAGGGTCGAGGATCAGATGCTGCGCGGGCGGCTCGCCCTCGAGAGCCTGCACGCGTTCGAGTCGCGCACCGAGCGGCTGCTCGAGCTGCTGATGCTCGCCGACGACGCCGAGGTCGTGGCCGATCGCTGGTGGCGCTCGAAGCGCGGCACCCCGGCGCAGATCGCCGATCTCGTCGACGAGGCCTTCGAGGCGCGCCGCGCCGTGCTCGAGGCGCGCGAGGAGGCGGGCGTCGCGCGCTGCACCCTGCTCGCGATGACCGGCGTGGCGGCGGAGGACTGGCCGCGCGCGACCCGCGCCCCCGAGACCGACCCGGGCGCCGCAAACGACACCGGTCGCTAGCCGCGACCCTCCGGGCCGACTCGCCCTACGGGTTGAAGAAGCAGAAGTGCTGGGGCTGACCGCCGAAGCCCGCCGGCGGGCTGTCGATCTGCGCCTGCACGATCGCGCGATGGGCGTCGACCCAGGTGCGGATCGGCGCGAGCTGCGAGGTCAGGTCGCCCTCGACCGGCGAGATCAACGCCTCGATGCGGTCGATCTCGGCGTGCATGTAGGCCTCGTCCCAGACGTTGTCGAGCAGCCACTGCAGGCGAGCCAGGAAGTCCGCCCGCACGCTCGGCATGTCGTAGAGGCGGCGGGCGAGCGCCGAGCGCGGGACGATCGGCTCGGCGTGCGTCGGATCGCCGCTGCGGTTCTGCAGCGTGTTGCCGCGGCCGAGCGTGTCGTCGGTGCCCCACGGAATGAAGCGGATCAGGCCGTCACCGGGATCCACGTAGAACCAGAAGTTGTTCTGGTTGTCGACGTAGCCGTCCCAGTGCCCGGTCAGCCCCTCCATCGCCCAGTGGTTCAGGAAGTCGTCGACGTGGACGAGCCCCTGGATCGCGGTGAGCCGTGCCGCGTCGCTCATGCTGCCGGAGAGCGTGGTGGTCAGCGCGTCGACCTCCGTCCAGTCGAGGCCGGCGGCCGGGTTCTTGGGCTCGATCACGTTGCGGAACGAGCCCGGCCAGAAGTCGGCGATCGTCCCCTCGTAGAGCTTGCCCGCATCGCTGCCGAAGTTCCGGCGCAGGAACGGGTCCTTGATGCTCTCGACGTGCGTGTAGATGGCGTGCACCGCCTCGGTCTCGACGCCGCCGTTGGTCGTGATCACCCTGACCTCGGCGAAGTTGCAGCGCGGCGCGGGCAGCCCCGCCTGGCGCATGAGGTCGTACGTCACGCACTGCTTGAGATGGGCCGGGTCCTGGTTGTTGTTGTTCAGCGTGAGACGATCCATGTCGTTCCACTGCTGGCCGCCGACGTACTCGTCGAACTTGATCTTGAGCGACGGGTACGGCGCGTTCAGCACCGAGCCCACGAAGCCCTTCTTGCGCACCGCGACGTTGGTGAAGGTCTGGCCGTCGACCGTGACCTCCGCGGGGTAGAAGTTGTACGGGTTCGGCCAGGGGATCGTGCCGCACCACTGCGAGCCGAACGTGTCGAAGAGGTCGCGCGCCTCGCTGTCGAGCAGGAGCCAGTCGCTCTCGGCGATCTTCACCTCGACCTGCAGCAGCCGGTCGGGATCGAAGACGATGTCGGTCACGTCGGCGGGCACCGCCGCCACCGGGCACGCGGGCTCGAGACCGGGCTCGAGAGAGGGGCTCTGCAGGGTGCGCGCGAGCACGACCGCGTCGGCGAGCGTGCAGGTCGCGTCGCCGTGCACGGCGCAGCGATCGGGGTCGGTCACGTCGGCCGCGAGCCCCACGATCACGCTCCGCAGCTCGGCGAGGTCGCTGCTCGTGACCGCGTCGTCGGCGGTCGGGTCGCCGCACTGGCAGACGTCGCCCAGCCCGTCGGCGCCGCCGGGCCCGATCACGTCGGCCTGGCTCGCGTTCGGGATCGCCTGGCAGTTGTCGTCGCAGCCGGCCGTCGCGCCGCCGACGCAGCGGTTGTCGCCGGCCACGCCCGACTGGTCGGCGTCGTCGGCGATGCCGTCGCCGTCGCTGTCCGGCACCGGCGCGCCCGTGCGCAGGTCGTCGAAGTGCTGGCTCGCGAAGCCGCTGTTCCACTGGTTGGGGGCGCCGAACGTGCTGATGACGCCGTCCTCCCAGTCGTTCTGGCTCTTGCGGCAGGGGTCGATCAGGGCGGTCGGGTTCTGCTCGAGGCGCACGATCTCGCCCGAGTTGACGTCGTCCTGGGGCGGATCGCAGCCAGGCGAAGGCGCGACGTGCTCACCGGAGGGGCCGAAGACCACGCGTCCCTGGTCGTCCTCGATGTACATGCGCCAGTCGCTGTGGTTGACCGGAAAGTTGCTCGCGGTGATGTACGTGCCGTCGCCGCCGTTGTGAGCGCGCACGTTGATCCACCAGTCGCTCGCGCCGTCCCAGAAGATGTCGGTCGGCTCGTCCTCGGCGACGGTCAGGATCGTGCCCGCGCGCAGGTCGCTCCACACGGCGTCGTTCGAGAAGACGAGCTCGTCGGCGCAGACCGCCGCCTCGCAGATCACGAGCTTCCAGCCTCGGATGTCGAGGTGGTCGGCCACCACGACGAACTCCATCCAGTCGCCGCCATTGCCGGCGACGCGGCCGAAGTACGTGTCGCTCGGGGGATCGACCGAGTTGCCGTCGCCATCGATGCCGGCGGTGCCGCCGTTCAGGAACTCGCCGCTGGCCACGGCGTTCCACTCGTTGAGGATCAGCGGGGCCGCCAGCGGCGCGCTCGCCGAGAGGCACAGCGCAGCGGCGACGAGCGCCGCGATCAGCACCCTGGAGCGTCGAAGCCTCATCGCCGCGCCCTCCCCCGCGACATGGCGACGAGGAGCGAAGCGCCCGACGCCCACATCGCCAGCGCGGTCGGCTCGGGCACGTTCACGAGCGTCTGCTGCGCCAGCGCCTCGCTGCCGAGGTCGGCGCCGATCACCTCGCCCGAGGTCAGCTGGAGCGAGCCGCCCGACGCCGCGTTCACGGCGAGCGAGCCGATGCGCTGCGGCCCGGGCGTGGGTGAGACCGGGTCGAGGCCGCTGATCACGATCTGGCCGACGGACTGGTTCACGACGAGATCGGCCCCGGCATCGGGCGTGAAGGAAGAGATGGTCAGGCCCGTCAGGCCGGTGAGCGTCATGACGAAGCCGCAGACCTCGTCACCGGCCCCGTCGTGGCAGGCGGCGCCGGGCGACGACGCGGTGGCGCCGCCGTCGAGATAGAGCGGCACGAACTGGATGCCGCCCGACGGAATCGTCGGCGGGCCGCCGGCGGGCTGACCGTCGTCGTTCGGGCTGTAGAAGACGTCGGTCCCCAGGGCGGGGAGCGTCCAGAGCACGATGGCCAGCGCCAGCGCGCAGAGCGCGCCTCGACGGCCGCCGCGCCCACGCATGTCGGGGGGCGTCATCGGCAACACCAGATTCTCCTGCACGGTCTGCCCTGCGAGGCTCGGCCCGGTCGGGCGGTGCGTCCCGTGGCGATCCGGGACGCTCGATCTTACGTGAACGCCCCTGGACCGTGTGGAAAATGTGGCGTTTTCCCACGCCTTTCGTGAGTGCGCAAGCCTTCGACTTCAAAGGAATATTCCGCAATCCAGCGGAATTCTGGACAGCCGGAGCGGGCCGCGCGGCGTGTCAGTCGCCGCGACGCGCGGCCCCCGCCTCCGACGCGTCGGCCGGCTTCGCGTTCGGCTGGAAGAGCACCTCGCCGTCGACCCTGAAGGCGCCGATGGCCCGCTGGCCCTCCTCGCTGACGAGCCAGTCGATCAGCGCCTGCCCGGCGGCCGCCTTCACGTGGGGGTGCCTCTCGGCGTTCACCAGGATCACGCCATAGGGGTTGAAGAGCGGCGGGTCGCCCTCGAGCACGATCTTCAGGTCGCTTCGATTGCGGAAGGAGATCCAGGTGCCCCGGTCGCTCAGCGTGTAGGCGCCCATGGCGTTGGCGGTGTTGAGCGCGGCGCCCATCCCCGAGCCGGTCTCGCGGTACCAGGCCTGCTTCGCGGCAGACGGATCGAGACCGGCCTGCGCCCAGAGTCGACGCTCGGCCTTGTGCGTGCCCGAGTCGTCACCGCGCGAGACGAAGGGCACCCCGGCTTCGTGGATCCGCCGCAGCGCGACGGTGACCTGGCCCTCGCCCTCTTCGACGATCTTCGCCGGGTCGTCCTTGGGCCCCACGAGCACGAAGTCGTTGTACATCACCTCGACGCGCTCGACGCCGTACCCCTCGGCGACGAAGGCCTCCTCGGAGGCGCGGTCGTGCACCAGCAGCACGTCGGCGTCTCCGCTGCGGGCGAGCCGCAGCGCCGCACCGGTACCGACGGCGACGACGCGCACGTCGATGCCCGTCTTCTCGGTGAAGCGCGGCAGCAGGTCGCCGAGCAGGCCCGAGTTCTCGGTCGAGGTCGTGCTCGCGAGCGTGATCGAGCTCGCGTCGTCAGCGGTGGCTTCGCCGAAGACGAGGAGGGACAGGCACGCGGCGACGGCCACGCGAACGGAGAGGAGCATGCGAAGCGACAAGGAGCGGAGCCTTTCTCTCGGGTTTCGGCTACCAGACGAGATCGCCGGCCAGGAAGGCCCGCGCCTCGTCGCTCGCCGGCGACTCGAAGAACGCGCCGGCCGGGGCGTCCTCGAGCAGCCGCCCACGATGCAGGAACAGGACCCGCCCCGCAATCCGTCGCGCCTGGCCGAGATCGTGCGTCGTCATCACGATCTGCCGGCCCTCGGCGGCGAGCCGCGAGACGATGGCCTCGACCTGGCCCGTGGCCGCGGGATCGAGCGAGCCCGTCGGCTCGTCGAGGAAGAGCACCTCGGGCTCGAGCGCCCAGGCCCGCGCCAGCGCCAGGCGCTGCCGCTCGCCCGAAGACAGCGAGCGCGCCGGCTGCCCGGCTCTCGCGTCGAGCCCGGTATCGGCGAGCACGCGCTCGACGCGCGCCGTGCGCTCGGCGCCGTCGACCCCTCGCACCGAGAGGGCGTGGGCCACGTTCGCCGCCACCGAGCGGCGCAGCAGCACCGCCTCGGCGAACACCATGGCCTGGTGCGCGCGCGCCGCCTCGGCGCCGGCACCTTGCCAGTGCACGCGGCCGCGCGTCGGCGCGAGCAGTCCGTGGGCGAGGCGCAGCAGCAGGCTCTTGCCTGCGCCGTTCGGTCCGAGCACGACGACCGGCCGACCGCGCTCGACCTCGAAGTCGATGTCGTCGAGCAGCCGCTGCCCGCCGGCATCGAAGCCCACCGACTCGAAGCGCAGGGGCAGGATCCCGCCTTGCGCGCTCACCCCGACACCTCGGCGGTGCGGCGGCCGAGCCAGCTCGCGGCGGCGTTCACGGCGATGGCGAGCGCGAGCAGCACGATGCCGAGCGCGAGCGCGAGCTCGAGGTCGCCCTTGCTCGTCTCCATCGCGATGGCCGTGGTCATGACCCGGGTGGCGTGCGCGATGTTGCCGCCGACGATGATGATGCCGCCGACCTCGCCGATCGCGCGCCCGAAGCCCGCGAGCACACCGGTCGTGAGCCGATGGCGGCCGTCGTAGAGGAGGGTCGGGATCGACTGCCGCTTCGAGGCGCCGAGGCTCGTGAGCAGCTCGCGATACTCGTCCCAGAGGTCTTCGATCGTCTGGCGCGTGAGCGAGGCGACGATGGGCGTGATCAGCACGAACTGCACGACGACCATCGCCTGCATCGTGAAGAGCCAGCCGAGGCCGCCGAGCGGTCCGGCGCGCGACAGCAGCAGGTAGACGATCACGCCGATCACGACGGGCGGCAGGCCCATCGACGCGTTCAGCACCACGACGATCGCGCCGCGACCGGGGAAGCGCGCGAGCGCGAGGGCCGCACCGAGCGGCAGCGCGACGATGCACGCGAGCACGAGCGCGCCCAGGCTCAGCTGCATCGAGCGGGCGACGATCTCGAGGAACTCGGCGTCGAGCCCCGCGACGAGACCCAGCGCCTTCCACATGGCCGATCCGAGCTCGCTCATGGGAGGCGCGACTGTGCCGGGTCACCGCGGCGGGTGCAAGCGCGCCCGGCCGGGTCTCAGCCGTGCGCCGGTGGAGCTGGCTTCAGAGCAGGAGCCGGGCCGGCGCGGAGAGGATCTCGGCCCAGTGGTCGAGGAACCGGTCCGCCACGTCGGGCGTGACGTCGGGCGCCACGTCGATGGCGATCGGGATCGAGAGTCGGGGCTCGAAGCCCGCCGTCGAGTCGGCGTCGAAGGCGTCGTCGGGCGATCCGGTCCAGCGCGGCACGACCTCGACCGGGCCGATCGCGAGCGCGAAGCGCTCGCGCGCGCTGCGCGCGGGCTGCAGCCGCCGACCGCCGCGGCCCGCGACGCGGGTGAGACGGAATCGCGGCTCGGCGCCCGCCTCGCCGGGGGCGTCGGAGCCGATCGCGCGCGCGATCTCGCGTACGCCGAGCACGTCGGCGTGAGCGACGATCGCGGGCCCGTCACCCGCCGTCTCCTCGCCCGGGTCGACGGCGACGACCAGGGGCGCGGCGACGCTGCCCGGCTCGACGAGCTCGGGGAATGCGCGGAGCGCGGCGAGCGCGGCCTTGAGCACGACCGCGACCGTCGGCGGCACGGCCTCGCCCTTCGGCGTCGGGATGCGCCGGCGCCAGGCCTCGAGATCGGTGACGTCGGCGCTGCGCTCGAAGCCGGCGACGACCGCCGCCCCCCGCGCCCCGCCCGACTCGAACGTCTCGCGCACGTGCTGCTTGAGGTCGGCCTCGAGCACGCGTCCATGCGGACCGCTGCCGGCGACGCCCGCCAGGTCGACGCCGAGCTCGCGGGCATGGCGCCGCACGCCGGGGCCCGCGTGCGCCCGCACCGGGCGGTCGACGCCCGGCTCGGGCACGAGGGTCGGCGCGGGCATCGGGGGCGCCGTGGACACCGGTGTCGCTTCGGGCGCCGGGTGCGCGAACCGCGCGAGCGGTGGCGACGACACGGCTGCCTCGGCGGGTGCCGCCGGCGTCTCGACCGCCGGCGCCGGCTCGGCGGCCGGTGCATCGGGCATCTCGGCCGCTGCGACGACGACGAGCAGCGAGCCCTCGCTCACGGCGTCGCCGAGCGCGACCTTCACGGCGAGCACCTCGCCCGCCACGGGGCTGGGCACCTCCATGGTCGCCTTGTCGCTCTCGAGGCTGACGAGCGGGTCTTCGACGGCGACGCGATCCCCGGGCGCGACGAGGATCTCGACGACGTCGACCGCCTCGAAGTCGCCGATGTCGGGCACGTGCACCTCGACCTCGCGCGTCATGGCGGAGCACCCCGGGTCTGTGCGCTGCGCGAAGCCACGGCTCAGCTCTGCCTCGGGCTCGGCTTGCGCCCGTCGAGGCCGTACTTCGCGATCGCCTCGGCGACGCGGCCGCGGTCGACGCGGCCGTCGTCGGCGAGCGCCGAGAGCGCGGCGACGCACACCCAGGCGCGGTCGACCTCGAAGAAGCGCCGCAGCTTCTCTCGGGTATCGCTGCGGCCGAAGCCGTCGGTGCCCAGCACGCGATACGTGCGCTTCACCCAGGGCCGGATCTGCTCGGCGTAGGCGCGGATGTAGTCGGTGGCCGCCACGCACGGCCCCTCGCGGCGCGCGAGCTGGCGCTCGACATACGACAGCTCGGGCTCGGCCTCGGGGTTCAGCAGGTTCACGCGCTCGCAGTCCTGCCCGTCGCGGGCGAGCTCGGTGAAGCTGGTCACGCTCCACACGTCGGCGACGACGCCGAAATCCTGGGCGAGCATGTCGGCGGCCGCGAGCACCTCGCGCAGGATCGTGCCCGAGCCCATGAGCTGCACGCGCGGCCCCTCGCCCTCGCCCTCCCGCAGCGGGTACATGCCCGCGAGGATCCCGGCCTCGACGCCCTCGGGCATCGCGGGCTGCGGGTACTTCTCGTTCATCACGGTGATGTAGTAGAAGACGCTCTCCTGGTCGCGGTACATGCGGCGGAGACCATCCTGCACGATCACGGCGAGCTCGTACGCATAGGTCGGGTCGTAGGCGACGCAGCTCGGGATCAGCCCGGCCTGCACCTGGCTGTGCCCGTCCTGATGCTGGAGCCCCTCGCCGTTGAGCGTCGTGCGGCCCGAGGTGCCGCCGAGCAGGAAGCCCCGCGCCTGCGCATCACCGGCGAGCCACGCGAGGTCGCCGATGCGCTGGAACCCGAACATCGAGTAGTAGATGTAGAACGGCACCATGTTGACGCCGTGGTTCGAGTACGCGGTGCCCGCGGCGATCCACGAGGCCATCGCGCCGGCCTCGTTGATGCCCTCCTGCAGGATCTGCCCGTCCTGGCTCTCCTTGTAGTAGGCGACCTGGTCGGAGTCGACGGGCTCGTAGAGCTGCCCGACCGACGAGTAGATGCCCAGCCGGCGGAACATCCCCTCCATGCCGAAGGTGCGCGACTCGTCGGGGACGATCGGCACGACGTTGCGGCCGATCGCCTTGTCGCGGGTCAGCAGCTGGAGCAGCCGCACCACCGCCATCGTCGTCGACACCTCGCGATCGCCGGTGCCCTCGAGCAGCGACTGGAACGCGTCGAGCGGAGGCACCTCGAGCGGCTCGGCCGACCGTCTTCGGGTCGGCAGGTAGCCACCGAGCGCGCGCCGACGCTCGTGCAGGTACTCGATCTCGGGGCTCTCGGGCGGCGGCACGTAGAAGGGGGCCTCGGCGATGTCCTCGTCGCTCACCGGGATGCGGAACCGGTCGCGGAACTTCTTGAGCGCCTCTTCCTGCAGGTCGTGCTGCTGGTGCGAGATGTTCATGCCCTCGCCCGCCTCGCCGAGCCCGTAGCCCTTGACCGTCTTCGCGAGGATCACCGTCGGCTGTCCCGCGTGCGCGACCGCCTCCGCGTAGGCCGCGTAGACCTTGCGCGAGTCGTGACCACCGCGGTTCAGCCGCCAGATCTCGTCGTCGGTCATGTGGGCGACCAGCTCGCGCAGCTCGGGGTACTTGCCGAAGAAGTGCTCGCGCGTGTACTCGCCGCCGCGCACCTGGTACGCCTGGTACTCGCCGTCGACCGCCTCCTCCATGCGCTTGCGGAGCAGGCCCGTCGTGTCCTGCGCGAGCAGCGGATCCCAGGCGCTGCCCCAGACGACCTTGATCACGTGCCAGCCGGCACCGCGGAAGATGCCCTCGAGCTCCTGGATGATCTTGCCGTTGCCGCGCACGGGGCCGTCGAGTCGCTGCAGGTTGCAGTTCACGACGAAGATCAGGTTGTCGAGCTGCTCGCGACCGGCGAGCGAGATCGAGCCCAGCGTCTCGGGCTCGTCGCACTCGCCGTCGCCGAGGAAGCCCCAGACCTTGCGACCCCGCGTCTCCTGGATCCCGCGATCCTCGAGGTACTTCATGAAGCGCGCCTGGTAGATCGAACTCACGGTCGACAGCCCCATCGACGCGGTCTGCGCCTGCCAGAAGTCGCTCATCCGGCGCGGGTGCGGATAGGACGACAGGCCGCCTCCCGGCTGGGTCTCACTTCGGAAGTTCTCGAGCTGCTGCTGGC
>JAAUYD010078237.1_pt1 | contig 10788 bp, 5 predicted proteins | sample 7278101 | NCBI WGS metagenome assembly JAAUYD01 (sample SAMN14350128, study PRJNA611818) | marine sediment metagenome | isolation source: surface marine sediment (0.6m) | place: French Polynesia: Moorea | collected 2018-08
CGGAAAGCAGACAAAGATCACCCCTGCTTGAGGTATCAATTGATCCACACGCCTTGTGGAAAGGTTGGAAAGCGCTTTACCAAAGGTTTGGGTGACTGGCCCCTCATAAGCTCTTCTGGGACATTTGGGTGCCGAGAGACCAATCAGCAGTTGTCCATTTGGAGGACACAGTCACTGCAAGATCAAAAACAAAAGACTTTAGGGAGTGACCAGGGTGGTCCTCCCGCCCCCATTTTTTGTCAACCCGACAATTGATTGGGTATATCAGTCTCCCCCAAACCTACTCCCCAACACCCCTTCTGTGGTTGAGTGGCTGGCACAGCACCCTTTTTTGTGTGGCACCTTGGTTCAAAACCCCTTCTTTGATCACTTTTTCACCATCAGGCTTCACCCTGCCAGTGATCCCAAGGATTCGAGTCTTTGGTCTTTTCTCGAAAAAAAATTGGACACTACACCAGTCCTTTTTTGTCTCTGTTCTTTGGAGATTTGTGGATTCATCCTTCCACTTGGGTATACTTGTCCCTGCATTCAACAGACTCTGCTTGTCAGAACTGTTGTCTAAGCTTTTCTTTTTTCCTTGGATTGAGTCTCGTGTCTCTCCTTGGTTTTTCCCTTTCCAACAAGGTGAAAAAGAAAGATTCTCATACCCAGAGTATAAAACGGGTTAACCTATACACCTCTTTGAGGGAAACGGCTACGGTCGGGCCTGGAATTGCCTAAAGTCCAAGCAGAAGGGAACCTGCACAAATCCACCTCCTCTAATCAAAACGGTCCAGACCGGGAGAAGTGAGAAACTCCTAAAAACTCAAGCAGAGGGAAACCTGCACAAATCCCTTCCACGTCACTACAAGGAAGTAAAACAACGATTGGCCTGGGAAAACCGTGTTGAAAAACCCACAAGTGTACAGCGACTTGGCCCGGGAAAGGCAAGACCGCGAGGGACTCAGAGGGATTCCTCGAGAACCGGCAGAAGGCACCTGCTTCATAAAACCCTCCTGCTGGGCAACTGACCTACTTTGATTTTCTGAGTTGAGTTGGTTCATAGCATTTCTTTGGAATCTCCTGAGCCACTTGGGATTTTTCATTGAGACGCAGCCCGTTAGCATAAGTGGGCGTAGAGTCACAAGGCCGACTGTAAAGGCTGGACCAACCGCGAGTCTCCCTTTTCTGTGGAAGCAATTGAGCAGCTGTGTGTCATCTCCATCCCATCTGGATTGGATTGAAGACCCTCTGTTTTCAACCCATTGATATTGGAGGCAGGCTGTACCCTTCATCAGGTGCAGTAAGCGGAGTAAGTCACGTTAGCATCGTGTGTGGTCGCCCTAGCTTGGGGAGACGGTAAAAATACGTACAAAGCAGCTGGATCTAACCAACCGGATTTCCAGTGGTATCTTGTCCAAGAGCGACCCCAGCCCTGGTCGACACACACTCCTTGGGTATTTTGGTCCAGAGCCAATTGAAACCTTCTCTGTGCTCAACTTGCAGTCATCCCCTGCTGGCAAGCACCACACTACACATCTACCAGCTTGAACCACCCTTGGGTTCTATTGTTCTGGCCTAGTGTTGGTGAAGAGTCATTTGTCTTGGCTCAAAGCAGAAGAACCGACAGTCTTCACTCTGCTGGAATAATTCCTTCTTTTTTTACCGGATTCTACGCGTTATCTTCGACTCCCTTCCATTTCATCCGGTTTCTACGTTTCTGGCATTGTGCTGATTGACGGTTGGCAGTAATCCACCCATCAGGATTGATTGCCTTCCTTGGGTTTTCTTCAAATCCTCTTCGATTCTTCTTTGAATCTTCTTCGTTTTTTTACGATTATTCTTCGATATCTTTCGGTTCTTCTGTGATTTTCCTTTTCATCTTCTTCTTTTGGAAATCAGGAATCCATCTTTCATTTGATTCCTGACTTCAGGGGGATCCAAAAACATATCCTATACAAGCACCACTCTTCATCATGGGAAGCTCTAGCAAAAAGCGCAGAGAACGCAGACAACGGCTCGAGCAGCAACGCCAACGTGAAGTTGAGACTAGAGCCCAACAAGGTCTTAATGACCAGCAGTCACACCTTCATTTGTTGCAACCTCCGCCTTTAGATAGTGACCCAAATGCCAACACTATCCCTTCAACAACTGATGTTCCTTCCTCTAATCAACCTTCTTCTAAAACTGTTGATTTGACCACTCCAAAACCTGTTCAATTAGATCCTCAAAGCCAAACAAAGGATCCACCCGCTCAGATTACTGTGGATAAATCTAGCAGCAGTTCTCAGTCTTCCATTAAGAAGAAAGGCAAGAAGTCTTCTAAAACTCATAAGAGACCTACACACCCTGTTGTGCAAACATCTGTTGAAGAGTTCAAGGAGGAATTGGAGTCTGTTGATACTGCTCAAAGAGCTCATCAGTCATCAGTTCGACTTGACGATGCCATTGGTGAAGCTAGCAACCAGTCTCAGTACTTATCAACTTTAAGACAAGGACAGACTCTTATGTCAGATATGATGCGCGGTTTTGGACCCAGTATGGATACTGATCTAGTATACTATATCACAGGTATCTTGGGAGTTCATGAAAACGTGTTGGAGTGCATGAATTTGATGTTCATCAATACTCCACACACCATGATGCAGTTTTCCAGAGACCCAGATTACTACATTAGACGTTTTCCTGCTACAGTTCTTACGCATCCTATGGTTTTTCCAGCGTGTGGTTTTCTTTGTGCATTTGGTCAGGTGTATCTTGATCTGCAGGAGTCTTTTGGAAGCCAAATGTCTCTAGAACATGTTATGCCAGAGCATATTCAAAACCAGTTGGTGTCTGATCAATTAACTGGTATTCACTCTAGGATTGAGGGTGTACTGGCAAAAGGCCTGCAGCAATACTACGACGTTTTTCGCCCTTCAGATACTTCTGTGGCGAGTTCCAAGCGAAGTTATCGTTCTCGTCATTCTAGCAATAGAAAGCCTTCTGGCGCATCTGTTCAATCTCCCATTATCATTGAGACTACAAGTGATGCCAGTACTCCAGATGATGCGTCTGATTTAACAAATGCTTCTCAGAAGTCTAAATCTTCAAAGCCTCAAGGCAAGAAAACTAGGTTCAAGTCTCCCTCTGAAGGTTCTCTTCCACTTGTACGTGAAGATTCTCATCCGGATAAAGGGGGGATTCAAAGCGTACCAGCACCCAATCCAGTGGATCTAAGTGTTCATCCGGAAGAGCAATCTTCTAAAAAGCAGTCCCCGTTTTCTGGTACATTAATTGACCTGACTAAGGTTAGTCCAGAAGTTGCTTCAAACATCTTGCATCAGTTGAATGTTTCCAAGATATCTCCAAAATCTGGCGACTCTCCAGTGGATTTGTTGAACTTGCAAGAGACTAAGAGTAACCAACAGCAGGCAACAAGTATGCTAGATCCCACTCAGCTTCAATTTGATCCACAAAAAGCAGGAACAATGTCAAATAAACAACCGTGTACTGGCCTTGATCACCAAAAAGCCAGTATGATGACTCAACGTTCTACTACCACCCAACCCGGTAGTGCCCCACCAACAATTGACACGTCTAGAGAAGATCTGTATAGACTAGTCGGTACTACCCCTGATGGAAGACCAGTATCTAGTTCTCCACCATCTACTTTGACTCCACGTGACAAAGAAATCATTGAGTACATGCAAAAGATTAAAGCCTTGACCCCTGATTCTAAAGATGTTAAGAGAGCCTCACTTCCATCTTCTTGCAAGTTTACTGGGGATACCACTAAGTTTGAAGAATTTAGGAATACAGTGGAAGGTCATTACCGTCAGCAACAAGCATCCTATTTGTTCAATAAGGATTTTGTCAAGGCCTATACGGAACATGGTTCTGCTTGCTACGTAATGTTTGAAGGAATATCGTCCCCTGGACAAGTTAGAAAAGATGTGGAAGCTCTTTATGGTGCTATTCAACAGTCTTGTCAGAAGGGAATGGCCAAAACCATCCTCCTTAAGTACGCAGATACAAGCAATGGTGTAGCTGCATGGCAGGATATATGCAAGGAATTTGACCATAGTGGAGACCCAAAAACGAAGGCATCTGAGCTTGAAATTGTGGTATCTACTCCTTTTTCCAATAACTATAAAGGTGGTCTGGTTGGTTGGGTCAAGGACTATGAGAATGCCTTTGCTGAACTGGAAGTCCTCGGGAAAACTAGTTTTGTCGACGATGACTCAAAGAAAGATCGTCTGTTGCAGAATTACGTGGACCCTACTTCTAAAGAATACTTGATCTTAGAGAAGCTTACTGCCGACATGAACTTCAAGGAATTATGTACTTTCCTACGTAGTCATGGTATTAAGAAGAGCAAGTCAATACTTAAGCGAAGAGCCAACCAATCAACGGCAGATCATTCTGAAAGTACCAATGCTACTCTTAAGGACCTTGCTAAATCTGTTGCATCCTTAGTCAAGCAGAATCATCATGTATCTGATCCATGCGAACTTATTCAGGCCAGAGAATTCATGGCTCAGCTTACTAGGATTGAACCGAATGTATGGAAACAGCTTCCTAGGGATATACAGGAGTACATTTCCAAAGGTCGCGCTGCTGAAAGAGAAAAGGCAAAGAAAGAGGAACCAAAGAAATCTGGTAGTAACAAGACTGGATCGGAACTACCAAGGCAGTACAATCGACAGGCTAATTTGACTCAGGTTGAAGATGAGGAGGATGATATTCTCCAGGAATATCTCAATGAAGCACTTGGAACTAAGGGAGCCTCAGATGATGATATTCAGACAAATGCTTTCAACACTATTACTCGAACAGTTGAAGTCAGCATTTCTGAAGAACGCGTCATTAGTTGTATGAACTCCTTAGTCATTGAGGATCAGCAAAAACTGGTTATTATGGATAATGGTGCAGACACTTCCGTAATAGGTAAGGGATGGGATATCATTGCAGTTCACCCTACCAGGAAAGCACATGTGATTGGTTTCGATCATAAAGCGGCAGTAAAGAAAAATCTTGACATTGTTAGTGCTGTGACTGCAGTTGACATCAATGACCATGTATATCTGCTTCAAATCAACGAGGCCGTCAGTAATCCATCTGCAGAACATAGTCTTCTTTCTGAGTATCAGGTTCGCGATTTTGGCACTTCTATTGATTCCGTGCCTCGGAAACATGGTGGAACTCAGAGAATGAATGTAGGGGATGTGGACATTCCTTTTGGAGTCCACAATTGTCTCATACACTTCAAAAGCCGTCATCCTACAGTTGAAGAACTAGACAAAATCCAACCGATTGTCCTTTCGCAAGGAGATATTCCTTGGAATCCCAGAAGTCAGGAGCATAACTCTCCTATTGATACAGATTTTCATCAAGAAGTTATTGCTGCTGCTAAGGCTGATGCACTTGCTGAACTTGAGGAACAGGAAGACCATTGGGCCCAAAATGTCATTTTGGGTACCTCTTCATCTTTTGATGATATTGATACGAATCCTTCTGCATATTACTCCTCTTCCACTCCTAATGCTGCCGTATCTACCTCTGATTCTCCTATGCTTGAGAGTTCTCCCAATCCTTCCCCCAAGGAGGAATGACTGAGCCTTTTTGGTTCAGGGGAGAAACACGGGCAGCCGGAGGCAGGGGAGGATAATAGCACGTGTCATCACGCAGGTGGTGATAAGGAATTGGCTCAGTTAGTCATAGACGATATGCATCTGTATGAAGAAGTTGTAGAATCGTATGACTTCAGGACAGAAGCTGTGCATATTGACTTGATTGCTGCAGTTCAGAATTTTCATAAGGTGAAAGAGGATGTTGTGAAGGAAGATTTTGCGATTCCCAAGCTACATAAGGCAATTCCAGCTAAAGTGGACTATGACCGTCTGGCGCCTTATTTTTTACATAGGCCACGGCATGTCATAAAACGAACATTGGAAAATACTACACAGTTGGCTAAGGCTGTGGTTCATTCGCCATTAAGACGACACTTGAAAAGCCGTTTCTTGATGCTGCGTCATCCCAGACTTAACGAGGTTGTTGCCACTGATACATATTTTTCCAGTGTCAAGTCCATTGAAGGTTATGAATGTTCTCAGGTTTTTGTTGGTCTGACTTCAAGGAGGATTACAGTCATTGGAATGAAATCTAAGTCAGAATTTCCTGAAGCATATCAGGACTTCATGCGCAGCCGCGGCATTCCCCATACATTACGTCGTGATAATGCAGGGGAGGAAACAAGTGAAAAGGTTCTCAACTTACATCGAGATTTAGTCATTTCTGATGAGTTTACAGAACCGCACTGCCCCTGGCAAAATCCAGCTGAAGGTGGTGGTGTTAGGTTTTTGAAGTCACATGCTGAAGTGTTAGCCAACCGAACAGGCAGTCCCGATTACTTATGGTTTTGTTTACATTCCTATATATGTCAAGTGCATGAATGTATGGCTCAAGAACAACTCCATTGGAGGACACCAATAGAGGTCTCTGGGGAGGGAACTCCAGACATTTCCCATATTTTGGCCTTTCAGTGGTATGAACCTGTGTACTACTATGATCCCAATGCATCTCACCCCAAAACCAAGGAGGAGCCAGGGAGATTTGTGGGCTTTGCGGAGAATGTTGGGGATGCTCTAACTTTTAAAATTTTGACTGAGGATACTCGACGGATCATCTACAGAAGTGTTGTAAGATCTGCTCTTGATCCAAATAGTCAGAACAAGAGAGTTAAGTGGCGTAACCCTCCCAAGATCACAGAAAGACACGACATATCAAAGCACCCAAGCAAAGTCTTTGATGTGGAAGAAGCAGATCCGGTTCTTCAACCTAAAAAGGTGTTATTTGTAGACGAATTGGACAAAATGAAGCCTATTGCTAGACGCACAAGGTCACAAAATTCCGATCTTTATAAAGGCCCTGTGGTTAAGAAGCTAGCCAATATGGCATTGATAGATCACAATAGAGTCAACCTGACAGATCAACTCTTAAGGATATTTGTCACGATTCCCTCTGTCATGTGTTTCATTCTAAATGCTCCGGTACCCATGACAAACAAAGCATACCACCAATCCACAAAGAATATCGAAGAAGAAATCCCAGAACTAGGCCGAGTTGAGACTCGGAGAATGACTGATGCAGTTTGCAACATGATGACAGTGAAGGAATTCAAAAGGCTGCGTTACATTCAGGCAGTGGATAAATGCAATGAGGAGATCGAGAATGATGTCAATTTTGACAATTCATTATGGGATGTGAAGCAAATACACCAACATAAGGGTAGAGGGACAAAGCTTGAAGTTCTATGCGAGTTTGGTGATCCCAATAAGTCTGCACAATGGATAAGCCTATTTGCATTGGCTCTCCAAGATCCTGAATCGATTCTCGAATATGCCACCAAGAATCACTTGACGAAAACTGGAGTTTTTCGAACCATTTTTCAGCACTGTGTTGGGGACCAGACCAGTAACCTAATGAGAGCTTACAAAGCTACAATAAGACCAGGAGGCCCAAAGTTCAAGTTTGGCGTACAGGTACCCTATGGTGTCAAACAAGCACTTGCCTTGGATAAGAAAAATGGCAACACCAAATGGCAAGACGCAATCAAGACAGAACTAAGTCAATTGGATGAGTTCAAAGTCTTTAGAGCATTAGCAAAAGGGGAGAAAATTCCAGATGGATACAAACAGATTCCATACCATATTGTTTTTGATGTCAAATTTGATTTAAGAGCCAAGGCTAGGTTGGTTGCAGATGGGAACTGGACAGAAATTGGGAAAGAAGATATTTATTCCGGTGTTGTTGGCATGGAAACGGTGCGATTAGGATTCACTCTAGGAGATTTGAATGGCCTTAAATGCTGTGCCGGAGATGTTGGAAATGCATTTCTAAATGGCTACACAAGAGAGAAAATCTATATCGTTGCAGGTCCAGAATTTGGCCCAGAACTCGAAGGAAGAGTGCTGATTGTTGTGAGATCACTATATGGACTCCGTACAAGTGCAGCTAGATTCCATGAACACCTGTCAGACAGCTTGAGAAGGCTTGGTTATGCACCATCCAAGGCTGATCCAAATATGTTCTTCAAGGACATGGGTGACCACTATGAGTACTTGGCTTCATATGTAGACGACATCCTTGTGTGGTCCAAAGACCCCATGGATGTGATGAGTAAACTCATGAAGATGTACACTATGAAGGGTGTAGGAATCCCGGAATATTACTTGGGAGGAAATGTTGAACAACTTGGAGAGGAATGGATGAAGGAGAACATTCAAGTTGGTCTTTCAGCCAGGACCTATATCGAAAATGTTGTACCCAAGTTTGAAGGTCTCCTAAGTTCAGAATTCAGAAAATTCAAGACACCCATGGAAGAAAAGTACCATCCTGAGTTAGATGAGTCTCCTTTGTGTGATTCAGAACAAGCTTCGATCTTTAGATCGTTTATTGGGAGTTTAAATTGGATCATCACACTAGGCAGATTTGATGTACATCATGCCACAATGAGCCTGGCAAGGTTCAATATGTCACCTAAAGAGGGTCATTTGAAGGCTGTTACAAGAATTTTTGGATACCTTAAAGCCTTTCCAACGGGAAAGATCCTGTTGGATAATAAATCTCCGGATCATTCGCGTTTTGATATTGACGTGAATCACGATTGGCAAGAGTTTTACCCAGATGCAGAAGAAGAGATACCTCATGATATGCTTGAACCAAAAGGAAAAACGGCCAGACTGACCATTTTTGTGGATGCAGACCACGCACATGACCAGGTAACGCGGAGATCTGTGACTGGGATCATTGTATTCCTGAATAATACTCCAATTCGCTGGATTAGCAAGAGGCAAAAGACAGTTGAGTCCTCAACTTATGGGTCAGAGTTGGTAGCCGCGCGTATTGCAACAGAGCTTATACTGGAACTGAGATATACACTCAGAATGTTGGGTGTACCGTTAGACGGTCCGGCACTCATGTTAGGAGACAACATGTCAGTTGTGCTTAACACAACAGTTCCATCAAGTGTGCTCAAGAAGAAACACTTAGGTATTGGATATCATCGAGTTAGAGAAGCAGTTGCAGCGAAGATCTTGAGGTTTGCCCATATACCTTCAGAGGATAATGTGGCAGATGTATTGACAAAACCTCTTGGCAACATTGCTTTCCATAGACTTGTGAGACCAATACTATTCAGAGTGCCTGTATATGTCCGAGAACAGGGTCATGTACTAGACAAACCCAGTGATGCAAAAGATGCATAGCTGATTTACTGTTCTGTAATGTATGAACCTCTATCATACTAATTTGTGTGGCAGCTAGATGTAGGATTCATCCGAACTAGACCCCAAGTGCGCCATTAGAGAGTTATGAAGACCTTGATCCTGGATTTAGGGGAGTGATAGAAACAAACTTCAGTTGTGGAGTTTTGTTGATAGATACTTTACAGGAGAAAGGCCCTGGTATAATGTGATACCTGGAATTAGGTACCAATGTGGTACAAGAATATTTGTTTAGGAATTCAGAACATATTGTGATGTTCAGACAAAATAATATGAGTCTACAGAATGGAAATCCAGGCTACTTGGTTCTTCTCTTGGTTGAATCATATTCTTCATGTGAAGTAGTTGGATATATGTACTTCTATTGTGTGAAAGTACATAGAAGAGTGATTGAGTGATCCATTTCATATATCTTATTTACAAGATATGTTAGATACCTATGAAGAAACAGAGCAGTAAAGTGCTTTGATGAACCATACAGGTTTTGGATATTTCTTGTTCTATTCCCCAATTTCGGTAGATGTAGGGGTCAGAGACGTGTCCGTAACGGTAGATCAGGTAGAATGACCGTCCAAAAGAGAAAACAACGCCCCACTTTTCAAGTGCCAATGGACAGCCGATGCATGTTCATGCACCCATCCGATCAAGAGGAACGTCATCCTCAATGAATCTTTTGATGCGTGGCTATCCATACCACATCAGAGGAACGTATGGAGGAGGAGCAGGGTCTGTAGGACTTGTACCGCACGATACGGAGCTTGCAGTAGGATCTTTGTCCGAGATGACGACCGTGGTTTTCCATTCAGTAAGGTAGATGTAACGCTCATAATCTGGACTTCAGACAACACACAACAGCTTCGTTCAAACAGTTTATCAGACCCATCGACTCTGGCAACCCTGCGTAAGTTTTGCTTTGTGATTTGGTCCGCTGGGCCAGGTTATCCGAGACGGAAGACGCGTGCGCCTGGAAAGGCCATCTCGAAGTCTGTTTTCTTCCGACAGCACCCACCCCACGTTACTACTCACAGCATTGTTTGTTGGTTCTTGGCTTTGCAGGCAATCTTCCGCCTCACTAACGAACCTTCCGGTTTCGATCCTGCACCGACCGTTCGTCTGACGCACGACAACAAGCTCATCGGCGCGTGGCAAGACGCACCTTTTCCTGGCCTTGCATACCTTCCAGTACGGGTTCCTCGGCCAAGAACGACAACTTCCGACCCCAGTAACCAAAAGCACGCCCTTTTGGGTTGCGGCTCGGTTCAACGGGTGACGAGTCTCGTCTTGGCTCTCTCCAAGACGCGCTTCCCACTCAAGTGACCTGTCCAAGTGACATTGAGTGTGCATACTACGTGTGGCTAGCACTGGTGCTACATCTCTACGGCCCATCTACTTGGGACACTCTCTACACCAAGTTCTGATTGCTACCGAGTGCCGGAAAGCAGACAAAGATCACCCCTGCTTGAGGTATCAATTGATCCACACGCCTTGTGGAAAGGTTGGAAAGCGCTTTACCAAAGGTTTGGGTGACTGGCCCCTCATAAGC
>JAAUYD010146524.1_pt1 | contig 10787 bp, 7 predicted proteins | sample 7278101 | NCBI WGS metagenome assembly JAAUYD01 (sample SAMN14350128, study PRJNA611818) | marine sediment metagenome | isolation source: surface marine sediment (0.6m) | place: French Polynesia: Moorea | collected 2018-08
ACAAAGAATAGTATGAATCGATCGTTTTTTATTAAATATTTGTCGAGATCGGATGAAGATTAACATCTAAAAAATCGTCAAATATCGACAAGCAATTAGTGATTAAAGCTACCACAAAAAAGAAAAATTGTTTAAGAAGATAGTGGGCTTACTTTAGCGCGATACAATAGTTTATCTCCCTGTCGATAGCCAATGTAACGAACCTTTACTAGATCTCCAGGTTCAGCAGTTCCTTCTATAAGTTGGTGCCACTGAGGATCGTAAGCAATTTCCTCCCCAACTGAAGCGATCGCTTCTACTCCCCATTTTTTTAACAGTTTTTCTACAGGTTTAACCAATGGTAGCAACCTTACTGCTGGCAGTTGAGGATTTTTCTGGGCTGCAGCTGCAGCAGTTGGCCACTGCAATAACCACGATTCCAGCTCTTGTATACTAGATGAGTGAAATTCTTGCTCCAAACTCTGTTTTTGTGTTTTTAGAAGCTGTTGCAAGCGTTGATACTCTTGCTTTAAAGACTCTACTGTTGCTGAAGAAGAATCATCTTGTCGATCGCTGGCTTGGAGGGATGGAGGTAAAAATGAACTCAGTAATTGATTTAATGGTACTTGTAGGGCCTTACTGAGTTTGAGCAGGGTTTCTATCTGCATTTTAGGCATTAATCCATTTTGCAGTCTTATTAATTGTAATTCAGAAACCCCAGAAACCCTACTTAGCTGTTTCAAACTGGAAATATCTGCTTTTTGCATCATTTGTTGCAGAAGTTCGGCGTTATGGCGGTAAGAAAATTCGTTTTTTGCCATATCTGCTGTGCTTTCCAAATAATATGTACTGCGATTAGTCCTACTCGTTAGGTTAATTTAAGCGATGTGCTTCTGCAATACCGATCGCGGCGCTCTTCTCACTCTACACTTTATTGTCTCTTTTCCTAGGCGCTGGTGAGCTTCAAAACGATGACAACCAGAAAAACCATAATATTCTCCCTCCACTTCTAGCACTTCAATTGGCTCTCGCAAACCCTCTTCAGCAATGGATTTCATTAAAGAAGACACTTTTAGTGGATCTGTCTGTCTTGGTAGAGGTCGGCGAATTTTTGCTAGAGGAATGTTTTCAATCCTAAGCATCTTTTAATTTTTCTCCTGTATATTGGTCTTGAGTTTTAGTATAACGTACTCATAACGAGTTCGACATAGTTTTATAAAAATAGAGTAAAGAGGACAATAGGGAATAAATATTTTGAATAATTCTGTGATAATAAAAAAAATCCCTAATAGATTGTTAGCCTTAGGGAAACTACTCAAAAATAAACAAAACATAGATCTCGATCGACAAATTCACTTAGCGATCGAAGTACTTTTGACTACCTTTGATAAAAGATTATTAGCAATAGAGTCATTATAAAATTTTAGAAAATGAAACCTATCGCAGACAACCGTCAATTTCAGCTCCTAACAAAAAATCAAAGCAATATTTTTATGATAAAATTCGTTAAGAGCTATAATACATAGTCTGTTAACGTAAAATCGGTTTTATTAGTAGCCACGACTTAAATAAACTGGAGAAAAATCAATGATGACTGCTGAAAATACTTCAGCTAGAATAATCGAGGAATTTATAGCTTCTAAGCAAGCTGGCTTATTTCAACAATTAAAGAAGCCAAGGTATACAGGTCAACTTATCCTAACAAATGCTCAGGGAATAAAGTCTACGTTCTATCTTTACCTAGGAAGAATAGTATACGTAACTGGAGGAATTCATCCAGTAAGACGGTGGAGAAGAAATGTAGCACTTTATTTTCCAGATTTATCATTCGACGTGGCATCCTTGCAGCGCGAACTAGGCACTGTCGAACAACAAGAGTTCAACCTGTGTTGGGAGTATCAGTTGTTGTGCATTTGGCTCGAAAAAGAGAAAGTTGCACGGCCACAGGTAGATAAAATGATTCGAGCCGTAATTAGCGAAGTCTTATTCGATCTTACTCGCTCGGTAAAAGTAGCTTATCAAATTAAACAAGACAAATCTTTATCTACGTCTACCCAACTGGTATTAATAGATGCAGAGCAAGTAATTGCGGAATCTTGGAAAGTTTGGCAAGCTTGGCAAGCAGCTAAAGTAGCCGATCGCTCTCCTCATTGGGCTCCAATAATTAGAAAACCCAAGCAACTGCAATCGTCAACCTCGCCGAAAACATTCCAAGTTCTCAACAAACTCCTAGATGGAAAACATACTTTGCGGGATTTAGGAGTACAGATGAAAAGAGACGTGGTACAAGTAACCCGCTCCTTAATGCCTTATATTCAATTGGGTTTGGTAGATTTAGTAGAAATTCCCGACTTACCAGTTCCAGTAAGCCAGTCCAAGCAACCCATATCTCCTCAAGTACAGCCGCAAAGAGGAGCGAAGAAACCCTTAATCGCTTGTGTAGATGACAGCGAAATAATATGCCAAACTATGGAAAAAATTCTCACAGTCTCGGGTTATGACTTTTTAGGAGTCAGTGACGACCTGCGAGCACTAGCAGTTTTGTTGGTACGCAAACCTGATTTCATTTTCCTCGATCTAGTAATGCCTCATACCAACGGATATGAAATTTGCTCTCAACTGCGCAAACTTTCATTATTCCGCAACACGCCGATCGTAATTTTGACAGGAAAAGACGGTCTAATCGATAGAGTTCGCGCTAAAGTAGTAGGATCTACAGATTACATAACTAAACCAGTAAATGCTGAGACAGTACTCAACGTACTCAGCAAACATCTCGAAATAGTATAAACTCATCGCTAAAAGAAAAAAATCAGGTATACAATACAATGTTAAAAAAAAAATAATCTTGGAAAAAAATCCCACTCAACACAATAATATTGGTCGGCAACTAGGTAAAAAAGTCTAAATTGAAAAAACAAACACTATCGCCTAGAAAAAAAACCTAAAAATAGTAAGTAGACCTCGCTTTTTTTTAGTCAATTAAGTCAAGATTAATTAATAATATGACTGTGCCGCCAGTTTAACAGATAAAGGTAGTATATTTTACTTGGAATGTTGCTTTTTAGAGGTAAAAAATTTTTATGGCTACTGCCTTAGTTGTGGAAGATTCACTAACAGAACTAAAAATTATCAGTAACTGCCTGCAGCAAATAGGAATCGATGTATTGACGGCAAAAAGTGGAGAAGAAGCTCTAGAGAAAGTTATTAGCAATCCACCAGATCTAATAGTTTTAGATGTAGTACTCCCAGGTCGCAGCGGCTATGAAGTCTGTCGCAATCTCAAAAACGATAGCAAAACCAGCAAGATCCCGATCGTACTCTGTTCTACTAAGAAAACAGAGATGGATAAATTTTGGGGCATGAGACAGGGAGCAGATGCTTACATACACAAACCACTAGATCGAGAAGAATTAGTTCGTACAGTCAAACAGCTCATCGGAGATCGAGCATAAGATAAAAAAAAGGAAAATTCAATAATGGAAGCAGATTATCTATCAGTATCGCAAACCTTATTATCAGTACAAAATCCAACTGAAGACGATCTAAATGAAAAAGAACAATTCCTTAGATTTCATTTGGTTCCCGATACAACCCTCATGCTGTCGATTACGCAGCTAACAGAAGTATTAACTATTCCTGTCGGTCAAATTATTCCCATACCTCACATGCCAGCCTGGGTAATGGGAGTTTACAATTGGCGGGGTGAAATTCTTTGGATGGTAGACCTGGGACAATTGGTAGGACTTACTCCTTGGTACGAGCAAAATATTAACTATATCAACTATAAAGCAATTGTGCTAAAAGATCGGGTAGAAAAATCTAGTGCGGCCAAAGAAGTCGGTCGAGTACTGGGATTGGTAGTTACTAGAGTAGAAGATATAGAGTGGTGTGAATCGGAATCAATTCAACCTGCACCAGATTCTATGGTCGGTTCCCAATTAGCGCCATTCTTACGAGGATACTGGTTGAAAAGCAACGGAGAAATAATTATAGTTCTTGATGGAAAAACTATTATGAATGCAATGCCCTCCCAAGACAAACAAGTAAATTAAACTCTGAAAATACCTTTAAAGCTATAAAAAGATTAAAATAACTTATATAAAACAACCGCTGCTTTGTTTTTTTTGTTAGTAAAATTTCATAGATAATAAAGTAGCAAATAAAAATTATTAAGATCAGCCGAAAATTTCACCCTCGGCGCCTATTTAGACAATAGACAACTAACTAAAAAAACAAACAGATTGAATTAGGGGTATTACATGACTCAGACTCCTGCTAAGCCTGATTCCCAAGATCGGAGCGGAAATAATATTTTACCCTCTCAAACAAAGGGAAATCCAAAAGCAGAACCAGGTAAACAGCCACCTGGAAAACCTCCATCGCCGCGAAAATCGACCAATAATTTGGTAGACAATTCAAGTGTATGGCAAAGTATGCGCGTAAAAGCCATATCAATAGCGATCGCGATCGGAACAATTCCAGCCATGGGAATAGGATTGCTATATTATCACTTTACAGATCGGATGCAAAATTCCCTCAAACAAGAAATTAGGGAACACCAAATAGAAATAGCTAATTATTTAAGCAATAAAATTAATCTGTTTGCTCAGGAAAGAATCTTGAGACTAGAGCTGATTGCTAGCTCTCCCATTTTAGCCGATCCAAACGCGATCGCAACTGTAACCTCTCAACAAAAGCAGGCATGGCTAAACCGCTCTCTCGAAGGTGAAGGAGGATTTTATCAAAGCTTGGCTATCTTCAATCTAGAAGGTAAGTTAATATTGGAATCTAAATCTCAGTCTTCTAATTTTATCCCAGGTGACTACAAGCGATCGGAATTGTTAAAACTAGTTCGGGAAAATCCAGACGAAGCAATAATACTACAAACCACAGATTCAAATAACCATCCAATCTACATAATAGCAAAACAAATTAAACAAATAAATAGCGATCGAGCGCTGGGGATCGTAGCAGGGCAAATTGGCGCCCAGAGACTACAAGAAATCTTTCAAATCAAACGTGCCAACGGCTCAGAACAAAAATACCGAATGGTAGATGGGAACGACAAAATAGTTCTCAGCTCTCAACAAGATGAAGTAGGTACCTCGATCGGAGAAATACTTAAAAAGTCTGCTAATAAACTGCAAGAACAACAAAACGATCCAGAAAAAACAGAAAAATACTCCATTGTCGAAGAAGGAAATAAAATCATCATCAAAATCCAAGTTGAGAAGCCAGAAAAAATGGCTCAACTCGACTGGTCTTTAATTGTCAGCAACCAAATACAAAATACATTTACCTATCAGGCGCAACTGCTGAACATTCTTCTTTTAGGAACAGGAGTAGTAGCGCTTATAGTAGCGTCCATAGCCTATTATTTAGCCGATCGAGCCACCCGTCCCATTATCGCCGCAGCAGGAGCAGTAACCAAAATTGGGGAAGGACAATTAGATACCCGTTTGCCAGTTAAAGGGAAAGACGAAGTTGCGACCTTATCGGGAAATATCAACCAGATGGCAGCTCAGTTAGAAACTCTAATCGGCGAACAAGAATTTTTAGCAAAACAGTCTCGCTTGTTAACGAAAATCAGCAGTTATCCCACAACAAGCAAAGAAGATGGAGAAAATATTCTCAACCAATCCCTAGAAGGAGCAAGAGAAATACTGCAACTAGAGCGAGTGGTTATTTATTGCTTCCATCCCGACGGAAGCGGTTACATTGCCAATCAATCATTAGAAAGTGGTTGGCCAGATGCTCTCAACTACGAAATAAAAGACCCCTGCATTTCTCCAAACTTGCTGGAGGAATACTTGCAAGGAAGAGTAGTGCCAACAGCAGATGTCAAAAAAACAAATTGGCACCCCGACCACCTGCAATTAATGGAGCAATTGGAAATCAAAGCTAATTTAGTAGTGCCAGTTATTAATCAAGGGGGACTATACGGTCTGCTAATTGCTCATCACTGCGCCAATACCCACGAATGGCAGCAAAGGGAGATCGACTTTATGAAACAGTTGGCGGCGCAGTTAGGATTAGTTTTAGAGAGGGTCACATTTATTGATGAAAGAGAAGAAGAAAGCAAGCGATCGGAGGCTCTCAAAGAAATTACCCTTAAAATAGCTAGTTCTTTTAACCCAGAATTAATCTTTGAAAACACGGTAAAAGACGTTCGTCAAACCCTGCAAACAGATAGAGTTCTGATTTACACCTTTGACGAAAACTGGAGTGGCACAGTAATTGCCGAATCCGTAGCAGAGAAATGGCCTCGCGCTCTCGGGGTAGAAATTGCCGATCCCTGCTTTGCCCGAGATTTCGTTAAAAAATACAAAGAAGGTCGAGTACAAGCAACCCCAGATATCTACAAAGCTAACTTGACTAATTGTCACCTTCAGCAGCTAGAGCCATTTTCCGTTAAAGCAAATATAGTAGCGCCGATTTTAGTAGATGGGGAACTTTTAGGATTATTGATCGGCCATCAATGTTCTAATAGCCGAAATTGGGAACAAACAGAAGTAGACTTTTTCAGCCAAATAGCAACTCAAATAGGACTGGCTTTAGAAAGAATCAATCTTCTAGAACAGCAAAAAAATGCTAAAGAACAAATAGAAAAACGAGCCTTAGAGTTACTGATGGAAGTAGATCCAGTCAGCAAAGGAGATCTGACAATTAGCGCCAGAGTAACTGAAGACGAAATAGGCACAGTAGCAGACTTCTACAACGCAACCATTGAAAACTTGCGCAAAATCGTCATTCAAGTGCAAGGAGCATCCAAAGAAGTAACCACAACCACCAACAAAAATAAAGGCTCCGTGCAAGCTCTTTCAGCAGGAGCTACCCAGCAGAGAAAAGAAATTGAGGCAGCCTTAGAACAGATTAAGCTGATGACATCTTCAATTCGAGCGGTAGCAGATAATGCCAAGCAAGCAGAATTAAGCGTACAGCAGGCGACTCAAACCGTAGAAGAAGGGGAACAAGCCATGAACCGTACGGTTGACGGGATGGTGGCAATTCGAGAAACAGTAGCAGAAACAGCCAAAAAAGTCAAGAGATTAGGAGAGTCATCCCAAAAGATTTCTAGAGTAGTAAGCTTGATTAACAGCTTTGCCGAGCAAACCAATCTCCTCGCCTTAAATGCTTCCATTGAAGCAGCTCACGCAGGAGAAGAAGGTCGAGGCTTTGCCGTAGTAGCCCACGAAGTGCGCTCCCTAGCTGCTCAATCTGCAGAAGCAACCGCAGAAATTGAAAAGCTAATAGCAGATATTCAAGCAGAAACTAACGAAGTAGTAGGAGCAATGGAAGCAGGGACATCTCAAGTAGTAAACGGAACCAAATTGGTAGACGAAACCCGATCTTCCCTCGATAAGATAGCCTCAGCCAGCTCTCAAATTAATCAGTTAGTCAAAGATATCGCTAGTGCAGCAGAAGAACAAGCTCAAACCTCCGCAGCAGTAAACCAAAGAATTGCAGAGGTAGCAGCAATTTCCAACCAAACTTCCTCCGAAGCACAGCTAGTATCCGACTGTTTTAGCCAATTGCTTTCAGTAGCTAATGCACTCCAAGACAGTGTAGGTCAGTTTAAGGTCAATTAGAATCGCTCCTATCCAAGCTAAATAAGGAATTGTTACGCTACTAAATTTATAACCAGGTCTAAGTTTATGACGAGAATTCAACCAACGAGCGATCGCCAAAATAGTAACGAAAATAATTCAGCTAATAGAGATTCGTCTTTGAGACAAAAAAGTTCTACTAGCAATCTTTCCCACGATCGGTCGTCCTCACAAGAACAATCGAATTCACCAGACAATATAATTGACTCGTCAAAGAAAAAATCGAAAAAATTGCCAGAAGGTAGACCTCTTGGCAAGCAGTTGTTATTCTATCTTCTACCTACAGTATTAGTACCCATGGGACTTGCTGGTTTTGTAGGTTATAAAGTCATTCAAGAAAACGCTGAAAAGAGAATAAAAATGCAGTCGAGCGATCGAGCAATACTAGCTAGCAAAGTAGCTAGCGATCTGCTCGAAGAAGCATTTAAATTTCCCACAATTATAGCTAGCAACCCTTTAGTAATAGAGGCAGTTAAAACTGGAAGTCAAAAAGTTGAAGAGGAAAAACTAAACCAACGTTCAAAAGAGCAACTAGAAAATAATTATTCTCGCACCAGATTGATATCGCCCAATCAAAAACTCAACGATTATTTAAGAGCAATAGCTAAATTAAATGGAGTTCCCAAGATATTAATTACAGAGCGACACGGATTGAATATTGCTTATAATCGCACAGCAAGAAAGTTCGTTCAAACAGATGAAGATTGGTGGGTAAATGCCGACGAAAAAAGAAATTGGGTTTCTCCTCCAAATGAAAATGAATCTGTTGGAATCACCACCATCCATTTATCCCGCAAAATAACTGACCCCAGTTCGGGAGAATTTTTGGGCGTAATCAAATATTCTTTACCCACTAGCACATTTGACATACTCACTAGATATTTGATGCGCACTGGGATTAAAGATTCCCAAACTCAACAAGTTCAGCTATTTGACAGTAAGGGAGGGGACCCGATCCTTACTGTTAAAAAATCTGGTTCTTTTCACAGTTCACAAGTAACTGGGAGACCTAAAATTAATCAAATCAGCCAAGATTTAGTTAAGTTATACGAGCTAAACCTAGCTGTAGATTCTGAGAAAAAAGAAAAGAATATAAAAGATCTAGAAAATATTTGGCAAAAAGATAACCAGATAAAAGAAATAAAAATAGAGAGAATTTTAGATAACGATCGAGACTCCAAAGATAGAGGTTTAATTGCTTCATTTTTCCTAGAAAAAAGACTTTATAAAATGGCAACCGTACCAGGAACAAACTGGGTGTCGGTAGCTTCGATCGACAAAGTAGAAATAGTATCAGCAGGAAAAGAACTGATTTATATTTTTAGTTCGGCAGCATTATTGTTGGCAATATTAGCTGTAGGAATGATTTTAATTTTAGCTCGCAAATTGTCCGCTCCTTTAGGAAAATTAGCTCAGAAAGCAGAACAGATAGCAGCGGGGAATTTAGAAGTTCGAGCAGAACCAGGAGATACCAAAGAAACTCAGACCCTCGCTCAAAGTTTTAATAATTTGGTAGCACAACTCAAAAGCTTGCTACAGCAACAAGTCTCGGAAACTAAGCAGTCGAGACTGCTAGCAGAAATTAGCAGTTCTCCCACCACAAATAAACAAGATGGGCAAAACATACTCAACCTTTCCCTAGACGGAGCAAGAGAAATCTTGCAAGTAGAACGGATGGTTATTTATCGCTTATACTCTGACGGAAGCGGTTATATAGCTAACGAATCAGTAGCTGAAGATTGGCAAAACGGTCTCAACTACGAAATCAAAGACCCCTGTATTCCCCAAAACTTGTTAGAAGAATACTTGCAAGGAAGAGTAGCAGCAACTGCAGATGTCAAAAAAGCTAATTTTCATCCCGACCACCTGCAGTTAATGGAGAAATTACAAATAAAAGCCAATTTAGTAGTGCCAATTATCGATCGCGGCAAACTATACGGTCTAATAATTGCTCACCACTGCGCCAAGACCCACGAATGGCAGGAGAGGGAGATTAACTTTACAAAACAATTGGCAGGGCAATTGGGATTGATTTTAGAGCGAGTAGCATTTATCCAAGAAAGACAAGAAGAAACAGCTCGATCGGAATGCCTCAAGGAAATTACTCTCAAAATTTCAGGGGCTCTAAAAGCAGAAGATATCTTAGAAACAGCAGTAGGAGAAAGCCGCCAGCTTCTGAAAGCAGACAGAGTAGTAATAGATAGCTTTGACGGAGTTAGAAAAGGTACGGTGATTGCCGAATCGGTAGGAGAAAATTGGCCTAGAGCTTTAGGAGCTGAAATTACCGACCCAGGGTTTATTAATCAATTCGTCGAGCGATATAGAAGAGCAGAAGTAGAAGCGATAAACGATATCTATAAAGCTAATTTGAGCGAATTCCACCTCAAGCAGCTAGAACCCTTTTCCGTCAAGGCTAAATTAGTAACTCCCATACTGATGGGGGGAGAATTGCGAGGCTTTTTAATTGCCCATCAATGTTCTGGACCTCGCAAGTGGGAACAATCTAATATTGACTTCTTATCTCAAGTAGCTACTCAAGTAGGACTGGCACTAGAGAGAGCCAACCTTTTAGAACAACAAAGAGATGCCAGAGAATATCTCCAAGAAAGAGCATTAGAATTATTACGGGAAGTAGACCCTGTCAGCAAAGGAGACCTAACCATTCGCGCCAGAGTCACCGAAGATGAAATAGGAACAGTAGCATACTCCTACAACTCGACTATAGAAAGCTTGCAAAAAATTGTTAACCAAGTACAATCAGCATCGAGACAAGTCGCCACAACCACCAATAATAACCAAGCATCCGTACAAGCACTATCCACAGGCGCTCAAAAGCAAAGACGAGAAATTGAAGCAGCCAGAGAGCAAATTCAGGCTATGGCTAACTCGATCGCTGCAGTAGCAGCCAATGCCGAACAAGCAGAAACAATGGTACGACAGGCAAATGAAACAGTAGAAGCTGGCGAGGAAGCAATGAATCGCACCGTTGAAGGCATTATGGCTATTTGCGATACAGTCGCAGAAACCGCAGATAAAGTCAAGCAGTTGGGAGACTCTTCCCAGAAAATCTCCAAAGTCGTCAACTTGATCAGTCGCTTTGCCGCTCAAACCAACTTGTTAGCACTGAAAACCTCAATTGAAGCAGCCCGCGCAGGAGAACAAGGGCGAGGATTTGCCGTAATTGCAGATGAAATCCGC
>JAAUYD010068713.1_pt1 | contig 10786 bp, 13 predicted proteins | sample 7278101 | NCBI WGS metagenome assembly JAAUYD01 (sample SAMN14350128, study PRJNA611818) | marine sediment metagenome | isolation source: surface marine sediment (0.6m) | place: French Polynesia: Moorea | collected 2018-08
GGTTTGGGGGTGGGTTTAGTTTTTGAAGGTTGCTTTGGGGTATGTGCTAGCTAGTGCCTTGGAGCACACAGAGCTGGCCGTTTGAACTCAGAGATCAATCCAATCCAATCCAATCAATCAACTACTTTGCATTCTAAACACTGCATACATTTATATTGCTTCAGTTATATTTTATATTTTATTCTCGTTCATTTGCATAGGCTTGTCGTCTCTCCCGACTTGCCTTTATACTCACACAATGAATTAATCACACCTTTTTTGATATCTGATATCATGCAAAGTCTCCTTTTTTGAGGTTTTGCTAAGGTTTGGTTGATTCATTTTCCCTGTAAGGGTTAGCTTCTTTAACATTAAGTCTTTTGACTTTTTAACTTTATCAAACAGTTACTTTTATTTATAAAAGTAATTTTTTGTTTGTACATATTTCCTTTTTTGGAAGGCTGTACATAGCATGGGCGCTCCAGACACAACGGACACTGTTATGCCTGACTAGGTGCAATAAGTGTTCACCACCACGCATATGGATCAATTTATTGCCCAAGTAAATAAATAAATTACTATTTAGGGCACAAAAATTAAGGAGGGATTGTGTGCTTCGCAAGATACTTTGAAGGAGGACTTAAAGAAGGAGTTCTCTGCTGTAGCACAGTAAGTGCACACAATTAAATAGGAGGTTACTAAGTATGGCACTGAAATTGGGGGACTTTAGCAAAAACTCAAGGATTAAAAAGCCATTCGTTCGTTGGCTAACAATGTTCTTATTTTCACCAAAGAGAACATTGCTCCTGAGTTGAAGCTCCAGCCTGGTATGAACCAGTCAGCATAGTCAGCAGCACTCACAGCACTAGTCTAATTTATTTAGACTAAAACTTCCTTTACCCCTCTTTAAAAAGGAAGTGTGATTCGTTTTCCACGAAAGGGAGCTCCTTTTTATAGGATTAAGTTTATCTCTGAAGCAATCGCTGATGCTGTTCGTGGCCATTACCGAGAATTTCTCATGGCTGGATTGACCGTCACGGAGGACCTCACCTCTCAGGAGAGAGCTGAACGCAATGCCATACGCACTATTATGACGACATATTGGAAAATTCCTACTTTTCCAAATTCAAGGTTCAGCAGGAGTTTGCTAAAATGCAAGGTGGATGGGAATTTTTCGTTTTTGAGCTTGGCAGAGGTATAACAATTGGTGTAGGAGAACAGAATTGGCATTTATGAGGAAAAAAACGGGCAGTGAGGGCTCTCTTCAGATTTGACCTACCTTTGGCAAGAGATTTGGTCAGTAAGTATTTACCTGACACTTATGTTTTATCTTATAAGACTTTGTGTCGTGAATATACTACTGTTGAGGCGTTTAAGTATTTGTATTAGTGCGTCAGTACAGCTCATGCACGGGTGTAATCTGCAATCACGAACTCTTTGCTGTACTAGTCTGTCAATTTGGATGAGTCGTAAATTGTTAATGGGTAGTTTCGAATATATTTTTAAAATGTTTAAGGTATAAGGTATAAGAAACATTTATTTTTATAATTGGTGGCTTCTAAGGTGTATGACATTCTCGCAATTAACGAAACCCATTTGACAACTTTACCTTCATCTTATAGTGTAGTCTGTCGTGAAGCAGGTTATAACATTATCTTTCTTTCGGCTTTATAGGGTGATGCTAAAGGTAGAGCCTCTGGTGGCTCCATAGTTTGTATTAAACAATCATTTCGGGCTACTAATGTATCAAAACAGCATACTGCCTATGGCGAACGCATTGGTTTCCATATTGCATAATTTCACTTTTCGTTTTTGTACCGCAATCCACGGTCACGTTATGAGGACTTTACCCAAGTTTTTACAAGTTCTCTTAACTCTAACGACTGTTTAGTGTATTTTGGGGATTTTAATTTGTAAATTCCTTTTCCAAACCAACCTTCTGTGGTAACTACCGAACCTATTGATATTCATAATTGTACTGTACCTCCTCCTGACGAAACTCGCTTTTTTGCATATGAACGCAGGAAAATTGTTAATCTGTTTAATGCATTTCCTTTATTTGTGGTAACTCCTTTTGTTGCTACTCATAATAAAGGTCGTACCCTTGATTATATGCTTTGTAATCATGTCGCAACTTGGTTTTTTTGTTAGTGCTCTTGCTCGGTTTGTCACGATGTCATACCATCTGACCACTGTGCACTGTTGGTTGGTTTGCCAGCGATTCCTTTTACCCACGCATCGACAGGGTGTAATTTGTAGCAATCGTGGTCAACTACTTTTCGTATTAATCCGTAAGTATTAAAGAATCCTAATATTGTATATAATGTTTTATCGATTCTGTAATCTTCTGTACGCTTGTCGTCTTTTTCGACTTTGTAACCTGGGGTTGCACTTGCGTACTTTGCCACCTTGGTATATCTCACTTTTTCATTTGCGTCAGCGCTATCTCGCTTGTACTCCAAGCCAGTGCCTCGTACTTATACTACAGTTTATCGTTAGTTTCGTACTATACTGTAGAAAGTACCATCGCTTTCGTAGTAACGTACATGGCTTAAAAGTCGTTGTTACAAGTACAATATTTTGGAGGGTTGTGCATTGTAGCATAATTTGCTTAAAGCAAATTGTTGCAATACTACTTTTCTTCGGGTACTTAAGGCTCGTCCTTCCTAGTCTACTGAGATTGAAGCTTCTCCTTAGGCTATTTTTACTCACTTTTCTACATTTTTCAACAGGCAATCACCTTGTACTTCTGTACTTTCGCCTGAAATGTTATAATGTTATAAGTAGTTGGATAATTCTGTTGTTGCACGTTTGAATGGTGCTATTACAGAATAGGAAGTTGTTGCGCAGTTGGGGAACATGTCGGTGTAGGCTAATCCGGGTTCGTTTGGATTACCAGTGTCGATAGTGAAGTATTTGTGTACTAATTCGATCGTACTAACTTAGTTGACCTCATTGTTGAACAAGTGGCTTGATAACCCTTCCAACGATGCATTATTATTATCTTTTCTTTCTACTATTCCAAAACCTGGTCGTTCCACTGCTTTACCCAAAAACTTGCGGCCTATTTCAGTGTCTAGTATGTGGTATCGTTTAGTACAGAAGATATTTATTGCACGGTTCTCTGACTAGTTACTACATCTCTATTCACTTAATTAGCATGGTTTCTGTCCTAATCGCAATTGCTTAACAGCTTTAAGCAATTTGGCGTGTACAGTGGAGTTTGCGTTGGGCAGTAATCTTCCAGTTTACATTTGTAAATTGGATGTGGATAAAGCTTATGATTCTGTGGATAGATCAGTGTTGGATTAGGTGGTTGCTCACGTTGGGTTGGCTAATAATCGTTTTTATAATTTGTCTAAGTTAGCTCGGGATGATGGTTTTACTACTATTGTTTCACCAGATGGTTTATCGTCACCTTTTACTACTTCGCGAGGAATTAAGTAAGGGTGCCCTCTCTCCCCCATTATTTTTGCGATCCTTTTGAGTGGTATGGAATAGTATGTGTTGACGCATGTTACTGATGCGGGGTTTTTGATTGCTAATATGCGTCGTTTCCTCCTTTCTTATGCAGATGATCTTACTCTCATCTGCAAGTCGGAAGCTGAGCTTTGGTAGGTCTTTGCCATGGTATAGACCTTTTTAGGTGCTTTAGGCTTATCTTGCTCCCCTACTAAATGCTCAGTTTTGGTTATTGGTGGTGGTGGTGTCACTTCGGTGGTATTGGCGGACACGGAACTGTAGTGTGCACGTGACATGACCTTTCTTGGGGTTACTTTGTCAGACGTGGGCACTTTTGGTAGGCCCCCGGGTAATATTGAGGGTAGGGTTCACTAGCTTTGGGCTCGGTTGACTGAGATTGGGTTGAATTATATTCCGATGGCATTGTTTTCTGCATATTCGGTATTTATTTAGCCTACGGTCTCTTTTGCTTGTGAACTGTGGTGCCTGCCTCATGTTTGGAAGATTTTGGATAACCGCCAATCTCCTTTTGCACCACTTTTTCAGGATGCTATTTTGAAATGGCTCCGGTCTATTTTTGGGCTTCCGGCTAATTCCTTTACCGCTCCACTCTTTAGTCTTACGGGTATTAAATCTCCCTTCTACCTTACTTTGAAACTATTTGTTTCATTGGTTAAGCGCCTTTCAGCTGATTAGTTGGCTATGATTCGGGATGTTGCACGGGTGCAACACGGAGGATATTGTGAGGCTTTTGTTCGGGTTTATTCATTATTAGAATCGGCTGATTGGGATTGGGAGTAGGTATATTCGCAGACTATTTCCAGGTATTGTGCTGCACGTCCAGAGGGGTCTCGTACATGCAGCTGGTTTGCCTTGTTTGGCACTCGTCCGGTGATGTTGTATCCTCTACGTCGCCATATTTCTCGTAGTAGTGTGATTAACATTTTCCGCTTTTTGGGAATGTAACACACTTACTTTTGGACGCATCAGTCACATTGTTCATTGTGTGGGGCTTCTTCTCCCCCTACTTTTGAGCATTTGTTGATTGACTGCACAGCCACCACAGATGTCTGTGCTTTCCATGGAGTTCCTTCTGATCGGTTATTTTTGAGGTCTTATATTTGTAACCTTTCGGGTAAGGAGCTTAGTGATTTGGCTGTTGCAGTTATGGCGATATTGGATGCTACGACTCACCCTTCTTCGTCGAGGCGGATTACGAGTTTACCAGTGTGTGTGCCTCGGGTTATTGCTAGGGATTCTCATTTTGTGTTGCGGTTTGATGGGTCATTTTAGCGAGGCACGGGTGCCGGGGTGGGGATCACCCTGGAATATTTACATGGTCATCCTTTTGCCACATTTTCTGTGCCTGTGTCCACCCTGGATGCACTCCGTACAGAAATGTGTGCTCCCACTTTGGGAGCTCTTCTCCTCAGTGTTCTGACACCTGCACGGGTTACCATTGAGGGTGATAATCGCTATGTTGTTGGTCTTTTGTCTCGTGAATATGCCCCCTCAGAATCCTTTTTGCTTAATGCTACGGAGATTTGTTTTGATCTCTTGTAGTCTTGGCATGTTCGCAGCTTATGGGTTTCTCGGGATCACAATCAGGTTTGTGATTCTTTGGCACGTGCAGCTGCCTCCACTGGTACCATCTCGGTGTGGTGTTTGTCAGGTTGGTAATCATTATCAGATGTTTGGGAGCAATCTTGTTATGCATTTTCTTCGAAGTTTGTACAGCGCTTTCATTGACTTGCCCTATTGGCCCCTTTCCAGTATGGTATATGATCTTGGATGTTAGTATGTGGATGTCTGGTTGAGGCTGCATTCATGGGGAGGATTGTTAGGCTGTATGGTTTGGGGGTGGGTTTAGTTTTTGAAGGTTGCTTTGGGGTATGTGCTAGCTAGTGCCTTGGAGCACACAGAGCTGGCCGTTTGAACTCAGAGATCAATCCAATCCAATCAAACAAGCCCCACCCTCCAAGACAACTACATTTCAATTCACATTCATTGTTACATTCATTTTTGTTACATTCGTTACTTACTGCATTCACATCTCTACTTGAGGACCCCAGGCCATTGGACTCACCCCAATGCGCCTTTTTTATCACATTTTATCTCGGTTTTATTGAGTCTTACTATGCATTAGTGAGAACTCTGCTTCTCTGCACTTTTGTTATGTTGCGAGACTGATATCACTGATTTACTACCCACACTTGGGGTTCCGACTGACAGACCGACTTTTTACAGCTTTAAAAATCATATTTTTAATTCTTTAATTAGTTTTTCTGTGAAAGTGATTCATTCTTTACACATGGCTGATATGCAAGTTGAGGCTACGGGAACAGGGACTGCATCTACCGCTCCAGCTGCTGCTACACCTTCCAATTTAGTACAAAAGACAAATGGCGAATAAGCACCTGCATGGATGGCTAGCTTTATTAATGCAATTGACCAAAAAGTCGCAGAAAGGAATGAACACCTTAAGGCTAGCCTTACTAATGATTTTGCCAGGGTGGCTCAAGAAGTACGATAGGAGATCTCATCACAATCGGCTGCACTCAAAACCGTACAAGCTGCAGTGAAGGACTAGAACCTTATACGAAAAAAGGCATGTAATGTGAAGTTCACTCCACACAAATAAAGCCAGGCAGACTGGGCTTTGACTCGGGGACTATCAGATGAGTAAAAGATGGACAAAATCAGGAGATTAGCAGGCCACTTGCACCAACACACCGGCTTTGAACCAATCCCTCGTGGCTGCAAAATAATTGAACCACGGTCACCAGAAGCTTCTCCTTTCTACATAATGTAATTTCTTAGTGAAGTATAGGCTGATCATGTCCGTGCATTTTGGAAATAATTCCTGAATGCTGGCCTATTTGTGGGAGAGGATCTCACCAAAGCCGAATCTGCGGAACGCAATGCTATTATATAGCACATGAAACAGTACTGGGGCCGCGAGAAAGTACCAAATTCGAGATTCTCTCGAAACCTTTTAAAATGTACGATTGATTAAGGGAAATAATTCGTACTTTTGACGTTGTAGGAGGTGTTGGAGCTAACTGCCTCCAATAGAATTGACCCATGGAGGGTAAAAAACGATTAGTAAGGGCAGTCCTGAATTATGACTTGCCGCAAGCACGGGACTTGTTGACCAGACTTATTCCAAACTTTTCGGTGATGTCTTATGGTGCAATGATTAGTTAAATGAGTCGTGTTGAAGCTTTTTAGTATTTGATTAATAAAATTGGTGAATGTCATTCTGATGTAGTGCAATACTTTAACTCTGAACTTCCCCGACTTTCGACTCACCATTCTACTATTTCTGGGAAATTCTAGCTTTTTAGTTAGAATGTTTTTGGCTTGAGATTTAATGAACCAATTCTATTTTTGTTGTTGGCCTCTGGCAAGTATGACTTGCTCAGTTTATCTGAAACGCACCTCCTTTCTTTGCCAATTTCTTGGAAGAGTGAGATTCGCAAACTTGGTTATAAGTTCTGCACCGTGCCTGCGAGCAAGGATTTTTCGTAGGGAAGGGCTTCGGGTGGTATGCTCGTACTGTTCAAAGCGTGTTTATTAGTATCTGGTATTTCAACAAAGAAAACTGATTTTGGAGAATGGATTTAATTTATTATTGATGGTTAATACAAGTTTCATTGTGTGTATCGCAATCCTTCATCGCCTCTACATCTGATTTCAGAAGTGTTTACTGAGACCTTGAATTCGAACTTACAACACTATTTTTGCGGAGACTTTAATTTTTAAATTCCTCTACCTTCTGTTTGGTTAAGATTGAAGTCGTGCCCAGTTGCTGTGCGTATGTGTAGATCACCACCTGCGAATGAAAGCAAACATTTTGTAGTTGAGAGAAAGAAAGTGCAACGTTTGCTAGGTACTTTTGCTCTGTAAGTTCTGTCGAAGTTCACTGCTACTCATAAATTGGGACATACACTGGATTATGTACTGTGTAATAATATTGCTGCTCGCACTTGTTCACAATCGTCGCGTTCGGTGTTCACTGAATTTGCATCTGATCATTATGCCATTGCTATTGGTATTGGTTTATCAGTAACAAAAGAAGTTACTCCCTCTATAGTGAATACTTGCATGCGTGTTCCTGGCTCAATGCATGATAATCCAATAATATTGTTTAATACGTTGAATGTAGTACTATCATACATTAGGGCACACCGGGACTTGGACAATTCTTTGCCTGCTATTAGATTGGCTGCCTTTGCAACAACCTTGCACCAAGCTTTTAGAATATCTGCTGCTATGCATCGTGTGTATTATCCCCCTAAACCAAAAACTTATGCAGTAGTATATCGATAGTTTAATTGTGTGTTGCACAAAATTCCTGAACTGTCATAACAGCGTCGGTGGTTGCAAGCTAGAGCCTACAAGTATAATATAGTGACTGGGTGTAATGTACAGCGCAATTTATTACGCACTAATTTTAATTCCCATTCTTTCTTGCGTATGCTTAAACACACCCCTGATAATAATACTGTTGAGGTTACAAAAACTGAAATTGCAAATCATTTTGATTAATTATTTAATGCCCCTGGCGTGTCACCCCCTCTCACTATGGAATTCCTATCGGGGTATAACCAACTCAACACTGTGTAGTCTAGTGTTCTTGAGTAACAGGTCACAGTAGGGGAGATTCGAACGGCTCTAGCTGGCATGTCCACTGCTTCGTCACCGGGCATCTTTGGTATCGATGTGGGGGCTCTGAGACGTGCTTGTGCCAATGACGTGGTGGCTGAATTTCTGACCGGGATTATCAATGCATGGGTTCGCTAACCAGAGGGCAACGAGCTTCTACTGACTCTGCTGACCGCCATCCCAAAAGTAGGCAAGCCTCCCACCAGTGCAACAAATCTGCGGCCGATCTCCGTGATGAGTGTGTGGTACAGGGTGGTGTAGAAGGTGTTTGTGGGTCGACTGGCAAAGCTTTTGCCACACCTCCTTGATGTGGATTAGCACGGTTTTTGTCCTGGACGTAATTGCACTACGGCATTACTGAATTTTGCAGCGGTGTGTGACTTCACGGCAGCTCAAAAGCTCCCGGTGTATGTGTTAGCCCTGGATATCCACAAAGCATATGATTCGGTGGATAGGGCACGGTTGGATTAAGTGATGGACCACATGGGGGTGGCATCCAATCCCTTTTATCGGTTAATGTAGGTGGCACGGGACCATGGTGAAACTTGTGTTAAGGATGGGAACAACTCGCTTTCTGCACCGTTCGGTACTTCCCGGGGCATCAAACAGGGCTGCCCGCTCTCACCAGTATTGTTTGCTTTATTACTATCTGGGCTGCGGCCTTTTGTGTAGGCTAAACTCCCCTCTGCTGGTTTTGTTATTGGAAACAGTCGAAAACTTTTGGTTTCTTATGCCGACGATTTTAAAATGGTTTGCAAATCTGAATTAGAACTGCAATAAGCCTTTGCAATTGTACAGGAATGTTTGCCAATGCTTGGCTTGTCTTGCTCTGCCGAGAAATGCTAATGCATGGTTATTCGGGGTGAATGTGAGGCGTTGTAACTGGGACCTGTCACTCTGACACCCCAGCCAGAAATCAAATTTTTGGGTGTGCGGATCACTGACAAAGGGAGTTTTATCCGGGCGGTAGATTCTGTGCAGCGGCCCATTTGGGCACTGTGGTAACGGTTGGTGAATGTTGGTCTGCATGCCTACCCACGTGCTTGGGTAAAGGCTTATGGGGTGTTCATTGAGCCAGCGGTGGCATACGGGTGTGAATTGTGGGGTGCCGTGCATGCAGTGAAAATGCTAGATGGTCGGAAATCCCCCACGGAGGGGGAGATGTAACGGGATTTGATACAATTTTTGAAACAGTAGCTTGGTCTGCCTTCCAATGCCTTTGCTGCACCGATTTTCAAATTAATGGGTGTGAGTACACAACTGTCCATTGTGCTTCCTCGCATGGCTACAGTATTGCATAATTTGCCGTCTGATCTGTAATAATGTATTTAGGTTGCTGGCACTCACCTACCGACCGGGATATGTGGGGCATATTGCAAATTGGCATAGGTATTGGGGGGTGGCAAGACTGCTAAACAACTAGTGTATGATTGTGATGAAGCTTATGTTCGCACCTGTAGCATGGGCTCTAGGTACCGGTAATTACATTAGATTTTTGGAGCCCTGCCATGTATTTGGACATGCATGTAGCGATCTACATCGCTGCATACTCTGAAAGTGATTGCTCGATTTGTTGGGTTGCAACATAGATATTTCTTCACTAAATTGTCCAGGTGTTGTTTGTGCGGTGCATCTTGCAAGCGCACACTACGTCATATTTTATTGGATTGTGAGGCCACTACCCGTGTATGTGCTCGGCATTAGGTACCTTCCTCTGTCGAATTCTTGCGGGTCTTTCTATTAACACGGACTGGTATTGAATTGCATGCACTGGCTAGGGATGTGTTTCGTATTTTGGAGGATGGGGCCCCTGCTAGGTTGCCCAGAGATGCAGAGCCTTTGGTACCCTCAGTACCAAGGACTCCACAAACACTGGCATATTTGGTATTGCGATTTGATGGTTCTTTCCAGGCGGGCAGTGGAGCGGGAGTGGGTATTACAATTTCAGTTTTGGGAGCAGTGGATGCAATGGTCTCGGTTTCTGTACCTCTCCAGGTTTTTGATGCCTAGAGGGCTGAGGTGTGTGGTCCCACGTTGGGTGCTCTGTTACTGTCCATCCTACCTAAAGGCAGGGTGAGGATTGAGGGGGACAGTCGGTATGTCATTAGCTTGCTAGCTTAGTAGTGTTATGCCTCTGAGGTGTTTCTGTTGAATGCAATTTATTTGTGTCAGGATATGCTTTAGGATTGGCAGGTGTGCAGTGTTTGGATTCCTCGTGCTACTAATTCAGTTTGTGATGCTTTGGCTAGATCGGCTGTTTCTTCGTAATAGGTTAGGGTGGATGTACATCACCCAGAATGGGCTCACCTTTCCCCTATTTGGTAGAGATGTGCTTGTTACTTTTCACAAAAGTTTATTTAGCGCTTTCATAACTGAGGATTGCTTTTCTTTCTTTCTGTTCGACTTGGGGTGGACAATTAATAGTGGATTGTTTGTTGAATTTTATTGTCCAGGTGAGCTCTTTGTCCAGTGGAAATGTTTGGGGGCATTGCTTGTGTTGTGTATGGTATGCGTTATGTGTGCTAGCGGGGGAGCTTGTTTCCTAATCGTTGGCCAAAAACCTAATGGTTCAATCAATCAATCAATTTATACGTTCAGTGCTGAAATTGCATTAGTGCGAGTCTACACTGAGTTTAGATGGCCAACATTGTTAAAATCTTAGGTACACAGTGATTTA
>JAAUYD010113853.1_pt1 | contig 10786 bp, 10 predicted proteins | sample 7278101 | NCBI WGS metagenome assembly JAAUYD01 (sample SAMN14350128, study PRJNA611818) | marine sediment metagenome | isolation source: surface marine sediment (0.6m) | place: French Polynesia: Moorea | collected 2018-08
CAATGGGTTGATCTATGTGGCCAGCCATTTCAATGTCCGTGAATTATGGACCAACGGAGATGTCAATGACACCCGGGGGTACCGGGAACTGGTGTCCGCCTGTCGCCGCAACGGCGTCGTCGTGCGCCGGATGGCTGCGGGCTGTTTCCGGCAGGTTGACGGACCGGTAAGGCTGACGGTCCTGCATCCACGCGCCGATTATTTCGATCGCCAGGACAACATCGACCGGGACGATCGCAACAGCGGCTCCCTGGTCCTCAAAGCCAGCTTCGGCAGGACCGCTTTCCTGCTGACAGGCGACATCACCCGACGCGCCGAAAAAAAGATGGTGCAACGCTCCGGTGGGGCGCTGGCCAGCACGGTGCTCTTCGTTCCCCACCACGGCTCACGAACCTCGAGCTCCCCGGATCTGCTGGCCGCAGTAGACCCGCAGTTGGCCGTGGTCAGCGCGGGTGCCGGCAATCGATTCGGATTCCCCCATCCCGAGGTCGTGTCCCGCTATCGAGATGCGGGCTGCCGGGTCCTGGGCACCGGCAGCCACGGTGCCATCAGCATGCGGTCTGACGGTCATACCGTTCGCATCCGACCCTTTTTCAAGATGGATGAGTACTCTTTACATTCCTTACCGCCTTGACTCCCCATTGAACATTTATCCATCAAGTATGATGGTTCCGTAAAAAGTCCGATATCTGCGTTACGCGTCATCCCTCGTCACTGCGAAGTACCCATAAGTACTCCTCGTTCCTCGGGATTCGCAAGCCTTGATCTCGGCGCTTTTTACGAAACCATCTGCTTTTCGACTTTTTACGGGTCTATCAAGTATGATTTGACACTCGCTTTTCACACGTACTATAAAATTTGGAATAGATGTTTGCTTACCAATAACCATTCATCTCCATCCAATGCCGGTGTCACCCACGGTTATGAGGTCGTCATGTACATTCGACAGACCGACCTGTTCTGGGGACTGAACCAGACGGTGGTCACCCGGGTCATGGGCATCGCCCAACGCGAGTCCTACGACGTAGGGGAGGTCCTGTTTCACAGCGATGATGTCGCCCAACACCTGTTTATCCTGGCCAAGGGCGAAGTCAAAATCCTCCTTGGAGACACGGGCGCCCAGGTTTACACGGGAAGCCGGGTCGGTGAGGCCTTCGGCTGGGGCAGCCTGATCGACCGGCAGACCTATTGCGGCAATGCCATCTGTACGACACCGGTGGTGGTCCTGAAACTAGATCGCGACCGTCTGCTCAAGCTGCTGGACAAAGACACGCACAGCGGATATCTGTTCTTCAAACACCTGTCGCGGGCGCTCGGCGGGCGGCTGATACAGGCCTACCGGCAGCTCAGTGATGATCAATGACCATTGTGGAGGAACAACATGGCCAACCATGAAATCCAGTCGACTCTGGAGGCGTGCGGGTTTTTTAAGAGCATCTCCAAGGAGCACCTGGACACCATTTCAACCTTCGGCAGTGTCGATCACTACAAAGCCGGTGACTACATCTTCCGGCAGGGTGATTTCGGCGAAGACCTGTTTATCATCGTCGACGGCTATGTGTTTCTGGAACGGGCCATGGACATCGGCAGTCACAAGGGATCGGTGGTGATCGATGCCCTGGGCAAGGGGCGCACCCTGGGATGCTGGTCCACCCTGCTGGCCGAGCCCCATGTGCTGATGTCATCGGCCAACTGCCAGAAGGATTCCACGGTGGTTCGCCTGAAGGGCCGCCAGTTGAGAGAGTGCATGGAGGCGGACACGGCTTTTGGTTTCTATATGCTCGAACGGCTGTGTTTTCTCTTGCGCGAACGGATTCAGGCAGCCTATGGCGCCATGGATAAAATTTGATGGTTCCGTAAAAAGTCCGATATCTGCGTTACGCGTCATCCCTCGTCACTGCGGCGTACCTGCAAGTACGCCTCATTCCTCGGGACTCGCAAGCCTTGATCTCGGCGCTTTTTACATAACCATCTGAGCAAGAGAGTCTTTACAGTTTTGTCAAAGTTGACTTTGTTGTCAGCCGTTTCGTACTGATGCTATGAATTTTCGCTCAAACGTGACCATGGCGCACACACTCACCGCTGATGATCGGGCCGGACTAGACGCTCTCCAGTCACAGGTCAGCAAGTCCCCCGCTGGCCGCGACCATCTCATTCCGTTGCTCCAGATGGCCCAGAATACTTTAGGCTACCTGCCCGAAGCAGCCCTTCGCCTGGTGGCCGACCATCTGGGGCTTACCCATTCCGAAGTCTACGGCGTGGCCTCCTTCTACAACCAATTCCGATTCAACCCGCCGGGACGGAATCCGGTCAAAGTATGCATGGGCACGGCCTGCCATGTGCGCGGGGGTGAGATCATTCTGGAGAATTTCGAGCGCAAGCTGGAGATCCCGGAAGGGGAGACCACCGCTGACCGCGAGTTCAGTATCGAACGGGTCGCCTGCGTGGGCTGCTGTGCCCTGGCGCCGGTGGCCTTGGTCGGCGACACCTTGCACGGGCACATGGCGCCCAGCAAGGTAGAGGGCTTGGTGTTGCGGGTCCGCCTGGAAAAAGAGAAAGCGCAGCGGGAAGCCGCCCAATCATGAGCCAGGATACCGTCGCCACCATTCAGTCCGCCTATCAAACCCTTGTCGATAGGGCCAGGCGCCAGCAGGACGCTTTTGAGCAGAGTTCGCTGCCCAAAATTCATATTGGCATGGCCACCTGCGGCATCGCTTCCGGGGCCCTGGAGACCCAGGCGGCCTTCGAAGCGGCCCTAAAGCAGCGCGGCATCGAGGGCCTTGTGCACACCGTGGGCTGCGTGGGCCACTGCTATGCCGAGCCGGTGGTGGTCATCGACTACCCGGATTCGGGATTTCCGCCTATTCTCTACCCGGAAGTGACTCCGGGAAAAGCCAAAATGCTGGTCAAGCTCTTTCTGGAGGAGGGCGACCCGCGGTTCGAACACGTCATGGGCGCTACCGTGGAAAACGAGATGATTCCCTCGGTCATGGAATTCTCCCGTTTCAATCGTGAAAAGCGCGTTATCATGGCGCGTTGCGGCCGCATCGATCCGGAGCAGATCGATGAGTACATCGCCGACGGAGGCTATGCCGCCCTGGCATCTGCCCTGGGCCGATCGCCGGATGCATTGATCGACGAGATCGAGGCCGCCGGCCTGCGGGGGCGCGGCGGCGCCGGGTTTCCAACGGCGGTCAAATGGCGGGCGGCCCGAGCGGCCGCCGGCAGTGACAAAATCGTCATTTGCAACGCCGACGAAGGCGACCCCGGTGCCTACATGGACCGCACCCTGCTGGAGAGCAACCCCCATCAGGTGATCGAGGGCATGATCATTGCCGCCGCCGCCGTGGGGGCCAGCCGGGGGTTGGTCTACGTGCGCGCCGAATACCCCCTGGCGGTCCGCATCCTGTCCACGGCCGTTGACCAGGCCCGAGAGCGGGGATTGCTGGGCATCAACATCCTGGGCAGCGGTCTGGATTTCGATATCGAGCTGTTTCAGGGGTCCGGCGCCTTTGTCTGCGGCGAAGAGACGGCCCTGATCCAGTCGATGGAGGGCTTTCGCGGCATGCCCCGCCACCGGCCGCCCTACCCGGTGACGCGTGGACTCAATGGACGGCCCTCGGTGATCAATAACGTCAAGACCCTGGCCACGGTCGCGCCCATCGTGGAGAAGGGCAGCGACTGGTTCCGGCAGATCGGCACGGCCGAAAGCCCGGGCACCGCGGTTTTCTCGGTGGTGGGCAACGTGACCCATCCGGGTCTGGTGGAGATTCCCATGGGGGTGACCCTGCGCGAACTGATTTTTGACATATGTGGCGGCATTCCCAACCGCAAGCAGTTCAAGGCGGTTCAGATCGGGGGGCCCTCGGGGGGCTGCCTGTCGGCTGATTTTCTGGACACCCCCGTGGATTTCGACGCCCTGGCCCAGGCCGGGGCCATGATGGGCTCCGGGGGCATGGTGGTTATGGATGAAGACGCCTGCATGGTGGACGTCTCCCGCTATTTTCTGGACTTTATCCAGAAGGAGTCTTGCGGCAAGTGCACTTTCTGCCGCATCGGCACCCGCCATCTGCTCGATAACCTGCGCCGCCTGACCCGCGGTGAGGGCCGTGAGGGGGACCTGGCGCAGTTGGAGCGCCTGGGCCTGGACGTAAAGCAGGGATCGCTGTGCGGCCTCGGCAAGACGGCTCCCAATCCGGTGCTCACCTCCCTGGCCTATTTTCGGGACGAATATGCGGCCCATATCGAGGAGGGCCGCTGCCCGGGGCGCACCTGTCGCCAACTAACCACCTTTTACATCGACCTGGACAAGTGTGCCCGGGGGTGCGATGCTTGCGTGGGCTGCTGTCCGGTGGACGCCGTCTTCACCACCAGCAACCGTAAAAAAGGCATCGACCAGCAGCTGTGCGTCAAATGCGGAGAGTGCATGGTCGCCTGTCCGCCGGACTACGATGCCGTGGTCAAAATCTCGCCGGCCCATCTGGCACCGGTCATCGAACGGCCGGAAGAGAAGCATAAAACGAAAAGCGGAAAGCGACAATCTTGATACGAGCAGATGCATCCCAAGGCTTAACCCTGACCGTTGATGAGCGGACCATCCGGGCCCCGGAAGGCAGCAGTGTGCTGGCAGCCTGCCTGGCGGCCGGCATCCACATCCCTCACCTGTGCTGGTTGGAAGGCGACGCCCCCGATGATGCACCGGGCGCCTGCCGGCTCTGTTTTGTAGAGATCGCCGGCTTTGGCGAGCCCGTGGCCGCCTGCACCGTGCCGGTGGAAAGCGGCATGATGGTCCACACAGACACGGACGCGGTCCGTCGCCTGCAAAAAACGGCGCTCAAGCTCCTGCTGTCGGTTCACCATGTGGATTGCAAGCGCTGCCCGGCCAACAAACAGTGCGGCTTGCAGGATTCGGCCGCATTTCTCGGTGTCGGTTTAGGCTGCAAACCCTTGGAGCGGGTGCTCAAGGTGCCCGACGTGGACACCCGCCACCCGCTGTTTGACCACTACCCGAACCGGTGCGTGCTTTGCGGCATCTGCGTCAGGATCTGTCGACACCGGAACGGGCATGCCCAGCTGAGTTTCGCCGGCCGGGGGTTCAATACGGTGGTGGGCTATTTCGATTCGAGTACGGTAGCAGCAGATGACTGTGACGCCTGCCGGGCCTGCCTGGAAGCCTGTCCCACCGGCGCCTTGGTAGAGAAAGCCACCGGTAGGCAATGATCAATGGCCTGGTGAACAGGGGGTAGCCGGGTAGTTGTTATTGGTCGCTTTGGCGGGTGGCGGACCTGCGTGACGCTTCAAGATGGTTGAAAAACTGATCAACGTCCAGAAAACCTTCCGGCGAGATAGGGAACGATGCCATGGTTTCGATCATAGCATTGCGGATTTTGGTGTAATCTCCCTCCATTTCGACATAGTCGCTGGCCCGATCGTCTTCAAGAAGCCGCATCAGCGCCCCGATGCGGGTCATCAGGGAAAAAAATTTGGAGCCCATATTGTCGAATTCCTTGGCGATGGCCACACCGAATCGGTTGACGGCGTTGTCCGTGAAGTGGACCGTCTGGACCTGACCGGTCTCCTCGTCGATGATCTTGAGGCCCTTGCCGGGTGTATGCTTCAGCGGCATCTGATTCAGTGCTGCCGCGTTGCCCACTTTCAGGGCGTAAAGCAGTTCGTCAGGTTCGACCGGCATGTTCCATCGGGCCATGGGGATTACTCCAATCCGTGTCTTCACATGGAATCGGGGCTTTAAAAGTTTTGCTTACAATGCTATCAGTCTAACCCGAGACGGATCGTCATGCAATAGCCAATGCCGTCCGGTGACGCTCCCGATATCCGGTATCGGCCATCATTCTGCGGCCTATTCGGTGTCCTGCCGGCAGCTAACAACGTATCAGTGAAAACCGCAGGCGTTGGAACCCAGCCGTGGGCTGGACAGGAGTGCCAATGAAACAATTACTGGTTTGTTTTTCGGCAGGTTGTTTAGGCGCCTTGGCCAACAGCCTGCTGGCCTGGCAATTCGGCCAACTGGGCGTAACCCGCTGGGCAGGGGTGGCCATGGCGCCGACGCTTTCACCCGCCTGGCTCTACCCGCGTCTTGTTTGGGGCGGCATCTGGGGGCTGACCTTTCTGCTGCCAGTGTTCAAAACCCGATTCCTGCTCAAGGGAACCCTGCTGAGTTTGCTGCCCACGGCCGTGCAGCTGTTTTTTATCTTTCCCTACCAGACCAGTCGCGGCATCATGGGTCTGGGTCTGGGGATGTGGACACCGGCCCTGGTATTTGTGTACAACTGGGTGTGGGGCATCGTGACCGCAGCCACCATCCGCTACTCCCGTTAGATCCGATTTTAATCTAACGCTCACCACCGCCTGACAACCCATGAAGATCATTGATTTGAGCCACCCGCAGGAATCCGGCATGCCCGTGTATCCGGGTGCCGAGGCGCTGTTCGCGTGCCTGCCCCGAAACTTAGCGGCCCAGGTGGGTTATCGGTGCCGGCCGTGGTGATGGTTCCATGCTAAGCGCGTTGCGATGGCAATGGGTGTGGAAGTGGGTGGCCCTGCTTCTTCTTTCAGGCCGGGACGGCGCCATCCGTTTCCCTTGAGCCTACCGCCGTCCCGTTTGTAAAACTTTTGTCAAGCCATTCCCGCCGTCTTGTCACCGATCACTCTTTTTTCTAAACAATAGCCAGAACAGTCTATTTTCCTTGTACAGAACCATTCGGTACGGGTAATTTCGAGTATGTTTAAGTCATTATTGTATGCACTGCGCGGGACCATGTCCCTGCTGTTTTATGCGCTCAACACCATTGTCTGCTGCATTCCCTTGTTTATCATTGCCCTGGTCAAGCTGATCCTGCCGCTCAAGCCGATCCAGAACGCCTGTCGGCGGGTGCTCACGGCCATCGCCACCTTCTGGATCGCTGTAAACAACCTCAACCAGCGTCTGTTCAACGGCATCCGCTGGGATGTAAAGGGCCTTGAGAACCTGAATCCCAAGGGGTGGTACATGGTGGTGGCCAACCATCAATCCTGGGTGGATATCCTCGTTCTCCAAAACGTCTTTCATCGCAAGATTCCATTTCTCAAATTCTTCCTGAAAAAGGAGCTGTTCTGGTTTCCGTTGCTGGGTCAGGCCTGGTGGGCGCTGGATTTTCCCTTCATGAAGCGCTATTCAAGACAATTTTTAAAAAAACATCCCCACCTGATCGGTAAGGATCTGGAAATCACGCGGCGGGCCTGCGAGAAATTTCGCAACATTCCCGTATCGGTCATGAATTTCGTGGAGGGTACCCGTTTCAGCCGGGAAAAGCATGCCCGCCAGCGTTCACCCTACGATCATCTGTTGCGCACCAAAGCCGGGGGGTTGGCCTTCGTGCTGTCGGCCATGGGCGATAAATTGCAACACATCGTGGACGTGACCATCGCCTATCCCGATGGCGTGGGAACCTTCTGGGATTTTGTCTGCGGCCGGGTCAGGGAGATCAAGGTGCGGGTAAAAACCCTGCCCATCAACAACGACATGATGGGTGACTATCTTCAGGACCCCCAGTTCAAACGCGAGTTCCAGAAATGGCTCAACCGTCTGTGGCATCAAAAGGACCAGGATCTGGCCCGCATGATTGCCGGATAATTCCTTGACAATTTCGAATCCCACCTTTTAAATTGGCTCCCTTCTTCCGATTTTGCAGCGCAGCCGTGCCGCTGTTCTCCCTTTAACCCTAAACCAAGTACCCGCGATGCGGACAAGGAGATGAACCATGGTCGATTTCGCTTATGAAGAGCTGTTGCCCCTGGGTAAGGACACCACCGATTACCGCAAACTTTCCTCCGATCACCTCTCCACGGCCCAATTCGAGGGCCAGACCGTGCTCAAGGTGGGCCCCGAAGCGCTGACATTGTTGGCCGAGGCGGCCTTCAGGGATGTGTCGCATCTGCTGCGACCGACCCACCTGGCACAATTGCAGAAGATCTTCAAAGACCCGGACAGCTCCGCCAACGATCGCTACGTGGCCCTGGAGATGCTGAAAAACGCGGTCATTTCCGCTGACATGGAATTTCCCATGTGCCAGGATACGGGCACCGCTATCGTGATGGGTAAAAAGGGCCAACTGGTGTGGACCGGCGTCGACGATGGGCAGGCGCTGGCCAAGGGAGTGTTCAACGCCTACACCAAGGGCAACCTGCGTTACTCCCAGAATGCCCCCCTGTCCATGTATGAAGAGAAGAACACCGGATGCAACCTGCCGGCGCAGATCGAGATTTATGCCACCGAGGGGGACGCCTACAAATTCCTGTTCATCGCCAAAGGCGGCGGGTCGGCCAACAAGACCTATCTTTATCAGGAGACCAAGGCCGTGCTCAATCCGGGCACTCTGGTCGATTTTCTCACCGCCAAGATGAAGACCCTGGGCACCGCGGCCTGCCCGCCCTATCACCTGGCCTTCGTGATTGGGGGGACCTCAGCGGAGTTCAACCTGAAGACGGTCAAGCTGGCCTCGGCCGGTTACCTCGACACCTTGCCCACTGCCGGAAGCGCGACGGGGCATGGGTTCCGTGACCTGGGGCTGGAACAGGAGCTGTTGAGCCGGGCCCGGGAACTGGGCATCGGCGCCCAGTTCGGCGGCAAATACTTCTGCCACGACGTTCGCGTGGTGCGCCTGCCGCGCCATGGGGCCTCTTGTCCCATCGGTATCGGGGTGAGCTGCAGTGCCGACCGCAACATCAAGGCCAAGATCAGCGCCGAGGGCATCTTTTTGGAGCAATTGGAGACCGACCCCGCGCAGTATTTGCCTGAACCCCAGGGCGGTGACAACGATGCCGTGGCCATCGATCTCGACCAGCCCATGGACGATATCAGGGCTATATTGACGCGTTATCCGGTGGCCACCCGGCTGAAGCTGTCCGGCAAGATCATCGTGGGCCGCGACATCGCCCACGCCAAGCTCAAGGAACGGCTGGACAGCGGCCAGGGCCTGCCCCAATATCTCAAAGATCACATTATTTACTACGCTGGACCGGCAAAAACCCCAGCCGGCTATGCCTCGGGTTCCTTTGGCCCCACCACCGCCGGCCGCATGGATTCCTATGTACCCCTGTTCCAGGCCGAAGGGGCCTCCATGGTCATGCTGGCCAAGGGCAACCGGTCCAAGCAGGTCACCGACGCCTGCAAGCGCTACGGAGGATTCTACCTGGGCTCCATCGGCGGGCCGGCCGCCCGCCTGGGCAAGGAGTGCATTACGTCGGTGGAGGTGCTGGAGTATCCCGAACTGGGCATGGAGGCGATCTACATGATCACCGTTAAGGATTTTCCGGCCTTTATCCTGGTGGACGATAAGGGCAACGATTTCTTCGAAGGGTTGTTGTAAATTGACGATTCCGTAAGAAGCCCGATATCTGCGTTACGCTTCATCCCTCGTCACTGCGGAGTACTATATGTACGCCTCGTTCCTCGGGCCTCGCAAGCCTTGATCTCGGCGCTTTTTACGAAATCGTCTGGGCTGGGAACTGGTTGGTTTACCTTGACCATGAAACGCTGAGCAAGGTGTGCCACCCAGATTTCTTTCGGTAGGCGAGAATACCTGACATAAAAAAGGGCATCCATGGCGGGTGCCTTTTATGGTCGAAAAATGATTGACTTCGATTGAGGCCAATTCTATTTTCTTCCGTCTTCCGTCTTCCGTCTTACTTCCCCTGTCCCTCGAAAAAATCGTAAACGAAATCGATGTGCCGTTTCATGGCCCGATAGGCGGCCTCCGGGTTGTGCTCGCGGATGGCCTGATAGATCGCCCGATGCTGTTTCAAGATGATGTCGATATTGCCCGGTATCTTGTACAGGCCCTCAAGGTTGGCCTTGATGCCGCTGAACAGAAAATCGTAGAAGTTCTTCATAATGAAGACCTGCAACGGATTGTTGGTCGCGTAGGCGATCGCCATGTGGAAGGACGCATCGGCTTCGGTACCCAGTCGTCCCGAGGCAACCTCCTTTTGCATTTCATCGATGCTTTTTTCCATGAACTGGAGGTCCTTTTCAACGGCCCGGCTGGCGGCCATTGCGGCGGCATTGCACTCCAGTCCCATGCGCACTTCCAAAAGGTCGGAGATCGACGCGTCCTGGCTCTCCACCATGTTGGCCAGGATGCTCTGCTCCCGCGTTTCGGGTGAGCGCACAAAGGTGCCTTGTCCCTGCTTCTGCTCCAACAGGCCCATGACGACCAGTTTGTTGATCGCATCCCTTACCGACGTTCGGCTGACGCCGAAGGCTTCGGCCAGTTCCCGCTCGGTGAGAATTTTTTTTCCGGCCTTGAATTCTCCCCTGAAGATCAGTTCTCGCAGCTGGTCGAAAACCTGATCGGAAATGCGTTTGGGTTTAATGGGTTTGAGTTTATGTGGCATGGTTTAATCCAAACTCCGCTTGATGGATACGATGGCTTTGGACAGCGATCCGGTGTGATATTGGTCTTACCAAAGGTTTCCGGCGAAACCAACCGGTCGCGAATGAACGCTGCATAATGCTTTAATGCCTGAATAACATGCGTTCGCTCTGATTTCAAGTGGCCACCTGCTTTGTGCTTGACAGTCGATATCTGCCTTCGATAGTAATGGTATAACCAATTCAACGATCAACGCGCGATCGTGCATCTAACGGTCGATGCGACCCGCTTGGGTTGGTGCGGCCAGGCGATGAAGCGGCATCCGCCATGAAAGCCGTTGGTCCAAACGGGATACGCGGGGGCTTACTTTCCGGCGCGGTCCCTTTTTTCTTTTGACCCAGCTCATCGCCGGC
>JAAUYD010145427.1_pt1 | contig 10785 bp, 7 predicted proteins | sample 7278101 | NCBI WGS metagenome assembly JAAUYD01 (sample SAMN14350128, study PRJNA611818) | marine sediment metagenome | isolation source: surface marine sediment (0.6m) | place: French Polynesia: Moorea | collected 2018-08
CCAGGGTGCCGTCGCCCTCGACGAGGGCCTCGGCACCCTGGTCTTCGTGCGGCGTTCCCGGCCAGCCAGTGCGCAGCCGGCCTCGCCGCTCGGGGCGCGCCGGGAGGCGTCGCGTCGCGAGTTCGTCCACGCCCTGGTGCTCTCGGGGCACCATCCGCCCGAGCGGATCGAGGCGGCCAAGCATCTCCTGCTCGAGCGCTATGCCCCCGACCCGGCCCAGGAGATCGCCGCCCTCTGCCGTCGGCTTCAGGACATGGAGCTCGTCCAGGCCGCCCGTCGGGTGAGCGAACGCTTCGTCGACCCGGAGCGGGTCCGGGAGCTGTGCGAGGTGACGCCACCGCCGAGACGCCCGCTGTGGCGGCCTCGGGATCGCTCGCCGTCCCTCGCCGGGCTCGTCCGCAAGCTCCGGGGCCAGCTATCCCGAGCCGGCCGCGGAGTGTCGAAGGACGTGGGCTCGGCGGCCCTGGCGCTCGATCGTTCGCGGCGGCGCGCAGCCGACGCGACCCGTGCCCGCGTTCGCCGGGGCGGCAACCAGATTCACGAAGCCCTGGAGACCGCGCGAGAGCAGACCACGGGCCGTCTGGCGTCGGCGGCGAGCTCCCTCCTGGGTTCTCTGCGCGACGTGACGAGTCGCGTCGGGTCGATCGTCCGCGCGATCTGGCCCTGGGCCGTGTCCGGGGCCGCCTTCGCATCGAGCGCCTTCCTGCTGGGCTACGCCGTGGCGCTGCCGCCGGTGGAGCCCGTCCTGCCGGAACGCGCGGCGCTGCCTCCCGTGGCGAGCCCCCCTCCGCTTCGCTGCGAGACCGAGGCCGCGGAGCCGCCGCGCCTCGACACGGGCACGGTGAGTCTCCAGGCCGACCTCGCGGCCGCCATCTCCCGCCTCGAAGCGCTCGAGCTTCGGGCGGACGGGCAAGGCGGATCGGCAGCGACCGCCGAGCCACCCGGACCGCCCGGACCGCCCGCGCCGCCTGCTGCGCCCGTCGCAGCGGCGCCCGTCGCGGCGGCGCCCGCCGAGCGACGCGAGCCCGCCAGGGTCGCGGCGCGGCCGCGGCCCCATCAGCGCCACTCCGAGGTGGTGGCCGACGTGCTCATCGTGCGTGCGGGGCCCGGCACCACCTACAACGAGATCGCAAGGCTGGAGGAGGGAACGACCGTGCGCGCGGCGAGCCGGCAGCGGGATGGATGGACCCGGATCGCCGAGCCCGTGGGCGGCTGGGTCGCATCCCGATACCTCCGCGAGTGAGGCGCCGCCACGCGTTCCCTGCGCCAACGAGTGGGGCCGAACCAGGGGGTCCGAACGGGTGGTTTCCACTCCGACTGCAGGGGTTCCCGTGAGTACGCAATTCTCCTACAGCGAACGTGCAGAAGGCCGATAAGCCAGCCATGCAGGGAGGCTATTTCCTCGGCCGGCAGCCCATCGTCGACGCCAAGCGGCACGTCGTCGGCTACGAGCTGTTGTACCGGGGAGGGGCCGACGCCCAGCACGCCGACTTCGGCGAAGACTACGACTCGGCGTCGATCAAGGTCATCGCCAACGCCTTTGCAAGGTTCGGACTCAAGGGCGTGCTCGGGCCGCACCTCGGGCTGATCAACGTGACCCGGGACATGCTGCTCTCGGATTGCGTGAACGCGCTGCCCAAGGAGCGCGTGATCTTCGAGATCCTCGAGAACGCCGAGTTCGACGAGGCGTTGGTGCGACGTTGCAAGGACCTCGAAGAGCGCGGCTATCGGCTCGCGCTCGACGACTACGTCGTGGACGACCCGCGCGAGCCCTACCTCGACCTCGTGAAGCTGGTCAAGCTCGACCTTCCCGCCATCGACAAGGGCGAGCTCCGGCCGTTGGCGCGGAGCCTCGTTCGCGCCGGCAAGATCGTGCTGGCCGAGAAGGTCGAGACCGCCGAGCAGTTCGAGACCTGCCGCAAGGTCGGCTGCACCTTCTTCCAGGGCTACTTCTTCGCTCGGCCGTCGACCCTGAGCGCGAGGGACGGCGGCGAGGACCGCAACGGACTCGTCCAGATCCTCTCGATGACCGAGCGGGCCGACACCGAGCGACTGGCGGAGGCCGTCGAAGCCCAGCCCGAGCTCTCCCTGCGGTTGCTGCGCATCGCGAACTCCGCCGAGTCCGGCGGCGTCGAGCCCATCGCGAGCCTTCGTGCCGTGATCGTGAGACTGGGGCGCTCCTCGTTGCGACGCTGGGTCTCGATCCTCCTGCTCGCGGATGCGGTCGGCGATCCCGCCGGCCCGCGCTTCCAGAACGCCCTGCGCGGCGCCCGCCTGCTCGAGCTGTTGTCGGAGCGCACACGGGCCGGTTGCGAGGCGGGCAGCGCCTTCCTCTCGGGCATCCTCCGCTCGCTCGCAGACGCGGGAGACACGGACATGGAGGAGCTGATCAGCGGCCTCGACCTCGACGAGGTCATCTGCGAGGGCCTGCTGCAGGGGACGGGCATCATCGGCGAGCTGCTCTTGCTGACCGGGTCCCTGACTGGAATCGGCGACGGCCCTCGGGTCGACGACATCGAGGAGCAGCTCGCCCATCTGGGGCTGACCACCGAGATCCTCCTGGAGGAGGAGACGCGGGCCTACGAGTGGGTGCACGAGATGGCCGCGGAGCTCTCCGGGGTCTGACCCCCTCCTCGGACGCGTCGCGAACCCCAGCCCCTCATTGGTGGTTTCTACGTCCCCGGGCGGGCTGCTTCACGGGATGAGTCCCGATCTTCCTCACCCGACCCCGGTGGCCTTCCGAAACCGGTGGGCATGTCCCACACCCCCCGACGCTCCACGCTGCACATCCTCCAGGAGTTCTCGATCCCGCTGCTTGCGGGGGTTCCCGTCGCCCTGATCCTCGCGAACTGGGCGCCGCACACCTACGAGACCCTGATCCACGGCTCGCCCTTCGGGGCCGGAAGCCACCTGAACCTGCACTTCCTGGTCAACGACGTGCTGATGGTGCTCTTCTTCGGCCTGGCGACGAAGGAGATCGTCGAGAGCGTCCTGCCCGGCGGTGCGTTGAACCCGCCGCGCAAGGCGATCAATCCGATCCTGGCCACCCTGGGCGGCGTGTTCGGCCCGATCGCCGTGTACTTCGGCTACGTGGCCTTCACCGGCGAGACCTCGATCGCCCGGGGATGGGGCATTCCCACGGCCACCGACATCGCCCTGGCCTGGCTGGTCGCCCGACTGATCTTCGGCGCCGGCCATCCCGCGGTGAGCTTCCTGCTGCTCCTGGCGATCGTCGACGACGGCATCGGCCTCGGCATCATCGCGATCTTCTACCCGGATCCGGCGCATCCCGTGGCACCCGCCTGGCTCGGGCTCGTCGCCGTGGCGGCGGCCAGCGCCTGGGGGCTGCGGCGCGCGAACGTGCAGAGCTTCTGGCCCTACGTGGTCGTATGCGGCGGGATCTCCTGGGTCGGGCTCCACTCCGCCCACCTGCATCCCGCGCTCGCCCTCGTCGCCGTCGTGCCCTTCATGCCTTCGGCCCAGATGGACGTCGGCCTCTTCGCCGAGGAGAGCGACGGCCAGCCGCATGACGACACGCTCAACCGCTTCGAGCACTTCTTCAAGCTGCCCGTCGACCTGTGCCTGTTCTTCTTCGCCCTTGCGAACGCCGGCGTCGTGTTCTCGAGCGTGGGCCCCGCCACCACCGCCGTACTGCTCGGCCTGGTCGCCGGCAAGACGATCGGCGTCTTCGCGATGGGCGGCCTCGGTGTCCTGCTGGGCTTCCCCCTCCCGACCGGCGTGTCCCTGCGGTCCCTCGCCGTGATCGGTCTCGTGTCGGGCATCGGCCTGACCGTGGCGCTCTTCGTGTCCGGCGTGGCATTCACGGACCCGACGCTCCAGGGCGCGGCCAAGATGGGTGCCCTGCTCTCCGCCGCCGTCGCGCCGCTCGCGGTGGTCGTCGCGCGCCTTCTGCGCGTGCGCTCCGCCACCTGGCGCCGGCCCGCCGACGACGAGGAGCTCGGCTACCGCCCGGCCTGACGTCCCTTGCGATAGCCGAAGAAGCCCCGCTCCTTGATCACGGCGGCGACGGCCTCGGGCACCATGCCGGTCCAGGAGGAGTCGCCGTCGCGGATCTTGCGCAGGACGTCCCGGGAGTAGATCGGCAGGACCTCCTCGCGGAAGCCCTCGACGTCCTCCAGGTAGCCGCGGCTCGCGAGCCAGTCGAAGAGCGAGCGCATCTTCGGCTCCATCTCGAGGCTCGAGAGGGTCATCAGCTCGCTGGTGTCGGGCTTCTGGTGCGGGTAGACGTAGATCCGCATGTCCTGCTTGAAGAGCCGACCGAAGGCCTCCAGGATGCCGCCGTCGACCTGCTCGTAGTACTGCTCGTCGAAGAGCTCGATCAGGCTGCGACTGCCCATGACCAGCCCGAGCGGGCAGCTGGTGAACTGCTGCAGGTAGCCGGCCAGGCGGTCGTAGCGGAAGTAGTCCGAGATCAGCACCGTGTGGCCCGTCGCGGCCAGCACCTCCGCGCGCCCGAGGAAGTCGCTCAGGTCGACCTCGCCCTCCGCCAGGAGGTTGCGCATGGTGATCTCCATCAGCGTGAGCGGTGCCGCGTGGCCCGCGCACTGCTCCTGGAAATGCTCGAGCGCCGAATCCACCATGTCGATGTTGACGTGGGTCACCGGGCGGAAGCTGCCCCGCTGGATCAGCACCGGCCGCTTGCGCAGCGCCTCGGACGGCTGCAGCACCTCGCCCGAAGCCGAGAACATGGCTGCGCCGGAGAGGCCGAGCTGCACCAGCCGCAGGCTCATCACGCGGTTGTCCACGTGCCGGAACTGGATCCCCGAGAACTCGATCATGTCGATCTCGATGCGGTCCGTGGAGAGGCCGTCGAGCAGCGACTCGAGCAGCTGCTCCGGCTCGTGTGAGAGGAAGTGCGCGCCGTAGATCAGGTTGACGCCCACGATGCCGAGCGCCTCCTGCTGCTGGTTCGCCTCGTGGTCCAGCATGCGCACGTGGATCAGCACCTGGCTGTCCTCGTCGCGAGGGTGGGCCTGGAACTTGATGCCCATCCACCCGTGGCACTCGCTGCTCCCCCGGTAGCTCTTGGCGGCGACCGTGTCGGCGAAGGTGAAGAAGGCGGTACGGTCGCCCCGCTCCTCCTTCAGCCGCTCGATGTTCAGCCGCTGCTCGCGGTCCAGCATGGCCTGGAGCCGCTCCCGGCACACGTAGCGCGCGCCCTCGCCGTAGATCGCGTCGCTGACCTTCATGTCGTAGGCCGAGATGCTCTTCGAGATCGTGCCGGCGGCCCCTCCGGCCCGGAAGAACCACCGCACCACCTCCTGGCCCGCGCCGATCTCGGCGAAGGTGCCGTAGTGGCGCGGGTTCAGGTTGACGGCGAGAGCCTTCTCGCGCGGATCCTTGTCTCGCTCTTCCTTCACTGCTTTCTCCTAGGCCTCGGCGGCGACTTCCAGTGCATCTTCGATGGCGATCTCGAGCTCGGCGACCACGATGTCGCTGAGCCGCAGCGACTGGGCTTCGGCCGAGCTCGCGATCTGGACCGAATCGTCCTGCGTGAGCGCGATGCCGAGGCCCCGGCAGGCCAGGTCCACCAGACGCACGACGATCAGCAGCACGTCACTGTCCTCGAAGTCGGGAGCGTGGTGGTCCCGCACGAGGGCCGTGTACTGCTCGGGCAGGTTCCACTGGGCGAGCAGCTTGCTGCCCTGCTCGGAGTGCATCTGGTCCAGGAGCTCGATCACCAACGCCTCGGAGGGCTGGAAGCTCGAGTCGCGCTCCATCATCTCGTCGACCACGCGCAGCACGAAGAGCTTGCCGATGTCGTGGAGCAGCGCCGCCTGGAACGCCTCGGGCGCGAGATCGTGACGCTTGATGCGCTGGCAGAGCCACTGGCTCCCGACGGCGCACGCGACGGAGTGCTGCCACAGACGCGCCACCAGCGGCGTGAGGCTCGGCGCCTTCACCTGATAGGTCTTCTTCTGGCTGACGAGGGTCACGACGCTCGCGACCTGGCGGGCCCCGAGGCGCGTCAGGGCCTGACGCGGCGTGGTCACCTTCTCGAGCCCCGCGTAGAAGGTCGAGTTGGAGACCCGCAGCAGCGCCGCGCTCAGGACCGGATCCGAGCCGATCAGGCGCTCCACCTCGTCCATGTCGAACTCCTCGGAGCCCATCATCTCCTGCAGCCGCTGGCTCGTCCCATCGAACACGGGAAGCGAGGTCTCGTCCTTGTCGATGTGGCTCTGCACCACGTCTGCGATCGAACTCGTCATGTCGGTCTCTCCTGGCTTCCTGGGGAAGCTCTGCACAGGCTTCTCTACACGGACCGTCGGGGCCCGTCAGTCGCGTGTAGTCGACATCTGCGGAGCTTCCCTAGCTTCCCACGAGGCGTCGCAGCTCGTGCAGCGGGCGCGGCTTGTCGAGGCGAGGCAGCATGCGCGTCAGCTCACGCACGGAGGTCTGACCCTCCGCCGCCTTCACGATGCCGTCCTCGAAGAGGCTCACGAGGCCGGACGCCTCGCGGCTGATGCGTCGGATCTCGTGGGAGGTCTTGTGCTCGAGGAGCGCCTCGCGCACGGGCTCCTCCAGGACCAGCAGCTCGTGGATCGCGACGCGTCCGTCGTAGCCCGTGTGCCGGCACGTCTTGCAGCCCCGACCGATCCTCATCTCGGCGCCGTCGAACTCGCCACCCACGTATCCCAGGCGGCGCAGATCCGCGGAGGTGGGCTCGTAGGGCACCGCGCATTGCAGACAGGTCTTTCGAAGCAGCCGCTGGGAGAGGATGCTCACCACGGTCGAGGAGATCAGGAACGCCTCGATGTTCATGTTGAGCAGCCGTACCAGGCCCCCGATGCTGTCCTCGGTGTGGAAGGTGCTGATCACCTTGTGGCCCGTCAGGGCGGCCTGGATCGCCGTCTCGGCCGACCACTGGTCGCGGATCTCGCCGATCACGATCACGTCGGGATCCTGGCGGACGATGTGCCGCAGGGTCTCCTCGTAGCTGAGATCGATCTCGGGATTCAGCGAGCACTGCGAGATGCCGTCGATCACGTACTCGACCGGATCCTCGGCCGTGATGATCGCCGTCTCGTCGTTCTTGATGTGGTTGACCGCGCTGTAGAGCGTCGTGGTCTTGCCCGAGCCGGTGGGCCCCGTCACCAGGATCACGCCCGAGGGGCGATCGAGGACGTCCTCGCGGAAGCGCTCGAGGATCCGGCTCGGCATGCCGAGATCGCCGATGTCGAGGAGCGGGAGCGAGCGGTTGAGAAGACGCATGACGATCTTCTCGCCGTGCACCGTCACGTAGATCGAGACCCGGAGATCGAGCTCGCGTCCCTGGGACGCCCAGGTGAAGCGGCCGCCCTGGTGGCGCCGGCGCTCGGCGATGTTGGCCTGGCACAGGACCTTCACGCGGCTCGCCATGGGCGCCGCGTCCTTGATGGGATAGTCGCGATAGAGCAGCAGCACGCCGTCGCGCCGGAAACGAACCCGCAGGTTCTCCGCTCCGGGCTCGATGTGGATGTCGCTCGCACCCTGCTGGATGGCGTCGTGGATGATCTGATCCACCTCGCGGACGATGGCGTCCGGATCCTCGTCGCTCGGTGCCTCCGAGCCACGATCGAGGCGTTCCCAGGTCTCCTTCAGCGCCGTCGGTGCCGCGACCGCAGGCTCGACGACGTCCTCGCCGTAGACCTGGGCCGCCGCGGCGACGCTGTCGCGATCCAGCGGGTCGCCGAACACCACGACCACCCGATCCTCGCTTCGGCGGAAGGGCAGGAAGGCGTGCTGCTTGCACCACTTGAGAGGAGCCTCGGCCAGGAGATCGGCGTCCACGAAGGTGGTCTCGAGATCGACGAAGGGGAAGCCCAGCTGGACCGAGAGAGCCTCGTAGAGTCGCCGCTCGTCGATGAAATGATGCTCCAGCAGCACGTCGCCGATCCGGGACTTCTCGTCGGTGGATTGGCGCTGGATCTCGAGGGCCTGGTCGAGGTCCTCGGCCGTCAGGGCACCCAGCTCGATCAGGAGCTCCCCGAGCCTGAGCTCGTGGCGGTGGCTGCGCAGGCAGCGCTGCACCGCCTCCTCCTCCACCGAGCCGAGCTCGTAGAGGATCTGAAGCAGGGGCCGCGGCGGCGTGAGCCGTGCGCGGATGCGCATCGCGTAGCGAAGCTGCTTCTCGTCGATGAGGCCGTCGGCGACGAGCAGGCTGCCGATCTGGTGGGTGTCGACCTGTCCGCTCACGGTTCGAGTCCTCCAGCCCCGGCGCACGGAGCATCGAAGAAGCCCGCCAGGGACACGACCCCCTCGACCCGGCGCTCGTCGCCGAAGCAGAGCGAGATCACGTAGGGGAGGCCGTCGCACTCCCAGGCCACGTGCAGGGGCAGTCCGTCCACCCGATAGGGCGACAGGTCGTCGCCGGCCACGTGGAGGCTGTTGCCGTGCGCCTCGGCCAGGAGCCCGGCACGCAGCCGCCCCCCGAAGCGCGCGAGGTCCGATCCGCCGGCCTCGAGCACGAAGCGGGGCTCGATCAGGATGCTGCAGTCGGCCGGGCCCGTGTCGTCGGGCGCGGCCGAGACGGGCGGCAGCAACACCTCCGCCGGCGCGACCTCGGGCGAAGGCAGCGGACTGGGGGCGGGCTCCGGCGCGACCACGAGGAGCTCGGGCGCCTCCGACGAGAGGTCGGCGGGCTCCCGACGGAGATCGCGTGCCGCGATCTCCTGCTCGAGCTCGCGGATCCGATCCCGAAGCGGCGTTCGGACTCCCCGCAGCTCCTCGGGCCACGTGGCGATCACGCCCTCGAGGGCCGCATTGCGGCGCTCGAGCTGCGAGACGCGCTGCCTCAGCTCATCGATCTCCAGGCGCCAGAGCCCGAATCCGATGGCTGCGCTCGCGCTCGAGACCAGAGCGGCGAGACCGACGAGCCGGAAGGTACGCTTCATGTCACCGAGTACCGATCGCGCCGACTACTGACCCAGCTGGACCAGGTTGGCGAGGAGCTCGTTGGCCGCCGAGACGGTCCGCGTGTTGGCCTGGAACGCGCGCTGGTTCAGGATCAGCTGCACGAACTGGGCCGCGAGATCCACGTTCGAGTTCTCGATGAAGTTGGCCCGCACCGCGCCGAACTGGCCCGTCCCCGGGTCCCCGACCAGGGGCTGGCCGCTCTCGCGCGACTCGCGGAAGGAGTTGTTCCCGATGGCTTGCAGCCCCTCGTTGTTGGGGAAGGTGGCCAGCGCGATGCGCCCGACGGAGAGCGTCTCCCCGTTGGAGAAGCTCGCCACGATGAAGCCCTCCTGGTCGATGTTGACGCCTTGCAGGGTGCCGGGCGCGAAGCCGTCCTGGATGACCGACGTGCGCACCGAGGGCGAGTTCACCTGGCTCGTCGCCGACGGGTCGCCGATCGCTCCGAAGTCGATGGTGATCGGCTGGTTCGGCGCGACGGCTCCCGGGAAGTTGAAGTTGACGAGGTTGCCCGTGACCGCCGTCATCACGCCCTGAGTGTCGAAGGTCAGCGTGCCGGTCCCCTGTACGATCACCTGGCCCGGGTTGGCCGGGTCCGGGAGGGTGGCGTTCCACTCCCAGGCGTTCGCGGCCGTGGGCGTGAAGTACACCGTCGTGTCGTGGGCCCCGCCCTGGGAGTCGAACACGGTGAAGGGGAACTCGAACTCCGAGGAGGTGGCCGCCGTCGGGTTGGTGGGGTCGAAGACGAGCGGCAGGGTCGCCTGGCTCGGCTCGAGGTTCAGGGTGAGCTGCGCCTGGCTCGTCGGGTTCGGCGTCGAGAGCGTGGTCTGGACGACGATGTCGCCGGTCGCTCCCGAGGAGAGGCCCGTCAACGGGTCCACGCTGAAGCCCTGCACCCGGCCACCGGTGTTGTTGACCATGAAGCCCTGGTTGTCGAACCCGAACATGCCGGCGCGGGTGTAGGACGTGCCCTGGGCGTCGTTGACGACGAAGAAGCCCCGGCCCTCGATCGCCAGGTCGGTTCCGCGCTCGGTGCTCACGAAGCTGCCCTGGCTGAAGATCTGGCTCACGCGGATCACGCGGGTACCGGCGCCCGTCTCCGAGAAGCCGCCGGCCGTCGAGATCGACTGGCCGAGCACGTCGGTGAACTCCGCGCGTCGCTCCTTGAAGCCGGGTGTGTTGACGTTGGCGATGTTGTCGCCCACCACCTGGATGGCGGTGGAGGTGGCATCGAGGCCGGAGACCGAAGCGAACAGAGCAGTGGACAGGGACATGGGAACCTCAACTTTCGTTCTGCTGGAGGGAACGCTCGAGAGCGTCGACGGAGATCATCTGACGAGACGGCTCGGCGAGGAGCGACTCGAGGACGGAGTGGAAGCTCTCGGGCGCAGGCGGGGCGGAGCGACCGAAGAGCCAGCGAAGGAACCTCACGGGCGAACCTCCCGGACCCGGGAGAGCGAGCCCTCGGCCTCGCCGAAGAAGAGCGTCGGGTCCGACTCGCCGATGCTCGATCCCGTCACGCGATCGAGCACCAGGGTGTTGGCGAGGCTCTGGTCTCCCCGGCTGGCGGTGAACGAGTAGACGCCGGTCGGGAGCGGATCCATCTCGCCCAGGTCGATGCGGGTGACTCCGGCGGGTAGCGTGCCCGTCACTCCGAGCTGCCGCACGAGGGTTCCGTTGGCATCGCGGATCTCGATGCCCTGGAGCGCTCCGGGCTGCACGAGCTCCACGAAGAGGTCGGGGAGCCCTCCCTCTGCGCCGACCTGGAAGCTGCTGCTCTCGTGCAGCACGCTCCGGCCGACCAGGGGCACGCCCTCGAGCCCGAAGGTCCGGGAGTCGGGCTCGTCGGACGCGGCCGGCTGGGACGTCTCC
>JAAUYD010119816.1_pt1 | contig 10782 bp, 6 predicted proteins | sample 7278101 | NCBI WGS metagenome assembly JAAUYD01 (sample SAMN14350128, study PRJNA611818) | marine sediment metagenome | isolation source: surface marine sediment (0.6m) | place: French Polynesia: Moorea | collected 2018-08
TGCGGGGCTAAAGGGTCTGACCTGATGGCAAACCAACCCTTTAGCCGTCGGTTTTAACCGACGGGTGTAGAAAATATCGCAAAAATGACGATAAATCACCAAAATGGATCATATGTCAACAGAACCTAGTAAATATCAAACGCGGCTAAAATTATTTTGCTGCCGCACTTAAGTCGATAATATCAATCCGCCTGGTGTCTGCATAGTCGAGCGTTCCAGCCCCTTCGACCAGCATCAGCAGCCCATTGTCTAAGCCAAATTCAGCCGCCAGCTGGCGAAAATGTCCTTGCCAATCGGTCACTTGCTGCGGCATGTCAACCGGAAACACCCCGTACGAGAACTGCAGCTTCTGGCAGCAGGCTGGGATATAGCTGGGGGCCAGAATCCACTGCGGCAGGCGAAAGCGGGTGGTGCGGCGAGCGCTGGCTCCGCTGCGGGAGGGCACAATGACGGCGGTGGGCTGCAGCCGTTTGGCCATGCGAAAGACCGAAAACGAGATCAACTCGTTGGTTGTGATTTGCCCCTTGGCCCGCTGCGCTTTGAGCACATCAACCAGGCCGATCGTTTCGCGATCCACGGTCTTTTCTGTCGCTTGAGCAACGCGAGTCATCGTCGCCACCGCCTCGGCCGGATAGCGGCCGATGGCCGTTTCCCCGGACAGCATGACGCAGTCAGTGCCGTCCAGGATGGCGTTGGCCACATCGGTCACCTCTGCCCGGGTCGGTCGCCGGTTGTGGGTCATCGACTCGAGCATCTGCGTGGCGGTGATAACCGGCTTGCCGGCCAGGTTGGTCTGCAGAATAATGTGTTTCTGGATAGCCGGAATATCTTCAATGGGAATCTCCACCCCCAGGTCGCCCCGAGCCACCATGATGCCATCAGAGGCGGCAATAATCGCTTTCAGGTTTTCGATGGCTCCGGCCCGCTCGATTTTAGCAATCAGAAGAGGATCATAGTTGAGGGCGGCCGCGGCAGCCCGTACCGCGGCGATATCTTCCGGGGTTGACACAAACGATTGGCTTACGGCGTCCAATTTTTGTTCGGCGGCAAAGGTCAGGAACTCCAGGTCACTTTCGGTAAAAGCGGAAATGCCCAGCTCAATGCCGGGAAAATTGACCCCTTTGTACGAGCGCAGTTCCCCACCCACCCGCACCTCGCAGAGCACGGCCGATGGGGTCACCTCGTCAACCCGCAAATGGACATAGCCGTCATTCATGTAGATGCGGTCACCTGGTTTGACCGCCTCGGTTAGCCCGTCAAACGAGATTGAGGCGCGTGAGTGATCGCCCACAACCGACTCGGTCTGCAGGGTAAACGGCTGTCCAACCGCGAGGGTAATCGGCTCCTGGGCCAGCTTGCCAATGCGCATCTTGGGGCCGGGCAGATCACCAAAGATGGCTACGCGTCGCTCCGCCAGCTGGGCGGCCGTGCGCACGTTGGCGATCGTCTGCCGGTGGCTGTCAAAATCGCCGTGGGCAAAGTTGATGCGGGCGATATTCATGCCGTTTTTGATCATCTCTACCAGCATTTCCACGGATTGAGATGCCGGGCCGATGGTGGCAATTATTTTGGTTTTTTTAGCAGGTAAAGTGTGCATATCTAAATTATCAAACTCCACTAGTACTTCCCAGTTTAAAGTTTAAAGTAAAAAGTTTAAAGAAGGGCGGTTCACTCTGAAGGATAGATTCCCATAAGGCCTTACACGCCCTTTAACCGATCCTAACAGCCGCTTTCACGGACCTAGGCCAGATCGATAATATCCACCCGGGTGGTATCCCCCGCCTTGACCGTGCCGGCGCCCTCAATCACCAATACCAAATCGCTTTCCAGCTCGTGCTGGTACAGCCAGCTCTGCGCATAATGGGGCCAGCTTAGCGGGTTGGAGGTCACAAATTCGGGATAAACGCCATAAGCAAACTGCAGCTTCTGACAGGTTTTTTCATTCAGGGACACAGCCACAATCCACTGCGGCAGCCGAAAACGGGTCACGCGCAGAGCGGTTGCCCCGCTGGCGCTGGGAACAAAGACGATGGCCGGTTTAAGCGTCTGAGCGCTTTGAAAAATATTAAAAGAAATCAGATCTTCTTTGGTAATTTCACCGCGTGCCTGCCGGACCTGGAGCAGGTCGGCCACCCCCATGCTTCCCGCATCCGACTCGGTTTCCTGGGCAATGCGAGCCATGACGCTCACCGCTTCTTCGGGATATTGCCCAATCGCCGTTTCCCCAGACAGCATGACGCAATCCGTCCCGTCGAGAATTGCGTTGGCCACATCGGTGGCCTCGGCCCGGGTGGGGCGCTGATTGTCGATCATCGACTCCAGCATGTGGGTGGCCGTGATGACCGGCACGCCGAGCATGTTGGCTTCCGAAATGATGCGCTTCTGGGTCTTGGCAATGCGTTCGATGGGGATTTCAACTCCCAAATCACCGCGAGCCACCATAATGCCGTCCACCGATTCCAGAATCGATTTGAGGTTGTTGAGGGCCCGAGAGCGTTCAATTTTGGCAATGATAAATGGATCATAATTAAACGACATCGCTGCTGCCCGAACCGCTTTGATATCTTCGGCGCATTCGACAAACGACTGGCTGACGCCGTCTAGCCGCTGCTCGGCCGCAAATTGCAAAAACCGCTTATCGCGCTCGGTAAAGGCGCTAATGCCCAGATCGACATCGGGTAAATTGATCCCTTTGCGTGAACGCAGCTCACCACCGACCTTCACTCGACAGTGAACCTCACTCTTCTTTACCTCATCAACCCGTAAGTGAATATAGCCATCATTCAAGAAGATACTGTCGCCCGGTTCGACAACCGACGACAATTCCTTGAAACTCATCGACACTCGCTGCTGATCACCGATAATTTTTTCAGTCTGCAAAATAAACGACTGCCCTCGCTCGAGAAAAATCGGTTCGTTGGCGATCATCCCGATACGCATCTTGGGGCCGGGCAAATCACCAAAAATCGCCACGCGCCGGCCGACCGCCTGAGCGGCCGCGCGGATGTTGGCGATTACCTGTCGGTGACCGTCAAAATCACCATGGGCAAAGTTGATGCGGGCGATATTCATCCCTTTTAAAATCATGCTTTCCAGCACTTCCGGTGATTGAGAAGCGGGACCGATCGTACAAATAATTTTGGTTTTTTTGGGGAAAAGCTGGGCTATTTTCATGGACACCTCTCCTTGCATCTGACTTCACCTTCACACACAGCTTAATTTTTGAGCATCATTATATGCCAGTGATATATGTCACGCGTTGATAATGACATATGGTGTCTGAAAACTTCTCCTGCCGCAGGTTCACAAAAAATTCAACAATCAGCGGCGATTATTTGCTATACTGACTCGATAGGCATTTTGATGATGGCTGTTTAAGCTGTCAGGGTAGGGCTTCCAATTCTTGAAAGTAGGAGGAAAAATGAAATACGCTTTAATTGTTTTACAAATTTTAGTCGGGGTTGGTTTCCTGTTTTTCGGGGGGGTTAAAGTTATCACTCCGGTGGATCAACTGGCCCAGCAAATGGCCTGGGTCACTTTTTTCCCCGCCTTTGCCGTGACCGTGATCGGCGTGCTTGAATTTTTAGGTGGGCTGGGGTTGATATTGCCCTGGCTGACAGGCATCCAGCCCCAGCTAGTGCGCTGGGCGGCAATTGGTCTCACCTTAACGATGATTGGGGCGGTGATTACCCACGTCGCCATTGGTGATCCATTTGGCAGTATGATTATGCCCATTATTTTGGGTGCACTGTCCGCTTTTATCGCCTACGGCCGGACATCTATCTTGCCTCTACCTCAGCCGACCTGAAATTAAGTTTGTTAAAAGTCGATTTATGAACCGCGGAGAGATATCTTCCGCGGTTGCTTTGAACTAATCCTGCCACTTTGGCTAATGATTAAGGGATTTTCAGATCACACTGACAGAAATGAAGGTAAAGACCTTTTGCAAGCCACTTAAACAGTCAGTTTCCTAATTAACTAAATAGCCACAGATTAACACCGATTTCTCTCTTGCTCCTTCGGAGCTCTGTGAAAATCCGTGTTAATCCGTGGCTAAATTTGTTTAAGAACTTGAGAAATGAACTAATTAAATGAAAATCATGGCCCGACATAGACCAGCTCAAACGGCCGTGAAATCGTACAGCTAATCCCTTCTGCGGTGACGTCTGAGGTGAAAAATCCCACGATATATTCATCTGTCACCAGCTGCCAGATGTAATTAAGAGTAAAGGGCACTCCGTCTTCCGTCATTTGGAGGAAGCCTCTGTAGCGGCCGGTTATGGTCGGTTCAGCGTTCAATTCGATCGACACCTCCTGTGCATCGCCGATGCCGCTGACGATAATCTTTGCTCCTCCATCAACCACTTCCAGCGTACCTGCACCAGATTCCTGGGCCGGCATGGGGATCGTTCTGCCACCGCACACCATTTGTCCGGCAAAGTCGGTTGCCGTCCATGTACCCGGCAGGGGGACCGCAAAGCTTCCAGCATTCGGCGGCAAACTTGCCGGCACTGGGAAATTGGAGAGTTCCGGATCGGGATTGTCAAAGGGGTTGATTCCCCCATCTCCCCCGCCTGATCCTGATGATGAAGGGGAGTCGCTGCCACCGCTGCTGCCGCTTAACCCACTTTGAGCGGTTTCCGTGGCCACCGGGGCAGCTGTTGAAACAGGAGCGGCCGGTGTGTTGGTGGATCGAGGTGATGGGGTATCGGTCAATATCGGCAGGGGTGTATCCTCCGGGTCTGAGGTTTCTCTGGTGGTTTCCGTAAACTCTACATTTTGAACCGCAGCCACTTCTTCGCCCTCCTCCGCTGACGGCGTGCCTGCAGCCGTAGATCCATCTTCCCCACCATCCCCAAACAAACCTGAACCGTATGCCCCACCCAAAAGGAGAATGGCCAACAGCGCCACGATGCCCACAATTATTCTCAGCGACACGCCACCCGTTTTCTTTTCGGGGGTCGGATCGGCCGCCTCAACCTGGGGAAGCGGTGTTGGTGTTGGGGGATCAGCTAAACGAGAAGGCTGTCTGACCGTCAAATCATCAGCGACGACCGTTTGCATCACCTCCGTCGGCTCGACAGCGGCCGTTGTCACCCCGGCCGCCTGCGCCAGCGCCTGGGCCATGACGGTAGGATTAGCAAAGCGATCGTCTCGCTCTTTGGCCAGCGCGCGAGTCACTACAGCGGCCAAAGCAGGAGATATTTCCGGCATCACCTGCCGAATGTCCGGCACCGGATCCAAAACGTGTTTCATTAGCTGCTTGGTCGGGGTATCCCCTTTAAACGGCTGATCACCGGTTAACATCTCAAAGAGCAGCACCCCCAGAGCGTAGACATCCGAACGGCCGTCGATCGCGTCGTCACCCTTGACCTGTTCGGGGCTCATATACGCCGGAGTGCCGATAATGGCGCTGCCGGTAAAGTTGGCCGTTGCCTCAGCCAGCTTGGCGATCCCAAAATCCGAAATGTAGGCGTTTCCTTTTTTATCAAACAAAATATTGGCCGGTTTGAGATCGCGATGAATAATCCCTTCCTCATGGGCTAATTCTAAACCGGGACCGATTTGCTGAAAGATGCGGGCACATTCGCCTGTTGAGAGACGGCCGCCGGCCGCGTTGATGCGTTCACGCAAGGTGCCCCCATCCATATAGCGCATCACCAAAAAGGGCTGGTTCTCCTCCTCACCAAAATCATAAACCGGGACAATCGCCGGATGCTCGAGCGAAGCGATCGCCTGCGCTTCCCGGCGAAAGCGGGCCAGAAATTGCGGATCGTGCGTAAACTGGCTGGGCAAAACCTTGATCGCAACTTCGCGATTAAAGTTGGGGTCATGAGCCAAATAAAGGGTGGCCATGCCGCCTCGTCCCAGTTCGTGTTTAATGTGATATCGGCTAAATTGTGGTGGTGTCGCCATAGGTCTATGTTTTGATATTGCTTGAATAGGTTGTCTGCCGCAAATTATACTCTTTTTTAAGGCGCGTATGATAAGTCTGTTTTACGTTCACCCCATTTTTATCGCTTCCCTAACGGCCGACCAAAAAGTTTACCTACTTGCTGCAACAAACAAAACCTGACCGATCACCCATAAACCACAGGGCCGCAGCATAGCCGGTGCAGCCAAATACAGAGCCTGCCGTCATCAACCACATTGCTTTGGCAGGATCTATAAAACCCCATATGATAACCGCCTCCAAGGGCGGGAATAATTAATTGAATCCTTTGGCGCTGGTCAAAATTTTTACCAGGAGGTGATCAAAAGATGTTATCCACAAACGATTACGTCGAAAAAGTATACGCAGGCGTGCTGGGAAAACTCATCGGGGTTTATTTAGGACGGCCGTTTGAAGGTTGGTCTTATGCCCAGATTACCAAGCGCCTCGGAGAGATTAATTACTATGTCCATGAGCAGTTGGGGGTGCCGCTCATCGTTACCGATGATGACATCAGCGGCACGTTCATCTTCTTGCGCGCACTTCCCGATTACGGTCACAGCACGGCGCTAACGCCGGCCCAAATTGGTCAAACCTGGCTGAACTACCTTATTGAAGAGCGCACCGTTCTTTGGTGGGGCGGATTAGGAAATTCGACTGAACACACCGCTTACTTGCGTCTAAAAAATGGGATTCAGGCCCCCGAAAGCGGCTCGATGGCCGTCAACAGCAAAGTCGTGGCCGAACAAATTGGGGCACAAATTTTCATTGACGGTTGGGCGATGGTTGCTCCGGGGGACCCCGAGCTGGCCGCAGACCTCGCTCGTCGTGCCGGCAGCGTCAGCCATGATGGTGAAGCGCTATACGGTGCTCAGGTCCTGGCGGCCATGGAAGCTCAGGCATTTGTTGAAAGTGACATCAACAAATTGATCGATGTGGGGTTGTCTTTTATACCAAACCACTCGATCATCTATCAGATGATCAACGAAATCCGGGATTGGCACGCGGCCGAACCGGATTGGCGTGTGGCTCGCCAGAAGCTGGCGGCCCGCTACGGGTATGACAAATACGGCGGCAACTGCCACATGGTACCCAACCATGGCTTAATCATCCACTCACTGCTCTACGGGGATGATAACTTCCAGGAATCACTCAAGATTGTCAACACATCGGGTTGGGATACCGACTGCAACTCAGGAAATCTGGGCTGTTTGCTGGGCATAAAAAATGGCCTGGCGGGTATTGATGACGGCCCCGACTGGCGCGGGCCGGTCGCTGATCGCCTGTATTTGCCAACGGCTGATGGCGGCCGGGCGATTAACGATGCGGTGACCGTTACCTATGAAGTCGTCAACACAGCCCGAGGAATGGCGGGGGAGCCTCCACTGGCTCCCAAAAATGGGGCCCGATACCACTTTGAACTGCCGGGATCGGTTCAGGGGTTTCAGGTAGAAAACACGATCGAATCAAAAGGGACGGCTATTTTAAATAACGTCAAGGGGGGCAGTCAGAAAGGGGACAGAAGTTTAGCCATTCAGTGTCGTCGCCTGGCGCCGGGTCGAAAAGCTCGCGTGGCCACACCCACATTTATTCCTTCAAAAGAAATCGCCGCCTACTTCGATAAACCCGGTTACTCCTTGCTGGCTTCACCAACCCTCTACAGCGGCCAAGTCGTTCACAGCGGGTTGATGACCGGAGAAAATAATGAGCAGCCCTTAACAGCGGCTTTGTTCCTGACGATCTATGGCGCGGAGGACAAGCTCCAAATCGTTCGCGGCCCAGCCGTCACGTTAGCGCCCGGTGCTTATCAGGAACTCACCTGGCCCTTAGCCCTCATTGAGGATGGCCCGATCGCCAAGGTGGGTATTGAAATCAGCAGCGGCGAGGCGGCCGATGGCGTCATCTATCTCGATTATTTAACCTGGGATGGTGCCCCAGAAGTAACCTTTAAACGTCCTGATCATGCCGGGGAGATGTGGCGTCGGGCCTGGGTGAACGGCATCGATCTATTTGATCCCCAATATCCGGAGGCGTTTCGGCTGGTGCACAATGAGGGTGTTGGCCTGCTAATGCAGGGCACTCACTCCTGGACAGATTATGAGGTCAGCGCCGCCATCACCCCACACATGGTCCAATCATCCGGGATTGGCGCTCGCGTTCAGGGGATGCGTCGCTACTACGGTCTGCTTCTGGGTTCTGATGGCCAGGCCCAGCTGGTCAAAGCATTGGATGGCATCCAAATTTTGGCTGAAGCGAGAATAAATTGGCGCCTGCGTCAGACGTATGAGCTGCGGCTGCTGGTCACCGGCGGCCGTTTACAGGGGTGGGTCGACGGCAAACGCCTTTTTGATTTTGAAGACCGCGATCGAGTTTTGCAGGGTGGCGCGGTGGCTCTTATCTGTGAAGAAGGGCGAATGGCAACAGAACAGGTGACGGTCAAGCCACCAGGCCGATGAAGCAAGAATATTTACGACAATATGACCCAGATATGACCCGAATATGACCTCTTTCACATCCGCCCGGATCGCAAAAAAGGTACGCTAAGAACGTGTTCAAAGACGCCAGAAAAGCGCTGGCTGAGCTTGTCGAAGCCCAAGCAGCTCACCACATTTTACTCGCCGCTTAGACCCGACTCAGCCTTCGATAGTCTCAGGCATCGTCTTCAACGAGTTTTTACAAATGGCCTAAAGAATTCGGTAGATTCCAAAGCAATTTAAATTGAATAATCCGCAGATTAAAGAGAAAAATCTGTGGGAATCTGCGTTAATCAGCGGCTAGTTTTCTACATTTTTCTAAATAAATAGGAAGAGGTAAATCATATGTCCCAATTAAACAACACCCCTGTTCAGCCAAAAGAACGCAACATCGCCCTCGACTTTTTACGCGGGTTTGCGCTGCTGGGCATTCTTCTGCTAAACATTCAAAGCTTCTCCATGCCAGAGGCAGCTTACTTTAATCCCACCGCCTACGGTGATCTAACCGGCTTAAATCGCCTGGTATGGATTGGCAGCCACATTTTTGCCGACAGCAAATTTATGACCATCTTCTCAATTCTTTATGGAGCAGGGATTGTTTTAATCACCCAGAAGCTCGAGGGTAAAGGTCGTGGTTCAGCCGGATTGCATTACCGGCGTACCTTCTGGCTGCTGCTGATCGGCCTGGCCCACGCCTATCTGCTCTGGTTTGGCGATATTTTGGTGGCCTATGCCCTGATCGCGGCCGTCGCCTTTTTCTTCCGCAAGCTCTCTCCTCGCTGGCTGCTGATTTTGGGGACGATTACCCTTGGTATTGGCGCTTTGCTCCAGGTCGCCACGGCCGCCAGCATACCCAACTGGCCACCGGAGATGATCGCCGAATTCCAGGCGGAATGGCAGCCCTCAGCTGCTGAAATCGCCTGGGAGACGGACGCTTATCAGGGCGGCTGGCTCGAGCAGATGGCCCATCGCGTACCGGCTTCGATCTCGATGCAAACCCAGGCGTTCCTCTTCTGGGCATTCTGGCGGGCCGGCGGATTAATGCTCATCGGCATGGCGCTGTTCAAGCTTGGTGTTCTGACCGCCAAACGCTCGGTGCCGTTTTACCGCAACCTGCTGATTGCCGGTTTTGCCCTGGGGGTGCCGCTGGTGCTGCTGGGCATCAGCCGCAACTTCGCGGCCGGATGGGCCTTTGAATACTCTCGCTTCAGCGGATCTTTGTATAACTACGTTGGCAGCGTGGGAGTCAGTCTGGGCTATATCGCGGCAATCATGCTGATCGCCAAATCAAACCCAGGGGCACGGTTTATCCGCCCGTTTGCGGCCGTTGGGCGCACCGCCTTATCCAATTATCTCTTCCAAACCCTGGCCGCGACCTTTATCTTTTATGGGCATGGACTGGGTCTCTTTGGACAGGTCGAGCGCACCGGTCAGCTGCTCATCGTTTTCGGGATCTGGGCCGTACAGTTGATCGTTTCGCCCATCTGGCTCCGTTACTATCGCTTTGGTCCGGCTGAATGGGTGTGGCGTTCACTCACCTATGGCAAGCTGCAGCCCATGCAGGCCCAGCCGCCGGCCGAAAAAGCGCTCGCGTAAAATTCAACCCACTCCGGTTACAGTAAATGCCCCCCGTGATTGGGGATTCTGCAGCCAGTTTTAGATTGGTCCAATCTTGGGGATTGGACCAATCTGTCGATGATGGAAATTTTCCCGTCCAGCCTTGAATCAGTGGGGGAGGGCAAAGTGCAAAATCCCTCTCCTCCTATTGTCCTATTGCGTTTACCTGCCTTTTCGGGTTTCCTTGCTGGTAATGACCGGTTGATTCAGCCCCATTTCACTCAGGAGAAACACAAAATGGCTTCCCGCATCAAACGATTTTTTTTCATCATCCTCATTCCGCTATTAACTTTGATGAGCATGCTGCAATTGTGGCCCAACCGCGCCACGGCCGCCACCATTACCGTGATCAATACCAACGACGGCGGGGCCGGCTCTTTGCGAGCGGCCGTGGCCGCGGCCGAAGCAAATCCCGGACCCGATAAAATCACCTTTGATCCGGGGCTCGACGGGTCAACCATTTCCCTGACCAGCGGAGCGCTCACCCTCAGCGGAACGGTTGAAATCGACGCGACAAACCTGGCCGGAGGAATCGAGATAAGCGGCGGCGACCTCGACCGCGTATTTTTTATTGAGTCCTCTGCCGTCGTCACCCTCACCCACCTCACCCTGATCAGCGGCACCAGCCAGTTTGGGAGTGGCAGCTGTAATACGCTGTGTGGTGGGGCGCTTTATGCCTCCTTTGACAGCCAGGTCACCATTCAGGACAGTGAAATCCACGGCAGTCGAGCCAATGGCGGGGGCGGAATTTACAATGAA
>JAAUYD010022725.1_pt1 | contig 10780 bp, 6 predicted proteins | sample 7278101 | NCBI WGS metagenome assembly JAAUYD01 (sample SAMN14350128, study PRJNA611818) | marine sediment metagenome | isolation source: surface marine sediment (0.6m) | place: French Polynesia: Moorea | collected 2018-08
CAGGTCAGCTGCCATAGATCAAGCCCGCACTGGTCATGATCCAAACGCAACAGTTTTTCCGAGGCGAGTGTCGGCCAGGATTTCAATGGTTCGGCCAAAAAGCCGTCTGTAATCGCAGCGTTCAGGTTGGAAACAGCTTAGGAAACGTCTAGATCGCGATCGACCAGCTGACCGTCAATGCATGCGCTCACGCGGTTGGCAAAGACTGTCAGCTTCTCGCCCTCATCTATCCATGCAGTGGTCGCAATTTGGGTCGGCAAAGGGCTCGATCCGGTCAACCGACTGTTTCGGTCGGGTTCACGTAGGAACGATGCGGGCAAAGGTCTGAGTTGCGGACATAGCTGCCACCCCCCCAAAAAACCAGAGGATCGAAGCTGTTGCCCGCATGTCAAGACCGTCTGAACGCGACTTGTTGATGTCGGCTTGGTTGGCGTGCACATGAACCCATCTCGCACAGTCGACCCAGCGACAGCACCAAACTCGATCCTTACGACCTATTGGAGTCTTGGGAAGAAGCCAGCAGGTGAGAGGTCGATCTCGCCTATGTTGTTCGCCTTGCCTGTGACCGCGAGTATCTTTGGTCCCGACAGCCCAGATGAGTGTTCGCCTAGTATCGCGCGCAATGCATGGCGCAATCCCAACCGGCCCTGCTCGATCGGGTCGTCGAACGGGACCATTGCGACCTGACCGTTCTTCATTCCGCGCAGCACTGAGTGACTGATATAGGTCGCCACCAGCGTCGGCCGATGTGCGCCCTCAGGCAGCCGGCGGAGCAGCGCCATTGCACCTTCGATCGCTGGCGCGCTGCCGATCAGGTAGTCTGCGTCTGGATGATCGGCCATGGCCCTTTCAACCTTACGGAGTTGCTCGCGCAAGCCGGTGTCCGCCCGGTAGGTCGCAATGATCTCGACCGAACTGGCCAGAAGGCCCTCCGAGAGTCCGCCGTCGAGGATCGGCCCCCAGCCGGACTCGTCGGGCCCCGTGACGAGCACCGCGGTGGCGGCGGCGGACCCGGTGGAGTGGCGTTCCGAAAGAAACTGGCCCACGGCAACCCCCATCCCGTGCCAGTCGACCCCGATCCAGCCCGCGAGACGGTCCGCGTGAAGCTCGTTCACGAGCGCGAGCACCGGCTGCTCGGCGGTTACATCCGCGACCGCGGTGAGCAGCCGCAGGTCGTCGGCGGAAACCGCGCCGATCAGCACCGCGTCGGTGGGTACCTGCCGGCACAGCTCCAGGAGCGCGATTTGCCGTTCGAGGCCGTGGTAGCCGCCGGATTCGTAGATCAACAACTCAGCCCCCGTCTCGTTGGCCGCCTGCTGCAGGCCGTAGCCGACCGAGAGCCAGTATTCGTCCTTGAAATGGGGCACGATCACGCAGATCCGGGGTGCGGCTGCCTGCGCCAGAGCCGCACCCGTCACGATAACCGCCACTGCGAGCGCCGCGATTGCGCCAGCCCAAAGCCGGACGTACACCAGTCCTATGGCGCGGGCGCGGTTCGACAAACAGCTTCGCAGGGTGTTCACCTTCATCACCGGACTGACAGTTGCGGTAGGGATCGTGGCCATCCTATCCAACCGCTATCTGGTCCAGAGCCACCAGGCTTTGATTCAGGACAACCTGCCGGCGGCCGCGCTCACCCGTCAGATCCGGGCCGACAGCACCTATCTCGCGACGCTTGCCGGGTCGTTCACCGATGTCGGCAACGTTGCCGATTTGACGACGCTGACCGACGAGATGAGCGCGCGCATTGCAACCCTTGGCACTCAGGTGAGCGACCTTGCGGCGCGCGCACCGGGGATCGCTGTTTCGGCGCCGCCGGAGCTTGCCGTGCTGGAGCGTGCCGTGCGGGCGCAGGCCACGGCAGCCCGCACGCGGCTTGAGGCACGCTCCGCGGTCGCGGAGAGGCTCATGTCGGCCGGCGCCCGCCTGGCCGAGCTCGAAGACATCGTTGCGCGCCAGACCGACACGGCACGGGTGCAGGTGACGGCCACCATAGCCGATCTCTACGATGTGGTGCCGGAGGAGCTTGCGGGGCGGCTCGACCAACTCGCCGATGAGAACTTTTTCGTCTATGACCGGCTCTACGAACTGTCGCGCGCCGTGGACAGCGTCCGGGTCGGCCTCGACCGGGTGGCCGAGACAGCCGACGCGCGCTCGCTCGCCAGCCTGAAAGAGGGCGTCGGGGAGGAGATCGCCGTCGCGCTGACGCGAACGGCCTATCTTCCGTCTGCGAGCGCCCGCGTCGAGGCCGACGCGCTGCTCAGCGCGGTGAATATGGAACTCTCGGAAGATGCGGCGTTCGGGATCAAGGCCCGCGAGTTCACGGCGGAGACCGAACTCGCCGAGGCGATCGACCGGCTTCAGGCCAGAACCAACACGCTCGTAACCTGGGCCGACCAGCTTTTTGTTCGAATGCAGGAGGCCGCGGCGGCCAGCCAGGCCCGCACAGCGCGATTGAGCTGGTGGATCACCGTCGGGCTGGCCGCCACCCTGGCGGCTGCAATCTCGGCGGCCGTGGTCACCCGGGCGGTGGTGAGCCGGCGGACCGTGTCGCGGCTGACCGACATCTCGCATCACATCACTGCGCTTGCCCGCGGCGACTACGATCGGAACATCCCCGAGACCGGCGACGACGAGATCGGCCGAATGGAACGGGCTTTGCACGTGCTCCGCCTGCGGGCAGCGGAGGCGCAGCGGTTGCGCGAAGACCTCGAGGCGGCGGTCACCCAACGCACCCGCGACGTGGTGACCGAGATGCATGCACACGACCGCGCCCGCGACGAAGCTGAGGCGGCAAACCGGGCAAAATCCGAGTTCCTGGCGATGATGGGGCACGAGATCCGGACACCGCTCAACGGCGTCGTCGGCATGTTGCGGCTGCTCGAGCAGGAGGCCAGCTCTGACGCCCAGAAGAAGCGCGCGACCGTCGCGCGGCAGAGCGCCGAAAACCTGCTGACCCTGTCCAACGACATCCTCGACTATGCCGCGACGCAGGATCACCGCCCGGTGGTCGAGCCGGTGCATTTTGATCTGCGCGACCTGATGGGGCAGCTCGCGGGTTACCTCCGGGCCAACGCGGAGGAAAAAGGCCTGACCGCCGTCATCGACATGGCGCCGGGCGCGCCACCGGTGCTCTACGGCGACCTTCAGAAGATCCGGCAGGTGGTGGTGAACCTGCTGTCGAACGCGGTGAAATACACACGCGATGGGCAGGTGGCGCTCTACCTCGACCACGCACCCGATCCGGACAGAGGGGCGCATGTGCTGAGCTTTTCCGTCACCGACACCGGCATCGGGATCGCCCCGGAGGACCATACGCGGATCTTTGAGGTCTACGCCCGGAGCGCGACCCATGCCGGTGACGGGATCGAGGGGCTGGGGCTCGGGCTTTCAATCTGTCGCCGGCTCACCCAGGCGATGGGCGGGGCACTGTCGCTGGAAAGCGCACCCGGCGCGGGTTCGCGGTTTTCTCTCACGGTACCACTGGCCGAGGGCGACCCGGCCGAGGTGACGCGTACCAGTGAGGCGCTGACGCCGGCTGGGCTCGGGCTCCGGGTGCTGGTGGTGGAGGACCAGCCGGTGAACCGCATGGTTGCGCGGGGCACGTTGGAGCGGCTGGGCTGCACGGCGGTTGAGGCCAAGACCGGGGCCGAGGGTGTCGACGCCGCGCTTGCGGGCGTCGATTTCGTGCTGATGGACCTGGATCTGCCCGACATGTCGGGTGGTGAGGCGGCGGCGGCGATCCGGGCGGCGCTTGCGTCTCCCCCGCGCATTGCTGCGCTCACTGCGCACCGGATCGACGACACGCCGGCAACGCGTGCCGAGCACAATGTCGACCACATCCTCTACAAACCGCTCTCGCCCAGGGCACTGGCCGAATTGCTCGGCGGGTCCGGCGCGGCGGATGTGACCGAAGTACCATCCGGCACGCGCGATACGCTGGCTGGGGATGTCGACGATATCGGGCCGGAGGAGACCGCCGCAATCCTGGGGGCATTCCTTGACGATGTGGGACCGGCGCTTGCGACCATGGAGGCCGCGTTGGCGGCGGCCGACCTCGAAGCGCTGGCCCGGCAGGCGCACCGGCTCAAGGGCGCGGCTTCGAATTTCGCGCTGCGGCCACTCTGCAACCATCTTGCCCAGATCGAGGACGCCGCTTTGGCCGGCGGAGACGTGAACGCGGCGGCGGCCGGGATCGATGAAACCGCGGCGGCGGCGGTGCGCAACCTCAAGGCCGCGGCGCGCGATCTGGAGCTTCAGCTCCCCGCCGCATCGGGGGCCGCCAGCATGTAGCCCTCGCCGTGGATCGTGATAATCCACTCGGGGTGTGATGGGTCGGGCTCGATCTTCTTGCGCAGTCGGCCCACCAGCACGTCGATGGTTCGGTTGTCGGGCGTCCAACCCCGGTTCTGGATCATGTCGAGCAGCCGATCGCGCGAGAGGATCACGCCGGGATGGGCAGCGAAGGCCGCGAGAAGGTCGAACTCGGCGCGGGTGAGCGCTTCCACGGATTCGTCTTCCGCGACCAACCGGCGCCGGGCCCGGTCGAGCCGCCAGCCGCCGAAGACTGGGTCGGCGATTTCGGATTGCACTTGCGCCTGGGCGGCGCGGCACTCGGCGACCCGGGCGGCGAGGTTTTTGATCCGGGCGAACAGCTCGCGCTTGTCGAACGGCTTGGTGACGTAGTCGTCAGCGCCGAGTTCGAGCCCGACGATCCTGTCGATCTGGTCGGTCCGGCTGGTGAGCAGGATGATCCCCACGGTCGACGCCGCCCGCTGTTCGCGGGTGATGGTGAGCCCGTCCTTGCCGTCGAGGTTGATGTCGATGAGCAGCACGTCGGCCGGATCGCGGGCGACGATTTCTTCCATCGCTTCCGCATCGGCGGCTTCGCTCACCCGGTACATCTGCCGTTTCAGCGAGGCAGCCAGGCGACGGCGGGTGACCGCGTCGTCTTCGACGATGACGATGTGCTGCGACACCTCTGCCTCCGTGGGGCGCGACCGCCTTTTACATCCTTTTACAAATTCCTACAGACCGTTCACACCCCACGCAAGACCGGTTCACAGCTGCGGCGTAGCCTGACGGCAGACCATTCGAAACGGGAGAGAACCATGTCATTCCATACCCCCACCCGCCGCGGCTTCCTCATCGGCACCGGGGCCGTTGGCCTCTCAAGCCTCTGGGGCACCACCGCGCTTTCGTCGATCGACCCGAACACCCACACAAACCGCATCTTCCACGCGACCCACTGGGGGCCGCTGGAAGCCGTCGTACGCGATGGCAAGATCGTCAACATCAGCCCGATGATCGAGCTTGATTCCCGCCCGACCGAGATGCTCACGATGGGCACGGTCGACCGGGTCTACTCGAAAACCCGCGTCGACTATCCGATGGTCCGCAAATCCTACCTCGACGGTTGGCAAAGCGGCGACACCAAGCGCGAACTACGTGGCAAGGAAGAATACGTCCGCGTCGACTGGGACACCGCGCTCAATCTCGCCTCCAAGGCCATTCTCGACACGATCGACAAGGGCGGCAACGAGGCGATCTTCAGCTCGTCCTACGGCGGCTGGTCGAACGCCGGCTCGTTCCGTCCCAACGTGATGCAGGGCCGTTTCTTCAACCTGATCGGCGGCAATTCGCAGACGGTGGGCGACTGGTCGGCTGGCGCCGGTCAGGTCGTGCTGCCGCACGTCATCGGCGACATGGAGGTCTATTCCGCGCAGACCGCCTGGGAAGTAATCCGCGACAACACCGAGGTGTTCCTGCTTGTGGGCGCCGACCCGATCAAGAACAACCGGATCGAGTACCGCGTCGCAGACCACGGCATGTATGCCCACTGGGAAGACATCCGCGACGCCGGCGTGAAGTTCATCTCGATCAACCCGCAACGGACCGCCACGGACGAGTTCCTGAATGCCGACTGGGTGAAAATCGTGCCCAACACCGACATCACCCTGTTCCTCGCGATGGCGTACCACGTGCTCGACAAAGGCCTCGACGACCCAGACTACCTTGCCAAGTACACCGTCGGCGCCGACAAGTGGATCGCCTATGTGAAGGGTGAGACCGACGGCCAGCCGAAGACGCCGGCCTGGGCCGCCGGGATCACCGGGATGAGCGAAGACAGCATCAAGGAGCTGGCCGAGTTGCTCGCCACCTCGAAGACCCAGATTGCCGGTTCCTGGGCGATCCAGCGTGCCCAGCACGGCGAAATGGTCTACTGGGCCATCGTCAACTTCCAGGCCCTTTGCGGCAAGATCGGCAAGCCGGGCGAAGGCGTCGGCTACAGCTGGCACTACGGCAACGGTGGCATGCCCCAAGGCGGCAACGCGACGCCCGCAGGGCTTGGCCAGGGCCGCAACCCGGTCAAGACGATCTGCCCCGCGAGCCGGATCACCGACATGCTGGAGAACCCCGGCGCACCGTTCACCCACAACGGCATCGCCTACGAGTACCCGGACGTCTACATGATCGTGAACGCCGGCAACAACTTCATGTCGCACCAGCAAGACACCACAAGGCTGGTCCGGGCGCTTGCCAAGGTCGACACGGTTCTCAGTGTCGATGTCTGGTGGACGGCGGCGACGCGCTGGGCCGACATCGTTCTGCCCGCCTCCTCGACGCTTGAGCGCAACGACATCACCTCGGGCGGGACCTATTCGAACGATAAGGTCTACGCCATGAAGCAGGTGATCGAGCCGATGGGCGAGGCCAGGAGCGACTACGAGATCTTCGAGGAACTGGCCGACAAGATGGGGGTCTGGGCGCAGTTCACCGACTCGCTTGACTACATGGATCATGTCCGGGCGGCCTACGAGAAGTCGGGCGCCGCGGCCGAAACCCCGTTCGACGAGTTCTGGGAAAAGGGCTATGCCCGGATGCCGGTGCCGGCGGAAGCGCGCAAGTGGAACCGTCACGGCGCCTTCTTCGATGATCCCGACGGCAGCCCGCTGCACACCGCGTCGGGCAAGATCGAGATGTTCTGCCAGAACATCGCGGACATGCAGCTCGACGATTGCCCGGGTATGCCGATGTGGCTGGAACCGGTGGAGTACCTCCACAACGCCGCCGAAGGCCAGCTGCACGTGGTCAGCCCGCACCCGTGGTACCGGATCCACAGCCAGATGGACCAGTCCGAGAACCTGCAAAGCCTCTACAAGGTGCAGGGACGTGAGCCGGTCCGGATCAACAGCGACGACGCCGCCGCGCGCGGCATCGAGGATGGTGATCTGGTCGAGCTCTACAACGAGCGTGGCGCAGTGCTCGCCGGCGCGGTCGTCTCCGACGACATCATGCCCGGCGTGGTCTCGATCTACGAAGGCTGCTGGCCGCAGGTCGACTCGAAGGGCCGCTGCAACTCCGGCTTGGTGAACTTCATCACCACGACTCAGCGCAGCTCCGGGCTCTCGAATGCCAACTCCGCCAACACCTGCCTGGCTTCGCTGAAGAAGTGCGAAGATCCGGATGGGCCGAACCTGGCCTACGAGAAGCCGGCGATCCTGGAGGACTACACCTTCGCGGCCGTTGACGAGGACCTGATCGGTCTGGAGCGGATCGACGGGGTCGCCGAGCGGCTGATGGCGGCTATGACCCCCGAAGAGCGGCTGTTCTACGAGCGTTGCACGGTCTGCCACAGCCCGCGTGAGCCTTCGCACTACACGCAGCTGCAGTGGAAAGGCATCCTGCCGTCGATGTTCGAACGCGCGGGCCTCGAAGACGCCGAGATGGCCACCGTCGAAGCCTTCCTGATGGAACGCGCGGCGGACGCGAACTGAGCTGATCGGGGTGGCCGGCTTCGGTCGGCCACCCTCTCCCTTGCCCGACGCCCAGACGCCCACACGCCCCAAGATGCCCTTCGACAGCCCTCCCGACCAACTCGTCGACCCGTTCGGCCGCCGGATCACATATCTCCGTCTCTCCGTCACCGACCGCTGCGACCTGCGCTGTACCTATTGCATGTCTGAGCGCATGCGGTTTGTGCCACGTGCGGAGCTTCTGACCCTCGAAGAGCTGGCGTTGCTTGCCGAGGAGTTCATCCGCCGTGGCGTGACCAAGCTGCGCCTCACCGGCGGCGAGCCGCTGGTGCGGCGCGACGTGATCGAACTCTTCCGCGCCCTGTCACGCCATATCGACACCGGCGCGCTCGACGAATTGACGCTGACCACCAACGGTACTCAGCTTGCGCGGTTTGCGGATGACCTCGTGGCCTGCGGTGTGCGCCGGGTCAACGTCTCGCTCGACACGCTTGACCCCGTGCGCTACCGGGCGGTGACGCGATATGGCGACATCTTGAAGGCGCTGGCGGGGATCGATGCGGCGCTCGCGGCCGGTCTCAAGGTGAAACTGAACGCCGTGGCCGCGCGCGGCGCCTTTGAGGCCGAGCTGGACGACCTCATCCGCTTCGCCCACAACCGGGGCATGGACCTCAGCCTGATCGAGGAAATGCCCCTGGGCGACACGGGACCGGACCGCGGCCGCCGTTTCCTGCCGCTCGACGCGCTGGTCGGCGACCTCACCACGCGCTGGACGCTCTCGCCCGCCAGGCACAGCACCGGCGGCCCCGCGCGCTACCTGCACGTCGCCGAAACCGGCGGCCTTCTCGGCCTCATTTCACCCCTCAGCTGCACCTTCTGCGCCACCTGCAACCGGCTCCGGGTGAGTGCAACCGGCAAGCTCTACCCCTGCATGGGCGACGACGGTGCTGTTGACCTGCGCGACGCGCTGCGCCGTGCCCCGGAGCAGATCGGCGACCTGATCCGGACCGCCCTGGCTCGAAAGCCGCGTCACCACCGCTTCGACGTCCACGCTCCTTCGACCCCCGTGGTGCAGCGACCCATGTCGGTGCTTGGCGGGTAGCTGGACCCACGCGGAAAGGCTGGCTTGCCGTCCAGGTTCGGCAAAGTGGACGTCGCTCCAAAACCGTGGTGAAGGAGCTGGTCTCAACGCTTCGGCGATCCTAGCGTCAAGGTTCAACGTCGCCTTCGGGCTCCATCCGGTCTTTCGCCGCACCCGGCCCGAACGTCTGGTACTGGCAATAGCTGTCGTTCTTCGCGGCTGTCTCGAACTGGCGCTCTGCGGGAGACACCCGACAATCTCTTCCCGCTGAAAACCACGCGCGACGGCAATTGGATTGTCGGCCCTACCGCAGTTCGTCCTCTGCGGCGCAGCGAAGAAAACGGCCCTTTGTGCATCCTGCAGCGAAATCCAATGTCGGAACGACGGCATCGCGGGACAACTCGGGCCTTGAACAGACTGGCATGAAGAGCCAGCAGCGGCCCATTCCGACCCATGCCCAAGCAACAGTTCTTGGAAGCACCGCGTTTCCTGGGTAGAACGATCGTCGATCGCGACGCATTGGATCCACCGCTGGATCAGCGTCGGGGCATCCTCTATCACTTTCCCCGACCCGTTTTGTGGTCGCAGCCCCATCGTGTCGGAAGGACGAAGACATGAAGTATCGAAAACTCGGCAACAGCGGCGCCGTCGTATCGCACCTTGCCTTGGGCGCCATGACCTTCGGGGACGAGGCAGACGAGGCGGTTTCGCGGAAGCTCATGAGCGACTACGTCGCGGCGGGCGGGAATTTCATCGACACCGCGGATGTCTACAGCCAGGGCCTCTCCGAGGAGATCGTCGGCCGCTGGCTGGCCGACCACCCGGCCGACGCCGACAAAGTCGTGCTGACCACCAAGGCACGGTTCCCAATGGGAGATGGACCGAACGATCTCGGCTTGTCGCGTGTGCATCTGCGCAAGGCGCTGGATGCGTCGCTGCGGCGTCTGGGCGTCGAGTTCATCGATCTCTACCAGATGCATGCTTGGGACGCGCTTACGCCGATCGAGGAAACCTTGCGGTTCCTCGACGATGCGATCAGCGCGGGCAAGATCGGTCATTACGGGTTCTCGAACTTCCTGGGCTGGCAGCTGACCAAGGCTGTCCATGTTGCGAAGGCCGCCGGGTTCGCCGCGCCGGTCACCCTGCAGCCGCAATACAACCTTCTGGTCCGTGACATTGAGTTTGAGATCGTTCCCGCGGCGCTCGATGCCGGCATCGGCCTTCTGCCCTGGTCGCCCCTGGGCGGCGGCTGGCTCAGCGGAAAGTACCAGCGCGACGAGATGCCGAGCGGCGCGACCCGGCTCGGCGAGGAGCCTGAACGGGGCATGGAAGCCTACAGCCCACGCAACGCCAAGGACCGCACCTGGGCCATCATTGACGCCGTGGGCAAGGTTGCGGCAAGGCATGGTGCCTCGATGGCGCAGGTCTCGCTGGCCTGGTTGGCGAAGCGGCCGGCCGTCACTTCCGTTCTGATCGGCGCACGCAACGAGACTCAGCTGGCCGACAATCTCGGGGCCGCCGACCTTCGGCTTGCGGAGGAAGATGTGGAAACACTGAACGCCGCCAGCGCTCCGGAGCACAATGTCTATCCCTATGGCGACCAAGCCGACCAGCAACGCCATCGGGAGGTTTCCGGAGGCCGATAGGTCAAGTGTCTGTGGCTATGGAGGCGGCGTGCGGCACCAGGGACGGTTCCGCTGCAACTTCGGAAGTCTACCTTCGGGTGTTGATCTTCGCAAAAGGAGACCGATCGGCCCTTGCGAGTGTTCACAGGGCATCACCCGCTTTCTCGGAACCAAGTCTACAGCATCCTGAGGCGACTATGGTCGGCGCAGCTGAAGATAGGGTACGTCCAGTGGCGATCTCTGTCTCCTCAGCCCATCAACGCCGCCGCCTCGTCAGGCGCCAGCGCGGCCGGACGGTCGCAGGTGGTGGACAGCTC
>JAAUYD010058146.1_pt1 | contig 10775 bp, 2 predicted proteins | sample 7278101 | NCBI WGS metagenome assembly JAAUYD01 (sample SAMN14350128, study PRJNA611818) | marine sediment metagenome | isolation source: surface marine sediment (0.6m) | place: French Polynesia: Moorea | collected 2018-08
GCTCCGGCTTACATGATTTATACCTCTGGCTCAACGGGATTACCCAAAGGAGCAATTATCAGGCATGGTGGGGCAATTAATCATATTTATGCTCAATTTAAAGCTTTAGAATTGAGTGAAGATTTAACATTTGTCCAAAGTGCCCCAGCTTCATCAGATATTTCTGTGTGGCAGTTTTTAGCTCCCATTCTCATAGGTGGAAAAACCGTCATCGTCAACACCGAAACTGTTTGTTCTCCAGAAAAATTATTCCAAGTTATTCAACAACAAAACATTACAATTGTTGAACTGGTTCCAGTTATCATGACAGGTTTATTAGATTATATTTCCCAGTTATCACCTGATGAAAGATTCTTACCTAACCTCAAGTGGATGATGGTAACTGGAGAATCAGCATCAGTAGAACTAGTGAATCGATGGTTAGAAATATATCCCCAAATTAAGGTTATAAATGCTTACGGTCCCACTGAGGCTGCTGATGATATCACCCAATTCATTATCGATAAACCCTTACGGCCAAACCAACGCACAGTTTCCATTGGTAAACCTTTAGCTAACTTAAATCTGTATATACTCGATCCTCAGATGCAATTGTTACCAATTGGGGCATTAGGAGAGATTTGTGTTTCAGGATTTGGAGTTGGAAAAGGATATTGGAGCAATTACGTAACTACAGAGCGCAGTTTTATACCTAATATATTTACTGATACTGCCAAACCCTTACCTGGAACTGACACAGATTTTATCTACAAAACCGGTGATTTAGGCAGATGGTTACCAGATGGCAACATTGAGTTTTTCGGGCGCATCGACCACCAGGTAAAGATTCGTGGCTTCCGGATTGAATTGGGAGAAATTGAAGCGTTACTGAGTCAGCATCCCTCAGTAGGGGAAAATGTGGTGATAGCAAGGGAGGATAAACCAGGTGAAAAACGCTTAGTAGCTTATATAGTTCCTCATTTAGAAACAAAAATCACAACTACTGATTTACAGTCTTACCTGCAAGAAAAAGTAGCTGGATATATGATACCCTCTGCTTTTGTCATCTTAGATCAACTTCCTCTTACACCCAATGGTAAAGTTGATCGTCAAGCCTTACCGCAACCCTCAAATTTACGTCCAGAGTTAGCGGTTAGTTATGTTAAACCCCAAACCGAAATAGAAAAAGCGATCGCTACAATTTGGCAGCAAGCCCTAAATTTAACAGAAATTGGTCTTCACGATAGCTTCTTTGAAATTGGTGGACATTCCCTACTATTAATTCAGGTACATAGTCAATTACAAAAAATCTGCGATCGCACTTTAACACTTATGGATATGTTTAGATATCCGACTATTAGTGATTTAGCAGAATTCTTAACTAGCAACCATACCCAAAACCAAATATTTAAGGATGAGCAAAAGACCATAAACAACAATCAAATTAGAAAAAATAAAGAGAAAGAGCTTCGCCAAAAAATGCAAAAAAATCGCAATATTTAAAAATATTCAGAGGGAAGATAATGACGGGAACAGTAGAAAATTACAACTTTCATGGTTCAGAAATAGCAATTATCGGCATGACTGGACGTTTTCCGGGAGCTAAAAACGTTGATGAATTTTGGCAGAACTTAAAAAATGGTAATCAGTCAACTTCCTTTTTCACCAAAGAAGAATTATTAGCTGCTGGTGTAGATGCGAATTTATTGAATAATCCCAATTATGTAAAAGCAAATGGGGTATTAACTGATACTGAATTGTTTGATGCTGGTTTTTTTGGTTTAAGCCCTAAAGAAGCAGAAATTACTGATATTCAACATCGTGTTTTCTTAGAATGTGCTTGGGAAGCCTTAGAAAATGCTGGTTACAGTTCAGAAAATTATCCTGGTTTAATAGGAGTTTATGCTGGTAGTGGCTTAAGTGGCTACTTACTTCATGTTTATTCCCGTCCAGAAATACATAATTCTGTAAATTCTCAACAAATAGCTATCAGTGGTGACAAAGATTATTTAACTACAAGAGTTTCCTATAAATTAAATTTAACCGGACCTAGTTGTACAATTCAAACATCTTGTTCAACCTCATTAGTTGCTGTTCACTTCGCTTGTCGAAGTTTACTTTCTGGAGAATGTGATCTCGCTTTAGCTGGTGGTGTTCGCATTCATGCTAGACGCAAGGAAGGCTATTTATATACAGAAGGTGATATTAAGTCTCCCGATGGATATTGTCGCGCCTTTGATGCTAAAGCCCAGGGAACTGTAGGAGGTGAAGGTGTAGGAATCGTAATTTTAAAAAGATTAGAAGATGCTCTACAAGATAAAGATACTATTCATGCCATTATTAAGGGTTCTGCTATAAATAATGATGGTAGTAACAAACTTAGTTACACTGCACCCCGAATTGAAGGACAAGCCAAAGTAATTAGAACTGCCCAAATAGTCGCCGAAGTAGAACCAGAAACAATTACTTATGTAGAAGCTCACGGTACAGGTACATCTTTAGGTGATCCCATTGAAATAGCAGCCTTAACTCAAGCTTTTCAAGCAAGTACACAAAAAAAAGGATTTTGTGCTGTAGCTTCCGTCAAAACCAATATCGGACATTTAGACGTGGCCGCCGGAATAGCAGGGTTAATAAAAACAGTTTTATCATTAAAATATAAACAAATACCACCTAGTTTGCACTTTGAAAAACCAAACCCCAAAATTGATTTTGCAAATAGTCCTTTTTATGTAAATACTACTCTGAAAAACTGGGAATTTCAGGGTATTCCACGCCGTGCAGGTGTTAGTAGCTTTGGTATGGGTGGAACTAATGCCCATGTAATTCTAGAAGAAGCACCCCCTGTAGAAACAGTTAATTCTACTCGCCCTTGGCAACTTTTATTACTTTCAGCCAAAACCCCCACAGCCTTAGAAACAGCTACCACAAATCTAGCTAATCATTTACAGCAAAAGCCACATCTAAATCTAGCTGATGTCGCCCATACCCTACAGGTAGGACGTAAAACATTTGATTATCGTCGGCTGTTAGTTTGCCAAAATCTTGAGCAAGCCGTCCAGTTATTTACATCAAATCAAGGGGGGGTATTAACCCATCATCAAAAGCCCTGTAAGCGTTCGGTAGTGTTTATGTTTCCTGGTCAGGGAGCGCAATACATCAACATGGCGGCGGAACTTTATCAAACAGAAGCCGTATTTGCTGACTACGTTAATCAATGTGCTGAACTGCTCAAACCCCATTTAGGCTTAGATATACGTCAAGTCATCTACCCAGAACATAGCCAAACCCCATCACAACTAGGTGAAACAGCTTTAACCCAACCAGCGTTATTTGTCATTGAATACGCCTTAGCGCAACTATGGATAAGCTGGGGTGTGCATCCAGAAGCTATGATAGGTCATAGTATCGGTGAATATGTAGCTGCTACCCTTGCAGGTGTTTTCTCATTATCAGATGCTTTGATGCTGGTAGCACATCGAGGAAGACTGATGCAGCAGTTACCGAAAGGAGCAATGCTTTCTGTGTCAATGGCAGCTTCCGAGGTAGAAAATTTCTTAGTAGATGGACTTTCTGTAGCTGTCAGTAACGCTCCTTCTGCCTGTGTTGTGGCGGGTACAAATTCAGCCATTGCAAATTTACAAGCAAAATTACAAGCACAAGGCATACATTGCCGACAGTTGCATACTTCCCATGGGTTCCATTCCCACATGATGGAACCTATCATTAATCCATTTATTGAACTGTTAGCAAAAGTTACTTTTAACCCTCTCCAAATTCCTTTTATCTCTAATGTTACTGGGACATGGGTTACTACAGAAGAAGTTACAGATCCTCAATATTGGGCTAAACATTTACGGCAAACGGTGCTGTTTAATGAAGGGATAATTGAGTTAATACAACAACCACAAAGAATTTTATTGGAGGTTGGACCTGGAAGAACTTTGAGCAGTTTAGTCAAGCAACATCAAAACCAAGAAATTGTGACTTTAACTTCTGTGCGTCATCCTCAAGAAACACAGTCCGATGTTGCTCTTATTCTCAATACTTTAGGTAGACTTTGGCTGTTAGGAGTGAAAATTGACTGGTCTGGTTTTTATAGTCAAGAAGAACGTTGTCATATTCCCTTACCGACCTATCCCTTTGAACGACAAAGATTTTGGATAGAACCTCAAACACAAGTTACTACAATTAATCATAATCATGTATCTGAAAATATTAATGATTGGTTTTATGTTCCTGTTTGGAAACAAACAATATCATCTGTAAAGCATTCAGTCAATGAATTGATAAAACAGGAAAAATTATGTTGGCTATTCTTTGTGGATGAATTGGGAATAGGGATAGAACTGGTTCAACAATTACAACAACAAGGGCAAGATGTAATTACTGTCCAACTAGGGGAACAATTTGCTCAAATCAGTGATGGAGTTTATAGCATTAATTCTAATTCTAGGACTGATTATGATGCTTTAATTCAACACCTTGACTCAATTAATAAAAAACCACAAAAAATAGCGCATTTGTGGGGGATAACTCAGAAAAATTTAGACTTATCATCAATTAGCGATCGCGGCTTTTGGAGTTTGCTATTTCTTACCCAAGCATTAGCAAAAAACTCTGCTAATCAGGAAGTACAAATTATAGTTGTGACCAATAATTTACATAATGTAACTGGAGAGGAAAATATATGTCCTGAGAAAGCAACCATATTGGGTGCTTGCAAGGTGATTAATCAAGAATTTGCTCATATTAATTGCCGTCATATTGATATTGTAATTCCTCAACAGGTAGATAAGAAAGGAGAATTATTAGCACAAATAACTAATGAATTTGTATCTGACTTCAAAGAATTCATCATTTCTTATAGAGGCAAACATCGCTGGATACAGACTTTTGAAAAAATTCAACTAGAAACAGAAAACTTAGATAAATCTCCCCTACAACAATCAGGAGTATACCTAATTACTGGAGGTTTAGGAGGAATTGGTTTAACTTTAGCAAAATACCTAGCTCAAACAGTAAAAGCCAAACTGATTTTAATCGGGCGATCGCTATTTCCCCATAGAGAGAATTGGGAACAATGGTTACAAGAAAATGATCACAAAGATACTGTTAGTCAGAAAATCAAAAAAATTCAGGAACTAGAGAAATTTGGTGCAGAAGTTTTAGTATGCAATGCTGATATTACCAGCCTCACACAGATGCAAACTATCAAAGAAAAAATACTCACAAAATTTGGTAAAATTAATGGTGTAATCCACGCTGCAGGTGTTCCTGGTGGTGGTGTTATTCCATTAAAAACATCAACCGCAGCAGCAAAGGTATTAGCACCAAAGGTACAAGGTACTTTAGTACTGGATAGTGTTTTTTGTGATGAGAAATTAGATTTATTTATTCTTTGCTCGTCCTCAACATCAATTATGGGAGGCTTAGGACAAATAGATTATTGTGCAGCGAATGCTTTCTTAGATGAATTTGCCCAGAGTAAATCTTTATCTCAAAAGCCTCTCACCATAGCCATTAATTGGTGTGGTTGGCAAGAAGTTGGGATGTTAGTAAATACAACCATACCAGAAGAACTAAAAAGCCGTCGGGAGCAGGAGTTAAATAAGGCAATATCACCCGAAGATGGAGTAGAGGTATTTAGGCGGATTTTGCATAGTCAATTACCTCAAGTAGCAGTATGCAAACAAAATCTCAACGAACAAATAGAACGTAGCTATGCAGTAAATTTAGTCACAGAGTTAAATAATTTAGAAGAGCAAAGCAGTCAAATAAAATTTGCACAAAAACTCCATCCCCGACCTCAACTAAATAATCCTTATGTCGCTCCTCGTACTGAAATAGAAAAGAAGATAGCAGATTTATGGCAACAATTATTAGGTTTAGAACAGATAGGTATATACGATAATTTTTTCGATTTAGGTGGACATTCTTTGTTAGCTACTCAAGTCATTTCTCGATTACGTACAACCCTAAAAGTAGAATTACCACTGTATCAATTGTTTGAGGCTCCAATAATTGCAGAGCAAGCCAATATCATTCAACAACTTCAGTCCGAAAATATACAACCAAGTAGTAATAGAACTTCCAAGCTAAACAGAGATAATATAGCAGATTTAAAATTTAAATTACCTAAAATCCAAAAAGCTTCAAGGTTAGGAAATATTCCTCTTTCCTATGCTCAACAAAGGTTATGGTATATTGACCAATTACAACCTAATAATACTGCCTACAATATCTTTATCCCTGTGCGTGTTAGCGGTTTTTTGGATATTCCTACTTTAGAACTTTGCCTGAATGAAATTATACGCCGTCATGAAATACTCCGTACCAATTTCATTGTAGATAATGGACAACCAACCCAAGTTATTACCTCATCACTTAACTTGGAATTGCCAATTATAGACCTGAGCAAATTATCAGACACAAAAAGAGAGCAAACAGTTCAGAGTTTAGTTACACAAGAAGCAGAAAAACCATTTAAGTTAGATACAAATCAATTATTAAGAGTTACACTTTTACACCTATCTGAAACAGAATATGTGCTGCTTTTCACGATGCACCACATCATTTCTGATGGTTGGTCCATGGGAGTATTAATTAAAGAATTATTAATCCTGTATGAAGCATATTCTCTTGGTGAGGTATCTCCACTGCCAGAACTACCGATTCAATACGCTGATTTTGCCATTTGGCAAAGACAATGGTTACAGGGGGAAATTTTAGAACAACTACTTAGTTACTGGCAAAAACAACTGGAAAACTTACCAACTCTCAAATTACCAACAGACTATCCCCGACCTACAACACCAACATATCAAGGTTCAGCCCAAACTTTCACAATCTCTTCTACATTATCGCAACAAATCAAAACCCTGAGTAATCAACAGGGCGTTACGCTTTTCATGACCTTGCAAGCAGCATTTGCAACCCTAATGTACTACTACAGCGAACAAGATGATATTGTGATTGGTACAGATATTGCTAACCGTAATCAGGGAGAAACTGAAGGGTTAATTGGATTTTTTGTGAATCAATTAGTATTACGCACCAAGTTTGATGCTAATCCTACTTTTTCTGAATTACTAGATAGAGTTAGGGAAGTCACTTTAGATGCTTATGCACATCAAGATTTACCATTTGACAAACTTGTAGAGGCTATAAATCCAGAACGTAATTTACACACCACACCATTATTTCAAGTCAAATTAATTCTTCAAAATACTCCCACAACTGCTTTAAATATTTCAGGTTTAACTTTCCAATCATTGGCAACGGAAACCAAAACAGCCACCTTTGATTTACTCTTTGAGATCATAGATATAGAGCAAGGGCTAATGGGATTATTGAAATATAGCACAGAATTGTTTACAGCTAAAACTATCACCCGGATGCTCAAACATTTTGAAATGATTTTGAGCCATGTTGCTAATAAGCCATATGTAAAAATTCATGAAATCAACGAAATTTTAGCAAAAGCAGATGAACAAGACAGAATTAATCAAGAAACAGCTTATCAAAATTCTTTACAAGATAAATTAGGCAATATTAGACGTAAGTCTGTTAATTAAACTATATGTGTTAACTGATAAAACTTGATTGCATGAATATAGGAGAGAATGAATGCTGAAAAATCAAAGTCAACAAAGTAGCTCATTAAAATTAGGAAATATTAGACGCAAAGCAATTAATGTTGGTGATAATGAATTAATTAAAACCGAGTACCTTAACCACAGTCCTAACTTTCCTTTAGTTATGAAACCAGCAGTTAAAGGAGTAGATTTACTAACCTGGACTAAAAGTAATCGAGAATTTTTACAAGCAGAATTATTGAAATATGCAGCAATTCTCTTTCGTGGTTTCGATGTTACATCAATAGAAGAATTTGAGCAAATTATTGCTGCTATCTGTGGAGAAGCATTAGAATATCGCTATCGAGCATCACCACGTACTCAAGTTGCAGGGAGAATTTACACCTCCACTGATTATCCGGCCGATCAAAGTATTTTTCCCCACAATGAACACGCCTATTCCCCTACATTTCCTTTAAAAATATTCTTGTTTTGTCTAGCTCCACCAGCCCAAGGAGGAGAAACACCAATTGGTAATTGTCGCCAAGTTTTCGCTAATATTGACCCCAAAATTAGAGAAAAATTTATTGCTAAAAAAGTTATGTATATGCGTAACTTTGGTGATGGCTTTGGCTTACCTTGGCAGACTGTTTTTCAAAGTACAGAAAAAGCTGAAGTAGAAGAATATTGCAAGAACAATGGAATTACATTTGAATGGAAAGAAGACGATAAATTAAGAACACGCCAAGTTGGTCCAGCTATTGTTAAACATCCCATTACAGAAGAAATGGTGTGGTTTAATCATGCAACTTTTTTCCATGTTTCTACACTAGAAGCAAAAATTCGTAATTCTCTATTATCTTCTTTTAATGAGGAAGACTTACCAACCAATACATATTACGGTGATGGTTCTGTAATTGAACCTGAAGTTTTAGAACATCTTCGCCAAGTTTATCAACAACAAATGGTGAGCTTTACCTGGGAAAAAGGAGATGTATTAATGCTAGATAATATGTTAGCAATTCATTCTCGTAATCCCTTTGAACCTCCCAGAAAAATTTTAGTAGGAATGGCTGAACCTTATAGTCCATAAGTCACAGTATAAAAACTATTACATATAATTAAAGAGGTATGAATATGCAAGCACCAACTATAGAAGGATTTCGACTTTCGCCACAGCAAGAACACTTATGGTTTCTGCAACAACTGGATAATAAATCGGTATATCGCAGTGATTGTGTAATTTCAATTACAGGTAATCTTGATATAAAATGCTTAGAATTAGCTTTACAAGATGTTGTTAGCCGTCATGAAATACTCCGCACCTGCTTTCGTTGTCTTCCAGGGATGACTATTCCAGTTCAGGTGATTACAAATAGTAAATTAACTTTATCTCAAATATACAATCTCAGCAATTTAAATGCTGAAGAGCAAGATATTAAAATTCAAGAGATCGTTCAAGATTTAAAAAGTTTGCCTTTTGATTTAGAAAAAGGTTTAAATTTACAGACTGCTTTGATTACTCTTTCGTTAGAGAAGCACTTTTTATATCTCAGCTTACCAGCTATTTGCGGGGATAATGTCACTCTCCATAATTTAATGGGCGAAATTGCTAGTGCTTACTCAGGTGATTTAGATAATCAATTACCTGAAGAACCACTGCAATATGCAGATTTTTCTGAATGGCAGAATCAAATATTAGAAGCAGAAGAAACAGAAATTGGTAGGAAATTTTGGTTACAGCAAAACTTATCTATTCTTGATACTTTAAAACTGCCTTATGAACTAGATAATTCACATCAAGATAAGTTTGAGCCGAAATCTATCAACTCACTAATTGATGCTGAATTGCTACAGCAAATAGAAATTATATCTAAAAAATATCATACTTCTAGCTTTATATTTCTCCTTACTTGCTGGCAAATTTTACTATGGCGACTAGTTGAAAATTCAGAAATTATTATTGGTGTAGGTGTAGATGGTAGAAAATATGATGAATTAAAAAGTGCTTTGGGTTTATTTGCTAAATATTTACCCCTACATTCTCATTTAGAGCAAAATTTAAGTTTTAGCCAAGTTTTACAACAAGTACATGAATCTATAGAAGAAATAAATAAATGGCAAGAATGTTTTAGTTGGGAGCAAATTAATGATTCTAGTACAAAATTAACTACTCTACCTTTTGGATTTGATTTTGAACAGGAATCTATTGTTTGCGACGCAGGAAATTTAAAGCTTTCAATTGAGTATCGATACAGTTGCATTGAACGTTTTAAAATCAAGCTTTATTGTAAACAGCAAGCTGAAGCTTTAAGTCTAAAATTTGATTACGATTCTCATTTATTCCATGACGAAAATATTGAACTCATAGCGGATATTTTTAATCAGTTAGTAGCCAGCGTGATTAATAATCCACAAGAGGTAATTAGTAAGCTTAATATTTTAAGTGACTCCACTCTACACCAACTTTTATTTGAGTTCAATCAAACTGAGGCTAATTACCCACAAAATAAGTGTATTCATGAGATATTTACAGAGCAAGTAGAACGCACACCAGATAATATTGCTGTTGCATTTAACAGCGAAAAGCTTACTTATGCTGAACTCAATGCCCGTGCAAATAAACTAGCAAATTATTTACAACATTTGGGGGTAGGTGCAGAAGTATTAGTAGGAATTTGTGTGGAGCGTTCCTTAGAAATGCTCGTCGGTATTTTGGGTATTCTTAAAGCTGGTGGTGCTTATGTTCCCCTCGATCCCCATTATCCCCAAGAACGTTTAACATTCATGTTAAAAGATACTCAAGTATCTATATTATTAACTCAGCAGAATTTATTAGAAACCTTACCTCAGCAGAATATACAGACAATTTGTTTAGATGCAGATTGGCAAACTATAGCACAAGAAAGTCAGGAAAACCCCTTATTAACAGCATCTCCAGAAAACTTGGCTTATGTCATCTACACGTCGGGTTCTACAGGTAAACCCAAAGGAGTTGCGGTTATACATCGTAACTTAGTGCATTCTACAACTGCACGTCTTTTATATTATCAAGAACCTATTACCAGCTTTTTATTACTTTCATCTTTTGCATTTGATAGTTCAGTGGCAGGTATTTTCTGGACACTTTGTTGTGGTGGAACTCTACATTTACCAGCAGAAGGTGTGCAACGAGATGTACCTAAACTCATAGAATTAATTTCCCAAAATCATATTTCC
>JAAUYD010259228.1_pt1 | contig 10774 bp, 7 predicted proteins | sample 7278101 | NCBI WGS metagenome assembly JAAUYD01 (sample SAMN14350128, study PRJNA611818) | marine sediment metagenome | isolation source: surface marine sediment (0.6m) | place: French Polynesia: Moorea | collected 2018-08
GGCATATGCAACGAAATCCCCCTTAATCCCCCTTTTTCAAAGGGGGAGACCGGATTCTGCGCTGGATTTTACACTATTTGCGGTCGCACGTTTATTTTACAAACACCCTCTTAGAGATTCGCAGGGTGGCACAAAGTCAGGAATAAATCCCTGGCCAGTGTTGTTCTAAGACCCAAAAACGAGTATCGCAGTGCCAAAAGGAGATTGGAGATGATATCGATTAAGGACCTCAGTAAGCAGTACGGCGCGGTCAAAGCTGTGGACCAGGTGTCGTTTGAGGTGGGGCGAGGCGAAATCGTTGGGCTCTTGGGCCACAACGGCGCAGGCAAAACCACGTTGATGAAAATGATCACCGGATATTTGGAGCCCACACAGGGATCCGCATCCATCGGTGGGGTGGATGTGGTTGAGAACCGATTGGGCGTGCAACAGCAAATAGGCTACATGCCTGAAAATGCACCGCTTTATGAAGAAATGGCAGTTCAGGAATACCTCTGCACCATGGCTGACTATCGAGGCATCCCCAAGGACAGACACGGGGCAAGGGTGCTGGCAGCAGCAACCGCCACAGGACTTACAACATGGCTGACCAGTCCCATTGCCACGCTTTCAAAGGGATATCGACAGCGCGTGGGCCTAGCCCAGGCAATTTTGCATAAGCCCGATGTGCTCATTTTAGACGAGCCCACCAATGGCCTGGATCCGACCCAGATTGTGGAGATTCGGGGGCTGATCAAGGCCCTGGCCCAGGACAGCACTGTCATCTTGTCCACCCATATTCTGCCTGAAATCGAGGCGGTCTGCGATCGGGTGATCATCCTTATCGACGGTGTGATCACTAAGGACGCGGCCCTAAAGGATCTGCTCGCCGCTGATACGGTCATCCTATCCATCCCAGAAGATGCACAGGGTGCGGCTGACAAACTGCGCACGCTGGAAAGCGTCACAACTGCCCGTATGCTGGGGGCTGATCCGCAACGTCCGGGGTTCACTATTCTATCCCTGCAATACCAGGGCGATACCCCGCCCATTCCTGAGATCGCTGCACTGGCCAACGAAACGGGCTGGCAAATCGGGCGCATTGCCGAGGAGAGGCCCAGGTTGGAGCAGGTATTTGGCGAGCTAATGGATGCGCATGTTCAGCGGAGCAATGCGGGCAAGGCAAAGGAGGTGGCAGCATGACAGGGATGATGACCACGTTTCGAAAAGAGCTCCGCTCGTATTTTACGTCGCCAGTGGCCCTGATCTTCCTCGGCGTGTTCCTGGTGATAACCCTGTTTGTATTTTTCACCTATGGTCGGTTTTTTGCGCGCAATATCGCGGATGTGCGTCCCCTGTTCGAGTGGCTGCCCATTCTGCTCATCTTTTTGGTCTCGGCCATTACCATGCGCGCCTGGAGCGAAGAACAAAAGATGGGCACCCTCGAAGTGCTGATGACATTGCCGGTCAAGACAGCTGCATTGGTGCTTGGCAAGCTGTTGGCCGGCATGGTCTTGGTGGGACTGGCCTTGGCCCTGACCCTGCCGTTACCCATCACGGTCTCGTTTCTCGGCGACGTTGACTGGGGACCGGTGATCGGCGGTTATGTGGGCGCCCTGTTGCTCGCCGGCACGTACCTCGCGGTGGGGATGTGTGTGAGCAGCCGCACGGATAACCAGGTGGTGTCCCTCATGGTCACGGTGGTCTGTTGCGGGCTGCTGTTTATGATCGGGTCAGATGCCCTGGTCTCATTCTTTGGCAGCAAGGCAGGAGAAGTGCTCAGGGCCATTGGCTCGGGCAGCAGGTTTGAGAGCATTGAACGGGGTGTCCTGGATATTCGCGATATGTTTTACTACGCTAGCCTCATCGGATTCTTTTTCGTGCTCAACGTGTACTTTCTCGAGCGGAAGCGCAAGGATACGGTGACCCCGCTTGGAAGAAAGCGCTGGGCCTCCCGATCCCTGACAGTGGCCCTGGCTGGCCTGAACGCGATTGGCGGGAATTTGTGGCTGGCACCGGTGACTGCAGCGCGGGCTGACCTGACCGAGGAGGGCCAATACTCCCTAAGCCACGCAACCGAACGGATTTTGGGCAGCTTGTCCGAACCCCTGGCCATTGCCGGCTATTTTTCCGAAAAGACCCACCCCTTGCTTTCGCCTCTCGTGCCCCGGATTCGGGACTTTCTCGCGGAATACGAAGTGCTGGGACAGGGCAGGGTAGCCGTGACGTTCGAAGACCCCAACAAAGACGAAGCCCTGGAAGAGGAGGTGGCCGAGCTTTACGATATCAAACCCCTGCCGTTCCGGGTATCTGCGCGCCATGAGGAATCGGTGGTCAACTCCTATTTTCACATTTTGATTCGGTACGGCGATCAGTACGAAGTCCTCTCGTTTAGTGACCTGATCGAAATCCATGCCGACGAATCAGGCGTGGACGTAAAGTTGCGCAACTTGGAGTACGATATCACCCGGTCGATCAAGAAAGTCTCCCAAGGGTTTAAGAATATCACAGCGTTGTTTGCTGGAATGAGCGCGCCGGCGCACCTGACCCTGTATGTGACACCTGGCACCTTGCCAGAGGAGTTCAAAGAAGTGCCTGCGCTGATTCGCAAGGTGGCAGAGGCCCTGGCCGGGGATGCAGGGGGTAACCTCGTATTTAAGGAAGTAGACCTCACTGGAAAGGAAGCTGAGCAAGAGGAGATTCACGACAAGTACGGGTTCAAGCCCATGGCCGTGGATCTGTTTGGGGATAACTGGTTCTACCTGCACTTGTTGCTCGCATCTGGGGAAACGTTGGAGCGCATCTACATCCAGGGGGATCCCACAGAGGCATCGATTCGCACGGCCATCGAGGCGGGTCTCAAACGGAGTGCGCCTGGATTTTTAAAGACAGTGGGGCTTTTGACCGAGCAGCCTCAGCAGCGACCGCCCAACCCGAATATACCGCCCCAATTCCAGCCGCCCCAGCCCAGACCAGAGTACAGATTGCTCGAGGAGGCGCTGTCAGAAGAGCTGACCGTGAAAAGGATTGAGGCCAAGGACGGCGTTATACCCGCGGATATTGACGTGCTGATCGTGGCGCGTCCTGGAGCGCTCACAGAAAAGCAGCAGTTTGCCATCGACCAATACCTGATGCAGGGTGGGGCCGTGATCGCCCTTGCCGGTGCCCATAAGATTACAGCAGAGCGGGGCGCCTTGACCCCGGCTGAGACAGGTGCTGGCCTAAGGGATCTGCTGGCAGCATACGGCGTTACGGTGAAGGATGGATTCCTGCTCGATAAACAGAACGCCAGGTTTCCAGTGCCGATTCGAGAGAGTCGCGGCATGTTCGTCATGGAGCGGATCGCCATGATTGATTATCCGTTCTTTCCAGACCTTCGGCAGGATAGCTTTGCCAAGGGGCACTTGGCCTTATCAGGGCTGCAAAATGTGGTTGTGAATTGGGCCTCCCCGATCGAAGTAAGTGAAACCCTCGACGGTCGCAGTGCAGAGGTGCTGCTCAAATCCTCTTCAGCGGCGTGGCAATACCAGGGCACTGAAATCTTACCCACCTCGATCGAGGATGCGGAGACCGCATTTCAACCAGAGGGAGCGGTAAAGGCTTACCCGGTGGCAGCTGTGGTCACGGGAACGTTTCCCAGCTATTTCGCGGATCGCCCCTCGCCGCTTTTTGGCGCTGACCAGGATGGATCAGGCAGCGGTTCTGGCGCGGGTACTGGTGCAACAGGTGAGGCGGAAAAAGCAGTGGATCGCACGGGTCGCACCATCAAGGCATCGGCTCCAGAAGCCAGGCTGGCCGTTGTGGGGTCTAGTGAGTTTGTCTCTGATCTTGCGGCCAGACTGGGGGATCAGATGGGCGGCGGTGTGTATAGAAACAACTTTCAGCTCGCTCGCAACCTAGTGGACTGGGCAGTGGCTGACACGGATCTACTGGAGATTCGGGGTTCCGGTGCTTTTGCGCGCACGTTAAAGCCAATGGAAGCAAATGATCGGACCCTGTGGGAAGCGATGAACTACATCTTTGTCCTTGCTGCTCTGGGTGCGGTGATCGCGGTTGCAGCGGTTCGCCGGCGCAAGGCGCGGGTTCGTATCACTGCAAAGGAGGCATCATGAGCAAGTCCAACGTATATTTGCTAATTGTGTTCGCAGCCCAACTCGGTCTGGGCGCCCTCACCTGGACCACCTGCGACGCCTTGCCAGAGGAGGCAGGGGAAAAGAGATTGCTCAATTTTGGATTGGGCGATATCACTGCAGTCGAGATTATCGAGAAATCTTATAAGGAAACAGACCCCCCTAAAAAAATCTCATTGGAAAAGAAAGACGGCAACTGGGTTGTTGCGAGCGCAGGTGGATATCCAGCAGATGGGGACAAAATATCAGGTGTCCTTAACAAACTGATCGATCTAAAAGTTAAGGATCCCATTGCCACAGATGCTGCTAATCACGAATCACTCAAGGTTGGAAGCAAGGCGTATGGCCGCAAGGTTGCCATTAAAACAGGAGCAACTGCCAAAACCCTGGTCATCGGCAGCGGAGCAGGTGGCAGTGTGCACGTGCGCTTTGACGGCGAGGCCGATGTTTTCCGTGCGAGGGGGCTGTCGGTGTGGTCTGTGAGCGCCGGTGTATCGAGCTATATCGACACAACATATATCGACGTTGACGCAGATGCCCTCCATGCTGTGACCGTGGTCAATGAAAAGGGGCACCTCACCTTCACCAAAGATGGGGGAGGCAGCTGGGTGCTGGGTGAGTTGCCTGAAAAGGAAGCGCTGGACCAGGATAAGGTAAAGCGGTTTATCGACAAGGTGGTGAGTCTCAACTTAAAGGAGCCGATTGGACAAGAGATCAGCCCGGCGTTCGGCTTGGATAGCGGTGCGGCAGTGCAACTCGACTACACCGAGGAGGGTGCATCCCAGACCATACGCTTTAGCATTGGCGGCAAGAAAGACGATACGAGCTATTTTGCCAAGGCCGACGGCAATGACTTCGTCGTTAGCGTATCCAAGAGTAGCGTCGAAAATTTAATCAACAAAGATGCGCTGGATTTCAAAGCGGCAGAGGAGGAGGATGGGTCTGGTTCTCAAGCCAACAACGGGACAGGCGCTGTCAATATCCCGAATCTTGCCCCATAACCCTCAATAATACTCACCTGTAAGAATAAAAATCCCTATTGCCGGTCTGGTTGAGATTGTTGATAATCCCGGTGTGATCAATACCCTATTAACAATCAATCTTAGAGGTTTTGTCGTTATCTTGTGGACCCTGATCTGGTCCACCATCGGCATTATCTCCATCCTATTGGACCCCACTGGCCACTTCTATTCCTTTCTCGCGCACAGGGGGTGGTCGCGACAGATTATGTGGCTGGGTGGGTGCAACGTAACTGTCAAAGGCGGCGAGGCAGTAGATTGGAAAAGGCCGTACGTCATTTGCGCCAACCATCAGAGCCAGATGGATATCCCCTTGTTGTTTGCCCACATCCCAGCGGGCGTGCGATTTTTGGCCAAGCGGAGCCTGTTTTACATCCCGATTTTTGGCTGGATGTTGGCCATCGCCAGGTTTATCCCTGTGGATCGGGGCAAGAAGGGAAGGGCGCGCAAGTCGATCATGAAAGCGGCGAAAAAGATGGGTAACGGCCCATCGCTATTGGTTTTTCCAGAAGGCACGCGCACACATGACGGCAGCTTACAACCATTTAAATCAGGGGCTTTTATCATAGGGATTCAGGCAGGCGTACCGATTTTACCAGTGGCGATCAAAGGGACCTACGACATACTCCCGCGGGACTACATGAATATCCGCCCGGGTCGTGTCACGCTCACTATTGGAGATCCTATTGAAACTGATCAATTGACCATCAAAGACAAGCAGGACCTCGGTCAGCAAACCTACGATGCTGTTGCGAGAATGTTGGACGCATAGGACACGTGCTCTAGGCACTGGTTAAAAGAGTCGGTATAATCGAGCTATGGAGCGGGGCGGGAAAAAGAAGTTAGAAAGAAGACAGTTCATTGCGCGCACCTGTGCTGGGACGATTGGCCTGCCACTTCTTTCCGGCCTATCTTTGGGGGCCTCGTGTGCAACCGCAGACAAGCCATCAAAGAAAGCCAACTCGCAACTGCCAAAGGTCGTGCTGAGATCAGATACCAAAATATTCGGCACGCACGGACAGGACAGTGGGCGGGTTTTGCAGATCGTTCACCGGGCTATCTGCAGCTTGGTTGGCGCAAAGACTCCAGCAGAGGCGTATCGGGAGCTTTTTAAGCCGACTGACATTGTTGCTATCAAGCTGAATTGTCTAGCTGGTCCTGGTCTTTCTTCGTCGGTTGCGGTTGTGGATGCGCTTGTGGCTGGACTTCGATTGATAGGTATCGAGAACCGGAACATTTACATCTGGGAGCGCACATCGTTAGAGTTACAAAAGGCTGGATTTGAGCTCAACCGCCATTTGGACAGCCGTCCCCGTTGCTTTGGGAATGACGAAGCTGGATTTGCGCGGAATATAGAATTTTCGGGAGACATTGGTAGTTTGTTTACGAATATTTTGGCGAGACGGGCAACAGCGCTCATCAACGTGCCAGTGATAAAGGACCATGACCTCTCGGGCCTGGGGTGTGGCATGAAGAACATGTATGGCGCGATACACAATCCAAACAGGTACCACGAAAATAATTGCGATCCATACGTGGCAGACGTTTGTGCGCATCCATATATAAAGGACAAGTTGCGGCTTGTATTGGCTGACGCGTTAGCAGCCCAATATCAAGGAGGGCCGGCGAGTGTCATAGCCCATCAATGGCGACCTGGGGCAGTAATGGCTGCGAGGGATCCAGTGGCTTTAGACAGGGTAGCGCAAACGGTGATAGAGGAAGAGCGGGCCAAACACGGCTTGCCGAGTTTAAGCGATGCGAAGCGACCCCCGAAATGGCTAAAGACTGCGGCCCAAAAAGAGTTGGGTGAGAATCGGCTTAACAAGATTGTAATCGACAGGGGATAAGAGCAAATCCACCTACAAGTAGCCCAAATTCTCTTGACAACGAAGCCCGGTTAGGTACCTTATTTCGCGCTCTAGGAGCAGCCGAGCCAACATAGCTCAGTTGGTAGAGCAGCTGATTCGTAATCAGCAGGTCAGCGGTTCAAATCCGCTTGTTGGCTCTCAATGATTTCAAAGGGTTACGAGACATCGTAACCCTTCTTTTTTGCCCAAAATCGTTTCGGGCTAGCATTCGGGCTAGCAGTTTGAACCCTAAGCGTCAGATTTTGGCAGATAGCAAACAGATGACCGTCCCCGAATTCTTCGCTTCAGAACCCCTGCCCTCTCTAGTTGAACCAGATGTCTTCGCATCGTTGAAGGTGCGATGCCAAGTGTTCTGCCCAGCTCCCCAGGGGAAGTCGTACCAGACTTCCTGAGTATTGCGACAATGTTCGTATCCAGGCTGTTACTGCTGCTCGATGTCGTTTCAACTTTCTCTATACCGAGGCCCTCGTTAATATCCTGCTCCCGTATTCTCAAGCTATCGCTGTTGGCTATGGCGGATCCCAACACATGCTCAAGCTCCCGAATATTTCCGGGCCAGTGATATCGACACAGCAGTTGCTTTGCTTTTTGACTGAGGAAATGCTCTTGGGAAAATGCTTTTAAAAAATGCTCGGCAAGGAGAAGGATGTCTTTCCCTCGTCTTCGCAAAGGTGGCAAAGAAACAACCGACCCATTCAGTCGATAGTACAGATCCTCCCTGAATGTTTCTTGTTTGACCATTTCTTTGAGGTTTTTATTTGTCGCTGCGACGATGCGCACGTCGACTCGGATAGTCCTTTCACTGCCCACGCGTTGGATTTCTTTTTCTTGAAGTACTCTGAGGAGCTTGACCTGGAGGTCCTTGGGCATCTCTCCGATTTCATCGAGAAACAACACGCCGCCGTGGGCTTGCTCGAATACACCTCTTCTGTCTCTGATGGCTCCTGTAAAAGCACCTTTCACATGACCAAAGAATTCAGAAGTCATTAGTTCAGTTGAAATGGCGCCGCAGTTGACTGGCACGAACGGCCCTTGGGGTCTGCTGATGGCGTGAACGAGCTTTGCCGCCAGCTCTTTTCCAGTGCCCGTCTCACCGAGGATAACGATGGGCAGGTCGTTTCGGCAGGCGGCACGCTCCAATCTTTGGAGTGCTTCGAGTAATACCGGGCTCCGCCCGATGATTTTCGACCTGATTCTATCTCCTGCCTGCCTCATTCCAGCGCCTTCGCTTCCTGGAAGACAAAACCGATAAATGCGGTTGGCGCCGCATGTGATTTACCTTCCAAAAAACAGGCGCTAGAAACGTTCTAGTCATGCTAGAAACCTTCTAGTCCAATTCATTTTTTTTTAAGCCCAAGTAAAAGTCTCATGATATCGGATTGTTAGAGGTCCAAAAAAATGGACAGTTAAATTGAAACACGATGCCAAAATACAGATGTTTTAATTTCGTTATAACGTTAATTGATTTTTATCGTCTGCGATCGAGTGATTCGTTGGCATTGTAACAATGATAAATTTGATTCGATTTCTGCTTTGGTTGAGTCAGAAATATATCCAGAAAAGATGCGGTTGAGTTTATTCTAGGTCTCCCAGGATAGCGCTTGACATCGGTATCGAAGAAAGAAACCGGTCTCGATGTATGCGTTGAGATGCTCAGCAAGCATTCTATCGTGCACTGATATTTTGCCTATCGCAAACCGGATAGCGTTCGAAACAGCATCTCTTGCGTTTTTTTGCTTCTTATTTTCTCTTTTGGATTTTCCGCCCAGGCCAGACTCGTATCGCAGATATCGAGTAATTTGTAGTATCTCAGCTTTATGCTGGCCTGCTGTCACGTTGTCTCCCATGGCCAGCGAGATCTCCAATTTCTGGGTCAATTGGTCTCGTCTTTTTTTTAGAGAATCGACCGCTCGATCATCGGCACTAAGGGAGATGGCCAATGGCTGCTCAGGGATAGGTCGGCCTTTGATTATCTCGATCATCATGTACGCTGTGAATACATACGCCGGATGTCTCAGCAGATACTGCACGTATTTAAATCCAAGAAGCGATGCCAAATGCATCTGCTGCCGACCCTTGAACCGAATCGTCCAGAAATCCCCTTGACTGAGGAAAATATTGTCACTGCCCTTCTCTGTTCTCACAGCCCTGGTTGTGTCGTCCATAGCCCGCGGTGGAAATGAGCTTTTTCTTAACCCCTCGGCTGTCAGCAATATCAGGGACTGATGCGTCTGAATCCTACCTTCGATGGCGTCCTGGGAGAGCTGCGTTGATAGTCGACTGACCACCTGGCCAATGGCTTGGCCATGGCGTTTATGAAGCTCGAATATTTCCTCGCACACTGATCGGGTTTGCGCGTTGGGGTCGAGCGTCGTTTTCTGGGTACCGTGCTGATTGAAAAAGTCGAATGGGTCCCTGGCCGTGGCAAACCCCTCTGCTGCGGCGATGTAGCACAGTAGCCGCCTGCGATGGGGCTTCCTTTCCCACAGCCTGCTTTTTAGACCTATTTGGTAATCCGCATCATCGGTTTCTAAGCCGCTTGCCAACATGGCAAAGCGCCGGTCAATGCATGCATCGCAGGTACCGCAGTGGTGCACAGGGCTTCCAAACGGGCTCTTGGTACAGGTCACTGTTTGACGGATCGCGGACCCAAGTCCGTGCGTTGAGATGATCTTCACTATCTCTGAACGGGTTTTGTGCTCAAATGGATTCTCGATTCCTATTTCAAATCCGGCTGCCAAGGACAGGATACGAGAAAGCCGGAACAGCACCTGGGGATGGGTGGTGCGCTGGGGCATAGGCCTGTGTTTTTGGCGGGATGCGGAAAATCCAAGGCTGCAAACGCCGTTTTTGGGGAAATAGATTTTCCTGACGCCAGAAGCAGCGGCGATAACCCCGGCCATGGCGGCGTAGAGTAAGGCACCAGTGCACTGGGGTCTGTCTTTGCGATATTGATTGTCGCAGGGCACGATCCGAAACGAGACATGGGCAGGGCTCAAGATCCCTGGTCTCCTGCCAAGCGCGTCAGCCAGGGCATCTTGAATCTTCCAGCTCAGATTGGATGCGCGATGACTGACAAGAATAGCCCGTTGCTTCTTGCCGAGTACTGAATTGGCAGCGCCGCCTAGGGAATCCAACCCACCGGAGAGCAATACAACGGCATCATTCTTTTCGAGGTCTCGTTTGGTTTTGCGAGACGAGGTAATACAGCAAAGCTGTTGGTTAAGAGGCGATTGGCACTTCTTAAATTCGAACGAGAAGGTATCTTTGATTAATAACCGCAACACCTTCTCCAGCTCACTGCTGACTTCTCGGGAGCTCCAGAAATCAGGGTTATGCACGCCAATGATGAGTCGATAGCTGCGGGGTAGTGTATCGGAATCCGATGAAAATCTGGCCATGCGTTCTGCAATGAATAGATAGGATGCGATAGAGAAGAAATCTACGATCGCTGGAGGTACTGCATTTAGGTGGTGGTTTTCCAAGCCTGCGATGTTGAAAGACACGTTTTTATGCATGCCTGATGAAGACAGGCGTAGCATACCATTGGGGACATCTCGGGCAGGCAAATCACCGCAGGCAATAGTTGAGCGTTTTGACTGGGTGGTGTCGGTCCTGTGTGATTGGCGTTGATGGGTAAGCTGGGAAAATGCTGCGCCTAATTTTCTCACTACTGTCCAAAACAGGATTTGAGCTGAAAGAAAATGAAAACGCCCTCCAATGAATACGGCATAATGCCGCTGTCAAAAGCCAAAGGAGGGCTTCAATATGGTAAAGA
>JAAUYD010015129.1_pt1 | contig 10768 bp, 7 predicted proteins | sample 7278101 | NCBI WGS metagenome assembly JAAUYD01 (sample SAMN14350128, study PRJNA611818) | marine sediment metagenome | isolation source: surface marine sediment (0.6m) | place: French Polynesia: Moorea | collected 2018-08
GGCCTGACCAGCAGTATGCTTACCAGTAAAAAAGGTAGAAAACTTGGCAAGAAAGCTTTGAAGATGGGTGGGATTGCTGCGGTCGGTGCCATGGCCTATGGTGCCTATAGAAAATACTCCAGTTCTAAATCTGGAACAACGCAATCTTTGCCGAAGCAAAATGTCGAAGAATCGCTGCAGATGCCTCCTCAGGAATCATCATTTCTTCCCGCAGCAGGAGATCAAAAAGGTGCGGAATACCTGGGCCTAACTTTAGTCCGCGCCATGATTGCGGCAGCGAGATCTGATGGTACCCTCGATGCCCAGGAAAGCCAGGCAATTTTTCAGCGTATCAACAGCCTGCCACTCGAGCATGAGGAAAAATCACTGCTTATTGAGGAGATGGGTAGACCGGTCGATATGGATGCAATTGTCAACAGCGCCGCCAATATTGAAATGGCCTCCGAAATTTATCTGGCCTCTCTTCTCGCAATTGATGTTGATACCGCCGCAGAGGAGTCATATCTGGCCATGCTTGCCGCACGACTGAAGCTTCCGCCGGAACTCGTCGCTGAACTGCATAACCAGTTGCAAATACAGGTGGTCGATTCTTAATCACACCCGCCCCAGTTTACCTGTGGCGGGGTTGTGGTTTGATCTCAGCCTTTGCTCGGCCTGGGTCTGTTCATTCCGTATTTCTTCCTGAACTCGAAGCGACGCATGAGGTATTTCTCAAGTTCGACAATGAGAAAAACCATAAATGTGCATACCAGAAGCCTTCCCCAATCACTGAGTGGTATTGACGCGGTAGAGAAGATCGTCTGGAATATTGGCATATAGGTGAATGGGATTTGGATTAAAACTATTATGCCGATGGCTAAGAGAACGACACGACTTCCCAGGAAACCTTCCCTGGAAAAAACCGAATCCTTCAGATACCTGGTGTTGAGCAGATAGAAAACCTCAAAAAAGATCAGGGTATTGGTTGCTGTCGTGCGGGCCATGTCAAGTGTTTCACCATGCTGGATGTCCCAGAGAAACAGACCAAGGGTTATGACGACCATGATTGCCGAGACGAAAATAATCCGCCAGCTCAAAAACTGGCTGAGCAAAGGTTCCTCCGGCGGCCGTGGTGGACGGGTCATTACTCCCTTTTCAGCCTCTTCAAAGGCGAGCGAGAGTCCCAGCGTCACCGCAGTAACCATGTTGATCCATAAGATCTGCAGGGGAGTAATCGGCAGGGCTACACCCATAAGGACGGATGCCACGATAATGCCCGCTTCGGCACCATTTGTCGGCAAAATGAAAACCAGGGTTTTACGAATATTATCATAAACGGTACGGCCCTCTTTTACGGCATGGGCAATGGACGCAAAATTATTGTCTGCCAGCACCATTTCTGCAGCTTCCTTTGCTGCCTCGGTACTGTTGAGTCCCATTGCCACACCCACATCAGCCCGCTTAAGTGCCGGAGCATCGTTAATGCCGTCTCCAGTCATCGAAGTTACTTGGCCATTCTGTTGAAGCGCTGTAACCAACTTAAGTTTATGTTCGGGGCTTACCCTGGCAAATATGTTGGCTTTGGTAACCACCTCTCGTAGTTGCTCATCCTCCATGGCCTCTAATTCTACTCCAGTCACCGCCCCGTGGGTTGTATCCAGACCCAGTTGTTCGCCAACTGCGGTTGCGGTGAGAGCATGATCACCGGTAATCATCACCACTTTTACCCCGGCTTTACGGCATTCACGGACGGCTTCAATTGCTTCCTGCCGAGGCGGATCTAATAACCCGACAATACCCAGGATAATAAATTTGCCTTCATAATCGGCTATTTCCAAAGATGAATCCGCAAGAGCTGGTGCCTCGGCAATTGCCAAGGTTCGCATACCCTTGGCGGCAATCCTTTCTATCTCTTTATGCCAATAATCAAGATTTACTGGTTCATCTTCGCTGGAGGAACGCTGATATTTACACATGGCCAGCACTTTTTCAGGAGCGCCTTTAAGAAAAACTGTTGATACACCACTCGTGGTCTCACGATTGAGAGTCGCCATGAATTTGTTTTCAGAACTGAATGGCTCAACATCAACACGCTCGTGTTGTGCTTTAGCTTCTTCCGGACGCATGCCTGCCTTAATGGCCATGGCAATCAGAGCGCCCTCGGTTGGATCGCCATGAACTTCCCATTGGCCGCCGATCTCTTCCATTGTCCCCTCGTTGCACAGCATGCCGCCAAGAACCAACCGGTGCAAGATACTGTTTTCCAGAGGTTCGATAATGTTGCCTTCATGGAGGAAATTGCCCGTCGGAATATAACCGGCTCCTTCTATGTCTATTTCCCGGTCCGTCGTGGCAATGGTTTTGGCCATCATTTCATTACGGGTAAGGGTGCCTGTTTTATCAGAGCAGATGACGGTGACCGAACCGAGCGTTTCCACGGCTGGAAGCCTTCTGATGATAGCCCGCTCCTTTGCCATCCTCTGCACACCCAGGGCAAGAGTAATGGTAATGATTGCCGGCAACCCCTCAGGAATTGCGGCAACAGCAAGTGCCACACTGGCAAAGAATATTTCCGCAAATGTGTAGTCCCGGACAAATAGACCAAAACAGAGGGTTACAAACGCGAGAATGAGAATTCCGCCGGTGAGCCACTTGCTAAACTCATTTATCTGCATGGTCAAGCGTGTCTGCAGCGACTCCACGCGGGCAAGAAGTGTACTTATTTTGCCTATCTCTGTTGCTACACCAGTAGCGACTACCACACCATAACCCTGGCCATAGGTAACCAGCGTACCTGAAAAAGCCATATTATGACGGTCCCCAATCGTGGCTTTTTCGTTAACAAGAGCAAGATCCTTTTCAGCAGGAACCGACTCACCCGTGAGAGGTGCTTCTTCGATGAGCAGATCGTTTATTTCAAAAAGCCGAAGATCTGCAGGAACTTTATCTCCCGACTGCAGAAAGACAACATCTCCGGGAACAATATTATCCACTGGAATTGTTGCTTTTTTACCCTCCCTGACCACAGTACCGTTGTGGGTGAGGATGTTGCGAATGGCATCAACCGCTTTTTCTGCCTTTCCTTCCTGAATAAAGCCGATAATGGCATTGATAATGACAACACCAAGAATAACCATCGAGTCAACCACGTCGGCTAGCAGCAGGGTGATTGCAGCAGAACCAAGGAGAACATAGATAAGAACATTATGAAATTGAAGGAGAAAACGTTTCAAGGCGCTTTTCTTGGGCGGTGGCGGCAAACTGTTCGGGCCGTACTGATGAAGTCTCTTTAGCGCTTCTTCATTTGAAAGACCCTTTTTTCCGGTTTGCAGATCATCATAGATCACGTTTTCTTCAAAAGCATGCCAGTCTCGAAACTCCTGAGTTTTGGTCTGCTCAGTATCTGTGCCCATACTCTTCTCCTGAAAATTTATTCAGTTTTTTGTTTTAATTTGTCATGCTTCAGCGTGTTAGGTGAAAATGTATAACAGAAAAGCCCATGTGCAAATACTATTGAGAATTATTTGCAGGTCAACATTCAATTTGAATAAAAACAAAATTGAATGGGATTACTCTAAATAGAGACGTTTTATAGTTGTGCTAATTTATCGTAATTTAATTGAAATTACATAGTTAATGAAATTTCAGATGTGTGCTTGTTTTTCTATTTCCTGCCATTCCCCATAAAAGATTGAAATTGCTCAACGTACTCAGATAGGAATAATAATTTTTCCTAGCAGATTAGACTTGACCCTTGTCAAGCAAATGAAGCTGCTATACTTTTTCCTAACATCAATGCGATTATCTTTATCTACAATCGTTAGGTTAGTATTCACCGATTTTTCATATAGCTAAACCCTTTTTGGAGGAACATATGGAAGCTGACATTTTCACTATTTCAGTGGAAGGTTTTGAAATAGTAAATCACATACTTACCCTCGGCTATGCCACTATGGCGGCTGCCCTACTCTTTTTTATTCTCACGAAAAACAATTGCTTACCAAAATACCGCATGTCCTCGGTGCTCTCCGTCGTGGTAATGACATCAGCACTTCTATTGCTCTATACTCAGAAAATCAGCTGGACGGATGCCTATGCTTTCACCGGCGAGGCGTATAGCATTAAACCTGGAGCTGACCTGTTCACCAATGGCTATCGGTATCTGAACTGGTTGATCGATGTTCCCATGCTCCTCATTCAAATACTCTTCGTTGCCCAGATTACTGGTTCTGCCCGAGCCAGTTATATGTGGAAGTTTTCCACGGCAGGATGTCTGATGATTCTGACAGGCTATTATGGCCAGTTCTATGAGCCAGGCAGATTGAATGAGAGTATCGCCGTGTGGTCCATCTGGGGACTGATCTCAACTGGTTTCTTCATTTATGTACTCATTCTCATCACCCGGGTTATAAATGAAGGAAAGGCAAAAATGGAGGGGTCAGGCAGAAAAGTCTTCGGAGCAATCTTACCACTCTTCTACATATCCTGGTGGTTGTACCCGATTGCCTATCTCGCTCCCATTTTCATGGAAGCAGGAGTCTCATACGAGATTACCATTGTCAGTCAGCAAGTAATCTACACCATCGCCGATATTGCCTCAAAGGTTGTTTATGGCGTGATGCTCACCGCGACCTCAACGATGCTCAGCGAGACGGAAGGGTTTAAGGTTGAATAGTGTAGAATCATTTTAAACGCCTACAAATGGAAACCTATCGTGCAGTTTCCTCTCAGCCGATAGGTCTCCATACAATTAAAAAGTTGATAGTCGTTTATTTCCAATTCTTGAGCGTTTGCAACTAATATTCCGCATTCAGCCAATAACGTCCCAGCCTTTCTCTGAAAATTCCCTGTGAACATTGAATGAATTACGTTACCTTGGCGGTATCCTTTTATGAATACTGCCTTACCCTAATTGCGTGAGGGAACATTATGTTACTCCCGGATCAGATGATTCTACTTAAAGATTGCAGATGGCTGAAATAAGTGTTATCGGCGGCGGCCTGGGTGGAATAGCAGCGGCACTGCGCATGCGGGCAAAGGGTCATGCCGTGACCCTTTATGACCGCTGTGCTCGTCTGGGTGGCCGTGCACAGGTTTTCGAGCGGGAAGGCTACATTTTCGATGCCGGTCCAACGATAATTACGGCTCCAGTGCTTTTTGAAGAACTCTTCGCACTCTTTGACAAAAAGATTGAAGACTATGTTACTTTAGTCCCATTATCACCATGGTATCGTTTTGTTTTTCCAGACAATGAAATCTTTGACTATGGCGGAACGCTTGAAGATACGCTACAGGAAATCAGCAGGATATCGCCACAAGATCGTTCAAGATATGAACGTTTTCTCAAGAAAACTTCTGATATTTTTGACATAGGCTATACGCAGCTTGCCGACCAGCCATTCCACAACCTGTCAACAATGCTTGGCCAGGTACCGAATATTCTGAAGTTCAGAGGTTATCGAAGCATGTGGAGTCTGGTATGCAATAATCTCAAAGACCACAGACTACGTCGGGCCTTTTCAATCCAACCTCTGCTGGTTGGCGGCAACCCCCTTAATACCCCTTGCATTTACGGTCTTATTCATTATCTCGAAAGGAAATGGGGTGTTTATTTTGCCATGGGCGGAACAGGCGCCCTGGTGCAGGCGCTCGCAGATCTCATGCAGGAAGTGGGAATAGATATTCAACTGCAAACCACCATAACCAAAATCGAAGTCAGCGAAGGAAGAGCGACGGCTTTGATTACCAATAGAGGCATGCATTTTCCCGTCGATAAGGTCATTTCCAATATCGATCCTACCCACCTGTATCGCAATCTTCTGCCCCACAGTGAGCAAAGTATCAGTGCCAGGATCAAGGCAAAATACGCCTCTTTGTCCATGGGCCTTTTTGTCCTCTACTTTGGCACGGCAACACAATATCCGGGTGTAGCTCATCACACCATTATCATGGGAGAGCGCTACGAGGGATTATTAAAAGATATCTTCAAGCGAAAAATCCTCGCCGACGATTTCTCGATGTATCTCCATCGTCCCACCGCAACGGATCAGAGCTTTGCCCCGGATGGCCATGATTGTTTCTACGTCCTGGTGCCGGTGCCAAATCTCAGTTCCTCAATCAATTGGTCCACAGAGGCCCAGATTTTTGCCGATAAAGTCATCGCCGCGCTGGAGAGAACAGTATTGCCTGGTTTACGAAAGACAATTCGTGTTCCTTTTCACATGACCCCTGAAGATTTCGCCAGCGATTATCTGAGTATTGACGGAAGCGGTTTTACCATTGCTCCCCTGCTTCACCAATCAGCATGGTTTCGTTACCATAACAAAGGAGAGGGTATTAAAAATCTTTATCTTGTAGGTGCTGGCACCCACCCTGGTGGCGGTTTACCGGGAGTGCTTTCTTCGGCAAAAGTGATTGATAGATTAATTCAATGATATTCTGATCCGGTTATGAACGCCTCTATCGATTCTGAAAAAGTGCTCAAACATCATGGCAAGACCTTCTACTTTGCCCAAAGATTTCTTGGTCGGAAAAATGGCTATGGCGTAGCCCGCCTCTACCAATTCTGCAGATACATTGATGATCTTGCCGATGAATCCCCTGATAAAGATGTTGCTGAGGAGAAGCTGCATTCAGTTCGTCTCCAGCTTTCTGCAAATCAGGCCGACGATCCCTTGCTTCAGGACTTCCTCGATTTGGCTGCAGAGTGGCAGATAAATGTCAAATATGCTCTTGATCTCATCGACGGAGTTATAATGGACCTGGGAAAGGTCGATATCCAGGATCAGCCTGAACTTCTGCAATACTGCTACCGCGTGGCGGGAACGGTCGGTTTGATGATGTGTCCGCTCCTCTATGCCGACAATGAAGGCGAACAGTTTGCCCTTGACCTGGGGATTGCCATGCAACTCACCAACATAGCCCGCGATGTTCTACACGATGCGAGACTGGGACGTCGCTATCTACCAGCTGATTGGGTCAAGGGGGTAACCGCCGTAGAAATTTGTGATTTGCGAAAAGAAGACAGGCTGCTTATCCAGGAATCCATTCAGCGCATCCTGGAGCTAGCCGAAACCTATTATGAAAGTGGTAGAGACGGCTTTGTTCATTTACCTATGCGCAGTCGGATAAGTATTGCCATTGCGGCGAGAACATATCGACAGATTGGGGTAAAGTTGCTCAAAAACGGGTGCAAATATTGGCACGGCAGAACCTACACAACCTTGACCGAGAAGATTCTGCTGGCTTTGCGAGAAATTATCCGGACTCTTAGCGCCGCCCCTCGCCTTCGCAAAGTCGCCCATAACCAGGTACTGCACCAGGATATAGTAGCCTTGTATCCCGACAAAACTATTGGTGAAAAATTTGTTCCCTGAAAAATCCGACATAGCGATAATTGGTGGAGGTTCCGCTGGTCTGGCGCTGGCATTTCATTTGGCTGAACAGGGTAATGATCGTTTATCGGTCACAATTGTCGAGTCCCGGTCTGACTATCAGAATGATCGTACCTGGTGCTTCTGGGATTTCAATGAGCTCCACGAAAAGTTACGGCCCATTATTCGGAAGAGCTGGCAAAATTGGTCCTTTTCCAAAGGGGAAAGGACGATTGTTCACCATTCTGCTGCTCATCCTTATTGTGCGGTTTCCGCAGGCGATTATTATGAGAAAGTTCTCGCCTGCTTAAGAGTGCTTGACAATTTCACTATAGTTAAAAATTGTCAGGCAACAAGCATAACAACGCACAAGGGGGGATATCTCATTGCCACATCTCAAGGCGAAATGTGGAGCAGATACATCATCGATACACGACCGCCCATACATGATTATCATTTCAAAAAAAGTTCGCCTTCTGCGCCAAGCTATTCGGAAGTCTTTTCCGGTGCAATACTCTATCAGATTTTCTTTGGAGTCGAAGTCGAGCTTGACTATGATTTTTTTGATGATTCCACGGTTCAACTCATGGCAAATTTGACTGAAGCCCATAATGGCCTGGCTTTCAGGTACGTTCTACCTTACTCGGCAAATCGTGCACTGGTCGAATACACCACCTTCACACCACATTTTTTTGCGGCCCAGCAACTCAAGTCGGATTGCCTGTCGGCTTTGGAGCAGCTTCTTGGTAAGAGCAAATTTGAAATTGTTTATGAAGAAGGGGCAGTATTGCCAATGGGTTTTGGTGGTGTGAAAAGTAGCCGCAGCAATTTACTCTATGCTGGTATCGTCGGTGGTTCCGTGCGTGATTCCACCGGCTTTGCCTTTATCCGTACTCAACGCTGGGCAGCTCGTTGCGCTGCTGACCTGGCAAAAGGAAGACTTTCAAAATCAATGGCCTGCGATACTCGTGTTGATGAATTTATGGACAAAACATTCCTCACGGTTCTTCGCGAGCACCCGCAGCTTGCGCCAAAGCTTTTTATGAGTATGGCCCAAAACCTTTCCGCTGAAACATTCGCCCGCTTTATGATGGAAAAAAGCACCTGGCTTGATTACCTCAGGGTAATAATGGCAATGCCCAAAAAGGTTTTTCTTCAGCAGATAACCTCAACCTCCGGCTAAACTATGGGGCTTGAAAACGTAACACGTCGCTTCTCTCCAAGAGAGGGTATTACCCTTGGTTTTGTGCTGGCCTGTCTTGCCGCCTCACCGCTTGCTCTCACCCAACTTGGCAACTTGAGCACTCTGCAAATAGCAGCAATGGCCTCCCTGGTCATTCTCTTTGGTTTACCACATGGTGCCCTGGATGTTGAACTTGCCAGAAAGATGAATCTAGTCGTCTCCATAAAAACAGCCCTTATCTTTTTAATCGTCTATATTCTTCTTGCTGCACTGGGAATTGCTCTCTGGCTTGCTGTTCCAACCATAGGACTCAGCATCTTTCTGCTGATCTCAGCATATCATTTTTCTGATGACTGGTCAGGCATACTACCACGATGGCTTTGTCTGGTGATCGGCAGTATCGTCATCTGCATGCCGGCTGTTTTCCATGGGGAAACGGTAAGTGAGATTTTTCAATGGTTACTCATCAGCGAAGCTCAAGCTGCGATCATTGTCAGCATTCTTTATTATTGCGGATTGGCAGGATCAGTCTTGCTGGTGACCGGTCTGATTTTCAACCGGAGCTCCCCAATGCTCCTCCTGGAAATCGCCTTGCTATGGGCTGTAGCGGCTCTTCTGTCGCCGCTTCTCTTCTTCATTGTTTACTTCTGTTTTCTGCACTCCATGCGGCACCTCATTGACTGTTCGCAAAAACTGGAGTACTCACTCCGCCAGTGCTACATCAAATCTCTGCCTATTCTGGCTCTGACGCTAGTCATCGCTTTGTGTGGATATTATTTCTTTAACAGCGGCAAAGTTAACCAGGACATACTACGTTGGGTCTTCATTGGCTTATTTGCCCTGACAATCCCTCATATCTGTCTGATAACTCTGTGGTACCGATCTTCCATATATCGCCGGCAAGGAAGGCTGCGGTAGTTTGCGGCAAGAGCTACTACGGGAAGACTGGGATGATCCTAGACTGACTCTGGCCCGGATCTCTCAACAGTCGGGGTTGCCGAGTATGCGGGGCGCGAAGCAAAGGGCTATAGTTGCCTATGTCTCTTGCTTCGGCAACGCTGCAGACTCGGTGAGATCGGCTGGCCTTTGGTGGTCATTGTGTTGATGCGAGGAAGCAGAAAATCTGAAGCCTAGAAGTTAGAATTTCAATATATTTTCGGAAACTCAACACAATGTTCATGGGAAATTCGGGCTGATCTACCTAAAATTTCAAATCAAGCTCTTCGTACTGCTCACGCCCAGAGATTCGTAAATTTGTCTGGTCGCATTGGACTTATTGAGAGTATAGAGGTGAATGCCGTCAACACCATGGTCCACCAGATCACGTACCTGTTCTGAAGCCCAATGTATACCAACCTTGCTGGCGTGTTCCTCGCTATCCGCCCTTCTCATGGCTTTTATGAAAGGGGCAGGAAATCGCGTGCCTGCCGAAACCTCAGCCATTCTCTCCATAAGTTGCAAAGATGTGACCGGAGCTATACCGGCAACTATGGGCACAGCTATTTTTTGTAAGCGACAGCGTTCGCGGAAATCATAAAACTCATGATTGTCAAAGAATAGCTGAGTGCAGATATAATCGGCACCTGCATCAACTTTTGCCTCGAGATGGTCCATTTCTTTGAAACGATTCGGTGTTTCCGGGTGTCCTTCCGGATAGCCAGCAACGCCAATGCCCATTTTCGGATAGTTCCTGCGAATAAAGCTAACCAACTCCGTTGCATTCCTGAAACCGCCGGATGGCTGTTCAAAATGACTCGTACCATATGGTGGGTCACCCCGAAGCGCAAAGATGTTTTCAACGCCCGACTCTGAATATTGAGTTAAAATTTCATCTATTTCAGCTCTATTTGAGCCAACACAGGTGAGGTGGGCCACAACGGTAAGATTTGTTTCCTGAATAATTTTCCTGACCAGATCATGTGTCAATTCGCGGGTTGAGCCACCCGCACCGTAAGTAACACTGACATAGGTGAATTCAAGCGGGTCGAGATCCTTCAATGTTGCAAAAAGTTGGTCCGAAGCCTGTTGAGATTTAGGAGGAAAAAGCTCAAAACTATAGCTAATGTCATTCTTTTGTAAAATGTCTTTGATGTGCACACTACTACCTCAAAATATCTTATCTATGTCCGTGGCATTCCTATAAACCACCACAACACACTGTATTCATCATGAAGGTTGGGGCAACCGAAGTAACAGGCAGTGTGCTGGCACCCGGTTGTTATCTGTAAATCTA
>JAAUYD010047995.1_pt1 | contig 10768 bp, 8 predicted proteins | sample 7278101 | NCBI WGS metagenome assembly JAAUYD01 (sample SAMN14350128, study PRJNA611818) | marine sediment metagenome | isolation source: surface marine sediment (0.6m) | place: French Polynesia: Moorea | collected 2018-08
CAGATCGTCGGCGATCCGGCGAAAGCTTTCGATGGCCGTTGCGTCGAGACCGGTGACGTCCTTGAAATCGAGGATCATGAACCGGATCCGGCGTTCGTTGGCCAGCGCCCGCAGCCGCGTGCGCAGACGGTGCGCTGTCCCAAAGAAGACGAAACCCTGCACCTTCAGGATGGCGATCTCGGACCCATACGCCTTCAGGGCTTTCAATTCCGCGGGCGCCCACTCGGTCGCACCGTGATAGACATCGCCGGACAACTCGCTCCGGATCGGGTCGAGACGGCTGTAGTCGACCACGAACAGCACAGCCCCGGCTACGAGCCCAAAAACTGTGCCCTCGAACAGTCCGAAACTCGCGGCGACGACGAAGATGGCGACGGTCAGCCAGGCCTCGCTGACCGGCGTGACCCGCAACTCGTGCACCAGCCATTCGCGCAGCAAACCTACGCCAACCCACAGCATGAAACCGGCGAACACCGGCAACGGCAGGAAGGTCAATATCGTGTCGCCCATGAGGAAGACCGAAAACAGGAAGACCCCGGCGAATACCGACACGGTTCGATGCGGCGTTGCGGCCCGCCGGACCGCTAGGGTCGAGGACACACCGTGATAGCCGAACAATCCGCCCAGCGCGGTCGAGGCCAAATTGGCCAGACCCAGAGCCCGGAGTTCGCCGTCGAGGTCGAGATCGGTGCGGGTTTTTGCTTCGAGCGCCGCGCTCGTCATCAACAGTGCCGCCGTCGCCAGCACGACGACAGTAGCGATCGGCAGCAGCTGCGCGAGAATGAAACCCGGGTCAATTGCCCACAGATCTTGGGGGCCGATTGGCGGCCAGCGCAGCCCGCCTTCGGGCAGAGCGATGGTCCAACCAAGGTCTCTGAGTTGCGCCGCGTCGGCGCCGGACAGAAGCGCGGTAACATGGAACAGAAACAGCGCAAGACCGACGGTCACGCCGATCGCCGTGCTCACCGGAAGGAAACGGGAGGTGACGGAGAGACCCGCCGCAACCGCGAGCGCGACCAGCAGCTTGGGCAATGCGGGCGGGTCGAAGAAGGACGGCAGATTCTCCCAGTTCACGCCCGCGCCGAGGCAAATGCCAAGCGCTCCGATGACAACGAAATAGCCGGTCCCGGCGAGGAATCCTGCCAGCACGGGCCGGGGTGCAAACCGGGTGAGCATCGACAACCGGAAAATGCCAAACAGGAAGACGGCGAGCGAAAACGCCAGGCCGGTCACGACGCAGAGCACCACAATTTCGCCGGTGGTGACGGTTTCCGACTGGGCAGCACGGTCGGCCACCAGAACCATCAGCAGCGCGCCCATCGCGGCGCTCGGAACGTCCTGAACCATCGGCACCAGGCTTTCGATCCGACTGCCCACGCTCAGCACCAGGCACAGGACGGCGGTGCTGATCAGCGACATGCCGACAATGGTTGACGTCGAGCCGGGCGCGGCCGACCCGGCGATCAGGGTCGCATGGGAAATGGCAAAGATCGTCGCGAGCAATCCGGCCAGCGCCCCCGCCTGAAGCCTCGCGGTCCAGATCCCCACGGTGGTGCCGGCGTTCTGCCGGGCGGCGTCCGTCATCCCAACCCTGACCTTTGCAGATAGTAGCGCTTCCAATCCCGTTCCCATGTGAAAGTGCACGAGTCTTTTGCGCAAGCCCCGACCTCAGATTCCGACCGAAAAATCAGGTTGCCAAGTGCGAGGGGCGCGATGCTTGTGCCATTGCGTTTGGGGCCTGGGCCGCCAGCGCGCGGTCAGGATTGAGAGCGCCGATGGCGACGCAGCCGACGGCCCGGAGCCGGTGCGCCACAGCAAACATGCCGGCCGCGGTCGTCTGCGTCGGAAGGATCGCCGTGGCGGTCGCCGAGCGGATCGGCAGGCGGGTCCAGATCGACGTCAAATTCAGCCTGTCGACGCGGGTCCTGCGTGGCGCCTAGACAATGGCCGGCAGAACCGCGGCCCGCGCGCCAGAGCGGCAACGATGTCGCCGCTCTCGAAACCGGAGACCCGCAGCCCGAACCGGTGGCGGCGGCGCACGTGTTCAGTCATCGGTCCACGGCCTCGGCGCCGACGCGGCCATCGCGTTCATTTTCAGTCGGGTTGTCTCGTCGTCGCGCGCTCGGGTCCGCGTTTCGACGATCAACACCCACACTACCGATATCGCCGCCAAGGCGATGATCACGGACAGGGGCAGGGCCGAGATCACCATCTCGTCGCGGATCGACGCGGTTCCGCCGGCGGCCAGCAACGCGCCGATGGTCATGGTCGCGACCACGCTCCAGAGCACGATGTGTTTCGTGGGCTTGGCGGCGTTGTCGCCCGCAGCGGCAACGGTCGTGATCGCCAGGACGCCCGACGCCAAGGTCACCGTGGCGAGAAAAAACATCAGCACGATTGCGGCCCAGGCGAAGGCCCGCCCGACGAACCCCGCGTTCAAGAATGAAATCGCCGCGAAGAGCTTTTCCGAGGGTGCGCGACCCAGAAGCAGGTCTTCGGCGCTCCCCATTTCGAGCGAGATGGTGGCGGTGCCGGTGCAGGCGAACCAAGCGAAACACACGCCGCAAGGCGCCAGTGCGCTTCCCAAAATGAACTCCCGCACCGTCCGCCCCTCAGAAATGCGTGCGATGAACAAGCTGACGAACGGGGCGAACGCCAGCCACCAGGTCCAGTAGAAGATGGTCCAGTCGGTCTGCCAGGTGCTGAGCGCCTCGGCTTCTGGCGTGGACACGTCGGCGAAGACCGAAAGCGACAGGCTGGGCAGTTGGGTGATGTAGTCGGCGAAGGCGCCGAACCCGATGAAGGCCAACATTCCGGGCGCGCAGTTCATCATGAAGAACACCATGACGGCAAAGAAGAGGCCGGTGCCCAGGTTCGACATCCACTTCAGCCCACGGCTGACACCAGAGATCAAGGAAAACGTCGCGGCGCCGGCACTGAACCCAAGAGCTGTCAGAAGCACCGGAAGATGGTTGGGCGCATCGTGAATCAACATGCCACCAGCGAGGAAGTTGAGACCGGAGCTCAGTGTCTTGACGCCGTAGCCCATGGTTGTTGCGATCCCCGCAACGATGGCCACAATGGCGAAGATATCGATCAGATGCCCCCAGTAGCCGGACAACCGTCGGCCCAAGAGCGGTGCAACAACGGTCCGAATGGTGAGCGGCAAGCCGTAGCGGTAGCTGAACAGGCCAAGGCTGAGGCCCATGACCGCGTAGCAGGCCCAGGCCGACAGGCCCCAATGCAGGAAGGAATACTTGACCGCCGCCCGCGCGGCCTCGGTGCCGCCCGGTTCGAGCGAGCCGCGCATCAGTTCCGGATTGACGGTGAAGTGGCTCATCGGTTCGGCCACGGCATAGATGACAATCCCACCACCTATGCCGGCACAGAACATCATCGAAAGCCACGAGGCGGTCGAAAACGATGGACGTCTGGCATCGTCACGGGCCAATCGCAACCGTGCGGCCACCGGAGTCATCGCGATCACAAGGGCGAGCATGGTGAATCCCCCCAGGGAATAGAGAAACCAGCCACGAAAGCCCTGCAAGAGGAGCGCCTTGGCCTGGCCCAGCATCTCCGTCGAGGCGCCCGGCGCGAACGCAATCCAGGCGGTGACCGCGCTGATCCCGATCGCCGATCCCAAAGCGACCGGACGATTGAACCCGTCAAAAAAACCGTCCCCGACCGTATGAATGACAAAACCGAAATCACGTTTCCCAAGCATTTCAGTTCTCCCAAAAATGAGCCTGCGCCGGAACAGAGTGACGCGAGGTCAGTGCCGGTTCTGTGACTGGCTTCACATTGACCAAGACAGATTGCGGGCTGCGGGACGATTGCGTGGCGCTACCGGGTCGACCACCTGAGTGTTCGATCGCTGCCAGGTCGTGCGAGAGAAACGGTTTTCCTACCGTTGGACCACCGCGGCGGCCCATTCGCTCAGGAAGTTTTGCCGCTTGACCGGGTCAACATAGACGAGGAGGCCGGAATCGAGACGAATGGGCCGCAGGTGCGGATCGGCAGCGAGCGCAGTTTCGTCGATACGGGGAAGGCCCGTCTCATCGGCAATGAGACGTTGTCCGTCTTCCGAGATCAAAAAGTCGAGGAAGGCGCCGCCCTGGTCCGGGTTTTTGGCGCTGGTCGGCACGAAGGCGGTGCGAAGAAGCACGTGCGTGTAGTCTCGAAGCGCCACCATCTCGCCGTCGGGCCAGTTCGGCAGCCGGCGCGACAGGTAGGATCCGAGCACGTTGTAGGCCAGGGTCAGGCGGCCGGACATCAAATCGTCGATCATCGCCCCGGTCGACACGTAGAGCAGCGGATCGAGGCCGCCCATCACCTCTGACAGGCGCCAGTAGGCGTCCGACCTACGCGCGTCCTGTGAGGCAAACAGATATCCGGCGCCGGAGGTGCGCGGGTCGTAGGTGCCGATCCGCCCGGCGAACTGGCCGGGGTTGTCGCGCAGAAGCTCAATTAGTTCGCCCCGCGTAGTCGGCACCGGCAGCGTTCCGAGCGAACTCCGCGACACCGCGATCACCACCGGCTCCTGGGTGAAGGCGAACAGCTGGTCGCGCCATGTCGCCCAACCGGGAAGCCGGGCGGTCTCTGTCGAGACGTGCGGCCGGGCGTGGCCGTCGTTCACCAGTTTCATTTGCAGATCCATCGCCGAGGAGATGGCGAGGTCAAAATCGGCGCTATCGTCGCCGATGGTCCGATAAAGCTCCTGGCTGCTGGCGACGACATAGCGGATCGAAACCGCCGGAACGCGGGACTGATACGCGGTGATCAGAGGCAAAAAAACCTCAGTGTCGGTGGTCGAGATGATATGGAGTTCACCTTCTTCGCCGGACACGCGAAACCAGGTTTCCTCCTCAATCTCGAACCCCACCGCGGCGCCAATCCCGGCCAGGACGATTACAAGGGCATGGAAAACCGCGCGCATGCGCCACCTCCTGTGCGTTCCACGAGATCCAGGTCGCCGCCATAGACGGCCGCGACCTCGCCGGCAATCGCCAACCCCAGACCGGAGCCGACCACGTCTTCGACATTGGGGCCGCGTTCGAAGCGTTTGCCCATGTCACCGGGCGGGCAACCGCCGAGACCCCGCCCGCGGTCCCTGACCTCTATCACCGCCTCCGCATCGGTTGCGGTTACGTGCACCTCGATCGTGTCGTCCTCGTTGGAATACTTGATCGCGTTGTCTACGAGGTTGCGCACCACGGTTTCGACCAGCAGCCGGTCGGCTTGAATCTCGATCGGCGCGTTGGGCGCTTTGACGGTTATCTCGATATCGCGCAGTTCAGCGGCCGGGCGATAGGTCTCGCAGATCTCATGCGCGAGCCGCACCAGGTCCTGCGTCTGATCGCTGCGCTGATCGGTCCGGTACATCACCGCGGCGTGGTCGAGCAATTGGCTGGCCGACCGCGCGGTATCGTCGGCCAGGCGCACAATCTTGCGCAGTCGCGCCTTTTCCACTTCGTTCTCGGTCGTGTTGAGGGCGATCTGCGATTGCGCCCGCAGGGCCGCCAGCGGCGTGCGGATGTGATGCGCCGCCTCGGCGATGAAGGTCTCGGCCCGAGATAGGGCACCCGACAGGCGGCCGATGAACCCGTTGAGCGCCGCGACCATCGGTTCCAGCTCGACCGGCACCTGCCTGTCGACGCGTCGAAGGTCCTGCGGGCCCCGCCGGGTGACGGCGCCGGCCAGATCGTTCACCGGACGCAACACGGAGCGCACCAACAGGACCGCCAAGACCGCCGCGGTGACGAAAAAGCCGAACCCGAACAGCGCGGCGCGGTTCGCGAGGCTCGCTACGATCGTTTCCTGTGCCGACCGGGTCTGTGCCACGAGGATGATCACCGTGGCGGGGCGTGCATTGACCAGCAGCGCCCGTTTGGCCGCGGCCACGCGCACCGTCTCACCTTGGTAGGCGGCGGAGTAGAATATCGGCTCGAGCCCGGTCGGCGATACCGCGGGCCGCGGCAGATCCTCGTAGCCGGTCACCAGCACGCCATCGACGGCGATGCGATAGAAGATCCGGTCGTCGCCCATCGCGCCCAGCATCGAAAACGCCGAGTAAGGGATGTCGACATCGATGCCGCCGCGCCCGCTGCGCATTTCCTCGGCGATCGCCAGAGTGGCGGCCCCCAATATCCTGTCCTGGGTCAACTCGACGGCGTCGTGCGCCACGATACGCGTCGAGAGATAGAGCAGAGCGGCCAACAGCCCGGCTACGACCAGCAATTGCCAGGTCATTCTGCGACGAATAGAGGGGCGGTCGCTGAGCCGTCTCATACAGATGTCAGCCGGTAGCCGACGCCGCGCACGGTCTCGATCCGGGCGTTCGAGCCATCGAGTTTCTTGCGCACGCGCCCGACGTAGACCTCGATCGCGTTGTCGTTCACCACCTCGGTTGCGGAGAACATCCGGTCGTAGAGCTGCGACTTGGAAAAGATCCGGTCCGGCGCCGAGATCAGGATCTCGAACAGCCGAAGCTCGCGGTTTCTAAGCTCGCGGGTTTCGCCGCCGAACCGGATCGCCGCTTTCAGTGGGTCGAAGGTCAGATCGGCAAAGGACTGGCTCGGCTCCGCCTGCCCGGCCCGGCGCCGCAACACCGCGCGCACCCGCGCAGACAGCTCCAGAAAGTCGAACGGCTTGGTAACGTAGTCGTCGGCCCCGGTATCGAGCAGGGCCACCCGGTCCGAGACCGCCGACCGCGCCGTCATCACGATCACCGGCGTGGTGCGCTGGGCCCGCCGGTGGGCGGCGAGGAAGTCGCGCCCGTCCCCGTCCGGTAACATGATGTCGAGCAGAATGAGATCATAGTCGGCCACCGCGAGGTGGTCTTTGGCGACGACGAGCGTCGGTGCCCAGTCGACCGCGTGTCCGTCAAGCGACAGCCGCATCTGAACGGTTTCGGCGAGATCCGCATTGTCCTCCACGAGGAGAAATCTCATTGCGCGCACTTTCCCAGTGACAGGTTCGTGTCAGGTTGTCGCTGAATTCTCTGCGATGCAAGGCGCCGGCAAGAATGGCGCCGCACACACCCAGGGAGGAACAAGATGAATATGACCCTCAAGGCGCTCGTTTCGGGCGTCGTTCTCAGCGTCGCCGGCACGGCGACGATGGCCGCAGAATGCATTGCGCCTGCCAACCCCGGCGGCGGCTGGGATTTCACCTGCCGGCAGATCGGCAAGATTCTTTACGACATCGGCCAGGTCGACTCGCCGGTGCAGGTGACCAACATGGCTGGCGGCGGCGGCGGCCTCGCCTACACCCATGTCGTCAACGAGCGGGGCGACGACGCAGATCTGATCGTCGCGGCCAGCCAGGCCACCGCCACGCGGCTGGCGCAGAACGCCTATGCCGGCATGACCGCCGACCAGGTGCGCTTCGTCGGCGCGATCGGCGCGGACCCGGGCGTTATCGTCGTGGCCGCGGACAGCCCATATCAGACGCTCGGTGACCTGGTCGAGGCGATCAAGGCCGACCCGGGTTCGGTCGCCTTCGCCGGTGGTTCCGCCGTCGGTGGGTTCGATCACATCAAGCCGTTGATGATCCTGAAAGAAGCCGGGTTCACCGACATCACCAAGGTCAAGTATATCGGGGTCGACGGTGGTGCCGATGCCATCACCCAGACCGTGGGTGGTTTCACCCAGGCGATGACCGGTGACATGTCGGAGATCGTTGGCTTCATCCAGGCCGGCGAAGTGCGGGCGCTCGCGGTTTTGACCGAAGAGCGCGTGCCGGGCTTCGACGATATCCCGACCGCGAAAGAGCAAGGCATCGACGTCGTGGCGGTGAACTGGCGCGGCCTCTACGTGCCGAAGGACATCTCGGACGAGGACTTCGAGGCCTGGGGCGCCAAGCTGCAGGCCGTGGCCGACAGCCAGGAGTGGAAAGACGCCATGATGGCCAACGGTCTCGCCCCGTTCACCAAGGTCGGCGGCGACTTCCAGTCGTGGGTCGACGGCGTGATTGCCGACACTGTGGAGCTGTCCAAAGAGATCGGTGTGATCCAGTGATGTCCACCGACCGCGTCTTCGGACTGGTCGTGATTCTGGGGGCACTCGCGTTCATCGCGAGTGCTTTCCAGATCCAGACCAGCTTCATGTCCGACCCTGTGGGCTCGAAGACCTTTCCGATCCTGCTCGGAATCGTGGCGATCCTGTGCGGGCTGGTCATGGTCTTCCGCCCGGACGACGAGCCCGACTGGCCCGATCTGTCGACCTTCTTCCATATCGGCATCGCGATCGCGGTCATGGTGGCCTACGCCTACACGCTCAAGCCCTTGGGCTTCCTGGTGCCGACCGCAGTCTGCGCCGCGGTGCTGAGCTATCAGATCTCTCCGCGTCTTGTGCCGTCGGTGCTTACGGGCCTCGGGCTCTCGGTCGGGCTCTACATCATCTTCAAATTCATTCTTGGCCTCGGGCTGCAGCCCCTGCCCAAGGGTCTCCTGGGATAGGTTCATGGAACTCTTGTCCAACCTGGCGCTCGGCTTCGGCGTGGCGCTGTCGCCCTACACCCTGATGCTCGCCGTGATCGGCTGCTTTCTCGGGACGATCATCGGCGCGCTCCCCGGACTTGGACCGTCGAACGGCGTCGCCATCCTGATCCCATTGACCTTCACCCTCGGGCTCGACGCGACCTCGGCCCTCGTCCTGATGACCAGCGTCTACTACGGCGCCATGTACGGCGGCCGGATCAGCTCGATCCTTCTCAACATCCCCGGCGACGAGCCGGCGCTGATGACAACGCTCGACGGCTACCCGATGGCCAAGGCCGGCAAGGCCGGCGAGGCGTTGGTGCTGTCGGGGTTCGCGAGCTTCGTCGGCGCGGTTCTGGCGACGGTCGGCCTTATGTTGCTCGCGCCGCTTCTGAGCCGCATCGCCTACCAGTTCGGGCCGGCGGAGTACTTCGCGCTCTATCTACTCGCCTTCACCACGCTCGGCGGCATCGCCTCGAACAACCAGGCCAAGGCGGCGCTCGCCTCGGCGATCGGTCTCGGCATTGCCATGATCGGGGTCGACCACACCACGGGCATGCCGCGCCTCACCGGCGGCAACCTGCACCTGATGGACGGGATCGATTTTCTCGTCGCCATCGTCGGCCTGTTCGCGGTCGCCGAGGTCTTCGTCTTCATCGAAAGCCACGGCAAGGGCTCGTCGATCGGCGTGAAACTGGAAAAGGTGACGATCCCGGTCAAGGAACTCGTCGCCGGCACCTGGACCATGCTGCGCTCCACCGCCATCGGCTTCGTCGCGGGCGTCCTACCCGGGGCCGGTGCCTCGCTCGGCTCGTTCCTCGCCTACATGTCTGAGAAAAGCTACCAGGGAGAGAAGTCAGGCTTCGGCACCGGTGCACCGAAAGGCGTGATGGCGCCCGAGGCGGGCAACAACGCCGCCGCCGGCGGCGCGTTGGTGCCGATGCTCACCCTCGGCGTGCCCGGCTCGGGCACCACAGCGGTGTTGCTCGCGCTCCTGATGACGCTCAACCTCACCCCCGGCCCGACCCTGTTCACCGACAACCCGGAGGTGGTTTGGGGCCTCATCGCCTCGCTGCTCATCGCCAATTTCGTCCTGCTGGCGATGAACGTGCCAATGGTGAAGATCTTCGTCAAAGTGCTGAGCGTGCCGCCCTGGGTGCTATTGCCCATGGTGCTGATGATCTCCTTCGTCGGGATCTACTCGCTGTCGGGCAGCTATTTCGACCTGCTCCTGATGATCGTATTCGGCGTTGTCGGCTGGTTCTTCCGCAAGCTCGACATCCCGACCGTGCCGATCATCCTCGGCATCCTGCTCGGCAGCCACATGGAAAGCGCGTTGCGCCGGGCCATGGTTCTGTCGGACGGCGAATGGACCTATCTGTTCAGCTCGCCCATCGCGGTCGGTCTCTGGCTTTTCGCGATTGCCGGGTTCATCGCGCCGATGTTCCTGCGGGGCGTCTTGAGGAAACCGCAGCGGATCACCGACTGATGCGTTTACCGTTCGGCTTCGAAAGAGTATCGCTTTTCGCGTTCGCGCTTCCGGCGCGAGACAGTGAACAGCGATGCGATAGAGCGGTACAACGCATATGACCACGCGCGTGCTCATCCCGTCCGGCGTGCTCGGTCTCGGCTTCGACGAGGCTGCACTTTGGCGCGGAATCGAGGCCGGGCCCGACATCATCGCAATCGACGGCGGCTCGACCGACAGCGGGCCGTCGTCGCTCGGCACCGCGACGTCCAAATACTCGCGCGCCGCCACCAGGGCCGAGTGGCGGGTGTTGATGCAGGCCCGCGCGAAAGCCGGGGTGCCGCTGGTGATCGGCACCTGCGGCACCGCCGGGGCCGACGCGAATGTCGACTGGATGTACGAGATCACCACCGAGCTTGCGGCAGACCTCGGGCAATCCCTCAAGATCGCCCGGCTCTATTCGGAACAGAGCCCCGAGGCGATGGCCGAGGCCTGGGACGCGGGCCGCATCGCCCCGCTCGACCCCGCCCCCAAGACCGATGCGGACGCGCTCCGGTCGATGTCGCACATCGTGGCTCTGGCCGGGGCCGAACAGATCCAGGCAGCACTGGCAACCGGCGCCGACATCGTTCTGGCCGGGCGCACCACCGACACGGCCATCGTCGCGGCCCTGCCCTTGCAGAACGGCGAACACACCGGCGCGGCGTGGCACGGCGCCAAGGTCGGCGAATGCGGCGCGCTGTGCTCGACCAACCCGACGAGCGGGGTGATCTTGGTGGACTTCGACGGCTCAGGGTTTTCGGTGACGCCCCTTGCCGATG
>JAAUYD010193132.1_pt1 | contig 10768 bp, 10 predicted proteins | sample 7278101 | NCBI WGS metagenome assembly JAAUYD01 (sample SAMN14350128, study PRJNA611818) | marine sediment metagenome | isolation source: surface marine sediment (0.6m) | place: French Polynesia: Moorea | collected 2018-08
ACTTAATTGCCACCAGATTAAACATGCGGGGAAATCCCTCATAATCCTGCTGCATTTGCGCGAGCAAATCTAACTCATCCATTGGCCACCTCGCGCATCAAGATGCCGATCAATTTGCCATCGACATCTAGAATGACCGCCTGTTTGCACTTGGCGGCCGTCCGGCGGATGCTCTGGCGGGGCTTCATCCGTCGCCGTGGCCGGTCTCCGGTAATGGAAATTGGTATTTCTTTCATTCTCACAAGTTTTCTCCTCTCCCACTAGGGGAGCAGCATCTGATTTCTCAACGAAATCAGGGTAAATATCATGATTAGGGTCAGCGCGACCTGCAGGCCGCGTAGACCCAAAAAACTGGGGATTCTTTCAACTCCCCCCAGGCATCAATCACTACGTTCAAAAAGCCTAAAACCGCGTGCCGTTTGACTGCTTTCATATCTTTCATTCATCCTCCTTGGCCTCGACCGCTATCAATATCGCAGCACATGATGAGTACATCGCAAAGATCGCAGATGAGGTAGCTGAAGACCTGTTTAACGAGCTTGACTGAGGAAAATTGAATGCTATACTCCCTTTTAGCCTATGTGGGAGTATTCGTATTTTTTCGGGGCGTGGCGCAGCTTGGTAGCGCGCTTCAATGGGGTTGAAGAGGTCGTCGGTTCGAATCCGGCCGCCCCGACCAAAAATCGATTAAACAAAAAAGCCATCCAGCTGGATGGCTTTTTTTGTGTTTCCAAAGCGATTTCGGCCGCCAGAAATCGCGCCAGTTTTAGCGCCTGCTAATTAAATAAACGAGCTGCTCCGACTTAGCCGGCCGGATCGCCGCCGCTGCACGACGGCCATCCGGAGGCGGCGATGAGCGGCAAGCGCAGGAGACCGGCAAGGCGGCCGGGGGTGGTGGCGGCCGACCGGGAAAGAAAGCTGCTGACCAAGGATGAGATGCACAGCGGCGAAGAGGCGATTTATCAGCTGGGGCGATGGGCTGTTGGATGTGTTGGGGGTGCCGCGTCAGCACCCGGAGATGGAGGGGGTAAAGCTCAACACCTACGGGCGGATACGAATACTGTTAAAGGAGATGGGGAAATTATGAGCAATCAGGCACTGTACGAGGTGATGCGCTATGCGCGGCAGCAGCGGCGGCAGGCGATTCTGTTGGAGCTGATGGCCCTGGAGATTCAGATGATAGCCCTGGGGGAAATCGAGGGGTTTACCAAGCCGCCTAACCGGCGCAATGGGGAGCGGTCGAAGGTGGAGCAGGCGGCGCTCCGGGCGAGAAAGCAGATTTCAGGTGGCTTATAGGTCTGAATTTGACATTACTATTGACTGAACAAAATAGGCTCGCATTCTTCGGCTATAATTGCCCTATTTAACGAGTAATTGGGCCTGTGCAAGTGCACATTTTCATAACAAAACAATCACACTTGTTCTTCTAATTAATTATTTTGCTGCTAAGCCTACTCTAATCCTCTTTCCACACAGAAACAATTTACAAAGTGTTGCACAGACATATTTTGAAAAAGAAGAATGCAACACTCCTCGATTTAGACATATTTTGGTCTGTGGTTATAATGTGCAAAATGTGAGCCAGTTATAGTAGGTATGTGGGATGACCAATCGACAAGATCTTCGCCTATTTTTTAAGAAATACCTTGACAATAGTGACGTCGAAAACTTTTGTTTCGATCATTACTCTGAGGTATTTGCGCAAATTTCGCCTACCATGATGAAAGACAGAAAGGTATTACATCTTCTCGACCACGTAGAGAAGCGCAACGGCTTCAATGAATTGCTCACATACCTTAAAGCAGACTTCCCCAAACGATATCGGCTTCATTTCACGTCAGCTTCCATTAATGACGACATCAATTTTATAGTAGGAGTTGAGCCTGAAAAAAAACATGAACTCAACATTGAATCGCATTTAGAGTCTGTAGACGTGGCCAGACCTCCGAGTTCGCTCGTTGATTCCAAATACTCGTCAAATTACTATTATTGGGGAAATTCATTCGCCAGAGCTTTCAGGTTGGTTGGTGCACAAGATGAATTCTTCCCGATTAATCGAATCAAAGTAGATATTGAATCGATTGATTATTTTCCCCCGGAAGCACTCGCCAAGGATCGTCAATCGTTTTTTGATTCGGTAACGCAAATACGGAATATTTGGAATGGGGATTGTTTGCGGCTAATCAATTATCGGGCCTCTCCTAAAGATAACTCAGAACTCAAACACCTACATCTTTCGCTTGGGCCAATTAAGTGGAAGGATTACGTAACCACGAATCAGCGATTAAGCGATCCTGAACTAAAGATCTTAAGAAAAGAAAACCTTCAGATCGAAAATTTCATTGACCATCAAAGGCTAACAGATGAATATGATGTCGAAGCTTCTCGGCTTTCTAACATCCTAACAATTTATCTTACAGCAACTACGTCTGATGGTTTCCTGATCTATTCAGAACGGTTAGGCAATGTCGGCGCCCACCGTAAGATGAAAATGTGCGCTGTTTCTGAAAACCTCCACCCTTATAAAGATGGCTTCTATGGTCCTGAAACAGAAGCCGCGCTTTTTAAAGCTGCCGCAAGGGGGCTTAAGGAAGAATTATCACCCGATTTGGTCCCGGACAATCCCCTGGAAGATCTGTTACTTTTAGGCCTAGAATTTCATCTTGACGCGTGTCATCCTGGACTTCTTTTCTATGCTCCTCTCAGGCAAAGTCGTCGGGAAGTAGAACAACGATATAGGGGGGGAGATAGTCACGAAGGTCGCTGCGAATTTGTACATTTGGACAATTCCAACAAAATAACTTCAATTCTTGCGGAACACGATTGGTTTGAGGGGGGAAAAGCCAGTTTAATTCGCACGTTAGAGTATCTTCGCGGGAAATATAATAATGACACCTTGGCCGTGGCCACCGCTTTAGCCTCAGCCAAAACGATTGAGTAAGCAAATATCAAATCGAAATAGGGACCATACTCAATCAGGGGGAACAATCATTTAATAGAAGAGAAGGTTGTTAGTAGTGTCATAGCGTTTGGCCCAAGTTCGCGAGCATGAATCAATACTCGACTTGGCTCATTTTTCCCTTATAATGTCGATTATGGACTTGCATCTAGCCACAACCTACATCTTTTCCGTGCGGCTTATATTCCATAGTATCTTCTCTGGTTGGGCTTGGCTTTGTTTAACATGGATTTTGCGTCGGTTTCGCGGTGCAAAATCCTTTCTCGTAAAGCGGGTTAGCGTAACAAAACAAATTGTCCGAAACAGTCCCACCCACCTAACAAGGGCTTCAAGGCGAGGCGCCAAAGTAATCGAGCACACGGCTTGGCCTAAGTAATTATTTGAAAAGAGATATGGCTTCAAGCGACATTGAAAAGCTTTACTTTGCTCTTTTGGACGCATTCGATGGTTCGAGCCTCCGAAGAATGCTCAAATTTAAGTTGGATAAGAATCTGGATACTATTGTTTACCAAAATGGAAACTTTAGTGACGATGTATTTTCTGTCATAACGACAGCTGAGAGGGAAGGCTGGCTTTCAGAACTTGTGAAGGCAGCCCATGAATTTAATCCTGGTAACAGAAACCTAGCTGATTTTGTTGTATCCGTTTATGGCAGTCGCGTATCAGATTCACAAACCACAAGTTATGACATACAATCGGCAAAGGTTGAAGGCTCAGTAACAAAACTGATTGAGATTGCTCTTACCGACAATTTAAGCGAACTAGATCTGAGCAACCAAAACTTAACAGAATTGCCTGCGGAAATCGGTAAGCTCCAAAGATTGCAAAATCTAAATCTGAGTGGCAATCTGTTGCAGCATCTTCCCGTTGAGATTGGCCTGCTAACAGATTTGCAAAGCATAAATCTGAGTGGCAATGAATTAACCAGCTTACCAACGACTTTCACATCACTTAGAAACCTGAGTATCTTGGACATAAGCAAGAATAGATTTGACTCTCTACCATCACAAGTTACTGATATCCCCAATCTGATTGTTCTAAATACAAACAATAATGGCATTGCAGTACTGCCAACCACCATCGGAAATCTAACCAAACTACAATCCTTGAATCTTAGTTCAAATAACCTAGCCTCATTACCTGATGAGTTCGGCCACTTGAACAGCCTTACAACACTTGATTTAGGATTCAACCGTTTCGAGTTAATTCCAGATCCGATTACACGCCTCTTCAACCTGCGGGAACTAAAATTGTCTGGTAATCGACTGAAAGCTTTGCCGGCAGCTTTCTCGAGACTTCAGCAGCTAGAAGAGTTGAACTTCGCCGATAATGAGTTTCTTGAAATCGAGTCTGTTCTCACCGAGATTCCCTCATTAGCTTCTCTCAACTTTCGGAACAACCAGCTGACAACTGTACCGTACGAAATCGTAAACTTGGGTCGACTATCATGGATTAATCTTGAAGGCAACCCTTTCGCTCAATTGCCCGAGTTTCTAGCAAATGCGAATAATCCAGAAAGGCTCTTTGGATTTTTGCGGCAACGCCGGTCAAGTGCAAAACGACCCTTGCTTGAAGCAAAGGTTGTCATTGCGGGCGAGGCAGGTGTTGGGAAAACTTCATTAGTCAATCGTCTTGTACATGGAACCTTCAACAAAAGCGAGGAGACGACGCTTGGTATCGTAGTGACTCCTTGGAATATCGATGTACACGAGGAACGAGTAAGAGTGAACATATGGGATTTTGGTGGGCAAGAGATAATGCATGCGACCCACCAATTCTTCATGACTAAGCGTACGATTTATGTTGTAGTCCTAGACTCTCGTCGCGGTGAAGTGCAAAGTCGGCTTGAATATTGGCTTAAGCTGATTCGTAGCTTTGCTGGTGATTCTCCAATCATAGTTGTTTGCAATGCTTCTGATCAAAACAAGATCAGCTTAGATCGAACTACGTTGAGGGAGAAGTACAAGGTGATGGGCTTTGCGATGGATGTTTCGTGTGCAGAACCACCTGATGGGCCAATTGGAATTGAGGCGGTGCATCAATTACTCGTGAATGGAGCGGGGGAATTGAATCACGTAACTGATCCAATTCCAACTAAGTGGTTTGTCCTGAAATCTGTTTTGGAGTCACTTGACAAAAACTATGTCACATTTGAGGATTATCTTGACCTTGCCAATAGTAATGATATTCACGACCCATCTGATCAAGAGAATTTGCTGGGATTTTTGCATGATTTAGGTTCAGTTCTTTGGTTTGGCGATGATCCTCGCCTGGTAGGCACAAATGTATTGAAGCCGCAATGGGTGACCTCGGCCATCTACAAAATCCTCAATTCAGACTTACTCTTTGACCAAAAAGGCAGGATTGAAATTGCTCAATTAAGGGAGATTCTTGATGTAGGTGAATATCCAATAACCCAGCACGCCTATATCGCTGACCTAATGCAACGTTTTGAATTGTGTTTTGCCTATAGGTTTGACAATAGAGAATACTTGCTTATTCCAGACCTCCTTCCAAAAGAGTCACCCTCTGAGACAGGGAAATGGGAAAATAGTCTTGCGTTCCAAATTCGATATGACGACGTGTTGCCAAGCAGCATCATCTCTCGTTTCATTGTGAAGATGCAAATGCATGTCGATCAAGATATGTTGTGGCGAAATGGTGTCTTGTTGAGAATAGACGAAGTAACTGCCATTGTTTCAGCCGATCTAACAGACAGAAGAATTCAAATTAATGTGAAGGGACCTGGCGATGAGCGCCGTAGAAAGCTTGAAGTAATCCGGACGACCTTCAAGGTAATTCATCGATCTTTTGCAGACATTGCAGCTAGTGAATGGGTGCCTGTACCAGGCAGTACCGCCGTGATAGACTATGAAAGGTTATTACTACATGAGCGGACTGGGATGGAAATGATAATCGAAATTGGCATGAACGAACCAATTCTAGTTCGCAAACTTCTAGAGGGTGTTGATCCCCCAGAGAAATTGACGCGACAACACCTAAGTGGTCCACGACAATTCACAGCTCCATTAGCTCCACAGATTCGTAAAAGCCTAAACACCGTGGTTGAGCTCGTAGAGAGAGTTCCAGTTGTAAAAACTCCCGAAGGGCGAGACGCACTATTACTGGGAATTCGAGCAGTTACCGGCCTGAATCGAAATACGTCCAATGCTCGGGGGGATATCGGATTATTAGTCGATCAGCTTTGGGATGGTTCAGATTTCGGAGAGAATCACCCTCTCTACATATTTATTAGTAACGCAGCATCCAGCGTTGATAATGATGCTACTGAACTAGGGGGGCTCTTGTTAAAGGAAAGAGGGTTTCTCGCAGAAGTTTCCCAACTCACCTAGATTGTTCAAAGCCTATCAAGAAGATCACCATTGCTTGGCACGCCGCATACATACAATGAGGAAAAGACCATGGAATTCATAGAAATTCAACACCGCCTAGTTAAGGCATTGATGAAAATGCCCGAAATGCAACTGTTTGAGGGTAGAAGTAGCTTGTTACAAGGATTACCAGCCGTAGGTATCGGTCGTTCTCAGGCATTTTCTCAATTAGATTTGAACAATATTGTCAGCCAATTACATGGATTGGGACGTTTGACCGAGCAAGGCGGAACTCGTCCAGTAATTGTTGTTGTGGACAACGCACTCAACTATTTCATGGAAGAGGGAGAGGTCGCCAATGAGCTTCAAAAGGTAAAAAAGCAACTTGAAGCTTATTATGGCGGGGACAACCAACCCAAACCCAAACAGCCCGTTTCCAAAGCAACTGTTGAGGCGCTGATATTTGGGCTTCAACGTGACACAAGATTACCATTTGCATTTATAGACCAAGCGAGAAACACAGCCAGGAGCGTAGCTCGGCTTACAGTTCCACGAATAATTAATGGCTCACCTGATGGAAATGTTGGATATGGCACAGGATGGATGATCGCCCCTGGTATTTTAATAACAAATCATCACGTTATTGACGCCCGGAGCACACAACCTATACCATGGGGTCTGGGAGAGAAAAATGCCACACCGGCTGATTTTGAAGCCCAAGCGCAGCAGATTACCTATCGATTCGACTATCACATTGAGCATGGAGGATCTATCCCAGTTGAATACCAGCATGCAACTCTACTTGCTGCTAGTCAAGAACTGGACTACGCAATTGTTAAACTAAATGCGGCGGATAAAATTGAAGATCGACAGCCAATTTCACTCGTTCCTCAACAACCAGCTTTGGTGCGCGGCTCTCGAATGAATATTGTTCAACATCCACGCGGAGGCCCTCTACGATTCGCAATTCGCAACAATTTCTTCGTTCGCATCGCGGATGAACCAGAATTCATCCTATATCAAACAGATACCGAACCGGGCGCGTCTGGTTCACCTGTATGTAACGATAGTTGGCAGGTTGTGGCCTTACATCATGCATCAGTTAAAGTTTCTGATGAAATCATTCCTCCTCAAGAGTTAATTGCAGGTCAGCCAGTGGAAGTAACACTTCTGAACGAGGCTATTCAGATACACGATATCCTCAATGATTTACCAACCGATCTGAAACAAATTATCGAGGCGGCACAAGCGTGGAATTAGCCTTTATCCGAATAAGTGACTTCCTATGATATGACACCCGAATTGAAGTATTCAATACAATAATGGTCTCAAAAAGATGGCTTCCAAAAGAATCAAAGAGGTTGAGGCGGGCGTTAAATGACAAAAGACTACTTTTGATCCACTTATGTTTACCATTTATGTTTCCAGAGCATTGGATTTCTACACGGAGGTGCTTAGCATGGAATCTAGATTTGGCAACGATAAAATCCCTGGAAGCGGTAAATTTCGGTTACTTACTGACTCGCCGCTTGATCAAGTTTTGATCTGGCTGCATGAGAGTTATGTTTTTTTAAGTGGACGGTCCTATCAAATGTATTGGTGCAAGCAGTCCAATCTTGTCTGTGTATTTCAACGACCCGGACGACAACCTTGTCGAAGTTAGCAAAAATATTCAGAACAGTCCGCAATTATTATGCTGACAAAAGTGCGCCCTTTTTGAGCTTACCCTTTCCATGCACCAGCCAATTCCTTATCCTGCATGATGAAATGTTTATATGTTGTGTACCCAGCCGTGAGTTGGTTTGTGCCATTAACGATCTGTCTCACACATGAGAGGCTGATCCCGAAATTGAGGTACTTCACGATTTCTTCCCGATTTGGACTGTTTGATGCACGAATTCTGACCGGATCAACCCTCGACAGGGCTTTTTTTTTTCATATAATTTCCATTATGGACTTGCATCGGGCCACAACCTACATCACTTCAGCGCGACTTAGAACTCATATCATTTTCCTCGGTCGGGCTTGGCTTTATTCAACATTGTTTTTGTGTCGGCTTTGGGACGCAAGAATCTTTTCTCGTTAGCTCACTGATCAAAAAGAGATACTAATTGAAGAAAATGAAAGCATCTGTAAAATCTAAGCTAGAAAATTTTAAAGCAGACTTTAGTGAATTAAAGGGCGAACCATTTAATCACTTTTATTGTCCAATTCTCTTTAAAGATGAGGATGTTGAATTATGCAAGGCTCATATTATAAATGGTGCATTTCCAAACTCATCAAGAGAATGGACTATACAAAGAAAAGATGTTGACAATTTTTATGGGGCGTATTTTGAGGCAGATTTTATTAGTATCCAATATGCTCAAGAAGGTTTCTCAAGTAATGTCTTGACGGACAAAAAACTATCCAGGCAGTTTTCGCCCAAAATATTAGCCAATAATGAATCAGTTGATTTCTTCTTAGCAAGAGGTGAAATACCCGAAAACTTCACACGAATAATTTTTGAAGACGAAGGTGAAAAAGTTCACCTCGGGTTAAAAATGCCCCAAGATGAATTTTTTGAGGCAATAAAGCAAGATTGGGAAATTGAGGTGGCGAAAGATTTAAGAATTCCAGCCATCGTTTCACTCATCAAAGCTGCACATTTGACATTATTTGAAATGCTTGGATATCGTTATGTATTGTCTGCTGGAGGAATGTATGTTGGACGAGATATTTTAGGGGAATTTTTTCATCAGAATAAAAATGAGGTCAAAGCTTCGGTTCACGAAAATGCTATACCCTACTTCAGAGAATTTGCAAACATGGTCCGACCAATTTTATCCAGTGATCATAGTTTAAAAGGGACAATTTCTGATGGTTTGCTTCATGTTTGTAGAGGAAGCAATAATACTCCTTGGGCGTTCATTGTATATATTTCCACATCAACTTTTTTACATGCTGTATTGATACCTATATTTGATCAGCCCGAAAATGTCGAAAAGTATTTGAACTTCTTAAACAATGAACATGAGTCTATTGAAGTAAGCCTTTGTCGTTACAACCAAGAACAATGGGAGATGAGCAAAAATATTATAAAAATAAAATGGCCTAAGAAAGGTATTCTTTACCCAAATACTATTAATGGTGAGTAGGATAAAAGATACCGGCCGTGAGCTAACATAACTTCCACTAGACCGGCGAGCTGCGTATCCTGGCTGAGTGCGCCGGTGGCAAGAAGTCTGTGCTTCTGCCTATTACAACGCCTTTTCGATTTAACGCTCGTATAAGTTACTAAAATATTTTCGACTATAGGTTGACTATATCGACAATTTTTCGATACAAAAAATCATTAATTCGAAAATCCCGCCGATTCAAAACGTAACAATCTTCTGTGTTCTGAATTTTTTCTAGTATTCGCCGAATTGAAGGGTGTTTTGGTTCCATCGTGCATATTCCATGGAGCAGGAGTTTGTACCAAGCTCCCAAGCCGATTCGGTTAGAAGAAGTCGGACAGGGCAACATGGGATCGACCGTGAAACGGTAGCAGATCAACCCTTCTCTTCGCGGACATCCTTTCCTTGCTCGGCGAATGCCTTGAAGTCCTGCATGTGCTGTAACGACTGCTTGCGGAATGAGCCGGGCATCAGGATCCCCACCAGCCGCATCAGCAAGTTATTGAACCGGTACTCGCTCTCGCTTACCCAGAGCGTTGTATCCGGACCTGCTTCGGTCAGCCGGTCGCGCACGGCACTCCACATGCCCTTGACGACGATCTCGCGGTCGAAGTGAACGACGCTCTCTTTCGGGATCTCGTGTAGGTCTGCCGGTTCCCGGCGCGTAATGATCTCGATGCCCTCGATCTTCTGCTGCCCCATCTGCATCACGACCCGCGACTTGGTACCGACTTGCCCGTGCTCCCCATTTAGCGGCTCATGCACCACGAGGCCCCGCAGCCATTTCGGCAGGTGGGCCGGGTCAGCGAGCAACTGGACTACCTCCTCTCGCGGCATGGCGATCTCGATCGATACAGTATACTTCATTTGATACTCCCTCCCGCTTTCAGCGCGCTAATTTCCCATTGATCGTCACCACCCCACCCCTGCTGAATTTCTTCACTACTCGTAATCGCTTTCCAAACATGCTGGCGCGGGGTATTAATCCAGATACTCCGTTCAACTGCTATTGTTTCCATATGTTTACTCGAATGTGTAAATTTGAATTGCACACATAATATTAGAAAAAATGTTCTATGTAAAGAAGGAGAATAAACTCATGACTGAACAAACCAACAATACCCAAGCCCGTATCTTCAAGATCGGCACAACCACCTTTACGGACTGGGGCGCTTCACCGCCTCCCCCTCTTTCGGCGGCCGCAGGCTCCAGAGACTTTCATCCAGCGAACTTCTCTTTTGGAGCACAATCGACTAACATAGAAACTTACACTAACATTTGGAGTAGGCCATCGGCTTCGTGACGCAATAATCCTTTCT
>JAAUYD010037747.1_pt1 | contig 10767 bp, 9 predicted proteins | sample 7278101 | NCBI WGS metagenome assembly JAAUYD01 (sample SAMN14350128, study PRJNA611818) | marine sediment metagenome | isolation source: surface marine sediment (0.6m) | place: French Polynesia: Moorea | collected 2018-08
CGGTTGGACCCAAGACAACTATGCGCCGGCGATTCAATTTATACCCTTTGTGGTGCGCCGCATTAACATGATCAAGGGTAAATTCAACGGTGCTGCTGCTGAGCAACTGGCCGAAATGCCGGCTCCCAATTTTGCGATGATGCTGCATGGCGACAAATTGCCGTCTTTGGAACAAGAGATCGCCGATCGATATAAATACGCCTACGTCAATTACCTGGTCTGGCAGAACGATATTGAAGCATTAAACACCACCCTGGTGGGATTGCAGAAACTGCTGCAGAACTATTTCCATGAGAATAAGGAGGATTTGCACTGGCTCATCGCATGGGTCAACGAAAACATTCCTGACCAGGCTATTACTTTCAATAAATTCTGGAGAAGCGATCACTCCGACGACCAGTTGCCGATGATTGGACCCGCTCATACCGTTGAGGGGAGAAAATTAATTGCCGATTTTGTGCAAAATGAATTGGAAAAGGCTGTAGCACAGCCCCTCTGGATTGTGAAGCCCAAAGAGCAATTTTTAACCCAGTACAAGGATGGATATTACGGCGCCTGGACTAACTTTGCTTTGAATTTTGGCGAGGCCAGAATACTTTTTCCAAAACCGGATGAATGGACATCGGCAATCGAAAGATTTTCCACGGATGACAGCCCATATTTATTGTTACTGGAAGCCATGGAAAAGCAAGTGCTTGAAGTTGACGATGAAAACTGGCCCAGCCTAAAAATTGACGACGAAAAAGATCAACGGACTCTATCCTGGTTGGCCAATGTCAGGGACTTCGGCATGATCAGAAAAGCGGCTTCCAGCGATGCCGTCACTAGCAATAAGGATGTGGCCAATGAATTGTCCCGGCGGATGGGGCACAAGACGCGATTGGCTGCTAAGCTGGCATCCGCGGGTATGGGGGAGAGTAAATTGGCCAGAGGAAAGCAGGCCTTTAAAACTTACCAGGAGGCACTGCAGGGCTTCGAGGGCGTCACCGCTTCCCGCAAACTCGCCTATGCAGTGGCCAAAGCAGGGTTTGAAGATGACCCTTCGGTAGCCGACTCCCCGCTTTTTACCGCCGATAGGGCCGTGGAAAAAATGCGGGTCGCCCTAACACCCAAAAATGGTCGCAAGCCGGATACAAAAGGTGATCCATTCTGGCACCTGATCATCGAACCAGTGGATGAGCTTTGGCGGTATTCCGTGCAGCAGGCCGGCGGCCACCTCCAATATTTGTGGGACCGTGAGGTCCTCGTCAAAACCGAAGGTGTCTCCGATCGTCACCAACTGGTGTCTTTGCTGTTCGGCAATCAAGGATTCGCCGATAAATTCATCAGCAACCACGCCGGCCCCTTTGTTGAACGCAGCTCCAGACGTGGATACTATAGTAAAAGGATGCGGGGATGCTCGATTCCATTTAAGAAAAGTTACTTCACCTTTATGAAAAGCGGTAAACGCTGGCTCACCGCAGCCTCGTCAGGCAACGGGCCAGGTGCATCCACCAAGAGTCAGGTGGTGACCGTGTCGGCTTATCCCACCGATGTCAACATTGAGGCGCGTGTCAAGCCCCATATGACACGACTGGTGATTGAAGGGGTAAACGGAGACGACACGGTCCTCGAAAATCGGCAATATCCCATCGAGACAAAATTTACCTGGTCGCCCAGCAAAAGTGGCGATGTTATCTTACAAATCATGCTGGGAGACATCACGCTGACACGCCAATATACTGGCCGCTGTGCATTCGGACAATTTATCCGGGATTTCAAAAATGGGAAGCGTTCCTTCACGGTCAGTGATTTTCCTGCCTTCCGGCATGAATTTGTAAGGCTGGGTGTTTACAAAATAGACGTCGTCTACAAGTTTCAACACGGACAGATCGCACCCATCCTTAAAGAACTCAACAAAGTCGATATCACACCCGGAAGGCCGCCCGGAACGATTATATCGGCTCTTAACGCAGGATAGCGTTGTGATGCTTAGGGAAGAACATTGGACATGGTTTGCCTGGGGAAAGCACCCTGCATTGGAAGATTTCGTGTGGGCTGGTAAGCAGACGCCCCTGTTCAAGCGGTTTACCAAATGGGTGGACAACGGTTTCTCCAAATTCGGAGAAGATTCGGAGATGCGCTCGCGAAACTGCAGCTGGAGATTCTGGACGCGAGGCGCCGGTAAAAATATCGTGTGCGGCCTGATTCGCAATAGCTGTGATACACACGGCCGTAGCTTTCCCCTGCTCTACATCGGTACCGGTGGGTTGAAGGAGTGGCCCGACAACTGTTCGATGCTGCCATTGGCCTTTGATGCCGTGTGGAAGGAGGTTGAATACGTATCTTCAGCACGGTTCGACACAGCAGGCCAACTCAATGAATCGCTTCAATTGATGCAGTCGCCATCACCGGATTGGGGGGCTTTTCATCAACGTGTATATCAATCCGGAAGCATGTCCAGGTCGGCGACATGCGAAGAGAATATAGCAGACGGGAAAAGATTGTTAATGGTCGATTGCGGCCAGCCTGAGAATCTTTCCCATGATACTCAGTTTTGTCAGCGGGTAATGGCCATGGGGGAGGACCCATCGCCGATGGCGGTATTCATCGGCGAAATCAAAGGTGTGATTGCCGTGGCGATGATCAGGAATGCCCTGACACCTGCAGATTTTGTCTGGCTATGGAAATTGGACCATGGCCGGGCCTCAGCGAAACAGCAATCTCCGGAGGGTTAAGATGGCGTTACATTTAAAAATTGATGACCTGTTGGCGCCCATTCCGGGGCCCAACCCATCTGGTGAGGATCTGCGCTACACCCCTGTATATGACCAAATCAAAGAAGCCAAACGCGCTGATGATCAACTGGATCGAGGAGAGTGGCATACCGAATTAAAAAGAGCCAATTGGCCCCAAACTCTCAGTCTTTGTAGTGAAGCACTCACCAATAAAACCAAAGATCTGCAGATCTCTGCATGGCTCACCGAGGCACTGCTGCATCAGCACGGCTTTGCGGGTCTGGCTTTTGGTTTGCGTTTGATGTCCAAGCTCATAACCGATTATTGGGATTCATTGTACCCGGAAATCGAAGACGGTGATATGGACTTTCGCATCGGGCCACTGACGTATGTCAACGAGAAATTACAGTTCGGGGTTTTCCAGGTGCCCATCTGTGATCCAGACCACACCAAGGGATTCGATTACTATGCATGGGAAGAGTCACGCGTCGTCGGCGCTGATACCGGACTCGACAAGGAACAGAAGGACCGCCGTCAGCAGATGCTCGAGGAGGGTAAAGTCAGCCCAGAGGAGTTCAGGGCCGCCGTTAACAAAGGCTCCTTTAATTTTTATGCAGAGTTGCACGGGCAACTGACCGAGTGCAGTGAACTCCTACAGGAATTGGACCGGATTGTTACCGAGAAATTCTATCCGGATCCGCCGGGATTCGCCAGGCTCTCCGAAGCATTGTCCGCAACCACGCGGATTGTTAATAAAATATACTCTGAGAAGAAAAAAAGCGAAGTCGTGGATGTCGAGGATGACGATCTTGATCAGAGTTCGGGACCTGATTTCCAGGAGGTCTTTTCAGGTACGGACGACTTCGTAACAGAAGTGGGTAGTACGGACATGCCTTCCAAACAAAATGCCATATCCGATATCTCTGAAGAGGAAAAAAAGATTTGGCGGAAAGTCGCCAATAGGGCCGGCAACGGCCACCTTAAGGGCGCGTTGGATCAGCTCATGGCGGCTGCCGCATTGGCACCTTCGGTGCGCCAAAAGAACCGTTATTTATTATTGGTGGCAAAGCTATGCCTCAGAGCGGGCCGCCACGATTTGGCCATGCCCATCGCAGAACAGCTTTACGAATTGATCGAAACCCTGGAACTGGAGAAATGGGAGCATCCGGCGTGGATTGCAGACGTCATTGAAACCCTTTACCGCTGTCTTGAGAACGAAAGTGATGGGCAGTCGGATCGAGCAGCCCAACTCTTTCAAAAATTGTGTACATTGAATATCACCAAAGCCGCGACGTTTAGGCTCGGTAGTGTGTAAGGATAAATTTATTAATTGATGCACAAGGAGGAAAAAATGTCAGATAGTATTCAACATAAACTAGACCGTGTCCGTCCACCGCGCGTGCAGATAACCTACGATGTGGAAATAGGGGACGCCATTGAACAAAAAGAGATCCCGTTTGTGGCAGGCGTATTGAGCGACTTGTCCGGGAAACCGGAAAAACCTCTGGGCCCTTTGAAAGAGAGAAAGTATGTAGAAATAGACAGGGACAACTTCGACAATGTTCTCGAAGGCATGAATCCGAGACTCTCCTATCGGGTGGATAACAAGATTGAAGACGATGATACCAGTATGGGCGTGGAGTTGAAATTCAAAGGCCTCGATGATTTCCATCCTGAAAAGGTGGCCGAGCAGGTCGAGCCCATTCGTAAGCTGGTGGAGGCCCGTAAAAAACTATACAACCTGATGGCCAAACTGGATGGCAACGACAAGCTGGACGAGTTGCTGCAAGACGTTATTTCGAGTACGGAAAAACTTGAAGCCATCGGAAAGTCGCTCCAACCCAACCAACCGTCACCCACCGAAGAATCAGATGAATAGCCCCCCACGAGTGGTGAAAGGATAAGATCATGGCAAACGAAGCAGCCCAGTACGACGTACAAGCAAATGAAGCGCAACTCAATGAATCCGATCTGTTGGATCAGATCATCGACGATAGCAATATGGTCCGTGAAGATAGCCAAAAAACGTGGGCCAAAGAGATCATCGGTGAATTCGCCAAGGAGGTCATGGAAGGGCAGATTACCGTCTCCAAAGACACCGAGGCCATGATTAATGCGCGTATCGCCGAACTGGATCGACTGATATCGGCCCAGCTCAATGAGATTATGCACCACGAGGATTTTCAAAGATTGGAAGCCTCATGGCGCGGATTGAACTATCTTGTGCAGCAGAGCGAGACCAGCGATAATCTCAAAATTAAGGTGATGAACGTTACTAAAAAAGAGCTCCTTAAGGACATGGAAAAAGCGCCGGAGTTTGATCAATCCAATCTTTTCAAAAAGGTATATGAAGAAGAGTTCGGTATGTTTGGCGGGCACTCTTACGGCGTCATGATCGGCGATTATGAATTCGGTTTCAATCCCCAGGAAATGGCCCTTTTAGAAAAAATATCCGAAGTCGCCGCCGCAGCGCACGCACCGTTTATTTCAGCCGCAGCCCCGAAAATGTTTAATTGGGAGACGTTTACCGAGCTTGGCGGACCAAGGGATCTGTCCAAAATATTTACGGCCGCGGAATACGTAAAATGGAAGTCATTCCGGCAGTCCGAGGATTCACGCTATGTCGGATTGACCCTGCCGCATATTTTGATGCGCATGCCGTACGGCAGTGAAACCATCCCGGTGGAAGAATTTAATTTTGAAGAGGATGTTGACGGTACGGATCACAAAAAATACTTATGGGGCAATGCCGCCTATGCCTTGGGGACCCGTTTGACAGACGCATTCGCCAAATATGGTTGGTGTGCTGCGATTCGTGGTGTTGAAGGTGGCGGGCTGGTCCAGGGTTTACCCACCCACACGTTTAAAACGGACGAAGGGGAAGTGGCATTGAAATGCCCCACTGAAATTGCCATCACCGATCGACGGGAAAAAGAGTTGGCCGACAATGGATTCATCCCGCTGGTGCATTGCAAGGGCACCGACTACGCCGCATTTTTCAGCACCCAAAGCACTAATCAAGCAAAGCAGTATGACTCGGATCTGGCCAATGCCAATGCGCGCTTGTCATCACAGCTGCAATATATCATGGCCGTCAGTCGATTCGCTCATTACCTGAAATCCATGATGCGAGACAAGATTGGCAGTTTCATGTCCTGCGAACAGGCCGAGAAATTCTTGAACAACTGGATCAGTAATTATGTCGTGTTAGACGACAACGCGGGCCAAGAGATTAAGGCGCGTTTCCCATTGCGTGAGGCGCGTATCGAAGTCTCGGAAATTCCGGGCAAAACGGGTGCATATAAAGCTGTTGCCTTTTTAAGGCCACACTATCAATTAGATGAGCTGACCGTTTCGTTGCGACTGGTGGCAGAATTGCCGCCGCCGGCCAACGGGTAAAAACAGCCTTTTTAAATTGTCCATGGTACGCCGATGTTGAAGCAATTCATATTTTTCGGCGCACTGTTTCGCCTCTCCCTGCAAAGGGAGAGGCTGACGCAAATCATTTAATAACGATTTGACGCTATCCCCCGGAAAGATATGCATGCTATACAAGTCCGGTAGTAGTATAGGGAAGGCATCAAACCAATAATAGGTCGGAAGTCCTGGCCGACCGCATACCTATGGTTCTCTTAGTTCATCGAAATTAGATCTGCAGAAGTATTTCGACACAAGTGATATTCTTTGTTTGATCATTCGCCTTCATTGAAGGTGATTTTTTGGGGATCGCCGACCGGTATGGCACGATATGATGTGGTACCCCAGGCGCGAACTGGCCGTGGTTGGAGAATGCTATTGAATTCCTGCGGATCACGGTACGGCGGTCATAGAAGGTAACTTACAATTCAACTTAGGAGGAAATGGATTATGGCATTTGATGCGTTTATTAAAATCGACGGCATTGAAGGTGAAAGTACAGATGAAAAACACGCTGGGTGGATTGAAGTGATATCCTACAACTCAGGCCTTTCCCAAACCGTTTCACAAACTGCCAGTAGTGTCGGTGGCGCCAGTGCCGAACGCGCAGATTTCCAGGATCTATCAATTACCAAACAGATTGACAAAGCCTCCCCCAAACTGGCTGTTGCCTGTGCGGATGGTACCCACATCGCCAACATTGTGGTGGAGTTGTGCCGCAGCGGCACGGACAAGGTCAAGTTTATGGAGTACAAATTGACCAACTGCATCATCAGTGGCGTTACCACCAACGGTAATGGTGGCGGCGAATTCCCCACTGAGACTGTTACCATCGATTTCGGTAAGATCGAGTGGAGCTATACACAGCAAAAACGAAAGGGCGGCGGAGCTGCTGGAAATGTTGCAGCCGGCTGGGATCTGGAGAAAAACTGCAAGGTTTAAGCTTGGGTCTGGCAAGCCGAAGTGGCCAAGTGGCGGTTAGACCGCCACTCGGCCGGAGTAAGCGGTTTGAACAAATGGTTGGATCGGAGACAGGTTCGATCTTTGTTCAAACCGCCCTCTCAACATATCGCCAATATGGCGTCTGCGTCAAGCTGTTCGAATAAGGACGATACCCGTAATAGAGACGTGTCCTCAATTGATAGCTGACACAATTTTCACATCGGACACAACAATAAGGATCCATTGATGGCTGAACACAAGCCTTACATACAGCTCTCTGTTTTCGATCGATTGAACAGTCTGTCGGATTTCGGCATACTTGGAGGTCGTGTGGCGGATATTCAAATTATCAAAACATCTGTGCTGCGGGATGTGGAGAACCTGCTGAACACCCGTAGAATCATCATAAATCCGCCCACGGGTTATCAATATCTGAATAAATCCCTCTACGTTTACGGTCTTGAGGACTTTGTGGCCAAGAATCCAAGAAATCCGGATGTCCGCAATGCCCTCAAAAACAGTATTGAAACGACTATAGGTAAGTTCGAACCACGACTCCGACGCGTTACGGTTGATTTTAACGACCAGGAAGGCAATGAACAAAACCTGTGTTTTACCGTTATGGCGACCTTGTATGCAGATCCGATTCATGAACCCATCTATTTTGATACCTGGTTTTCCGTCAACAGAGGAGAGTACAAAATCAAGAACAGTAAATGAGTTGCATCTGTATTCTTTCTGATCCGCAACCTGTGAGAGAGACCAATGGACGATCCTTTACTTCATTACTATGAGCGAGAACTCACATTCATGCGCGAATCCGGGGCAGAGTTCGCAAAAAAATACCCCAAAATCGCCAGCCGACTGTTACTTGAGCCGGATCGCTGTGAAGATCCGCACACCGAAAGATTGCTGGAGGCCTTTTCATTTTTAACGGGTCGGATTCAAAAAAAGATTGATGACAGCTATCCGGAGCTCACCGAATCGCTTCTTCAGATCATTTACCCGCATTACACCCGCCCGCTGCCGTCCATGACCATTGTCAAATTTATGCCGCGTCTGCAAAATGTGCCGCCCTCCGGGCACCGGGTGAAAAAGGGCACTCAGCTCTTTTCTCAACTTATCAAAGGAACACGGCTGACCTTCAGAACCACCCAGGAAATCCAGCTGTTGCCTGTGGAAGTGGCCAACGCCGAAACCACCTTTCCGCCCAATCCCGGTGTGGGCGCCTTGAATGGCATCAAGATCGAATTGAATACGGCACCCAAGATGAAAATCGGACGGATCGAATGGCCTGATACACTGCGGTTTTACCTAAACGGACAGCAGCAGCAAGTTTTTAAGCTTTATGAACTGCTGATGAACCATACCGTGCAAGTGGAGATCATCTCTTATACCGAGGAGAAAACCGTTCGACGCCGAAGGGATACGCTGACACTCCCGGCCGAGCACATCAGGCCCATGGGGTTCTCCAAGGACGAGGCCATTTTGCCCTGGCCGGAACAATCCTTTGACGGCTACCGTTTGCTTTTCGAATATTTTGCCTTCCCGGAAAAGTTTCTCTTTTTTGAGCTGTCCGGGATGAAGAAACTGCGTCAAATCGACGGGGACCTCTTTGAGATCAATATATATTTGAATCATAAAGATACAGAACGCTTGTTGATAAACCAGGATACCTTCTGCATGTATGCTTCGCCGGTCATCAATTTGTTCAAGCAAATTGCCATGCCGGTGAGAGTCGAGCACAAAAAGGCAGAATATCCCATTTACCACGACATCCACAAAAAAAGCACAACCGAAGTATTCAGCGTTGATCGCGTGACCGGCATCTCCGAAAATGGGGACATCGCCACCCACTACCAACCCTTTTACGCCTTGTCTCATTTCGAAGATCAGCAGGAGTCCGAGGCGTATTGGCATATCCGGCGACGCAAATCTGCACGAAAAGGCGATGAAGGTATGGATGTGTTGCTGTCCTTCACCGACGATAGCATGGCGGTTGCAGACCCCCAATGTTCAACGCTGACCATCCATACGACCTGCACAAACCGGGATCTGCCTTCCAGGCTCGTTCCCGGAGGGTTTGCAAGGGATTTTTTCATAGAGGTTGAGAGCCCCATCGAGGGTGTCGCCTGCATGATGAAACCGACCCAGGCCCGGCGGCCCAAGCCGGGGAGTCGAATGCAGTGGCGGTTGATATCGCATCTGTCGCTGAACTACCTCTCTCTGGTGTCTAAAAATGGGCAAGGCTTGAAAGAGCTGCTCAAACTATACGATATCCATGACTCGCCTGTGACGCGGCAACAGATTGAAGGCCTCGAAGAGGTGCACCATCGTCATGTGGCCATGCGCATCGGAAGATCATTTTGCAGGGGAGTGGAGGTTGCCCTCGTCATGAACGAAGACAAATTCGTCGGGTCGAGCGTTTACCTTTTTGCATCGGTGCTGGAACGATTTTTGGCCCATTATGTATCGATCAATTCGTTTACACGGCTTGTGGTAAAAAGTATCCAAAGAAGACAAGAGATCAAAGCATGGCCACCGAGAAACGGAGAACGCATACTGTTGTAAGGCATAACCTGCTTGAAGATGTCTGCAGCTTTAATTTTTTTAAAGCTGTACATCTTTTGGAAGGCTATGGCGGCGGCAAACCACTGGGCAAAAAGCTTTCACCCGGTGAAGACCCAGTGCGTTTCCGCGTTCGACCGGGTTTCGCATTCCCTGCCAGTGATATTCTGGCCATCCGGAACGGCAATGTCAATCCAGACCCAGTAATGACGGTAAACTTCATGGGGTTGATCGGGCCCAAAGGCGTATTGCCGGATTGGTATAATGCCTATGCCCAGGAGATGAACCACAAGAAGGATTATGCCTTCACAGATTTTCTGGATCTGTTTCACCACCGTCTCCTCTCCTTGTTTTACCTGGCCTGGAAGAAATACCGTCTTCCCGAAAATTACCAGCCGGACGGAAGCGATACCATATCTCAAAGCTTGGCCGGGTTCATCGGCATGGGCGACCAGTCCCAAAAAGCCGATCCGGATTTTGCTAAAAAGGCCAGAAAACGGTTGGTCTATTTCACTGGTTTGGTCTCGCGCAGCGTCCCCACGGCCAGCGCCATCGAGACCATTATCAGCAATGCCACTGGCGTGACCGTTCGCGTCAAACAATTTGTTGAGCGTATGATTCCCATCCATGATCAAGACCGAACCTGTCTGGGGAGGACCAACAGTACGCTTAAAAAAGATGCCCTTTGCGGCGGCCGGATCCGTGATGTGGGCTCCTTTTTTACGGTCGAGCTGGGCCCCATGACCTGGAAGAAGTACTTGCAGTTTCAACCTCGAAGCCGCAACCTGGCCCTGATTCGAAAAATTATCGCCTTCATTGTAGGGGTTGAATACGAATTTGACATTCATTTGATTGTCAAGGGGCCGAGCATCCCGAGCTTGCAACTTGGCGGCGGTGAGAAAGGAAATCCGATTTTAGGCCGTACCGTACTGCTCAAGTGGCAGAAAAAGGTCTATTGGAAAGATGTGGTTGTAAAAGAGATTACACCGGAGACCAAGGACCCTGGAGGTTAAGGGCTCGCGCAAAAATAAATTCACATTTTTATGCGCCGATGCATCCTGCCTGGCTGCGTTGCCAAAGCGCAGGAATATCTCGATATTCCTACACTTTGGCGCCTTGCCAG
>JAAUYD010039502.1_pt1 | contig 10767 bp, 9 predicted proteins | sample 7278101 | NCBI WGS metagenome assembly JAAUYD01 (sample SAMN14350128, study PRJNA611818) | marine sediment metagenome | isolation source: surface marine sediment (0.6m) | place: French Polynesia: Moorea | collected 2018-08
GCACATAAAAATATATTCAGTCGATCGAGTATTAAGTTAGAAAATTGATACCAATTTCATTATTTTACTCTCCTACTTTTTTTACACTCTAAAAATGACAACACAAAATTTTATTTGCTAGTTACGAGCTCAATTAACAGGTCTTGTTGCACTGTCGAAGAATCGACCATAGTATTAACTGCAGCAATACCTTTAATGGAATTGAGAATAGCTTTTGCTTCGGGTGGAACTGGCTGTCCGTAAGTGTTAGATAAGCGATCGATCGTGAAATTTACTTCTTTAAAGTTGATATAAAAATAACCCAAATTTTTCTTAGGAAAATTACTGGTAATTGTTTGAAAATCTGGATTTTGAGCTAAAGAATCTGAAGATTTGAGAGAAATTATTTTATCTGCTTCATCTCCCATCGAAATTGCTAAAGATCGATCGTCCAACCAACCGTAGGCTAAAACAACTTGTCCTTCCAGAGCATCTTGGTATTCGGTGACTTCTTTTCCAGCGAAATTCGTATCCTTAACAACCACCCCCTTAGATTTAGCTAGACCTTCAATGGTATCAAGGGTATTTTCAGCAATAGAGCGCTCGCTAGTAGTTATAACCATAGCACCGCTAATAAATGCAGGTTGTCTGTTGCTAGGAAGAATACTAATGGCAAATTCTCCATCCATCCAGCCAATAATATCTCGATCTAAATCTAAATCTGTCTCTGCTTTTAAGGATACTTTAGCTATGTCTAAAGACTGCTTCAGATCTGGATTTTCTTCAAATTGCTCCCTCAACCAAGACCAAGTTTGACTAATTCCCCCGCCACTAATTAAAAGTAAACTATCCCCAGGAATTTTAGATAAAATTTTCCCAGATATTTCTGGATATTTGGGGAATTTAAAGTTCGAGTTATATTTAGCGACGCTTTGCATTAATATCCCGCGATTTTCTTCGATACGCAAGGAAATTAGCATGGAATCAACGTAATTTAATTCCTTTTGAATGGATTTAAAAGTTGCGGGATTTTCCCCAGAAGCTTGCATTAACTGTTTTAGCAAACCACTATAGTCCGGTACGTAGAGTTGAAAAAGAGTATTGTTATCTATACTAGTTTTAGTCAGTATTTCTTTAGCTCCCTTTTTATCGGCAAAAGAAGCACTCCCTTTATAGGTATCGATCGCCTTTTCTACTGTTTTATTTTCGGGAGAGACAACCATTTTGTCGTCTAAAATAGCAATATTAAAAGTTCCTTCTGACTTGCTTTCAACTTTAATAATAGGAATGCCTTTATATTGACTTATTTCGATGCTATCTTGTAATTCTTGTTTGAATTTATCCATAAATTTGGCTGCTGCCACTTTATCTTTTATCCCAACAACCAAAAGAAATTTTGCTTCTTTGGTTTGTGAAGGTAAAGCAGCTAGCATCATATTTCCCAACCAGGGTTGAATATCTTCTTCGTAATTAATGTTTTGTGTAATAGCTTTTTCTTGTGAATTTTGTTCTAATTTTGCTTTAATTTCGTCTATTAACTTTTTTGCTTCTGGGGTGCCAAAACTTTCTAGCTTATACCAAGTTTCTGAATCTGTAGAAACATATCCCGCAAGTAGAGCATTTTGCGGTACCAGCCGCGCAGCTTCAACGGGGGTTAATGCTTTTCCTCCAAGCAAACTACGGAAGTATAAATAACCTCCGCCGAAGGCGGCAATTACTACAGCGCCTACAATAATTAGACCAGTTTTTTTTTTATTTTCAAACATTAATTTTCCTTAAAAATTCATTTAAGTTCTTAAGATTTATTTTAACTTAAGTTCTTAATATATATTTTTCCCTTAACTTCACATTTTGCCTCACGGTTCGCTAATTTTTTTTTTCGCTCCCTCGAAAAATTGCCCTTCGCATAAGCTCGATCGTCATATGAACTCTGGTTGAAAAGTTATCGTATAGTGGGTCAGAGGTCAGAGGTCAGGGGTCAGAGCTTAGAGGACTTCTGAAAGTTATTCGGTCTAGGTAGGAGATAAATTATCTTTAATTAGTTCAAGGAGTTTCAAGATACTCAATTTTAACGCGATCGCCTACAGCAAGGCCCAATTCCGCCGCTCTTCCTCCTCGCAATTCAATTACTCGATCGATGAGAATTTGGGGGCCATAAGTAGGACAGGGAGTTGCAGTACAAGGAGGAACATTTTGAGCGATCGCTTGAATGATACCATCCCGCAGAAAAATCATATCCAGAGAAATTTTTACATTTTTCATCCAAAAGCGAGGATATTGAGGCGGATCTAAAGGAAATAGCATCCCCCGATTATCTGGCAAATGTTTCCTAAACATCAAACCCAGCATTTTTTGTTCGGGAGTCTCAGTTACTTCTAACTCAATTACTTCCCCACCCATAATCGCTTTAGCGCCAATTGGAAGCATTTGACCTAAATTTTCTGTTTGCAATTGGAGAGAATTTTGTTGTGTAAAGGGTTTTGATTCTACTGGAAACGTCGAATTAGAACATCCCAACAGAAAAACCGACAAGACAATGGAGAAACTAATAGGAATATTCATTACTTTGGTTCTCGTAAAACATAACCCACACCTCTTACTGTGTGAATGAGGCGCTTTTGTCCCTCACCTTCAATTTTGAGGCGTAAATAACGAATATATACTTCAATGACATTGGAAGCGCCGCGAAAATCATAACCCCAAACATTTTCTAAAATCTGTTCTCTGGTTAAGACTTCATTAGGATGGGACATGAGATATTTGAGTAATTCAAACTCTTTCATAGTCAGGTCGATCGATATCTCTTTACGAAATACGCGGCGGGTCGTCAAGTCTAAAACCAAGTCGCTAAAACCTAACTTTTGTTTCAGGGCGATCGGAGGTTGGAGATAGAGATCTATTAACTGCAAAAATCCTTGTTTCTGATATGGTTTGAGCAAATAATCGTCAGCACCTGCTTCTAAAATATCTACTCGCTCTTCAACTTTGGCTTGTTCGACAAGAATTAGCACTGGTATTCTACTGCCAGAATTTCTAATCCGACGGCAAAAATTAAACCCCGATCGTCCTGTTGTGGTACGATCTAACACTACCATTGATGGTTTTGTTTGCTCGAATTGAGTCCAAGCTAAGTCAGTATTTGACGCGATCGCCGTAGTATATCCCAGTTGTTTGAGATCGAAAGATGCTTGTTGAACGAAGGTTGAATCGGTTTTGACCAATAAAACACAGAGGTTTTGCGGTGAGGTTAAAGCGGACATAGAAAATAGAAATTAACAGTTTAAATATGATTATTGTCTTAGGTTAACAAACCTGGAACATTTTCAAAAATTGGTATGATATTAGCTAACTCCAGAGGGAGATCGCGCCTAAAAACTGCCCCACAATAGGGCGATCGCACCCTATCTATTCAGGGAAGTTCCACCGAATTGGGTTTAGCAATGTGAGGCAACCCCCAACCTAATTTTTCTCGTAAAATGCGGAAAAACTCTGGCGGCTTCAAGCGGATAAAACGAGCTGAATAGGACGATCGCTCGATATATATGCGATCTTCTGGAAAAATATGACAACCGCCATTACCATCTACTACCATCACCATGCGGTTGGGAGTAGCTGGAAAAATGTTTACTGGTTCTTTTTCAGAAAAGACTAGAGCGCGAGACGCTAAAGAATGAGGGCAGATGGGAGCTAATTGCAGTGCTGGAACGTCTGGGGTTAGTACGGGACCCCCAGCACTGAGTGAATAAGCTGTCGAACCTGTAGGAGTAGAAATAATCACTCCGTCAGCAGCAATATCCACTGGTGCGTGTCTGCCAATTTCGATTTCAAAATGGCACATCGAAGTCAGAGGTTCTCGATGTACTACCATTTCGTTGAGACAAAGGGCTTCCCACAGTAAGGTCTTTTCTCGAAACACCTGAACTGTTAGCATCGATCGCTCTTCTATTTCATAATCGCAACAGAGCAATTTTTCTATGGCTTGGGGCAATTGATTGATATAAGTTTCGGTCAGAAACCCCATATGTCCCGTGTTGACAGTTAATAGAGGTATGCCGCAGGGAGCTAACTGACGAAAAGCCGATAAAACTGTTCCGTCTCCTCCCAAAACAATACTAAAACTAACCTCCGAGTCAAAATTAGGAGGGGTTAACTGTTCTATGCGAGCGTGACATACAGGACGCTCTGGACAAGAGTATTCGAGAATACCTCCAACACCCGTCGCCATACTTACATCCAAACCGCGAGCAATCAGTTTTTCTCTTAATTCAAAAGCAACTTTACAAGCTATTTCTTTTGCGTCGTTATATATAATGCCAGCTTTGGGCACAGCTAACTATCCTGCTTATTTTTTTTGATATTTTTCCCTATTTTAGTAGGGAGACGATTGCTATCTTTGATTGATATAGCACTATTGTTGAAAGATTTTTCACTCTCAGATAACCTACTCTCGTTGGATAGATATTAAAAATCTTACCTAACGAAGAGAAAAGTATCTAAGATTTGAGGAGTTAGGACTGGCTTATTCAGACTTACTCCTAGCAAACAGTATATTTTACGTTTTACTTTTAAAAGGAGTTTTCTTTTTGCCCCCTTTAGTTTTATCTTTGTCGTAACCCATTTCTTTGAGCTTTTTCAAAATCCTACTGAAGTACTCTTGCAAATAGGCTTCTAAGGTAGTGTTTTCTTTGGAGTCTAGTCCAAACACCTCGTAAACTTCATCCATAGAAGCTTTTAAGGGTTTGCCACTTGCTATTACTTCAGTAAACGCTAAGCGATCGGATACGTTGACACTCCACTTAAAGAAGCGAGTAATTCGGCGCAATGCGCGAAGCAATCCCAACGGTACTGTAGAGATTTTAGCGTTTTTTCCTGACAATCTTTCGCAAACATTAATAATTTCGTAAGCTCCCCAGGCACGATCGCCAACTAGTGGAAAAGTCTTATTTTCTGTTTCCTTTACTTCTAGAGCGCGAATGGCAAATTTAGCGATGTCTTGGGTATTGGCGTAAGCAATAGGAGTATTTTCCCCACTCACCCAGACCACTTGGCTGTCTAATATAGGAATTGCGTACTGGCTAATTAACCCTTGCATGAAGCCTGCCAATTGCAATACCGTCTAGTTCAATCCCGATTCTGCTAAGAACAATTCCGTGCAATATTTAATTTCCATTAAGGGCACGTCACGATGTTCTTTAGCATTAAGAATGGAGAAAAATATATAACGGTCTATTCCTGCGGCTTTAGCTGCTTGAATGAGGTTAACTTTTCCTTCCCAATCTACTTGTTTAATGCTGAGAGAATCGCTGGCTCTTGCTGTGGCTGCATCGATAACTGCTTCAATCCCTTCGAGAGCAGGTGCTAAAGTTTCAGGCTTACACAGATTTCCTTTTACCAGTTCAGCGCCCCATTCTTTCAAAAAAGTGGCTTTTTTTTCATTTCTTACCAAACAGCGAACCCTATGCCCTCGATCGAGTGCTCGACGAGCCACTTGTCTTCCTAGGGTGCCCGTAGCACCGACCAACAATAAATCCATTCAATAAATAAGATAGCGCGATTTTAATCTTTCTATAAGATTCTATCAAAAAGCTCTCTCCCCGTCAGAACTCAAAAAGACTCTCTAACTTTTGCCTCACTACACCTCTTTAAGGATGCTACATTGAGCGCGATCGCGTAGGAGATGGTCGCACAGTACGATCGCTACCATAGCTTCTACCATAGGTACTGCTCTGGGCAAAACGCAGGGGTCGTGTCTGCCTTTAGCTGCGAGTACGGTTTCTTCTTTTTCTTTAGTGACAGTGCGCTGTTGTTTGCCGATCGTAGCGGTGGGTTTAAAGGCTACTCGCAAGATAACATTTTCTCCGTTGCTAATACCCCCTTGTATGCCACCACTACGATTAGTCGCGGTCCGAATATCTCCTCTTTCATCGAGATAAAATTCGTCATTATGCTCGCTCCCAGTCAGTAACGTGCCAGCAAAACCGGAACCAATTTCAAAGCCCTTACTAGCTGGTAAAGACATTACTCCTTTAGCTAGGTCTGCTTCTAATTTATCAAAAACTGGCGCTCCCAATCCTTTGGGTAGATTGCGAGCAACGCATTCTACTACACCCCCGAGAGAATCTTTCTCTTGTTTAATCTGCTCGATTAATTCGATTATTTCTTCGGCGCATTTAACATCGGGACAGCGAACGATGTTATTCTCTATTTGGGACATAGTTACTGTATTGGGGTCTACTTTAGCGGTTTTATCTTTGACACTCTTAACATAGCCGAGGATTTCCACTCCAGCAACTTGCTTGAGAATTTTTTTGGCGATCGCTCCTGCGGCTACTCTCCCTATGGTCTCTCTTGCTGAAGCTCTACCCCCACCTTGCCAGTTACGAATGCCGTATTTAGCTTCATAGGTAGCATCTGCATGAGAAGGGCGATATTTGATTGCCATCTCATTATAATCTTGCGAGCGAACGTCTTTGTTGCGCACCAAAATAGCGATAGGGGTTCCCAAGGTTTTCCCTTCAAATACACCAGAGATAATTTCACAAGTGTCTGTTTCTTTACGAGGGGTAGTAATTTTGCTTTGTCCTGGTCGCCTGCGGTCTAATTCTACCTGAATTTCGGCCTCTGATATTTCTAGTTGCGGAGGACAGCCATCTATTATTACTCCTACACCACCGCCGTGAGATTCTCCAAAAGTGGTAATCCGAAATAAATGCCCAAATGTATTACCCATTATGTAAGTCTTGAGGCTAACGAGATTTGTATTTTATCCTAAGTGCGGCTATAGGTATTTAAGATAAGATATATTTGCGGTTATGTGTATATTTATGTCATTAATTTGAATAGAAGTATATTTTTATGCTTGCGATCGCGGTTACACGATTAATGTATGAGAACACCGAAAATATAATTAATTAGCGATCGAACCCCTTTAATAAAAATCAATTTATTATGAGAGAGAGTTTTTTTTAGATGAAAGTATTTTTATGGAATAGTTTGCGATTGCGGATGCCTCTAGTTGTATTAGGAGGTGTAATACCTTTAATTTTGGGAGCCATATTCTATGCAAGCGATCGAGCTAGCAAAACTATTCGCACCGAAGCCATGGAGAATGTTCGTTTAAAAGGCGATCTGTTAGCTGAAGCTGTATCGAGCTGGAATGAATCAAACGTTTTAGCTCTAACCAACCTCAGCGAGCAACCAGATATTGTCACCATGAAACCAGAAACGCAAAAGCCAGTACTGGCTACACTGGTCAAAAATTACGATCATTTTTATCTAGCTATGACAATTAAGCCAGATGGTCGCAATTTAGCTCGTAATGACAACAAGAAACTAAAGTACTATGGAGATCGAAACTATTTCCAAAATGCAATAAAAGGTAACAAAATTAGCTCTCAAGCTATAATTAGCCGTACTGTCAAGAAACCAGCTTCGTGTTTGTCAACTCCAATTCGCCAAAAAGAATCAATAATAGGAGTAGCGGCGATATGTACGGATCTCGAAACTCTGTCTAAGCAAGTAGGTCAGCTAAAATTTGGCAAAACAGGTTATGCCTTAGTAGTTGATGACAAGGGTATGGTATTGGCTCATCCGGATCCAAAATTCGTTTCGGGAGAAAAACTCAATGACCTCAGTCACTACCCACCCGTCAAAAATTTCTTGTCAGGTAATAATTCTGAGTTAACCTCCTTTACAAACTCGTCGTCTGGTATTGATTGGATTTCTTATAGTACTCGTTTAGATAATGGCTGGGGTGTTGTAGTTCTTCAGGAAAAAGAAGAATTTCTCAATAGCGAAACGGAATTTCAGAGGTTAGCCTTTTTCTTGGCTGCAGTTACCGTTTTAGGAGTGAGTGTTTTAACTTGGTTGTTAGCTAACCGTCTAATCGAACCTCTCACTAATCTCAGCGAAGCTGCACAAAGTATCTCTGAAGGTCAATTGGATCTCAAAGTTGAATTTAAGCGTTCTGATGAATTGGGTATTTTAGCAAACTCTTTTAATCAGATGGCGACCAACTTAAAAACTTCTTTCGACAAACTAAAAGAACGTACTGTCGAACTAGAAGAAGCAAAAGAAGCCGCAGAAGCTGCAAATCAAGCTAAAGACAATTTTTTGATCAATATCAGCCACGAACTGCGTACTCCTCTTAACTCGATTTTAGGCTACACGCAAATGCTACTGCGAGCGCCTAATCTCGATCGATCTCAACAGCTCGATCTTAGAATTGTTAAACAAAGCGGCAATCATCTATTGACCCTGATTAACGACATTCTAGATTTCTCTAAAACCCGAGCCGATAAGATGGAATTGAGTCTGAGTCAATTGGACTTGTTACCTTTTCTCTCTGAGATAGTGGGAATGTTTCAGGGGGGAGCAGATGAAAAAGGTATTTCTCTACGTTATGAAAGTGTTGGAGAACTGCCCAAAGGAATTATAGCAGACTCTAAAAGGCTGCGACAGGTTTTGCTCAATCTTTTGGGTAATGCAGTCAAATTCACGGAGTTTGGAGAGGTAATTTTTAAAGTCAGTCTCGTTGGAAATCTTGCTAAGAGCAATGTTGCTAATCGCAAAACCATTAGGTTTGAAGTCATCGATACAGGGATTGGCATGAATAAAGAGGTATTAGAGAAAATATTCCAACCTTTTGAGCAAGCAGGGAATAACACCAACAGATCTAAAGGAACGGGTTTGGGTTTATCTATATCTCAAAAATTAGTTGAATTGATGGGAAGCAAGATCCAAGTATCGAGTCAATTAGGACGGGGTTCTACTTTTTGGTTTGACGTTGCTTTTGATGTCGTAGAAATAAAAGTTGATAAACAAATACAACTCGAGCGTAATCCATCTCAAATATTAGGTTATAAGGGGAATACTCGTCAGATTTTGATAATAGATGACCGTGCAGAAAATCGAGATCTTTTGCTCAAAATTCTCAAACCTCTTGGTTTTGAGCTGGCAGAGGCAACCAACGGTCAAGAAGGATTGGAAATTGCCATTTCTATGAAACCAGATATTATCTTGACCGATTTATTGATGCCCTATAAAACTGGAGTGACTATGGTATCAGATCTGAGACAAATACCAGAATTAAAAGATACTCCAGTTATTGCTCTTTCTGCTTCTACCTTAGAAATAATGGAAAAGAAAAGTCTGAGTGTTGGCTGTAATCTCTTTTTGCCTAAACCTATTGATGAAGAGAAGTTACTCGCATACTTACAGGAGTTTTTAAATTTAGAGTGGGTTTATCAAGGAAGCTTTGATAAACCTGAAAAAATATGGCATTCCTAATAAATTTTCCACGAAAATAGTTAATGACAATCAAGTAGTGGTTATTGAAAAAGGGAATCTAGAAGCCCACAGTTTCATTGTGGGTAGTTCACAGGAATATATTTACTAGGATCTAAGTAGTTTTCCTTCCCGTCATGAATGCGAAAGTCAAGATGAGGTCCTGTAGACCAGCCAGAAACACCCACGGCTCCAATTTGCTGTCCTTGAGTAACTTTCATACCCGAACTAACCATAACAGAACCTTGTTGTAAATGTCCGTAACGACTAGTTAGACCATTTGAGTGCTTGATGTCAATCCAGTTACCTAATTTGCCTCCACAATTTATTTTTTCCTCAGAATTTCCCGAATCTGGACAACCTTTTGATACATAAACCACTACTCCATCACTAACAGCAAGTACAGGTGTTCCTAAGGAGGCTCCAAGATCTATTCCGTTATGAAATCGTTGTTTATTACCAGAGGTAGACAAGTCCCGACCATAACTACTAATGACGGGAGTTTTCCGATTGATGGGATTAATAAACTTGCTAGTTGTTTCTCCGTCGCTGGTTTTGAGTGGTAATTTTTCTATGCTGGATTCTTCTCGATCGCCTGTAGGTGTTTTTAGTTCGACAGTTGAGGAGCGATTTAGTTCTTGGTCTTCTGATACGGATGTTGGCTCGACAGTTGACGAGGGATCTAGTTCTTTGTTTTCTGGTACAGATGTTGGCTCGACAGTTGACGAGGGATCTAGTTCTTTGTTTTTTGATACGGATGTTCCCTCGACAGATGTAACTGGTTGCTTTGGAGCTTTAACAGGTGTTTCTTTTGAATCAAAAAAAACAGCTTGAGAAGATATTATGCGTCCAACTCCCGCTAATAACAACAAGAAACTTGGCACTAATACCAAGAATTTTAATTTAGTCATTTTTTGGGGAGATAACAAGCCAGATAATTGATTATCTGCCTTCTCGGAAGAATTGGACTCTGCAGGGAGGTTTTCGGCTGCTGTATTTTTGGTCTGAGGAAGTAGTTTAAATAAAGACCACAAACTATAACATTCCGCTTCTTTGACAATTATTACTGTTTGGTTTTGCTCCAATAATTTTTGGCAAGATTGTTGCGCAGATTTAAATTGATTTAATGTGTAAGACTCCAGCTTGATGAACTGGCGATTTTTATAGATAGCTCCAGAAAATATTTGCTGATTTTTTCCAGCTTCTCCTTGAATTTGACAGTATTTAAGTTCTGATGATTGAATAATTAACATTTTTCTTATCCAGTATTTTAATCATTCACTATTTTCTAAAAAATCAAGTAGCTAGACAACAAAGACTACTAGAAACCTATTAGGCGATCGGTTGGGAATACTGAGGTATCTTAACTTTAAGTGTAATTTTAAGGTTATCTTTAATTTTTCTGTTTTTCTCTGGGGGAGAGAATATGCGCAAGAGCCCTAATTATGGTGTCTGTGAGCTAAAAATAGCAGAGTCTTATTGACTAATAACTTTTTTTTCTCA
>JAAUYD010032946.1_pt1 | contig 10765 bp, 7 predicted proteins | sample 7278101 | NCBI WGS metagenome assembly JAAUYD01 (sample SAMN14350128, study PRJNA611818) | marine sediment metagenome | isolation source: surface marine sediment (0.6m) | place: French Polynesia: Moorea | collected 2018-08
CTCTAAACTATCGCTTTCTGCTAAGCTTGGATTTAACTTGTTGTTGGAATTAGTAGAAGCTCCAAACAAAAATGAAGAAAAACCAAAAGTCAAGACAAGGGCCGCACCAGATAAAACTGTGTATTTTACTATAGATTGTTTGTTCATTCTTTTTATTGTCCGAAAAATTAAATTGGGATTGGGATAGGGTTGTTGAAAGAGGCCGTTTAGTCTTGAAACAAGTTAGAAGCTTCTTATTGTTGTGTTTTGAGTAACAACAATTTGATTTTAGCGGTATTTACTTAGTCCTTGTGCGATCGGTGTCAAAGAAAACACCGATCGATATTGGGGTAAATACTGAGTCAAACAAAATCTTCTCTCTGACTACACAAATAACATTAAGTACTTTTTCGAGACTTAACGTTACTACCACTAGTTTAATACTAATGTTAATAAAAAGTAGTATTTTTTAATATTGTCTTTAAAAAACGATCCAATTGGGATCTCTTCGTACGAGAAAACACTTAGACGATAAGCCCGATCGTATATGTAGTTAATATAAAGTAATTACTCAAAAACCCTTGAATTATAAAATGTCAAAACAAGAGTATCTCGAACTACTCAATCAAGGTGTAGAGGTATGGAATAAGTGGAAAGTTCGCGATCGCGAGCTAAAAATAGATCTCAGCGGAGTGAATCTTTTTAGAGCCAATCTCACAAATGCCAATTTAGAAGGGGTAAACCTTAGTGGTGCCGACCTCAGCAGAGCTAATCTCAAAAAAGCCATCCTGACAATAGCCAACTTGAGTAAAGCTATTATATTTTGCACAGACCTCAGATTAGCTGATCTCAGTCGAGCCAATCTTAAAAAAGCTATCCTGAGAGTAGCCAATTTGAGTAAGGCAGATCTTAGTGAGGCGGATTTTAGTGAAGCAGATCTTAGTGGGGGAAACTTTAGCGAAGCTAAATTAAATCAAACCAGACTCATTGAGGCTAATCTTAGAGAAGTTAATTTCACAAGAGCAGACCTTACCAACGCGGATCTAACTGGAGCAGATCTTAGTGAAGCTAACCTAAGTGAAGCCAACCTTTCTGGTGTAGATCTCACTGGGGTAAACCTAACTGGAGCAGATCTCAGTGGCGCAGATCTCAGTGGCGCAGACCTCAGCGACGCTTGTTTAAAAGGTGCCAACTTAACTATGGCAATACTGAGAGTAGCAGATCTGATTAGAGCCGATTTGAGTGACGCTTGTTTGAAAAAGACAAACCTCAACCACGCTTGCTTAAAAGACACTCAAATTAGTGACAAAACAATCCTCGATCCCAAATGGCACCAAGTTTGGGAGATAGTTAATCAAAAATTACAAAATTTCGATCTCGGTGGTGCTAACTTGAGTGAAGCGGATCTCAAAGGGATAAATCTCAGTGGTGCCAACTTAAGCGAGGCTAATCTTAGAAGAACTAACCTCAATAGTGCCAACTTAAGTGAAGCTAATCTCAGAGGGGCTAATCTCAATGCCACTAATATATGTGAAGCAGATCTTAGAGAAGCCAATTTCAGAGGAGCAAGTTTAAGAAATGTAAACATAAGAGGCTCAAATTTGAGTGGAGCCATCATGAGAGGAGTCAAACTAGGCGGTAATTTGGTAGATCTCAGCCAGACAAATCTCAGCAAAATCGACTTAACTGAGGCAGAGCTTGAAGGTTTAGTACTTGTTGAAGCTAATCTCAGTGGAGCTAATCTCAGTGGAGCTAATCTCAGCGGTACAGATCTTAAGGGAGCTTTTTTGAGTAAAGCAAAACTTATTGGTACAAACCTTCAGGGAGCGAATCTGAGTCAAACAAATTGTATTGAAGCCAATCTCAATTGGGCAAACTTGAGCAAAGCAAATTTAGATCGAGCCAACCTGAGTAATACTAATCTCACTAAAGCTTCTTTGAAAGGAGCCTTTGTCAGTCATGCTTGTTTTAGAGGGGCTAATTTGACTGATGTCAACCTCATTGGAGCCAATTTTTCTGGTACAGATCTGACCGAAACAGATCTTACTAGAACTCAAGTTTCTCACGGGAAATTTGTTGGTGCGATCTTGACTGGAGCAACTATTGAAAGTTGGATTACAGATAGTGGAACTATATTAGATAATGTAGTTTGCGACTATGTTTATTTGAAGTCTGGAGAAAAAGAACGTCTCCCCCACGATCGCGACAAAATCTTTGCCCCAGGAGAGTTCAGCCAACTATTCCAAGCGCAATAGCTGCTAGAACATATCTATTCATATTATTATCTATAAAGGAAACTAGTCAAACTCGACCCGCACAAACAGCGTATATGGATAGCAAAGATTTAGCACAATATATTGAAACAAATAATGGAATCTCTAAACCTTGGCTCCTGCTGCAGTTGCGTTTAAAAAAATTGCAAGAACGGAAATCAAATATTCCACAAGAAGAATATCTTCGGGAACTAGACGACATCCATCAAGACTTGATGAAGCTGGGAGAATGGTGGAAAGGTAGAGAGAATGAAGTATTTTGATTTCCCAACAATTGCTTAAATAGTAATTATCAGATTAAGATATAGTTTGACAAGGTTTATTCACAATAATTAACAATTTATATAGGCTACAGTAGTTAGTGGATGTTGCTGAATTAGTCAGAGTATCAATTATTCTCCTGCTCGTTGCCACCGTTGTAGCTTTACTTTCTCGCTGGCTGCGAGTACCGTACGTTGCGGGTTTAGTGATAGCGGGGTTAGCGATCGCCGAATTCTTGCCAGACCGATTCGGTCTGAGTGACTCTTTAATTTTAAATCTATTTCTGCCAATTTTAATATTCGAGGCAGCTATTAACACTGATATAAGTCGGTTGCGGAGCAATGTTAAGCCAATAGCCTTATTAGCAGGACCTGGAGTAGCGATCGCCTCTGGTGTAACAGCAATGCTCTTGAAATGGGGTCTCGGACTTAGTTGGACTTCCGCACTATTAGCTGGGGTAATTTTAGCAATTACAGACACAGTATCGGTAATTGCTGCATTCAAAGAAGTGGCAGTACCGTCGCGCCTTTCAACTATTGTAGAGGGAGAAAGTTTATTTAATGACGGTCTAGCGCTGGTTATATTTAGCCTAATTTTGCAAGTTCACCAAACAGGCTATCTCTCAGTTGCAGACGGATTTCAAGAATTCTTCGTAACGATCTTGGGAGGAAGCGTAGTAGGGCTGACTATTGGCTATTTAAGTACGGGTTTATTTGTCTTTGCCGACGAGCCTTTAAGCAGTATTTTACTAACCATAGGGGTAGCATTGGGAGCATTTCAACTGGGACAATTTTTGAGCGTTTCCGGTGTAGTCGCTGTGGTTGTAGCTGGGTTAATTGTAGGGAGTAAAGGGTTATCGAATCAAGTATCCCCATCGACTAGATTAACTTTACTTAGCTTCTGGGAATCGATCGCTTTTGGGGTCAATAGCTTTATTTTTCTAATCGTCGGTCTAGAAGTTAAGCTGATTACCCTGTGGACTACTTTACCCGCCGTTTTGCTCGCGATTCTTGCCTACCAAGGGGGACGCATACTTTCTGTTTACCCTTTATTAGCTATGGTGCGCTGGTTCGATCGTCCAATTCCCTGGCGCTGGCAGCACGTATTATTTCTAGGCAATATTAAAGGGTCTCTTTCTATGGCGCTGGTACTCAGTTTACCCGCAACATTAAGCGATCGAGAACAACTAATTGCTATTGTTTTTGGCACAGTATTGCTGTCCCTTGTCGGACAGGGAGTAAGTTTACCTTGGCTGGTGAAACGTTTGAAGCTGTCTCGCCCTTCTCCATTTCGTCAGAAAACTGAAGGATTACAAGCCCAGTTAATCACAGCTAAGGCAGCACAAGACGAATTAGAAACCCTGCTCAAGTCAGGAGTATTGCCAAAAGCAGTCTATGAAGAGATCCGATCGGCTTATCAGGTACAAATAGCTGGGGCAGAAAAAGCATTGCGACAATTATACAATCGTCGCTCCAATGAGTTCGATCCCAAAAAGGGCGATCTCTCAAAACTCGATGGGATTAAGCGCCGTTTGCTACTGGGAGAAAAAGCAGCATTAACCCAGGCGATACGGAAGGGAATTCTTTCAGAGGAAATTGTCAGAGACAAAATACAAGCCATTGACAAACAATTGCTTCAACTCAAAGACGAGTAGAGGTGTGGGGAGAGGGGGAGAGGGGGAGAGGGGAGAGGGGGGAGTGTGGGAAGTGTGGGGAGAATAACAAACAGCTAACAGCTAACAGCCAACAGCTAACAGCTAACAGCCAACAGCCAACAGCCAACAGCAAATAGCCAACAGCAAATAGCCAACAAATTTTAAGTATTGTTAAAAAATATCCTGTATTAGCCAATATTAAAGGACAAACAGTGAAATTATAAATTCATAACTAGACTTACAGACTTTCCACGAGAAGTCTCTATTGGGTAATAATATGGATAAAAGATTTGCGAAAATATTCAATTTAACTGAAGATGAAGCGATTGCTCTTCTCAAAACACCTTTAGACCAACTCAAGGATGAAACAGACCGCTATATTGCTGCTTCTCATCTGATGAACTTTCCCACCGAGCGATCGATTAATGCTCTAATTGAAGCAGTGCAAAACGACGACTCCCAACTGTACAATCGTATTGCCAGACGCAAAGCAGTAGAAAGTTTGGGGCGCTTGCATGCATCAGTAGCCTTACCAGTAATTCGGTCTTGTTTGATCGACGATGATTGTTACACGGTAGAAAACGCAGTTTGGGCAATTGGGGAGATCGGAACAAAAGACGAAGCAATTTTAGAACAAATTTCCCAATTACTAGAAAAACCAGGTCAAAGTTACCGAGTAATTATTCAAGTTCTTGCTAAACTAGACTATCAACCAGCTCTCGATCGCATTAGAAAATTCATAGATTCTGATGACGAACCTATATCCAGTGCCGCGATCTCTACAGTTTGCCGTTTTACGGGAGACTATACTGGGATGGATAAAGTTGTTGCATTTTTAGAACATAGTAGTGTCAATGCAAGACGTGCGTGTATTCAAGATTTGATTGACGCTCGATATTACCAAGCCATACCTCAGATCTCTCGCTGTCCGGTTTCAGTGGTTTTTCGTCTGCGAGGAATTAAACTGTTGGCAGAGGAAGGCATTCCAGCAGGTAAAATAACTTTTGCCGATATAGAACCAGCAATCGAGCGAACTATTTACGATCGCGCCGAAGAATTGGAATTGGTACACGAATACGACCTACCCCCTAAATTAGAATTTGCGATCGATGAGCTATATCATACGGACTTTGGAAGGTGTTATCTGGCAAGTAAAACTCTGCTAGAAATGTATTCTGAAGAAGCACCAGAGGCTTTGATGGCTACTTTTGCTAAAGAAGCACATAACGATTATGGCGCTCACTATCACGTAGTTAAACTACTAGGTCAACTTAAATACGCTCCCGCTTACGACCTGTTGGTTGAAGCTTTGCATAATAAAGCGCCTCAGTTTCAAAAATCCCGCGCAGCAGCAGCGATCGCTTTGGCTAATTTAGGCGATCGAAGAGCAATTTCTGAAATTAAGGAAGGGTTAAAAGCCAAAAATTGGGACTTAAAATATGCTTGTTTGCTAGCTTTAGAACAGTTAGGTGATAATTCGGGCAAAAATATAGTTGCTGAGGACTCGGATTTGCTAGTTAAAGCTAAGATAACTAGTCGATCGAAGTAAGAAGAGGGGTAGAGAGGGAGAGAGGGAGAGGGGGAGAGGGGGAGGTCAGAGGTCAGAGGTCAGCCAATAGCTAACAGCTAACAGCCAACAGCCAATAACCAACAGCCAATAGCAAACAGCCAACAGCCAACAGCAAATAGCTAAAAATGCAACTTATTACAGGTAAAACGAAACTACTAGGGGTAATTGGGGATCCGGTGGAGCATTCTTTCTCGCCAGTGATGCACAATGCCGCGATCGCTGAGTTAAATTTAGATTATGTTTATTTGCCTCTTCCAGTAAAAGCCAAGGATTTGGAAAGGGCGATCGCTGGTTTTGAAGCAATTGGCTTAGTGGGTTTTAGTGTTACTATTCCCCACAAACAGACTATTTTGCCCCTACTTTCGGAGATTGCTCCTAACGCTGAGTTGGTGGGTGCTGTAAATACTGTTTGGCGTACAGAAAGGGGTTGGAAGGGTACGAACACCGATGTAGAAGGATTTCTCGCTCCCTTGAGAACTACGTTACGATTGCGAGACTGGAGTCAAGTTATTCCAGTTATTCTAGGTAATGGTGGTGCAGCCAGGGCGGTTGTTGCTGGTTTGCTGCGACTTGGATGCTCGAAAATTCATGTTGTCGGACGCGATCGAGATAAGTTAGACCTTTTTAAACAAAATTGGGCTGATTCGTACTTAGAACTGGATTTAAAGGTTCATATATGGTCGGAATTATCGGGATTGGTATCTGAAACAAATTTGTTAGTAAACACCACCCCTGTGGGGATGTATCCTTTCGTAGATAAGTCTCCTGTAGAAGAGGAATTGATGGAAAAATTGCCAAAGGGGGCGATCGTCTACGACCTAATTTATAATCCCAGACCTACTGAGTTTTTGAAAATAGGAGAGAAAGTAGGAGCGATCGCTATTGACGGGTTAGAAATGTTAGTCCAACAAGGTGCAGCCGCTTTACAAATTTGGTTACAGCAACCAGTACCAGTTGATGTTATGAGGAGATCGCTCCTAGAACATTTAGGATTAAATTGACCACCGAAAAAGCCATAATGAGCGCTAATTTAGCGCTCATTAAAACTTTTATAGAATTCGATCGTCAGTTACTTACTTAGTTTCAGAGAATTCAGCGTCAATTACGTCATCGCCGCCACCATTTCCCTGAGCGCCAGGAGCACCAGTAGCACCAGTTCCCTGAGCGCCACCAGCACCACTGGGAGCTTGACTCTCATCAGCTTGTTGATAGACACTACTACCGATGCTGTAGAGAGTTTGTTGTAACTCAGGCATCAAAGTTTTGATAGTTTCGTCGTCTTCCTTAGAAAGAGCCTCTTTGAGTTGGCCGATCAAACCTTCTGCCTTAGTCTTGTCAGCAGCAGGAATTTTATCACCTAGCTCCTTGATTTGCTTCTCAGCTTGATAGACTAAAGAATCAGCTTGGTTCTTGCGATCGATTTTCTCGCGGCGTTCTTTATCAGCACCAGCAAACTGTTCTGCTTCTTTAACCATGCGTTCTACTTCTGAATCAGGTAGAGTAGAAGCACCAGTGATGCTAATGGATTGTTCTTTTCCAGTACCTCTATCTTTGGCAGTTACATTGAGGATACCGTTAGCATCAATATCAAAAGTAACTTCAATTTGAGGAACGCCACGGGGTGCTGGGGGAATACCGTCGAGGCGGAAAGTTCCCAAACTCTTGTTATCATTTGACATTTCCCGTTCCCCTTGGAGAACGTGAATTTCTACATTAGTTTGACCGTCAACTGCTGTGGAAAAAACTTCTGATTTCTTGGTAGGAATGGTAGTGTTGCGGCTAATAATCTTAGTCATTACACCGCCTAAAGTTTCTACCCCTAAAGATAGAGAAGTAACGTCTAAGAGTAAGATATCTTTTACTTCACCTGCGAGTACGCCAGCTTGAATTGCTGCACCTACTGCTACTACCTCATCTGGGTTAACTCCTTGACAAGCCTCTTTGCCGATCGTCCGCTTGACGAGATCTTGTACTGCAGGAATGCGGGTGGAACCTCCAACCAAGACTACTTCATCAATCTCATTTTTACCCATTTTCGCATCCCGCATAGCGTTTTCTACTGGGATGCGGCAGCGATCGATGAGGTCCGAGCAAAGTTCTTCAAATTTTGCCCTTGTCAGACTCATTTCTAGGTGTTTGGGGCCATCGGATGTAGCGGTGATGAAAGGTAGGTTGATCTCAGTTTGAGTTACGCTAGAGAGTTCAATTTTTGCTTTTTCAGCAGCTTCTGTAAGACGCTGGAGAGCTTGATTGTCTTTGCGCAGATCTATACGTTCTTTTTTAAAGAAGCTTTCTGCTAAGTGATCGACAATTTTTTTATCAAAATCATCACCACCTAGGTGAGTGTCCCCAGAAGTAGATCTTACTTCAAATACCCCATCACCTACTTCTAAAATGGAAACGTCGAAGGTTCCTCCACCCAAGTCAAATACGAGGATGGTTTCATTACTTTTTTTATCTAAACCATAAGATAGAGAGGCAGCAGTAGGTTCGTTGATGATCCGCAGCACTTCTATACCAGCAATTTTGCCAGCATCTTTAGTAGCTTGACGCTGAGAATCGTTGAAGTATGCGGGAACAGTAATTACTGCTTGCGTCACGGTCGTTCCTAGGTACTTACTAGCATCTTCGACTAGCTTGCGCAGTACCTGAGCGGAAATTTCTTCGGGAGCAAATTGCTTTTTCATCGCCTGGGAGTCTAGCTTAACGTTGCCGTTGCTATCCCGCAAGACTTTGTAGGAAACCTCGGTAGTTTCGTTAGTTACCTCGTCGAATTTTCTACCAATAAAGCGTTTTACGGAGTAGAAAGTGTTTTGGGAATTCATTACCGCCTGACGCTTAGCAATTTGACCGACCAGTTGATCGCCATTTTTAGCATAAGCAACCACAGAAGGGGTAGTGCGGAAACCTTCCGCATTGGCGATCACAGTTGGTTTCCCACCTTCCATCACCGCTACACACGAGTTTGTCGTTCCTAAGTCAATTCCAACAACCTTTGCCATAAAAGTGCTGCTCCAGTGTAACTACAAATACTATCTAGGAGTAGTGCTGAACTAAATCGAGTTCAACGAGCAGCGCCCTCTCGCTTCAGTTCTCGCACTACTACATATATCTTTATCTATACCTATACTGCAAGTGGTTGATATCTCGGAGGTAGTGTAGTTTTCCGAACCTTTTAGGACGGATAAGACGAGTTTATCTTTGCCGATCGCTGATTGCTATTGGCTATTGGCTATTTGCTGTTAGTTGTTTGCTGTTGGCTGTTGGCTATTTGCTGTTGGCTGTTGGCTCTTTGTTATTCTCCCCATCTCCCCGTCTCCCCATCTCCCCCTCTCCCCCTCTCCCCCTCTCCCCACACTCCCCACACTCTAATCCCTACCACCCCCAGCTTCCAGCTCCTCCCTTAAAAGGGCCTACAATATTGTCGGTAATCCAACCTCCGTAAAAATCTCCAGGTTGTGACTTTACCTGTTCTTCATTTACGTAGCAAGCATCCATTTTGCTGGGATAAAAAGCAACGTAATTGACGATCGAAGCAAATGTAGGTGTTGGTCGAGGATAATACCACCCAGCATTTGCCACTTGTTTGTCCCCAACCACTATTGTATAGTAGCTTGCTGCCCCCTTCCACTCGCAAAAAGAACTCATTTGGGTGGGTTTGAGATATTCCATTTTAATATCTTCGGGGGGAATGTAGTAGACGGGTGGGTGACTGGTTTCTAGTACTCTTTGAGTGTTTTTACTATCTGCAATTGTTACTCCGTTAAACACCACTTGAATGCGTTTATCTGATGGTTCGAGTTTTGGGGGACGGGGATAATCCCATACAGATTCTTGACCTGGCCCTGGTTCAATACGTTGTGGACGGAACATTTTATATATAATTTTGTAATCTCTGACAATAGTGTCTATTTTTACATTTTGCCGCTTAAAACAGCAAATTAAATGTTGTTTGCTGTTGGCTATTTGCTGTTTGGTGTTTGAATGCTTTTCACTAATGGGACACTTTTATTTTAATGATGGTGAGTAGTAGTTGTTACTAGATAAATATCGCTTAAACCTCGATGCCAAAAATGACAGCCGATCGCTGACAAAAAACTGTATTGAAATAAAATGATAGTGACACATTAATATTTCAGTAACTCTTGCTTATTTAACAATAGTTATCGAGCCAAAATTACTTGTTGCTATCTAACAATATTGCGCTCGGCTACAGCATGATAAAGTTTTATCTCTTTTTGATTCATACGCGCCATATTTCTACTTATTTGAAAGGGAATATTGCTCTAAAACCTCTCTCAAATACTTACTGGTATAAGAAGACTCATTTTTTGCTACATCTTCTGGAGTACCGATCGCGATCGCTTCCCCACCTCGATCGCCTCCTTCTGGACCTAAATCTATTATCCAGTCGCAACAGCGAATTATATCTAAATTGTGTTCGATGACGACAATAGAATTACCTTTATCTACCAAACGCTGTAAAACATTTAATAAGTGGTGAACGTCGTAAAAAGATAAACCCGTGGTAGGTTCGTCTATCAGATAGAGAGTTTTTCCAGTAGCGCGACGGGATAATTCAGATGCTAATTTGACTCTTTGCGCTTCCCCACCAGAAAGAGTAGTCGCAGGTTGTCCCAATTTTATATAACCTAACCCTACGTCTACTAAAGTTTTTAACCGATTAGCTGCTCTAGGAATATTTTTAAATACTTCCAATCCTTCTTCAACGGTCATATTTAAAACTTCAGCGATCGAGTTTGCTTTATATTTGACTTGCAAAGTTTCTCGGTTGTATCTAGAACCTTTACAAACCTCGCAAGTTACATATACGTCGGGAAGAAAATTCATTTCAATGACATTTACTCCCTGACCGCTACAAGCTTCGCAACGTCCTCCCTTAACATTGAAAGAAAATCGACCTGGTTTGTATCCCCTGGCTTTAGCTTCGATCGTCTCTGCAAAAATAGACCTAATAGGATCGAAAAGTCCTGTATATGTAGCGGGGTTCGATCGAGGTGTTCTTCC
>JAAUYD010087155.1_pt1 | contig 10765 bp, 12 predicted proteins | sample 7278101 | NCBI WGS metagenome assembly JAAUYD01 (sample SAMN14350128, study PRJNA611818) | marine sediment metagenome | isolation source: surface marine sediment (0.6m) | place: French Polynesia: Moorea | collected 2018-08
ACGGCGCAGCCGGTAAAAAACGGATCTGGATCGCCGGCGGCGACGATCCGCTCGCTGATCAACGCCAGGAGGATCTGAAGTTGGACCGAATCCAAATCGAAAACCGGTGCCCCTTGCCCACCGAAGCCGTTGCCCGAGTAGTCGCCCGTGAGCGCCAAAATGTTCTTCATCCCCAGCATGGCCAACTGCAGGGCCCGACTCTCCATGCCCACACGATTGGTATCGCGGCAGGTGAAGTGGACGATGACGTCCATGCCTAGCTTGAATATCTCCGACCCGATCACGTCGGGGCTTAGGGAGGGATTGCCGCCCGGATTGTCGGTAATGGAGACAGCCGATACCCGCCCGTCGGCGAACGCGTCTCGGGCAATGCCGATGACGGTGTCCAAGGCATGGCCGCGCGATTCGCGCCCTGGAACGAGCTCGAGGGTGATTACGAATTGATCCGGATCCAGCAGATCGTTTTGGAAGACACGCAGCATTTGCGGGCTCCTTTTCTTCTACGCTCAGCGCTCGGCAATCCTCCCGACAGCATTTTTGTCGAAACGCACAGCGGGTGCGGCATCGATCATTTCGGCTGGTGAAGCGCTTGATGATGGCGGTGTCGGAGTTGTGGTACTCGGCCCGGCAGACGCGTCGGCCGCCATCGCCAGCTACCGTTTTTAGCGACGGCAGACGCCGATCGATCCAGCCTGGCAACGCCGACCATCCACCCAGCGGGCACCCATAAGATAGGCCCCTTCCCAATTCACCGCGGTCACCTCGACGCGGTTCAAGTTGGCACCGGCCAGGTTACTGCCGCTCAGGTCGGCGCCTGTCAGTTTGCTGCCCAGCAGGGTGGCCCCTGCCAGGTCGGCCCCCCTGAGGTTGGCACCGCCAAGATCGCTGTTCTCGATTACGGCATCGCGCAGGTCGGCTCCGCTGAGGTCGGCATTCGTCAGGATGGCCTGCACCAGGCGCGCGTTGCCCAGGTGGGCACCTGCCAGATGGGCATGCCGCAGGTCGGCCCCCATCGCATCGATGGCGGCCAGGTTGGCCCCCGTCAATTCTGCTTCTTGGAGCAGCGTTTCACTGAGAATGGCCTGCTGCAGATCGGCGGCCGGCAGGCGTGCGGCACGCAGGTCGGCGCGGTGCAAACGGGCTGCGGACAACTGCGCTTCGGCGAGGGCCGCACCCGCCAACTGGGCACTCCGCAAATCGCAGCCCGGGCACTGATTCTCCGTGAAAAGGCGCTCCATCAACTGGGTCACGCAGCGATCACGGGAAGCCGCCAGGCACCGCTGGCCATTGGCCCATAGCGCCCCTGCCAGCTGTGCCCCGGTGAAGGTCGCGCCCCGCAGGTCGGCTCCCATGAAGCGGGCGTCGCGCAGATCGGCACCGGCAAGATCGGCGCCACGCAGATCTGCCCCGGTAAAATCGGCTCCGCTCAGTTCAGCGCCGCGAAGATCGCTGTCCATAAGGGCGCACAGCCGGCACCCCTCGCCAGCCTCAACCCGCTGACGCAGGCTCTTTTCAGGGGTCCCAAGGAGATGAAAAAGAAAAAGCGCAGCCGCCGCCATCCCCGCTAGGCTGAGGGGCCAAACGCGCCATCGGCTGAACCCGTATCGGGCCTCAGCGGTCTTACCCATCGGTCGCAGCTAATTGCGCAATGGGATGGCGGCCTCTCCCGTCGACATAGACATAGCGGCCATCGCCGCCTTCGATCCGCTCAGCGACCTTCAGCAGGCAGCGCTCAGCGAACTTGATCCGCTCATCTCCCTTCAGCTGGTAGAGATCCTCGCCCCGCGTGGCGAGCCGTTCCGGATTAAGGGGCAGGCGCGCCCCCGTATTGAGAAGCAGGACTTCCGGTGGCCCATCCCGCAGGTCGACGGCGAACAGCGCTGTGTCCTCGTAGGGAAAGTACACCTTTTCGATACGGCCATTGAGTTCCTGACTCAGATAGTAGCCGCCAGCGTCCCGGCGGATATTGGCGTTGAAGTAGGCGATGATCTTGGGATGTTCGAAGGGACCGTGTTCGTTGTGCCAGCGGCCTTGGGCGTCCAGACGGAACACCGCCTTTTCTTTGGGGATGAGAATCTCTGGAAGTGCTGGGGGCATGGCGCCAACCTTTCGTCGAACAGTGGGTTGGGCTATTCTACCGGCAGTCCAAGGTGAATTCAAGGCGGGCCAGCGCTTCCCTTAATGGGGATCAGGCCAGTGGAACCACTTTTATCACCGCCCGATAGTGTGCTATTGGATCCCCGTATGGCGTCGCCCGAAGTCCGGTTCGCACACCCCACTTCCGAACTGCCGAATATCGGCAATACATGCTGACACCGGTGAAAATACCTTCCCCCAGACTGGCCAACCGCATGCTGCTGGCGAACTTCGCCGCCAACTTCCTGGCGGTGTTTGTCGTGCAGACCATCATCTTCATGGTGGATATTCCGGTGCCCGGCTCCACCCTGACCATCATTCATCGGGTCGATGCCGTATTTCTGCCGGCGGCCTTCATACTGCCCGCCGTATTGACACTGATTTACGAGCGTCCCATCAGACGGGTGTTGTCCCGCATGGACGCCGGCCGGGCTGTCACTGCCGCACTGATGCAAACCGCACGTCAACGTGTGCTCAACGAACCCTTCGCCATCATGCTGATGGATGCCGCCATTTGGATGCTGGCCAGTGTGATCTACCCGTTGACGATCTGGATCGACACCCAGAACATCACCCTCGTGCACCGCTCCATCTACATGGGTATCGGCAGTGGTATAACCACCATCACGGTTGCCTTTTTCCTCCTGGAGCATGTCCTCCAAAAACAGCTGGCGCCCGTGCTCTTTCCCCAGGGGCGGCTCTCCGCCGTACCGGGCGTCTTGCGCATCCGCATCTCCACACGACTGGGCGCCATGTTCCTGGCCTGCGGGCTGATCCCGCTGCTCTCGGTGGCCTATCTCGTCTATCGTCTCGCACCGGGACCGCCCGGTCAGCTCCGCCTGGCCGTGCTGGTCAACACCGTGCTGTTTCTTATCATCGGCGGCACCATCACCCTTCTGGTGGCCCGAAATATGGCGACCCCCATCCAGGCCATCATTGCTGGCTTGCAACGGATCGCCATGGGCCGTTTCGACCGTCCTGTGCAGGTCACCAGCAACGATGCCCTGGGATACACCGGAGACATCATTAACGAAATGATGGCCGGTCTGCGAGAGCGGGATCACCTCCGCAGCGCGCTGGCCCTGGCCGATGAGGTCCAGCGAAAACTTCTGCCAGCAAAAGCGCCCGTCGTGGCCGGCCTCGATGTCGCCGGCAGTTGTATCTATTGCGAACAGACCGGCGGCGACTATTTCGACTTTGTCCACGATGGACCGCCCGCTGAGGGGCGTCTCGGCATCATGGTGGGAGATGTGGCCGACCACGGCATCGCGTCCGCCCTCCTCATGACCACCGGCCGCGCCCTGCTGCGCCAGCGGACCGCACTCACCGGCGGTCTTGATCGCATTGTCACCGATGTCAACCAAGCGCTGGCCGCAGACCTGGACAGTTCGGGGCGCTTCATGACCCTGTTTTACGGCCACATCGACCGCCCGGCAAACCGCATCACCTGGGTCAATGCCGGGCATGACCCGGCCCTGCTATACACGCCCGAGACGGGGGGATTCACAGAGTTGGGGGGCCACCACCTGCCCTTGGGGGTTTTCGATGATAGTCACTATGAGGCGCGCCAGCGTGAGCTGCGGGCGGGACAGGTATTGCTGGTGGGCACCGACGGCATCTGGGAGGCCGTCAACAGCCGGGGCGAGATGTTTGGCAAGGAGCGTCTAAAAGCCGTTATTCGTCGGAATTGTCACACCAGCGCGATGGAAATTGTCGATGGTCTTCTGCACACCCTCCAGGCCTTTTGCGGGGAGGTCACACCGGCAGACGACATTACCCTGGTGGTGGCCAAGGCCCTACCCGTCTCCGCCTCGTCGTCGCCATCGCCACCGCTCTGATGCCGCCCTTGGGGATTCTCCAGCGGGACAGCGCAGCATCGAACGACCCGCAATCGTGGCCGCCCGCCATCAGGCCACCGGTCGCCAGGTACCGTCGTCGTTCCAGAGACGTGAAAAGGGCGCACCGACCGGCAGCACTTCCAATTGGACGCGACGCTTCGGCAAGCGCTTCTCCGGCGCCGCGTAAGCCGGGTCCCACGGTTGGATCACCATCGCCCCCACCGCTGGAAAGACCATCTTCGGCAGCAGCGGGGGCCCCCACCCAGACCGCGGCAACGCTGCTCTCAGGTCATCTATCGCATGGTAGGCGAGCAGGCCCTGGAGCGTCACCAGGGTTGGTGGACTGAGCTTCAGCCGTTTGTCAGCGTTGCCGGTCAAGGCGTCACAGGGCGTCATCCAGCCGCCTTGGGGCGTCTCCCGCGGATCGGGACGGCAGCGCTGCCCAAAGGGCATGAAGGCGATAAAAAAACGGGTATCGTACCGTTCCGGCAGCGCTTCGGGAGCGATCCAGTGGGACCAGGGCCAAAGGTCCGAAAAAGAGAGAGTACCCTGCCGTGCGATTAGTTGCCTGCGCAACCAGCTGTTGGGTTGGAAGGTCCCTTTGCGCAACGCCTGCATGGCATCGAGGGCCTGTGCATCATCGCCGGAAAAGCGGGCCAGCAGCACACCAGCTTCCTCCCAAGATTCCCGGATGGCGGCTACGGCATAGGGCAGCAGCGACAACTGCTCCGGAGCGTCGTGAAAGCGCAGGGCAAGGGCCTCGCGGTCGAGATCGCCGCGACCCAACCAAAATGGAATATCCCGATCCTCGCGGTCAATCTTCCCCCCCGGAAACACATAGCTGCCCGCCATGAACCGGCTCTGGAGGCTGCGCTGCAGGAGATAAACGGCGAGTCCTGAATCGTTTTGGCGAACCAGAACGAGGGTGGCAGCCGGTGTGGGACCGGCAGTTGATGCCATGATGTCCTCCTTAGTGTCGGCGCAAGGCTGTCTACGGTAGGGTCCGTCGAGCACCACGCCGCTGAGGGGCCTCGACAGCCCGAAGATCTCCGGCCGGCACCCAGGTCCGGCTGGATCGCACCCTCAGCTCGATTTGTCGGCGTCGCCACTGGCTTCGTCGGCCCCCGCCTGACCGCGTGCGCGCCACGCCCGATACTTGCGGTACAGCCCCCTGAACTGATGGTAGGTCAAACCCAGGTGTCGGGCGGCCTCCCGCTGGTGAAAGCGAGCTGCCGCCAGGGCCCTTTCTAGGAGGGCTACCTTCAGCTGCCAAACCGCTTCGGGCAGCCCTTGATCGAGGAGCGCATCGATGGCAGCGGGAGGGCTGTCGGCGATAGGGCGCCCTGCTGCTTCGGGAACTGCTGCGGTCGATTCGCGGTTGACTGGCGGCGGAATTGTGGGCGGCGCCTCCCAGGTGCCGAAAGGGTCGATCTCAATTGTACCGATGGCATCGCCGTCGGCCTGATAGACTGCCCGTTCGACAACGTTCTTCAGTTCACGAACATTCCCCGGCCAGGTATGGACCTCCAGTTCGTGAATCACTTCGGGCGAGAAGCGGGGAACACCGTCTCGGCGCAATTCCTGGGCCATGCGGGCGGCGAAAGTGTTCGCCAACAGCAGGATATCCCCCTCCCGCGACCTGAGGGGCGGCAGCCGAAGCACATCGAAACTGAGCCGATCGAGAAGATCGGGTTTGAAGCGGCCCTTGCGGCAGAGCGCCGGCAGATCGGCGTTGGTGGCTGCAACGATGCGCACATCGACGGAGATGGAACGGCTGCTGCCCACCCGCTCGAAACTGCCGTACTCCACCACCCGCAGGAGCTTCTCCTGCACTGGCAGCGGCAAGGTGCCCACCTCATCGAGAAAAAGCGTCCCACCGTCGGCCGCCTCGAATCGGCCCATCCGCGTCGAAGAGGCGCCCGTAAATGCGCCGCGCTGATGGCCGAAAAGCTCCGCCTCGATGAGGTGGGCGGGTAGGACGGCACAATTGAGGGTCACCAGCGCAGACTGCCAGCGGTGGGATAAATAGTGCAGCCGCTGGGCGGCCAGCTCTTTACCGGTGCCCCGCTCACCGACAATGAGGACCGGCCGGTCCACCAGCGCCGCCCGCGAGAGGTGCTCCTGGAAGGCAAGAAAGGTGTCGGATTGACCGAGGGCCTCCTGGATGCTGGGTATTTTAGTAATTTTATCCATTTTATGGTTTTTTTTACCATACTTTCTTAATTTTTACCATTAATTATGGTAAGCAAATCGGAATTATCGGCACAACTATTTGTAATTTTTATTGATACTGCTTTGGCACGATGATTGGAATATGGATGATCAATCCAAACACACACGCCAAGGAGGCCGAAATGGGCATCTTTTCACGATTCCGAGACATCATCAGCGCCAATATCAACGCCATGCTGGACCGTGCCGAGGATCCCCATAAACTGATCCGGCTCATGATCCACGAAATGGAGGACACCCTGGTGGAACTCAAGGCCGCCTGCGCCGGTGTCATGGCCGAGCAGGCCAAGATTCGCCGGGAAATTGAGTTGCTGGACGAGAAGTGCCGCGATTGGGAGGCCAAGGCGGCGCTGGCGGTGCGCAAACAGCGCGAGGATCTGGCAAGGGAAGCGCTTATCGAAAAAAGGCGCTACCTCCAGAGCGGCGATACCCGTCGGGAGGAGTTGGCCGGTCATGAAGCCCTCGTGGAACAGTATCGCGAAGAGATCCTGCAACTCGAAGAAAAACTCAATGGCGCCAGGGACAAACAGCGCCTGCTGGCCCAACGCCATGCCGCCGCCAGTCACAAGAAGCAGGCCCAGGCCGAGCTCCGGCGCGCCGAAAGCCGCGAAACGGTGCACAAATTTGAGGAGCTGGAGAATCGCATCGAACGGATGGAGGCCGAGGCCGATCTGGTTCATCCCAAGCGCACCACCCCCCTCGAAGATGCGCTTGACAAACTGATGGTGGACGAGGACATTGAGGAGGAATTGCGGGCCCTAAAAGCGAAACAAAGCGACCCGACCGAGGAGCGGAAATAGATGCAGGCGGCGATTATCGTGGGAATCGTGTTCTGTGGGGTGGTCATGGCGCTGGCCGTGGTCGGCGGCACCATCCTTCTGGCCATCCGCATCATCAAAGGCAGCGGGGGCGTGGGTCGCGAGCAGTCCGCAGCAGACGCCCGCATGCTGCAAGAGATCTATCAGGGCATGGCACGGATGGAGGAACGCGTAGAGGCCCTTGAAACCATTCTCATCCACACCCGAAAGAAGGACGCGTCATCATGAAGCATCACCGCAATCCACTTCACGCAAGATCCAGGCGACGACTCTATCGATCCCGTGACGGCGTCATCCTCGGGGTCTGCAAGGGAATTGCCACGCACTTTGACCTCTCGCTCTTCTGGACGCGCGCCATCGCCGTCTTCCTGCTGCTGGTGAGCGGTGTTTGGCCCACCTTGGGTGCCTATCTGCTCACCGCCCTGCTCCTCAAGCCCGAACCCGTTCTGCCCTTCGACGCCGAAGGAGAAGACAGCTTTTACGACGCCTATGCCCATACACCCCGCCGGGCGGCAGAGCGCCTAAAACAGCGGTATGACCGCCTCGAACGCCGTCTGCGTCGCCTCGAGGATTCGGTGACGGCCAAAAGTTTCGACTGGGACCGCCGGCTTCGAAATTCATGATTCCGGGTAGGATCAGGGGCACCGCGGCTGGAGGGCATCAGCGGGTAGTGTGCCATGGAGCGATGGGGTACGATTGGCCGCTTTGGTCGAGCCGAAACGCTTCAGGTGCCTTGTGCCGGTTAGGGCAGGGAGGCTTGCAGGGGCGATCGGTGGACTCAATGGGTGGGAAACACCACATGCAGATTAAAAAAGGAGAACTTGTCGCCAATCAGGTCGTCGATGTTGGCGACGATCTCCTCTACCGATCCAATAGCGCTGTGGGTGGATGACAGCAACGCCATCTTCGCAGAATGCGCATCTAATATCTGAAAAAAGCGGAGGGGATCCCCACCGCTTTCCACCACTCGATAGGGCGAATACTCAACAATCAAGTTGTCAATCAGGCGACGGGACATCCCTTCGAGCACCTGTAATTCATTCCCCTCGACATCGATCTTCACCAGTTTTATGGCGTCCTGCCCGCCGGCGAGCTGGTACTGAATAAACCGGTCGAAGGTGATGGTGGGCACCTGTTGATATCGCTTCCCAACGCCTTAAAAAAAGGGGAATGCTCTCCCATACTATCCGCTGAGAGATACAATTTTTCAGTTCCGATGGAATTGGAGAGGGCGTTTCTGAAACATTTCACGGTGTGCATTCCGTTGATCGACAAGTTGTGTTGCAGCCACTTGAAATTCGTTGCCTCAGGCTCAACTGCATAGACCTTTCCCTCCGCACCGACTTGCCGAGCGACTAGGCAGGCAAAATACCCCACATTTGCACCGATATCGACAGCGATGTCCCCCTTGGCCAATAGTCGCGTTACCAATTCGCTTTGCGCCGGTTCGTAGCTTCGCTTGCGCCAAAGGAAGTAGGAGAAGGCCGATCTGTCTCTTATTTCGACAAACAGCTGGTGCCCGTAGGCCACCGCCAATCGTTCCGGACGCAGCAGCGATACCACAGCGTAGAACACCCGTCTCAAGAGTGGCCACCTTGTCGGGTGGAAATCGGGAGACAGCGTCCTTACAGCCCTGACAAGCATTCGAATATCTCCAAATCTAACTGGCGAAGGTGCCCAATCGGCGATCCGCGGGCCAGCGCCCCGCCAATTCCCCCCTCCCCGGATCATCCCTGCGAGACCTGTACAGGTGAAGTGGCAGTGTTTACCCTCTGAGGGGAAAGAATGCAAACATCGTCGATCAATCAGGGAGGTGTGTTATGGGGAAGCGAACCCTTCAACGATGTGAATCGATACTGCTCAGCCTTTTTTTGTTGCTCGTTGCGCTCGGGACTGTACACGCAGCCGCCGTAGGTGAGGCGGACGGCAAAACCTATATCGTCGACCAAAAAGGCGAACGATGGGATATCACCCAGGCGATTGGCCTCGGATTCCGTCCGGAAGGGTTCCAGTTCGGTATCGGGCGCAACGCCATCCGACCCTTGGACGATGGGTCCCTGGCCGCCGATGGCGTCGATCTGCCGGAGGAAACGCGCATCATCGGCATATCGGATGCGGAGAGCGGCAGCGCCCACGCCTACTCGGTGCGCCGCCTGACCCGGCACGAGATCGCCAACACCCACCTGGGAGAAACGCCCATCGCAGCCGCCTACTGACCGTTGGTGGATCTGGCGGCCGTGTACAGCCGCCAACTGGACGGCCAACCGCTTACCCTGGCGCCTTCGGGCTGGACCTACGACTTCACCTTCGTGCTGGTGGATCAGGAGACCGGCAGCCTCTGGTACCCGGATGACAAGGGGCTCACCGCCATTCAGGGACCGCTCTTCGGACGTCGGCTGCCCCTGTTGCCCTCCCAGGATACCCAGTGGGAGCGTTGGCAACGGGAACATCCGGGAAGTCGTGTCCTGCCCTGACCACCGGCTGCTTCCGCGGCACCCACCGAGGCGGTGATCGGAGGGGTGCCGCGGCATGGTGCGCCGGATCAGGTGGGCCACGCGATCCTTACTCCTTGAGCATCCTTTCGGCGCGTCCGCCGGCCATCGGGCGGCCCTGCCGCCCGAGGCAACCGCTTTTCCCTTGACAACACCGGAACTGTACTTCTACTTGTTCTGATTCCCGACACCGCCGGGTTCCGCCTGATAGCGACCGCGGCCCGTTACGATGCGGTTGAATTGTACTCCTCTGAAACATCTCAAAGGTTGCCGACAATGCTGAAGAATCGGGTTCATATCGGGGTCTTGATGGTCTGCAGCGCCGCTGCCATGTGGGGGTTCGATGGCGTCGTACTGACCCCGAGGTTGTACAATCTCGATGTCGCCTGGGTGGTATTCATGCTGCACGCCCTGCCGTTCGCCGGCATGCAGGTCCTGCTTTTCAGTGAATACAAAGCGCTGCGCACCCTTACCGCAAGCGATCTGCTCTTCTTTTTTCTGGTCGCCCTCTTCGGTGGAGCCATCGGTACGCTGGCCATCGTCAGAGCCCTCTTTTTGGTGCAATTTAAACATCTCACGGTGGTGGCCCTCCTTCAGAAACTCCAGCCGATCTTCGCCATTCTGCTGGCCCGAATTCTTTTGGGAGAGCGCCTGGGGCGCCAATTTCTCTTCTGGACCGCCATCGCCCTCACCGGCGGCTACTTTCTCACCTTCGAAACGCATCTGCCGGCAACAGTGAACAGTGGTCATATGCTTCCAGCAGCCGGCTACGCCCTTCTGGCTGCATTCAGCTTCGGCAGCGCCACCGTATTCGGCAAACGCGTGCTCAACAAGGTGCACTTCAGAACCGCCCTCTTTTTCCGGTATGGTTTCACGACCCTCATCATGCTCTTCATCGTCGCTGCGAGTGGCAAATTTGATCAACTGGCGGTCACCACTCCCACCAATTGGCTCTTTTTCGCCATCATCGGGCTCACCACCGGCAGCGGGGCGATTCTCCTATACTATGTGGGACTGCGATATATCCAAGCCAACTTGGCTACAATGTGCGAACTCTGCTTCCCCATCTCCACCGTGGTCTTTGATTATCTCATCAATGGGAATCTTCTCAGCCCCATCCAATGGATCAGCGCTGCAGTCATGCTGATTGCCATCTATCGCCTTACGCAGAATCGGGCCGCCGAGGTCGACACCTGTGCTGATGGCGGTCAATGGTGTGAGGCTTGACGGCGCTGTGATGGTGAAAAGA
>JAAUYD010164898.1_pt1 | contig 10763 bp, 9 predicted proteins | sample 7278101 | NCBI WGS metagenome assembly JAAUYD01 (sample SAMN14350128, study PRJNA611818) | marine sediment metagenome | isolation source: surface marine sediment (0.6m) | place: French Polynesia: Moorea | collected 2018-08
ATTGAAAGAGGTTCTAAGAAAGTTAAGCAAGCACAAAAGCATTTAAATAATCTTCCTCTTCCTTTTTTGTCATATAATCCCAATAATCCTTTATCATCGCAACTATTCAACCAATTAGAAATTGTTAATTTTTTTTAACTTGATATTTCCACTGTTCTCTTCCAATGCACCAACCATTAATTTAACTAGCCAACCAAATTACCAAAGAGCTTTGATTGGCTTATTAACACCGTTTCGAAAATTACTTGAGTTGTCTATGAGGTCAATTTCTGCCCCCATCGCTATCGCTATTAATCCAAAGATAAGAAGTATTGTGAGAAGAAAGCTTACACCGTCGCCATTATTGTTGTTTTCGCTCATTTTGCGCCCTTCCCTTTGATTTTTCTCATCTTTCAAGAAACAACATTAGTAAAAAGAATTAAGCTTACAAAAACATGCCACAACCGATTACAACGCAGGCGGTAGCAACTGGGTTTAAAACCCCATCCATCTATATGGTGTCTGCAGTCAGTTGGGGTTCAAATCCCCCGTACTACTGAACTTCTTCCTTCTTACTTTTTCCTTCATTAATGCGACACTTTTAACATTCCCGTGGTTTATACGGAGAGGTGCAAGATCTAAGTCATCAAAGATTTTTTTATTAATCCCCGGATAGGGCATGCATAAAATGCCACCAACCTGATATTACCACTTTTATCTGCTTAATGACTATGAAGCTATAAAGCGAAAAAGTCATTTAAACATGGGCTCGACATCAGAAAAAGCCTAAAAAGCTTACATTGCATAGGTTGTAGCAAAACGTAGTTGTTTAGTTTGATACCAATAAACTTTTATTAAATAAAAAAACCGAGCGAGCCAGGGCTGGGACGACCTCCACGTTCGTTGCTCAACAGCGCGTTCAAGAAACTTTGAAAGAAAACTAATTAATTTTGGCTGGCGAGGCACGCGCCTATGGCGAACGGTTTTTTTCCAGTCGGTCTATTTACAAGAGATTTTAAGTTGTCACGAATACCAATTACCTGCTAACTATTCCATTATTTCCGTCGCTAGCAATACCGTTGCACAAACGCTATTACTCTTAAGAGTAGCGGTGCGTTAAGGTGCAATTGGAGATTATCTCGTAAATCCAAGATTTATTTTTGCACCTAACAGCACCCCAAAATTATTTTATTTTTGATTTATAAATATACTATCTTAAAGCATTAGGGAATTAAGTAATTAGAAAAATAATTAGGGATTTCCAAACAATAATTCATACCATAATTTTTAGCTGTAGGGGCACACCGACGTGCGCCCAAAAATATATAAGACCAATTTATACCTTAAATAATGGTATATTCCCTTATTTGGAATTCCCCTTAGCATGTGATAATACAAAACTTAAAATATACGGAAAATAAACGGATAGCGGAAAGGTTCGTCAGGATTACCCAAGCAGCTTAACAAAGCCCAAATTGTTAATCCCCAGTGAAGTAAAAAGCCGAAAGCTACTAAGGGGAAAAATAAAATTCCACCTAACCCAAAAGTAAGCCAAGATATAATACCTACCGGTACGCCAATTACAGTCGCCCAAAACCAAACATTGAGGTGAAAATTCATCGATTCTTTGGCGTTACTTTGAACAACCGGGTCATCGGAAATGATGCTGATTGTAAATGGAACTGCGATCGACAAAAACGCCGTGCTAAAAAAGATTGCTGCATGACACAAACAAGATAACAATCGACGCTTATCACGGTTATAAGTAATTTCTTGCATTCCGGAACTCCTTAGTTTATCTTCTATGGTCTATCTTCTATTAACTTGCTCTTCTAATTGCAATTTTAACGGGCAGATACTTAAGTTGAATATTGGAGTTTGCCGTACTCAAGAAAATGTTAACCTTTAACCAAATTCAGCAATCCATCTCAGAAGCAGTTATTAACTTTACATTAAACCTCTCCGCAGAAGAACGTACTCGCTCCCGTCATCGTTTCGCTACTGAAGAAGGAGAAATTGTATGTTTGCGTTTACCTAGAGGAACTGTATTGCAAGATAGTGATATTCTCTTAGATGAAACTAAAAATTATTTAGCCAAAATTATTGCAAAACCAGAAGAAGTTATAACTGTATATGCCGATAGAAACATTGATTTAATCAAAGCTGCTTACCATTTAGGCAATCGTCACGTTCCTTTAGAAATTACTACAAATTATTTGAGATTGTCACCGGACCCAGTATTGCGTAAAATGCTGGAATCATTTAACTTGAAAATCAAAAAAGAAACCGTCCCATTTCAACCACAAAAAGGTGCTTATGAACACCAAGTACGGCATGCGCACTGAGGATGAGTATACATTTAATAATAATAATTTATTACATCTTTTACAGTTAGCTAGCCCAACTTTACCCGTCGGAGCATACAGTTATTCTGAAGGTTTGGAAACTTTAGTTGAAGTTAACACAATTTACGATCGCGATAGTCTTAAACAGTGGTTGACTGCAGAATTGAAATACGGTGCAATTCGTTTGGAAACAGCTATTGTTTTCAGAAGTTACAAATGTGCGATCGCAGGAGATTCCCAAGCATTATATGATTGGAATGTATGGCTATCAGCAGCAAGAGAAACTGAAGAATTACGTAATTCTAGTTGGCAAATGGGACGAAGTCTTTCTCAACTTATGAGTAAACTTCAACCCCAAGTAACACCGCTGATTGAAGCTGTGGGAGAACCTTGTAATTATGCGATCGCTTTTGGTGTTGCAGCAGCATTTTGGCAAATTCAAATACAAGCGGTCTTGTTGGGTTACCTTCAAAGTTGGCTAACTAATTTGATCGCGGCTGGAATTAAACTGATCCCCCTAGGACAAACAACCGGACAGCAGTTGTTAGTGGAATTTCAACCCTTATTAATAGAAACAATTAAAACAGTTCTAGAGTTAGAAGATGACGAACTTTCTTGTTGCAGCTTGGGCTTATCTTTAGCAAGCATGACGCATGAAACGCAGTATAGTAGGCTGTTTAGGAGTTAATAGTAATAGGTAATTGGTAATTGGTAATGAGCAAGTAACTTTCACCGTTCCCTGTTCCCCGTTCCCTTTTAACTGATAACTTATAAGTCAATACAGTTCAGTTAAGACTTTTTTTTTAACAAGTAACACTGTAGAGACGCGTTAGCGGCTAGCGATGCGTACCGTAGGTATTGCGTGATCGTTAGGTCATCATGTCGCGTCTCTACGAAGAAATTTAGGCTTATCGGAACCGTATTGGCTTATAACTGACAACTAACAACTGACAATGAATGCATTTCGAGTTGGAGTCGCTGGACCCGTTGGTTCTGGGAAAACAGCCCTAGTTGATGCTTTATGCAAAACAATGCGTCAGTCCCATAATTTGGCTGTCGTAACCAACGATATTTACACTCAAGAAGACGCACAATTTCTAGTTCGTTCTCAAGCTTTAGATCGGGAACGCATATTGGGAGTGGAAACCGGTGGTTGTCCCCATACAGCTATCCGTGAAGATGCTTCAATGAATTTAGCAGCCATTGAAGATTTAGAAGTACGCTTTACCGATCTCGATTTAGTATTTTTGGAAAGTGGTGGCGATAATTTAGCTGCAACTTTCAGTCCAGAATTAGTAGATTTAACAATTTACGTGATTGATGTTGCTGCTGGGGATAAAATCCCCCGTAAAGGTGGTCCAGGAATTACCAAGTCAGATTTGTTGGTTATCAATAAAACTGATTTAGCTCCTTATGTGGGTGCAGATCTCAAGGTAATGGAGACGGATACACTAAAGATGCGGGGTAACAAACCTTTTGTATTTACTAACTTAAAAACTCAAGATGGACTCTCACAGGTAGTTCAATTCATCTCTGATAGTCTTTGCTAATCACTAATTCAAGTAATACTTGAATAACATAGTAATTTAATAACAAAATTCCATTGTAAATCGTAATTATTTTCAGAAATTTATACAATGGATTACTTAATACCTGAGAGACTTGCAGAACAGAGGTAGTTGTGTTTTTTGACCGCAATTATCCTAACACTGACTCATTATTAAGATATTTTTCTATTTATCTGTCCCAACTTCCCTACTTACTTGCGTTTAAAAAATTAGCAAAGAGGTTATAAAACAGCTAATACAGTTATTTTTGGCTTCATAAATTAGCCTTATCAGCTATTCTAAGCAATAGTCACAATTAATTTTTAACTGTAATAGTCATCAAACCTCTATGAATCATCATAGCCTCAAAGCAACTAAAGAAACAGTACATCTAGGTGGTTTTTCTCATCTTTTAAAACCAGCTTTGACAGTAGAATCAGGCGATAAGATTGATGTGGAAACTTACACTGGCTACTATATTCATGATAAAGCTCCTGCTGATTTTATTACGCCAGAATTTACAGAAATCTGTAAAAATTTAACTCCGGAACGCAAAGTTGCAGGAGGTCCCCACTTACTGACTGGACCAATTTATATTCAAGATGCACAACCAGGTGATGTTTTAGAAGTAAAGCTAGAAGCAATTGAGCCAAGTTTACCGATTGGTTTTAATGCAATTCGCAAAGGATGTGGTGCTTTACCACAACAGTTTGGACAACCAAATTTAAGATTTATTCCCCTAGACTTAGATAATAAGATTGCTGAATTTCCCCAAAATAGCGGAATTAAAATTCCTTTAAAGCCATTTTTCGGTATCCTTGGTGTTGCGACTCCCCAAAGCGACCGCAATTCCATTCCTCCCGGTAATTATGGGGGAAACATAGATAATCGACATCTGCAAGCAGGTTCGCGAATATTTCTACCTGTGTTTGTTGAAGGTGGGTTATTTTCCATTGGTGACGGACATTCAGCACAAGGTGACGGAGAGGTGAATGTTACCGCAATTGAAACTTCTATGAAAGGTACCATTGAGCTTAAGCTTCATAAAGATTTCCATTTAACAACACCACTCGCTGAAACCACAGAACATATCATCACAATGGGTTTTGGTGAAACTTTAGATGAAGCATTCAAATTGGCTTTGCAAAATACAATCGAATTTCTCACATGTTTTGCTAATCTATCCGCTGAAGATGCTTATGTTTTGTGCAGTATAGCTGTTAATTTTCATATCACTCAGGTTGTTAACAGTCCGAACAAAGGAGTACATGGGATGTTAGCAAAATCAATGATTCCTGAGAATTTTCTTGATTTAACCTAAATCCTAAATGTTCAATTGATATTTGATGAATTTATGGGTTATTAATTTATAGTTTGTGAATTTATAGTTTGTAAATTTATAGTTTGTGAATTTATAGTTTGTAAATTCATGGGTTATTAATTTATAGTTTGTGAATTTATAGTTTGTGAATTTATATTTTGTGAATTTATAGTTTGTGAATTTATAGTTTGTGAATTTATAAGTACCAATGACTGTAATGAGTTTATTGTTATTGAAAAGTTGGTTAATTTTGCTTGGTGGTGGATTATTGTCAGGTATTTTAGCTGGTTTTCTGGGAATTGGTGGTGGTACGATCCTGGTACCACTCCAAAAAGCGTTAGGATTTACTACTATTGAAGCGGTTGCAACTAGCAGTCTTGCAATTGTAATTACAGCAACTTCTGGTAGCATTCAAAATTGGCGCATGGGTTTTATTTCATTAAAACAGGTACTTTATTTAGGTTTACCGGCGCTATTTACTGCTCAATTAGGAGTATTTCTAGCAAACATAATTCCAGAATTTGTTTTGTTGATTTGCTTTGGCTTGTTGTTACTCGCTAATATTTATTTAGTGCAACTACGCAAACGCCTTAAAAAAGCAAATAGTAAAAATATAAAACAAGAAGTTAAAGTTACACACTCACAAATAAGATATCCAGAAAATTCACAGTCAGAAATAACACAAATAGAAGCAATAAATTCACAAACTATAAATTTACAAACTATAAATTCACAAACTATAAGCTCAGAAGCAAGAAGGTCAAAAGGTGTAAAGTTAAAAACTAATCCTGCAGTTGCGAGATTGATTACAGGAGGTTTAGCTGGTACCCTCGCAGGATTATTTGGAATTGGTGGTGGGGTAATCATGGTACCCCTACAAATGCTGTTACTCGAAGAAACGATTAAAATAGCGATTCAAAATAGTTTGGGTGTCATTGTTATTACAGCCATTTCTGCTAGTATCGGTCATGGGATGAGTGGTAATATTTTATTTTCTCAGGGTTTAATTCTTGGTTTTGGTGGACTACTAGGAGCCCAAATTAGTACCAGATTCCTACCAAAATTTTCCGATAAAGTTATTAGTATTTATTTCAGAATATTGTTAGTATCTCTTTCAATTTATATGTTTTGGCAAGCATTAGAAGTTTATAAATATCAACAAATTAAAGATACTTTTATCTAATTTGTCAGCGTTATAATTTGTCAGCGTTATAATTTATTAACAATCCAATTACTTGAATATCTAATAGGTTTAGGACTTATGCAACTGGCATATTTTTTGGCTTAGGGTGCGTGAGATGCGAAAATATTTGAGCGTAGCAATAAGACTTATAACGTCACGCACCAACCACCGATTGTGACAATTGCGTAAGTCCTGAGGTTAAATATCAATCAATAAAATACCTAATGAATCGATTTTCTGAACTATAATCAATTTCCTGAAACATAGGGAGATGTAGCTAAAACTTCTGCTCCCCTCTTCATACCTTGAATATCTGAAGATGACCAACAGCGAACTGATTGACAATTATGAGCAACTAATAATCCCCACAAACCTTTTTTGACAGTTAAAATAGGTACTGCTAAGTTTGCACGAACTTTTAAGCCCTGAAGAAATTCACGGTGACATTCATGAATGGATTCAGTTTCAATATCATTTATTGCTCGCACTCTACCTTGCAAATACATCTCAGCATATTCATTATTGAAGCATTCATCTGGACCTATGGAACCAAGGATTGAATACTTGTCTTTACTTAAAGATTCAAAAATTACTTGACCTTGCCATTGAGCATAGAAGTAGTATAAAACGACTCTATCAACTTGAAGTAACTCTCGAAGGTTTTTGATTGTTTTGATAATTAATTCATCTCTTTCTATTCTTTGGTTGACTTGATTAAGAATCCTTTCTAAACCCACATCTATATACCTATTGTCTTCGGGTTGATTAAGATTTTCCATCGTATTAGATCGATATCATATTAGGTAGGTAAAGTTTGATGAGTTATGTTCACACTATATTTTAATTGCGAGCATTCAGATTATGACACAAGTATTTCACCGCTAAAACATTGTTTGAGATGAATAGTGAATTATTCGTTCTGGACTTACAAATAAATATCAAGCACAAATGACTATCAAGAACAAAGGACTATTAAATTTACAACTTTTGACTTTTAACTTTTATCAAAATACCAATATATATCCTCAGTAGTTGTATTTTTTACAGTTTTTTTATGAATTATTATTTGTGTGAGTATTAGTGTTAGTAAATATTAGTTTTAGTGAAGATTAATTTTAAATTATGAATTGATGATAATGAATCATCACTAATGAATTCAAATAAATAAATCCAAATAATCGTAAATTTTACGACAGTACTATTTTCTTATTGTCATGAATAACTGAGTGGAGTTAAATCCACTCAGCCATTAATTTATCGGTCTACAGAACCCATAATTACGTCAATACTACCGAGAATCACAACGATATCAGCCACTTTTACACCTTTCAGTAGATGAGGCAAAATCTGGAGATTGTTGAAGTCTGCTGCACGAATCTTCCAGCGCCAAGGGAAGACATTGTTGTCACCTACTAAATAAATTCCGACTTCACCTTTACCACTTTCCACGCGAGAGTATATTTCGCCGTTGGGAATCTTGAAAGTAGGTGCAACTTTTTTACTGATGTACTGATAGTCTGGACCATTCCACTCAGACTTTTTACCTTCCATCATCCGCTTTGCTTCCAAGTTCTCGTAAGGACCACCAGGAAGACCTTTAATTGCTTGACGGATAATCTTAACGGATTCACGCATCTCACGCATCCGCACCATGTAACGGGCTAAGCAGTCACCGCTTGTTTCCCACTGTACATCCCAATCAAAGTCGTCATAACATTCATAGTGATCGACTTTACGTAAATCCCACTTCACCCCAGAAGCCCGTAGCATTGGACCTGAGAGTCCCCAGTTAATAGCTTCTTCACGGGTAATTACACCTATACCTTCAATCCGACGACGGAAAATAGGATTGTTAGTGACTAATTTTTCATATTCATCTACCTTAGGTAGGAAATAATCACAGAAGTCTATACATTTGTCGATCCAACCATATGGTAAATCAGCAGCCACACCACCAATGCGGAAGTAGTTGTTATTTACCATGCGATAACCTGTAGCAGCTTCCCACAGGTCATAAATCATTTCCCGTTCGCGGAATTGATAGAAGAAAGGGGTTTGAGCGCCAACATCAGCCAGGAATGGTCCAAACCACAGCAAGTGGTTCGCAATCCGGTTTAATTCCAGCATGATGACGCGGATGTAGCTAGCACGCTTAGGAACAGAAACATTTGCTAACTTTTCTGGAGCGTTTACAGTCACAGCTTCATTAAACATCCCTGCTGCGTAGTCCCAACGACTTACATAGGGAACATACTGGACATTTGTCCGACTTTCAGCAATTTTCTCCATTCCCCGGTGCAAATAGCCCAGCACCGGTTCGCAATCAACTACATCCTCGCCATCGAGGGTGACAATCAGTCTTAGAACCCCGTGCATTGAGGGATGGTGCGGTCCCATGTTCAGCACCATCGGTTCTGTTCTGGTTTCAATTCTTGCCATTATAAAGAGTTCTCTCCCCTAAATGAACGGTTTTTCACTCACCCCTAGGTCTTAATTTGCTTTAAGCTCGGATTTTTAGTAACAAAGTAATGTTGATATTTTTGTTACATAATCACCAAATTCAACAGATGAGTTCTGCAGAATTTAGGGGTTTAAGTTTGATTGACTAACTCTAATTATATTGATGCATAACTTTTTAATTGTCTTTGTCATTTGTCCTTTATCATTTTTTAGATGAGCAGCGATCAGTAAGTCCCGAGCACCGATGAGTAAACGATAAACAAAAATAATCACAAGTGACAATTGACCAATGACCAATGAATTTTCTCACATTTCGGTTTTAAGTCGAGAAGTAATTAGCGGTTTAGATATCTGTCAAGGAGGACATTATTTAGATGCAACTGTGGGTGGTGGTGGTCATAGTCGTTTAATTTTAGAAGCAGCACCAGATGTAAGAGTAACTGCGATTGACCAAGATGAAGATGCTCTCGCAGCAGCCAAAAAAGTTTTAGTAGAATACGCTCAAAGGATAACGTTTATTTCTAGCAATTTTGCCAGTTACCAGTTTCCTATAGGTAAATTCAATGGTATTATCGCCGATCTTGGAGTGAGTTCTTATCATTTAGATTCGCCGGAACGGGGTTTTAGCTTTCGTTATGAAGGTGAGTTAGATATGCGTATGGATCGGCGTCAATCTCTAACAGCAGCGGAAATAATCAATCATTGGGATGAAAAGACTCTAGCTAATATTTTCTTTGAATACGGTGAAGAAAGATTATCGCGACGTCTTGCGAGGAGGATAGTCGAACAACGTCCATTTCAAACCACTACCCAATTAGCTCAAGTAATAGCTTCTGGGGTCAGTGCAAAATATCGTCATGGAAGAATTCATCCAGCTACTCGGGTTTTCCAAGCTCTGCGAATTGCAGTTAATGAGGAATTGAAGTCTTTAGAAACTTTTATTGAAAAAGCGCCACATTCTCTAGTCCCCGGTGGGAGAATCGCAATTATTAGTTTTCATAGTTTGGAAGATCGTATAGTCAAGCATCGTTTTCGGGATTCACCACTTCTCAAAGTTTTGACCAAAAAACCAATTATTGCATCAGAAGAGGAAATTAAAATAAATTCTCGTTCGCGTTCGGCTAAATTAAGAATTGCCGAAAGAATTGAAGAATAAAATTATACTAAATAAGTGAAAAGTCTGAGAAAAAATCTGAATTCAGTAATGAATAAATAATCTATTCTAATTCATGTTTTCTAAAATATTTTTTCTCAAATTCTCATACTTCTCTTGACTTAAGCGATAAATTTCTGGTCTAGGTTTACCAACAATATATCCCTGAATTGAGTTAACACCAATTTCTTTCAGACGATATAAGCTAATCGGTGTTGTTTCATCTACACCTTCGATAATTACACTAGGTGGGTTTAAATCATTTCCCGTTACTAATTCAACAATAGAACGGATAAGAAGATCGCTCTTATCATGATATAAAATATTTCTATCAATTTTTAAATGAGATGGTTTCAATCCAGCGAAACGAGATATTGAAGAATAACCAACACCAAAATCATCAATTGCAAACTTAATTTTTAACTGTCTAACATATGTTAGTAATTTTTTTTTAAAAAAAGCTAAAGGGTCTTTCAAACTAATTCCATCACTGTACTGTGGTAATTGTGTTTTTTCTGATATTTCCAAAATTAGGTCGCTAGCGGTTATAAAATTATCTCTGATGATCTGACGGACGGTTTTGAAATAGGAACTGCTAATTAAGGATTCTGGGTATACATTAACTGATAGTGGCGCTATATCTTTCGCTCTATTTTCTTTTGCCTTTTTTCTTGCATCTCGATAACTTAGAACAGCAGTCTTTAAAAAATAACTATCTAGCTCAATGGTAAACCTTGCTCCCCACATTTCAGCAGCCTGAAATAAATCAATAGGA